>Ga0315272_10000516_pt1 | contig 19475 bp, 22 predicted proteins | sample C3_middle_MG_FD_203918 | JGI IMG/M metagenome (GOLD analysis project Ga0315272, IMG submission 203918) | Sediment microbial communities from Yellowstone Lake, YNP, Wyoming, USA - C3_middle | ecosystem: Environmental > Aquatic > Freshwater > Lake > Sediment | place: USA: Wyoming | collected...
GTTCTTTTCAGACATGTCATAAACAATCAAACGGTCACCAGTTTTTTTTGCTAAGTTTATCGCTTTTTGCAATTGATTTTGCATATATTTATATTTATTTAAGATATAAGTATTTTACACTAATATTTCAGATTAGTCAATCAATTTATACATTAAAAATATTGATTTCTTAAGCTCAAAATAAAATTAATTATTTTGATCGATTTTCCATCACTTTTTCGGCAATATTTCTTGGGGCTTCTGAATAATGTAAGAATTCCATACTGTAATTAGCACGTCCTTGCGTCATTGATCGAAGTTGAGTGGCATAACCAAACATTTCTGACAATGGAACTTTGGCGTCAATTACTTTAATATTCATCCGATCTGACATTTTTTCAATCTGACCACGTTTCGCATTAATATCACCAACCACGTTACCCATATAATCTTCTGGAGTTGTAACTTCAACTTTCATAATTGGTTCAAGTAGAATTGGGTTCGCTTTTTTACAAGCGTCTTTAAAACCAAAGATACCAGCCATTTTGAAGGCCGCTTCCGAAGAGTCAACTTCATGGTACGAACCATCATAAACTGTCGCTTTGATATCAACCATTGGAAATCCTGCCAAAACACCTTGTCCCAAAGCTTCTTTAACACCTTTTTCAATCGCGGGAATATATTCTTTTGGAATTGCTCCACCTTTAACTTCGTCAGTGAATTCATTACCTGCACCTTCCGCTTGTGGTTGAACTCGGATCCAGCAATGACCATATTGACCCCTGCCCCCTGATTGTTTAATATATTTACTTTCCGCTTCCGCTATACCTTTGATAGTTTCTCGATATGAAACTTGAGGTTGACCAATGTTTGCTTCAACACCAAATTCTCGCTTCATCCGATCAATAATAATATCCAAATGAAGTTCACCCATACCAGAGATTAAGGTTTGATTGGTTTCTTCATCAGTTTCCACTCGGAAAGTTGGATCTTCTTCCGCCAATTTTTGTAAAGCCACACCCATTTTTTCTTGATCTTGTTTGGTTTTTGGCTCAACCGCAATTTTGATAACTGGTTCTGGAAAGACAATTGATTCTAGCAATAATTGTTTGCCTTCATCACAAATAGTATTACCAGTAATTGTATCTTTAAATCCGATCACGGCGCCAATATCACCGGCATAAACTTCCTTAACTTCTTCACGATGATTAGCATGCATTCGAACTAAACGTCCAATTCTTTCTCGTTTGCCGTTTGAAGTATTAACCACATAAGTACCAGAGCGTAAAACACCTTGATAAACTCGAACAAAGCAAAGACGACCAACGAAAGGATCAGTAGCCACTTTGAAAGCCAAGGCCGCCAAAGGCGCGTCATCGGCTGCATGAACTTCAACTTTAATGTCAGTGTCGTTTACTTCAGTTGCAACGATTGCTGTAACATCCAATGGGGATGGTAAATAATCAATCACCGCATCCAAACCTAACTGAACACCAATATTTTGTAAAGCGGTTCCACATAAAACTGGGAAAACTTCACAAGCCAAAACGCCTTTTCGAAGCGCGGCTTTCAATTCTGGAACCGAAATTTCTTCACCGTTTAAATATTTTTCAGTAATTGCATCATCTTGTTCCGCAATTACTTCAACCATTCTCGCACGATACGATTCAACGTCAGCTTTCATTTCTTCTGGAATTTCAATTTCAACAATTTGTTCACCAAAAGCGCCTTCAAACTGGAAAGCTTTTTTCTGAATCAAATCGACTACACCACGCATAGTTTCTTCTGAACCGATTGGCAATTGAATCGCCACCGCTTTCTTACTCAAACGATCATGCACTGAAGCAATACTCATTTTGAAATCTGCGCCCATCTTGTCCATTTTGTTAAAGAAACAAAGACGTGGTACTTGGTATTTATCCGCTTGTCGCCATACAGTTTCAGACTGTGGTTCAACTCCGGCAGCCCCATCAAACACCGCTACAGCACCATCTAATACACGCAAAGAACGTTCAACTTCTACAGTGAAGTCAACGTGACCAGGAGTATCAATAATATTAAAACGATGATCTTTCCAAAAACAAGTAGTCGCGGCCGAAGTGATGGTAATCCCTCTTTCTTTCTCTTGTTCCATCCAATCCATATCAGCTGCACCATCATGAGTTTCACCAATTTTATGTTTTTTACCAGTATAAAAAAGTACCCGTTCAGTAAACGTGGTCTTTCCCGCGTCGATGTGCGCCATGATACCGATATTTCTAGTTTTTTCTAATGAGTATTCTCGTGACATATATATTACAAATTACAAATCTGTTACAAATTTACAAATATAGTAATTGTTATTTAAAAAATTAATTTACCTTACAAAACTTCTGGTAAAAAAAGGAACTGCCAAAATCAACGGGCAGCCACAATTCCTTTTTCTCTTTGCTTAGCGAGCAAAGTGAGCAAACGCACGATTTGATTCAGCCATTTTGTGAACTGTTTCTCGTTTTCTTACGGCTGCACCTTCACCTTCCGCTGCGGCCATAATTTCATCTGCCAATCTGATACACATTGGTTTTCCTTTTCGTCCATTAGCCGCTTCAATTAACCAACGGCTTCCTAATGCAAATCTTCTTTCGCCTCGAACTTGGTAAGGAACTTGGTAGTTCGCGCCACCAACTCGTTTACCACGAACTTCTAGCAATGGAGAAATTTTCTTTAAAGCTTTGTTAAAAACGTGTCTTGGATCTTGTTTGGTTTTGTCTTTGATAATATCAAAAGCAGTGTAAACAATCTTTTGCGCCACAGTTTTCTTCCCAGCTTTCATGATGTAATTTATAAATTTTGCAACGTCGAGATCATTGTATTTGACGTCACCTTCGATTTTTCTTTTAGGGGCTTGTTTTCCTCTCATAAATTTTTCGCATATCGCAAAGCATAAACTGCTTTACTTTATTATTAAATACGTCACACGGTAATTTCTTCACTATGCGAGAATTACTTCCGCGCGCTTTTTCTTAAAAATTAATTATTTTTTTGCTTTTTCTTTCTTCGCACCGTATGAGCTTCGTGATTGTTTTCGTCCTTGTACACCTTGTGTATCATATACACCTCGAACAATCTTATAGCGAACACCTGCGAGATCTTTGGTTCTTCCACCTTTCAAGAGAACGATTGAGTGCTCTTGCAAGTTGTGTCCCATTCCTGGGATATAAGCGGTTATTTCCATTCCATTTGAAAGACGAACACGAGCGATTTTTCGAAGCGCTGAGTTAGGTTTCTTTGGCGTAGTTGTTGTAACCTTCAAACATACCCCACGTTTAAATGGAGCCCCTTTCTTTAACTCTGTTCGTTTTCGGTGCAGAGTATCGAGAGTTGATTGCAAGGCCGGATATTTACTTTTCTTTTTAGTTTGCGTTCTTCCTTTGCGAACTAACTGATTAATAGTTGGCATGTAACTTTCGCCCTTAAATTCCGGAAATAATACCAAAATCCAAGAGATTTCTTATTTTTATTATTTAAATTATATTTATATTTAACAAAAACAATCCCGGAAATTCGGGATGTAATTTAATTGCTATACTAATTTATCAAATTTTATTGAATAAGTCAAGGGGTTTCTGCGAAAACATAGATCGTGAGTCATAGATCATAAATCACAAACAGCAAAATTGCTCCGTCAGAGTCTCCGAGCGATAGCGAAAGGACTCTGACGCGATGATGAGCCTATAAAACAAGAAAAATGGTAATAAAAAACTGTTCTGCTAAAATTAGCAGACCAGCTACAAAAGCATTATGCTCTATTATTGCGCAAACGGTTTATCGTAACGCAAATCCCAAGCTGAAATCATTTGTCCTTTCTTATAGGCAGTCTGCGTTATATACGTCTTTCCATCATCTAATGTCATTATAAAACCATTGAGATTTACACTTTTCTGAACTGCTTCTTCATTTGTCGAATCCACAGATCCACCAGCCGCAGCCCCGCCGTTCGCTCCAAGAATTGCACCAGCGACTACAGCGAAAGGTCCACCTAAGCAAAAACCTACTGCTGCACCGCTTAAAGCTCCACCGCCTGCTCCTTTGACCATCCCAGTGGGAACTTTATCCTCTTGCTCATAAGCTACCACGGTCATGTGATAATCATAAGGGACAATCTCAACTACCCTGTAATCAGCAAAAAAGTCTGTTGAAGAAAAAAAACAAGCAAAAACAAATACTATTAAAATACTGATTAGAATTTTCATTTCCAATTTCCTTATTTTTCTGTTGGTTGTTGTGTTCTTATTCTTATTTTAATCCCAATTTTACTTTGCCGGGGATATTCATCTGAAATGAACTTTCTGAATAGGGCGACACTGTGCCGTCGAAATATACATCCTGAACAGACATAAACACGCCAGCTCCGTTTACATCAACTTTGACCCTTCCATGAAAAGTCCCAATAACTGGCGCAACCGGAATGATTTCCTTATAGAAGGGATAATCCGCCGGATTGGCTTTTTCCTCTAATCCATACCTGGCATAGTATTTCACCACTGCAACATTTTCTTTTATGTTAACAATAGTGAGATTAAGTTCACCGGCCATAGAAACAACAGGAAGAACTGCCCCAAAGATAATTAAAGCTAAAACAAAAAGTTTCACAATTTTCATGATACATCTCCTTTTCCCTATCAAGTTTATATTAGTTTTACATTAAGTTTTAACAAAGAACTAACAGAAACTTAGCATAAAAAGTTAAAATTGTCAAGATTTTGAGCCTTTTCCTTTTTATTAAGCCAATTCGTGCCAAGATTAGATAAAAAAACACCCCACCTTTTCCATATTTCGGATTAGGTGGGGCAAATGGCTAAAGCATGCAATTCAATATTTGTGTTGTTAAATCGATATCTCCTTTGTAAGTCTCGGAAAAGTCCAGCATACCTGGTAACCACTCTTCTTCGGGTGGCAACTTCCCATCGCGATAGCAATACCGCAGATAGCTCAAACCGGCTTTGGGTATTTCGGGGAATTGCTCAAAAAGATATTTCACCTTTTCAATTTCATCAATCACCACAGACGGAATGCTCGCCGCTGCAACACAAACAGCGGTTTCAAAAAAATTATCCCAAGCCTCTATCGCTCGTTTATTTATTTCTGGCTCCACCGATTTAATGATGATGATAAGACATTTTTCTAAAATGTCAGAACATAGGAACGGAAATTTTTCGCCAGGCAGTTCTGTGTCAAGCACAATTTTTGCTATGGCTATTTTTTTGTCCATTCCAATTTCATTATCGTCTATAACCATAGACAATCCTTCATCAAGCAACTTGCAACCTATTTTTATTTTATCATCCTCCGGCTTTATTTTTACTAAATTTATGTCTTGCAAAATCTGCAACCCACCTAACTGAAATTTATCATTACCTAACAACTCCAAACCGCCTGATATGTAACAAATGAGCAATTTTTCCATTTAAGCCTCCTTTATAAAAATGATTAGATCTTTCTGGACAAGCTCATTTAATCACAGACAACAAATAAAATCAAGAACATTTAATTTTTTCTGTTTTAAAGTTTTTTTTAAATCATGTTTCACTAAACCTTGACTTTGTCTCTGCCAAGATATAATCTTTTAATAATTGCAAACAGCTCTTTTACTAAACCAAAAAAGAAAGGGGAAAACTATGTCAACACGTCGTGTAATCGGCCCAGGAATAGACCTGTTCAAGAGATATGAACATTGGACTTGTCTTAATTGTGGCGTAGAAAAATCTAATACTGATTTTATTCAGTGCCACAAAGGAAAGATAATCAATGACATTTTAAAACGAGCCTTAGCGACTCTTTGTTGCTCTGAGCAAATTGTTGAGTTGATCGCAAAAAAAATACAACAACCCGCAGATCAATCACCTCCGTCAGAAACGCCAAATGGCGATAACGATTCTGGGACACTAATTCTTGAAGATATTTTTGATTCTTATTCCAAAAAGACCCTTGAGGAATTCCTAGATGAAGACGAATATCAGGCCTCAATTCAATTACGAGTTACCGCTGAAAAAAAGAAGACTCCTCTAACAGGGCTTTCCAGTGAAAGTATTATCGCCCTCATGAACATCTTTAAACCATTATTAACAGATTCGGAGATTACTCTGTATCACCCCAGCACCAGAATCTGCCTCGCCTGTTACCAAAGAATGCGCCAAGCAAAATATGATGGCAGTGAAAAAATCCCCGAAATCCCCTGCCCGATATGCAAAAGCATCATGAGCTAAATCGTAATTTTCCTTTTAATTTTCTTTAACCAAAAACGCCTCTCACGAAAAGAGGCGTTTATTTTTTTTATTACTACACTCCCACAATCAACCTAAACAAAAAATCAATCACCGGTAAAATCAAATCAAAACCAAACATTACGAAAATTAACACCAAAACCATGCCATATCGTTCCAATTCGGCGTAACGGACTTGCAGATTGTATGGCAAAAATGGCATCAAGACTTTTGAGCCATCCATTGGTGGAATTGGCACGAGATTAAAGACCATCAAGACTAAATTGACTTGCACGATAATAACTAACAAATTCATCATCATTTCATTCCCAAACGGTACAAATCGTAAAATCAAACCAAAAAATACGGCAGTAATCAGGTTTCCCAAAGGACCAGCTAAAGCAACTTTAGCGCCACCCCATTTTGGGTCGTTTAAATTGTATGGGTTATACGGCACCGGTTTAGCCCAGCCGAACACAAAATTTGTACCGGTCATTATCATTAAAGCTGGCAAAAGAATTGAACCAAAAGGATCAATGTGGACTAAAGGATTCAAGGATAAACGACCGGCATTTTTGGCGGTTTGGTCACCCAATTGATCAGCCATCCAACCATGCATATATTCGTGAATAATCGCAGAAAAAACCAAGGCGACCACTTGAAAAATTACTATTTCTGTACTCATTATTTTGTTATTTTATTTAATAATCATTATCATTCTAGCACTTCTTGCATTTTTTATCAAAACATGTTAATGTTAAAGCTGTATTAAGAATAACTAAGGCTGAAAGCTAAAGCGACGAATCAGTAAGAAACGTCATCCATTAAGCACAGTAGGCTAATATAAAGATAAAACAATATGGGAAAAGCATGCGAAATTTGTGGACGAAGCGCAACTAAAGGCGCTCAACGTTCTCATTCTAATATCAAAACTCTAAAACGTCAAAATATCAACCTTCAAACCAAAAAAGTTGAAGGTCGAACTCTAAAGGTTTGTACAAAATGTATCAAAACTGCAGCAAAGGTATAAACAACATTTTAAAATAAAAATACTCTCGTGAAAATGAGAGTATTTTTATTTGCGAAATATCAGATAAGATACAATAACCCCTCCTTCGCTAAAGCTTCGGCGGGCAAGCAAGAAACAATAACCAAAAAAATTCCAAATCACAAATATCCAATCAAAGAAATTCGTAGCATAATTCGGATAACCTCATTATAATTTGTAGTATTAGGATATCATTTGTAGTATTAGGATTATAAAGCGGGCGATAATAATATTACGAACTCAAATTAATAAAGTTCATCTCCAATTTCTGCTTAATAAAATCAACCACATCATCCAATTTCCAATCGGTTTTTACGAGGAAATCAAAAACATTGTAATTAGCAGCGTCAGAAATTTTATCAGGATCGCTGAGATTTGAAAGCATTATGATTGGCACATCCTTACCCCAATCTTCATCTTCACGAATTTTTTTCATCGCCGTCATTCCATCCATTTTTGGCATAATAATATCTAGAATCACTAAATCTGGATGATTCTCCAGCGCTTTTGCCAAACCTTCTTCGCCGTCATGTGCCTTGATTACTTTGAATCCTTGATTACTTAATTTTTCCGCCAACGGAACCAACATTAACTCCTCATCTTCAACTAATAAAATAGTTTTTTTGTCAGACATATTTTTTTATTTAAAACTTGTTAATTCTTTTGTACCAAACTTGCTTTTCATTCCTTTTAATGGGATTGAAAGATAAAAGCTCGTGCCTCGATTCTTACAACTATCATTATCCTTAACTTTTTCCACTTTTTCTTGAATAAATAATTCCGGACTTGGTGATTTGAACCAAATTTTTCCACCCGACTTATCCATAATTGCTTTTACAACATATAACCCCAAACCGGTGCCGACTGATTCCATTTTCTTCGCATTTTCAGCACGAAAAAGTTTTGAAAAGATTTTCGGTTGCTGCTCCTCAGGAATACCACAACCAGTATCAGAAATTTCAATCAAAGCATTTTTATTATCTTTTTTAATGATTATTTTTATCACTCCCCCAGCAGGCGTATATTTAATTGAATTCGAAATAATATGCTCAAAAGTAATTTCCGTTAGACGCGGGTCAAGATTAATTTTTGGCATTCCCTCAACTTCTTTTTTAATTATTAATTTATTTTTCTTGATCAGATTGGCAAACTTCTCAATTGCTTTTTCAACAATAGCAGTAATATCAACTAACTCTGGCTTAATCGAAAAAGTACCCAGATCAATTCGGGAAACATCCAAAAGCCCATTCACCAATTCAATCAATCTTTCATTGCCTCGATAGGCTTCGGTTAAATATTTTTTTTGTTCATCATTAATCGAACCAGCATCACCGGAAATTAAATAATCCAAATACCATTTGATAATTGACAATGGTGTTCGCAATTGATGTGAGGCAATATTAACAAAATCTGTTTTTGCGCGCGATAATTCTTTATGTCGCGAAACATCAATTGAAACGCCTGTTTCCAGTTTACCAGTCAAATCATTAACCGCATTTACCAATTGTCCAATTTCATCGTGGGAAGTAACCTCAAGTCTGGTTGATAAATTTCCTGCTGCCATTTCTTCGATTTGTTTAGTCAAGATAACCATTCTTCGAGAAAAACTACGGCTTACGCCAAAAGTTAAGATAAAACCAAGAGTATAGATTGATCCACCAACCATAATAATATGATCAACATCGAAACCGGCCACAAAAACTACGCCAACTACCACCAAGGTTAAAGACGAAGAAATAATAAGCAAAATCTTATCAGACAAACTCATCGTAAACCATTTTTTTTGTTTTTTTGTTTTTTCTAATTCTTTTATTACATTTCCCATATATGCATATTTTACAATATTTTTTGGTATTAGTAAAACGCATGACGTTTTACACTTTTCCTTGGCTGCTTCATAATCCTAATACTACAAATGATATCCGAATATTACAAATGGCTACAAATCGAATTATCTTATTGCTATTTATTATTTTCAATTTAATATTATCGTTAAATATTAATAAAATAGTTTTTTTATACAAATATAAATTTGTAATATTAATTTTGATAACTTCATTTTAATTTGTAGTACCTGCCTGCCGGTAGGCGGGTTCGGATATCATTTGTAGTATTAGGATTATAAAAACAAAACATGAATTCAGAAAAAACAAAAATTAAAAAAAGCTGAGCAATAAATGTGTTCAGCTTTTTTTATTTTAATTTATTTTACCATCGGTGCTGGTGCAGGTGCGATTGAGCCACCACTACCGCTCACTCCCGCCCCAGTTTCTACTGCTCTCATCATTGGCTCCGGAATTGGATTTCCGCCCGTATTTCCTGCATCAGCTTGATCCAATAATTCTTTCAGCAAAGGTACGGAAACTGATTTTCTTGAATAAAATGCGTCATCACTTTTACTGGTAATTGGAAATATCATCGCTGGAATATAATAATTTTCCCCTTGCCCGTTGTCATTATTATATTTCCAATTTGCAATCAATCCTAATGTTGGAGTACCAAGTTCAATATTTACTTCTTTTTTTACTCCATAAGTCATATAACCTGACCAAAGGCCACCTTGTTTAGCGAATTTCAAAATTCTTTCTTTGTCTGTTTCCAAGTTATAGCTTGAAGCTTGATAATCACTCAAACCAACCCCTTGAATTCCGGACATTTTTTTGTAGCGGACATTTACGTCAACCGAAATACCAGTCAAATTGCCATAATCATCGCTTACTTCTTTGCCTTCAATTTTTAATGGATAAACCACAGAAATAGTATCAGGAATCCAGACGTTCGTTTTGTCAGTAGCTGCGTCATATGATTGGCGCCAAGAATTATTTACTTTTCCTTCGCCATAACCAGAAATATCAATGCCATAATCCGCAATCGCTTGATTTGCAATTGCCACCACATCAGTATCGGCCGGAATATCTTCAATTTTCATTCGTGACTTCGCAAAACAAGCTTCATCAACGCACCCCTTGTCTGGTTGTGGCCATTTTGACCAATTTTGATAAATTGAAACATTGTTATTTTGCAAATCAAAATTTAAAATATAACCAAATTCACGGTCTTCAGAAATACTAAAATTCTGCATTGAAGTATTTTGGAATTTATTTAAATCAATCATTCCCAAATCACCATTTAACTTTTGGGCCAAAACTTTACCAGCGCCTTCCTTGATAATTTTTTTATAAACATCACCCTGAGCTGGGATAGTAAAATCTTCACCTTTATAGTCGTAATTATAGGTAATAAATTGTGGCGCAAAACCGGCAATCATTTTTGCATCGGCTGTTGGTGCTGTTTCCAGTCCAAGTGGTTTTGATGTAGCTATACCGCTGGCTATTGACCTTGAATTAGCCATCAATGAATTTGCGCCACCACCGCCAACTGCCACGGGCGCTGATTTTACCATTTGATCATTGGCATAAGACGCTGAATTCATAGCCTGGCTTGCACCATTTGCTGGAGTAGAAAAATTACCAAAAGCATTACTATCAACCCGAGCAATTTTTGTTTTCAAATCCAAGGTCTCCGTTTTTGAAGCTTGGGAAAGAATTGAAGTTTGCGTTTTTGATTTCGGCAAAAAATTTAAACCAAAAACAATTATCAGTAAACAGATTACTAATCCGCCACCGATAAGATAAGTTTTTTTCATAAAATTGAAATTAAATATGTTAATTAATTTTTCTTTTTTTAATTTTGAAACATTTTCCATTTCTTCAACTTTTTGCAAAACTTCTTTTCGCAAAGACACCGCAAAATTGTCATCAAATTTTGTGTCCGGCTTGGAAATTATTAATTCATTAATAATTTTTAATAATTGCTTTTCATTTTTTCGCAAATCATTATCAATCAAATAAATATCTTCCAAAATTTTATCAATTATTTTATTGTCCATATTATAGTCTAGTTAAAATAAATAAGAATAAAACGGAAAGTGGCATCTCTTGTTTTAATTTTGCCAGCGCCCGCGCATAAGTCATTTTACAACTGGCTTCACTTTTACCAATAATTTCCGCAATTTCTTTATAACTAAGTTCTTGCCAAACCCGCATGATAATAATTTCCCGTTGTTCACTTTTTAAATTTTTCAAATACTCATCAACTTTTTTTAATTTTTCTTTGGTGTCCAAATCACGTTCGATATTTTCTTCACTCGCCAAATCCCAAATATCTGATATATCAGCGTCATGCTTCTTGGTGCGGTAATAATCAATCACACTATTGCGAGCGATTCGATAAAGCCATGAGGAAAAACTCCCTTTTTCATTTTCAAAACTACTAATTTTTTCCAAGGCTTTCATAAAAGCACGACTCGTTAAATCTTCAGCCGTTTCTTTGTGTTGTGTACGGTAATAAATAAAATTGTAAATTTTCTTAACATAAGCATCATAAAGCAACGTAAAATCATCTAGATTTCCGGCTTGGCATTTTTTAATTATTTCAATTTCATTATATTCCATTGTCGACAAAATATCGTTTTTGTAATGTCTAACTAATAAAACGATAAAAACTTAAAAAAGTAACATTTATCTACAAATATCTTGCTCACAAGTCAAAGGTGAATAGCAATAAACCGAATTCTTATTTTCCTGGCAGCAAGCCGAATCTTTGTAACCACAAGTAGCGCGTTTTATAAACGATTGGGTGGAAATCAAGTAACCGTCAACATCTGCCACGCCAATCCCCGATTGATCAAAATTTTCATCCAAAATATTTGCTTTATGTCCTGGACTATTCATCCAACCAGTCACAGTCTCAGATACAACTTTATCAAGGGAATACCATTTTTGTTCACTAATTTTAACATAGCCTTCTTTATCATAAATTTCTTTACGCATCACATCCTCAGTTTTTATAATTTCAAGCTTTTTGTTAATATCCGCTTCTCCATCAAGTCGGGTTTTAAAATCTGTATCCATTTTTGCTCGTCGATCCGAGCAAGAATCAAAAGCACTTTTAACCAGATCGTTGTAAGAAAAGGTCACAGTAGTTGAAACTGTCGGCACCAAAGCAATATTTTCACCTGAGGCGGAAAAATAATAAATCCCACGATTATTCAAACGATCAGAATTATAATTACCAAAAATCAAACCTTCATGATGAATAATCGGAAAATCACAAGTCCGGCCCTCGCCCGAAAAAACCTTATCTTCATCGGCAATATTTTGACTATGTTCACGCGCGACTTTAGCCACTTCGCCATTCCAAACCAAAGGCTTCTTTCCATAGCTAATTCGTTGCTGATTAATCGCGTCAAACATTTTCAATTCCAAGTCAGAAGCATTATAATTAGCCGTCTCGGCTGGAATAAGCGCTAAATTTGCATTGGTAATTCCCAAGCCAAGCGATCGCATTAAACTAAAAGCGTCCGCCGGTCGTCCCAAAAAATAACGCATCCCATTTGTCGGATTCACATACCAAGCTTCACCGTGCGCTTCAACTTGCAAAAATATCTTGCCTTTTTGTTTGGCAGAAAAAATTGAATCAAGCGGTAATTTTCCTGGGCCATTCGGATTAAAACCAGTACTTAATTCTTGTCTATCACTAAAGCCATCGCCATCAGAATCAGTTAGATTAGGATTTGTCCCAATCGCAATTTCAAGATTGTCAGCCAAACCATCACCATCAGAATCTACACCAACTTGAAAATCTAAATTAACGGGAATTTTATTCAAATCCTGATTTAAAATTCCAACCCCAAGTTCACGCATTAAATTGAGAGCATCTTCGGGCCGGCCCAAAAAATACCGATGCAAATTCGCCGGATTCACGTACCAAGCCTCCCCTTTTGATTCAACTTGAAGTAAAATCCGCCCCGACATTTTTTCTGACAAGGGCGCGGCTTGAACAAAACCAAAAGGCGAAAATATTAAAAGTATAATTACCAAAATTCTTTTACACATTTATTCAGAATAAATAATATTTACTTTTCCATTATACCATTTTCAAATTCAATTGACTAAATTTTTATAAAACCCTATGATTATATTATAATTTTAATAAGGAAAAAAATATGAATATCGATGGCTTAAAATTTAATTTTCCAGAACAAAAAAAATCAAGTATTCCTGAAATCAAGCCAGTTGAGCCTGGAAAAAATTCACTAGAGCAAAAATCTCTTGAAAAAAATTTAAACAAATACAAAACAACACAGCCTAATCAAGAAAAATTAAAAGAAGAACCAAGCCAAAAATCATCGGAAGATTTAAAAAAAGAAAAAAATCAAGCTGACGGTAAAGGTGAAATTATCGACGTCATAACTTAAAAAGGATTTGAATTGATTTTCAAATCCTTTTTTCTTTTTTAAAATAAATTAGTAAAAAAATAGGGCTTGAGTATACGCCACTCAAGCCCTTTTAGAAGATTAGATATTAATTTGTTCCCCCAAAACTACCACCGAACCCGGAGGAAGACGGAAATGTTCCGCGGCTGAGTTAGCGTTTCGAGTCATTACCTCAAATAATAGTTTCCTCCATGTCATCATACTCTTTTCGGTTACTGAATTTGAAATGATGATTGATTCACCACCAAAATAGTATGAAGTGAGAAATGGGTTAATTTTTAATTTAGATTCAGATAAATCCTGAATTACCTTAGGAATATCTGGCTCTTCCATATAACCATAAAAAACTAATAACCGATAAAATCCTTGTCCTAAGTCTTCAATCTTAAACCGATCTTCTTTGTAGTATGGATCTTCGGTGTAAATTACCGTCAAAATTATTGTCTTTTCATAAAAAGGAATACTGTGCTTTAAAAAATGCAACAACAATACCGGTACACCTTCAGATTTTATCGACAATACTATTGCCGTACGCGGACTTCTATATGTCTGTTTTGCTACAACATTATTCAAGAAATCCTTTATCGGATAATAGTCACGCTTTTCAGCGAGAATTTGACGCCCCTTATACCAGGTCATCATAATTGCCAGAATTATTATCGCAATCATGATAGTGAACCAACCACCGTCAAAAAATTTAAGCAAGTTGGCAGCAAAGAATGCCAAGTCAAAGGTTAAGAATACAGCAAGCAAAGGAACGGCTTTCCAATAAGACCAATTCCAAATCTTTGTAACGACAAAGAAATAAATAATGGAAGTGATCCCCATAGTTGCAGTTACTGCGATTCCATATGCTCCCGCCAGACCACTAGAACTCTTAAATGCAAGAACCAAGGCTAAACAGGCAACCATCATTAGGTTATTTACTGCAGGAATATATATTTGCCCCTTAGTATCTGCCGAGGTGTGAACAATTCGAACTCTTGGCATATAACCCAATTGAACTGCCTGTTGCGTGAGAGAAAATGCCCCCGTAATCATAGCCTGTGATGCAATCACAGTTGCTTTAGTTGCTAACAATACCATTGGCAAAAGAAAAATACTGGGAACCATACCATAGAAAGGATTTGCCGCCAAATTAGGATAAAGTAGCAACAAAGCACCCTGCCCTAGATAATTACAAAGCAGAGAAGGAAAAGCCATGCCTAACCAAGATATTTTGATTGCTAATCGTCCAAAATGTCCCAAATCGGCATAGAGCGCCTCACCACCTGTTATACATAGAACAACTGACCCGAGGACTTTAAACCCATGAAACCCATTCAATACAAAAAAGCGATAGGCATAGATTGGGTTAAAGGCATTAAGTATCTTTGGACAGATTATAACCCAACAAAATCCAATTATTCCTATTACCAAAAACCATACCAACATACTCCAACCAAATATTTTTCCTATTTTATGTGTACCTCTGTGCTGTATAAAAAATAAACTGAACAAAATAAGACATGTAATTGGAATAATATATGGTTTTGTCCAACTGAAAACAATATCCAAACCTTCGACAGCCGATAACACACTAATTGCCGGTGTTATTACACCATCGCCGTATAAAAGCGCCGCACCAAAGACTGCCGCAACTGCAATAAATCTTTTATTTTTGCCGGAAATTGTATCAGGTGATATCACAGCCGATATCATCGCCAACAAAGCAAAAATACCCCCTTCGCCCTTGTTATCTGCTTTTGTAATAAAAGCAAGATACTTAAGACAAACAACCATGACAAGTGAACAGACTATTAAAGAAATTACACCGAGAATATTTGCCTCATTTACCGGCATCCCATGTTGACCACTAAAACATTCTTTAACGGTATACAATGGACTTGTACCAATGTCACCATAGACAACACCTAGTGCCCCTAAACTCAACCCAGCGACCGCCCATTTGTCCTTCGTTTCCTTTGTTTCCATAACTCTCCTTTTGCTATAAGTTCTCCCAAACTGCCAAAACTATTTATCCCGTTCTTTATACTATCATTTTCCCTTAATTTTTCACCTCTTCTTTCGGTTAAATTAACTAATTATAGCCAAAAAACAAATTAATATCAATTGTAAAGAACTAATACTTTATTTAAGCATATTATTGGTTATCTGTAAAGGGCTGACTATTCACAAGTGGAACCGAATTATACCAAAAAAGATTTGAAAATAATTTCAAATCTTTTTTGTTATTTGTATTATCAGGCTGTGGGGAACCTGCCTGCCATCGCCTAAGTCGGGGCGCCGAGAATCGAACTCGGAATACATCCACCCCATGGACGCGTAATACCACTATACTACGCCCCGACTTAGACCAGATGTCGGATGTCGGAAATCTGATATTATTTTAACAAATCCAACATCTTCGTCAAATTTTTAAATAAAAAAACACCCTTCGGTGTATTTTTGCTAAAAAAGCCTCGCCAGAATATACGGCTCAAGAATTGGCTACATTTGATAAAAAGATTCTTTCGGAAATTTCCAAAAGATTTGTTTCTTATTCAATTTTCAAAGATTTCTCCTAAAAAACGAACTGAAGCAAAATTAATCTCATCGCTTCTATCTCTCAGTCGACACGTCGGCCTAGAAAACAGGTAAAGCCAAAATATATATTGTCCAAATCTTGAGAACGGCTTGGCGAAGCCTTTTCAGCGGACAAATTACTTTATCCATTACTTACATTATAGCACTTATAGTATTAATGGCAAGACATTAATCGATTTCTAAGCCCTACCTATCCATAAACCTGATTATGCCCTCCCAAATCTAACAAAATAACCAAAGTATAACCATTACATTCCTCAAAAATTATTCTCAAATCAGGGCCTGCGTAAATTGCTCTTTTTCCAAGCAAATTACCTTTTAATCCATGATTACGAAGTTCTTTTGAATTTGGATTTTTCATAAAAACTTCAATAACCGTAATGACTTTCTTCTTATCTTTCATCAAAAGTTTATCGAATCGCTTGTTAAATTTTTTATGATACTTAATTATCATAGCGATTTCAGATATTTTATTGCCTCCTTTTCTTTCATTCCTTTGGAAACATTTACACCTTTCTTAGCTTCAATCGAGGCTTTAATTATCTCTGCCTCTTCTTCAAGCGTAAAACCATTTTCCGTGGTCAATAAAAAAGGCAAGCCTTTACGTAAAGCCGTTTGCCGTAAAAAAAGTTTAATCGCGCTACTCATATCAAGTCCCAATTTATCAAAAATCTTCTTGGCTGCTAGTTTTTCTTTTTCATCAATACGTATTTGTATATTAGTCATATTATTTACATAAATAATTATATATCCATAATACATCTTCGTAATGACATTGTCAATACAACAAGAAACAAATAATAAATTTCTAAATTATAATTCATTATTTTTATAAAATATTTGTAGCTATAATTAAAATAACTTCCTTATAATTTGTAGTACCTGCCTGCCGGTAGGCGGGTTCGGATATCATTTGTAACATTAGGATTACAAATCAATCGAAACCTCAGACAAACCGTCTACACAATCCACACAAACAAAATCGCAATCACCAAAATAATCACCCCTTGATACGCTTCCAAGGTTTCTTTCATATAATGCTTCTCCCAAAATTCAATCGCGGTTTCGCGGTTTTCTTTTACTCTTCGGATTGTTTTATCAGTTACACGTCGCATAAAGGCACGAGTCAAAACAAACCAACTTTTATTTTTTTCTTCCAATGGCCTGATTGAAATCACGTATCGATTATACGAAAAAAATGGTGCCCCCCACTGAATTCCTTCTTCATTTTCAGCATTGTCCCAACTATCATGAAGGTAATGCCAGAACAAACAACTGCTTGCCAGCAAAAGATGAAAATAAGAAATATAGCCAAAATAAAAATACGACCAAAGCGAAACTGCTGACACCACAATCAAAAACATCAATAATGGATAATGTGGCCAGGAACGATGATCAGCATAGAATTTATCCCTTCGAAACATATACAAGGTATCAATATCGGGCAACAAGGCCATTAAAATTCCAAAAAGATAAGTAGTAATTTCTTCTGGATAATATCCAAAAAACAAAACCAAAGCATGAGTCGCAATAATTCCAATCGCCACATCAAAAGACACCGACTTAAATATCGCATGAGCAGTCTTTAAAAAAAACTTAACTTTTTTCATAACATATCTTATTTTACTAATATTCTACTACCCTTTTATAAATATATCAATCCACTAAAATGTAGACATCGAGTGTCTACAGTAGTAGACACTCGATGTCTACATTTTATTTCTCACAACTTAATATTACTAAACGGTATTTTCAACAATAACTCACTCACCTTGATCATATATATAAAAATAATTTCCGCTGGCAAAAAAAATATTATTCCTAATGAAGGTAAAATTGCACTGAGAATAATTGCCACGATGGAAAAAATCAAAAGAAACGATGACGTCCAAACAACTAGTAAATTCGTAATCGGCGCAATCAAAGAAAATTGTGAAAAATCATAGGCAATAATTGGCGTTGTAAAAATTTGAGCAGCTAACGTTAAAATAAAGCCATCACGCACCCCGTAAAATTCCGGAATCCGTTTTTTGTTCGCCCAAGCTTCCCCAATCGGAAACAACCAAATCATCCCCAGAAGCGCTAAGAAAGAAAGTTGAAAACCAATATCATCGCGAAATAATCGCGGATTAAATGCCAGCAAAATTGCCGCTGCCAAAATTAAAGAATTCATTAATTTATTCAAACGTCCCAAATACATCGCCCACAAGACCAAAAAACCCATCAAACAAGACCGCACTGCACTCGCCATAAAACTAATCATCACCATATAAATAAACAAAAAAGCCATAATAATATAAAACGCCGATTTGCGTGTAAAACCAACATTAATCAAAAGCCACATTAAGACGATTACCACCACACTAATATGCATCCCTGAAATTGCTATGATATGACTAATTCCGGCTTGTGCAAACAACGCTTGCAAGTCTTTGGAAATACTGCCGTTGCCACCTAAAATTGTCGCTTGAATAAGACCCGAATACGGCTCCCGACTGCCTCGCATAATTATATTTCTAATTTTATTTTTTAAAACCAAAACTTTTTTATAAGAATAATTCCCTCCCCCTTCGGAAATTTTAAAAATTTTTGGATAATAGCAAACCGAATAAATATCATAACGCGCCAGATATCGATCATAAGAAAAATCGTTTATCGGTTCGGGCTTTGCCAGCTGACAAACAATTTTTAATCGGTCACCATAATTATAGAGCGGATAAAGATTAGTCGTGGCTAAAACTTTTCCAGTTACCTGATTGTTTTCATAATCTTCAGCCTCCAAGGTTATTTTTTGATTACTACCATTTAAAGTCGGTTCATCCGAAACTAGACCGCTAAATTCTATTTTTTCACCATTATAAAACCAAATTTTTTCCGGTGAAGTTATGGGCATAAAAATCGCGTAACGCCAAATTCCCAAAAATAAAAAAAGACCAATCAAATTAACTAGTCTCAACTTTTTATTGTTCCAAAAAATTATTGATAAAATTAAAAATATTATAGTGCTAGTAAATAATAATAAATCGGCATGCAAAAATTTATCAGCTAAAAATGAAGCGAAACCAACGCCGGAAATAAACACCAGGCAACAAAATATAAATATTTTTGAGTTGGTTAATTTCATAAAAAAGAGGGCGATGTAAAAAAACAATTACACCGCCCCGGGTTATTTATCCATGAAGTAGACCAAAGGCCAATTCCTGACTAGCGTCACGCTCGTTTCCAAAAAATTTTAAAAATTCTTCAAAAATCGAAGAAAAATAAAACTCAAGCTTTCTAAAATCATTTTTCTCGTCAACTATCTTCCGATTTTCTTTTACATAATCTGCCATTTTTTCAATTG
>Ga0315272_10000517_pt1 | contig 19411 bp, 35 predicted proteins | sample C3_middle_MG_FD_203918 | JGI IMG/M metagenome (GOLD analysis project Ga0315272, IMG submission 203918) | Sediment microbial communities from Yellowstone Lake, YNP, Wyoming, USA - C3_middle | ecosystem: Environmental > Aquatic > Freshwater > Lake > Sediment | place: USA: Wyoming | collected...
GTTTTCTCATACACCTCCTTCTTTGCCTTCTTGTTCTTAGCAATCTCAATAGCCGGCTTAACCATTGCCTCAAGATGGTTCACCTTATCAATGAGCTCATTTAGCTTATCAAAGAACATATCAACTTTTTGCAGATTAGGATCATTTGTGAACACCATTCTTATTGAATTCCAAAAGTCCATTATCTCCTTCTTAAGCTTCAACACATCAGCTACTTGTTCAAGTTGCTGAATTTGCTCAACCAGTTGATCCGCTTCTTTTTTGAGTTGTTTAACCACTACCTCCATCTCTTTCTTTTTCTTGTACAGCTTACCCAAATGCGGATTTGCACACTCAAAGCATAGATACCTAGTAACGCTACTGCCATCTGAATACACATACTTTATCCATGTAACAGGCTCACCAACATTGATCTTTCTTTTACAGACACTGCAATACAGCTCTCTATCAGCAATGAACTCCTTAGTTAGAATCTTATCGATAGTCCTTTCACTTGAACCACCTAAGTACAGGTTAAGAAGCATCTTAACAACATCATTTAATGAGATGTTGCCATTCTTCTCAGCAATCTTCTTAAGCTGCTCATAAACATCATCACTAACCTTAACCTGTTTCAAGCCTACCACCTTGAAGAACAAGGTCTATGCCTGTGAAATCAACATCATACAATGGGTTATTTTCTTCAATGTACCGCATCATGTTACTATATATAGATGCTACCAATTCTTCTACATGTTTTACCGCATTGTAAAGGAATTGCCTAAAGTGATCCGCACACAAGTAAATCATAAACCTTTTACCGTTTTTCTCCATCAAGACACCAATCACGGCTTTCCTACCACATACTAATTCTGAAGTCCATTTAAACTTGTGCTTCTTTCCATCGATTGTAAACCTTTCATACCAATGCTTTTTAATCATAAACTCGCATCGTTTTGTAGTATTTGGAGAAAGAACTTTGAATCCAATAACATATCTGTGGTTGAGATAGTTATTTGCTCTAGCTAAAATTATGCTGAGTGCATCCGCATCATCTGCAACTAGATTACCTGCATAGCGTAGATAAGTAAAGTACTGAGGCATAGCACCACCTCTATGTATGCATCTTGTTATCATTTTGCTGTTGTTGTTGCTGTTGCAGTTGTTGGAGAAGCTCAGGATATGATATTATGAATAGTGCTTCAAGCACTTTCATGTATCTATCTTCTTTCAGCATTTCTTCAACCAATTGCTTGAACTCCTTTAACTGCTTAACCTTTTGAAGACATTTATATGTCTCCATAGCTATGATAAGCTTTTCTCTAAGCACCTTAAGATAATACAGCAACAACAATGCTTGTTGATGCAGATTCATAGCACCAACATCATAGCACAGCTGCATCACAGAAGGCTTGTCTACCTCAATGCAGAACAACATTCTCTTAACCTCTGCTTGCACAGGCAGAGACGCAATATTCACAGTTGTCATAGTGTGTTCACCACAGTCATTTTAATGTGTTTTTTTGCCTTAGCATATGTAGCCTTTATGCACATAGCACAGTACGTCTTTATGAACTTCTCGCTACCATACTCAGCTGTCACCTCAATACACCTCTCTTTCAATGCATCGTTCTCGCAAATCACTTTAATAACTCGACACTCGCCATACAAGTTAAAGAGGCATTTCATACCCACACCTCTAACACTTTCGCATTAGCGTTTTTCCTGTAGACGCTAACTATCTTTGGATTGTTGTATATCAGCTTAACCTCACGCCTATACACATCCTCGTTGCATGGTATCCAATTCTCCCGCAAGTGAAACTCTCTAATCAGCTCTACATAAACCTCTTCCTCTTCTTTCTCTGAGTTTGACCAAGCAATAACGCATTTCCACTTGTACTCAGCTTGCTGCTGATCAGAAGAATCAGCTTTAACACATGTACAACCAACTACTATAGTCATTCATCACCACCAAGAAGCTTAACCAGCTCAACAAACTCCTTGCAACTATACTCATACTTTGCTCCTTTATACTTCTCAACAACTACCTTGCACATGCTTAGAGAATCCAGCTTCGCAAGCGTCTCAGGATCAAACATTGCCACAATCCATCTACCCTCTCTTTTTGTCTCCACAAGGCTTTCTAGCTCAAAGTTCAAGCCCGCTATACTTATCACCACCTTAAACGTCTTTGGAAACGAAATCTTGTATACATTGCTCATGCCTCTTTCGCCAAACACTTAACCACATCGATTATATAGAACGAGACCTTGTTCTCCTTAACTAATTGGTCTAGCTCTTCTTTTGTCAAGACCTTTCCTTCTTGCAAACGATAATCTAATGCAAATGCTATAGCAATATCTGATTCTGTAAGTGTTATCGTTAGCCTTTGTGCAGGTACCTCAAAGCCTAAAAGCATCGATAGAACTTTAGCCGTTGATTCATGTCCAATAGCACTTACAACTTCATATCCTAAATTACGTATAAACTCTATGAACCTCTTTACATAGTCTACATCTTTAATTCTCGTAACATTAACTGCACAATGCGTCTCATTTGGTATGGGTACTACAGGTGCATTAAGCAAATAGAGCTTGTGCATAGATTTCACCAGCTAACTCCTTAGTATGAAGTGAGTATAAAACTAGTTCTTGTAACAACTGAGCAAAGCAAATTGAATTGCTTAATGGTATAAGCAACAATGCAGCAATTTACATAGATGCTACAAAAATAATATGTGAGTTTATGTGTAGAAAAGGTTTTATAGAACCGCTACACAGCTCTACGCATTGATCTTACCACAGGCATCACATCACTGTACAGCTCGGGATACTTTGGTGCTAGATCAGCTGGTAAAACTGCACCTGACTTAATCATTAATAGCAGTATTTCATGCATGAAGCCTTTGAGCTTTGGATGGTCACCAACTATCAGCTTCTCTAAAAATAGATCAACCATTGTATTGTATTTCCTAGCCCTCTCCTCTGCTTCTACAGCTGGTTTTTCGGGATACTGCAACCTGTAATACGCATATGCAGAACTTTTTGCAATCTTTGCAATTTCCTCTATGTATCTATCTATCATGTACTGTACATAGTGTCTGAAAACATATGGCAAAGTCAGTATACTTCCTATCCTTAGCATCGGTAATCGGTTGAGAAACACAAAGTAGTTTAGAGCTATGTACTCTGCAACAAGCTCTGATGCAAATTTCCATGTAGCATCTCTAAACCTACGAAAACCAATTACACATGTATCTTCAAGTGACTTTAGCTCAGGTACAACCTCTGCAAGCCTTTTCCTAGCCTCGCTACTCAATTCAAGCAATTCTTGTGTTTTATCATAGCAAGCAACAACAATGTCTACAATCTCCTTAAACTCACTGATATCTGATGCCAGTGCTCTTACAAAACCCTCTACAACCCTATCCCTATACGGCTCCGTCATGAAATGTGTGAATTCGTGAGCTGCAGTACTCAATGACAGAGCTTTGTCCAAAGGAGTATCGAGTTTAAGGCAAAGAACTATAGCATAGTCAAGCACAGAGTACAAACCAGATGAAGACGTTTCACATGTACCTGAACGCTCCTTAAGCAACTCTATAAGCTTGAGCACCTTAGGATCCTTTGTATACCTCTCAGGATTTGCAGCCCCATACCTATCCGTAACAATTAAGTGATCCAAAAGCTGTAGACGGTAATTCTTGAACACATCATATGCAAATCTTATGAACGCCTTCGTAAAAGCAATAACTTCTCTACCATGCACAGAAAAAGGATCAACAACATAGTGAATCAATGTCATGTATAGTACCTCGGCTTAACCTTTGCAAGTGAAGCTATGAAGAACTCCATGTACAGTTGCTTCCTAGCCCATCTAACCATATACAGCAAAACGATTAGAGCTGTAAACAGAGCTGCAATGATAATGACTAGCTGCACAATGTTCTGCACAGCATCCTTCACCTACACTTCTTCTGAGCCTTGTACTGATAGTACTGCCTAGTGACTAGAAACGTTATTGTACCTATAACCGCACTTAAGATGCTACCATCAAGCCGTATAGTCAATGCATTTACTATTTCTAGTGTTGTAATAGCTATTATACCAACTATTGCAAGTATTGTCTCATCCTTCATACCGAGAACACCCAAATACCTATACTTCTCAACCCCTACTTAAGCTTTATAGTAGATACAAGTAGTAATCGTGATTCTCCTGCACAAGTGCAACAACTTGCCTATTACAGGATCTCACAATTGCCTCCTTCTCAACATAGCAAGGCGGTTCTGGTTCAGTATACAATAGCACACCATTTGTGAACGAGTCTATTGTTACATCGATTCTTAGCGGATCTCTAACAACAATTGCTGCAGGCTTACCCTCAACTCTCAGCTTCTCCAATCTCTCTCTATCTGATTTAGATAGCGGCGTCTCAAAGACCTCTACACCTCTTCTCCTTAGCTCTTCAATGATCTTATCTAGTGCTTCACTAGCTGTCTTAGCCCTTGTGATTCTCTGCATAGTTGCTCCTACTCTCTTAGCAATTTCTCTAAGTGGAATTGGTTTAGCTGTAGGTATAATCTCAACCACTTTCTTAGCCTCCTCTTTTCTCTGCCTCTCTGTAGCCCTCTTAACCCATTTGTAAAGTCCAACTTGAGCTACTAGCACATGTTGCCAGTCTACACACTTAGCCTCAGGAATAATCTTAAGAATCTCATTTAGAGCGTCACGATAGAGCTCTTCACTAGGCTCACCACCAAGTCTTTTGATCTCTTCTTCAAAGAATTTTGTGAGAATCCTTTTAGCTGTACCTCTATCAAGACACGGATTATTAGCTACTTTAAGCACTTCTTCACATACATCTCTAGGCAAATTGTATTGCTTGCACACTATAGACGGATCCTTCTTTATGTACTCATACCACGCAACAAAAGAATCTGCAACATCTTGTGTAACTGTCTTAACCGCTTTCTCTATAACCATCTGCTTAATCTTCTGATAGCACTCACCTTCTACAAGATCCTCACAGTGCTCTAAAAGAAAATCCTCTATGTGTGCTTCATCATATCCAATTTCTTGCGGATCCTCAAGGTTGTAGTTATCGATTAGCTCAGCTATCCATCTACGCCACTTGTTGAGCCAAGCCTCCTTAGCTGCACCAACCAATGTCTCTATAATCTCCCTAATTGTCCTTTCTTCCCTGACTGGTGCTACCCTCTCCTTTGCTACACTAACCTCTTCAACCCTTCTCCTTCTACGATCACTTCTAGGATCAGGATCAACTGCAGGATCAACAAATATGTGTGACACGGTCTCACCTAGCATAGACTAGGTAACAAAAGGAATAAGTGTTAAAGGAAATGAAATAAAAAAATGGATTTGGTTTAAAGATAAAAGGCTTATGTTGCTATGCTTTAGCTAACAATGGTTGCTAGCTCAGTTATCCTAGGAGGTGGTGTAGGTGTTGGAGTAGGTGCTGTGACACCAGCTGCTCTAGCAATCTTCTGCACTTTGTATTGAGCACCTTTAGCCTTGAAGAGCCTTGCGAATGGAGCACCTCTCCTAGCATAGTTAGTTGCTGGGTCATCTGTCTTAGGTATGTTAGCAATTCTCTGTGCTACCTCAATCAAATCGTTATAGACAAATCTAATCCAGTTCAGATAGTTTGAAGTCATTACAGGTATCATAGCCTTGTATTTCTCTGCACCTGCCTCTACTCCAGCCTTGTATCTATCTCCCCAGTATGTTACACCGTCTTGAGGTAGCTCATATACTTTGACTTTCTTTCTAGCCATACGAATTTCACCAACTAGTGTAATGTTCTAAGCAGGCTATTAAGTCTTTCTATATATCTTCTCAATCTCCTTCACCGCTACAGCTATTGGAAACCACAGATAAGGCATTATCGATAGCATAAGTAGTAGTTGCCTAGGATCTGCCTGCACCACTTGAACTGCTGTCTGTTGTAAAAAGGGATTGGTGCATTCGCTACAAGGATCCTAACCTTCTTGCTCCATTTGCTGCTAAGCTGAGACTCAATATTTGTGTACTTGCATACAACAAAGTCTGTGTCGGATCCTGCAAATAGCAATCCAACAAACTCGTTCTTCTGTGTCAAGACAGGGCTACCGCTGTCACCGGGTTGTGCAGTACCCTCAACAACTATAACATCTGTGAATGTTGCTGTACCTGTGCTATACTCAATCTTTACAGTAGCACTAGTATCGATAACTGTACCACTTGTCAAGCCAGATGTTCTACCATGCTTAACCACAGTCTCATTCAGGTTAGGAATACGCTTTCCTACAACACCACCAACATTGAGAATAGCCATATAGACAAGGCTATAATCAACTGGCTTAGCAACCGCAACATCTACATAGTTCGATGCATTCTGGCTAAAGTCTATCGATATAAAGTCGTATAGTGTGAACACAACATCCTTGCTAGGATCACCACCATCTAAACGACCGGGCTGCACCAATGGATCTCCTACCGATCCTTTATTCTCTGCAGCCCATACGTGGTTGTTTGAGATAGCGTATACATTGCCTTCCTCATCTACCACATACCAACCAATTGTACCTGCAGCATTTTCATCTGCACGTGAAGTACTCACACCTGTAGGTGCAGGCCTGTAACGCTGCTTAGGATCTAGCTGCTGCAACGCTTTGAGCTTTCCAATCTCTACAACATCTGTACACACCTCTCTACCATCCTCAAGCTTAAGTGTTTTCGGTATTACTTCTGAAGGTCTTAGCTGTTGCTCTGGTACCTTCTTCACCACGTAGATCCTAATGCACTTCTCTTCGTGAATAACCTTTCCTTTGCGGATCCTAGGCATCAACTGATTGCTGTGACCAACTACATTTGGATATGACATTATGTTGTGTGCTTTAACCGCTTTGAAGATTAACTCGTGCTCCATGCTACCACCTGAGTAAACTAATCACAATCTGGAATATAAAGAAGAACGGCATCATTGCAAGCACATACATAAGTATTGTGAATGCACCTGCCATTATCGGAGCCCATTGCTGAACTGATTGAACAATTGGTTGAGTTGCTTGCCAGAACTGCCATATAGCTAAACCACCGCCTGCAGCTAAGAGACCCGCAATTATTATCCATATCCATACAGGTATAGGGTTGCCTACCATAAGTGCAGACTCCATAGACTCGGCTAAGCTCTCCAACTTCTGTCTATACTCTTCTACATCCTTTTCCAAGGGCTTTACTTCAATCGAAGACAAATGCCTTCACCATGTAGATAGCTAGGCTAGCTATGCTTATAGCCATGAACATTGTTAGCATATAGATTATCAATGGTACAGTTGCCTGCATGTACGTCCATACATATGGTGCTACAGCAGCTGTAGCAGCACCAATGAGGTATATCGAAGGTATTGTGACAGCAACAAGCATCAATCCTCTAGCTGCTTTAGGGCTAAACGCTTCGAGTGCCTTAACCGCTTTCTCACTCTTCTCAGCAAACTTCTCAGCTCCCTCCTTAAGCTTCTCAGCTACCTCTTCAATCTTCTCTTTAACGCCTTCCTCAGACCCCGTCATTTACTCTCACCTTCTTTCTCCTCCTTCTTTGCAGTCTCAGACTTAGCCATAGGCTTGAATGCTGAAACCATTAGCCTCAATATAAGTGCTACTATCATTAGCTGTATAACTAGTGGTAACATAGATGTAAGTAGCGATACGACTTGTGAAAGCACCTGAGTTATGCTCACGCTCATTCGGTCTCACCTTCTCTTCTTTTTCTAAACAAGCTAATAACCGCTGATATAATCATAACAGCTATCATGACCCACATCATAATGCTAAACATGTTCGTAATCTGGTTGATTATATCCTCCATCTGATCATAGTACTCGCCATCAACCTCATACACTATAAGCCCTATCCAACCGCTAGAAGGCTTGATATGAACATACACAGTAAACGACTGTGCATAATCACTTAATGTGAAGTCCGTTAGCTTGTTGCCGTTAGCATCGTATATCGATAACGATTTCTCGTTGATAACCCATGTTAGTTGTGATAATGATGCTGTGTAGTTTGATGTTGGATTACTAAGTGAAATCGATATTGCAGGCATTGAAGAAGCAGCCCATTCATCGTTCTTCTTTAGGAATAACGCAATGTCTACTGAACCACTTGAATTAGGATCCGCAACAACAATGAACTTTACTGTGATCCTTGCTTGCTTTGAACCGAATGCTTGATATGTGATCCTAATCTTTGGAGATTCACCTAGTTGCTCAGAGTTGTAGTAGTAGCCTGCACCATAGTAGTACTGTCCTTGCACATTCCATCTGAAAACTGTTAGCTGACCCCAGCTCTGGCCAGCATTGTACAATGCTTGAAAATCTGAGCTAGTGATCCTATAGAATTGTTTCCAACCCATTACTTCCTCACCTCTACAGGTACTGCATACACAGATTCATTAACTAAGATAACCTTGATCCCTGTAGCTATCTGGTTTATCGGTACAAGCACATAGCTTTGAGTACCCGATTGAGACACTCACCTCACCTCGTGTATGCAATTGCTTTAACAGCTATTAACTCTTCTTTACGTACAGCAACAACCTTAACCTCCTTAGCTATTTCCTCTAACTTAACAAGCCTAGCATTCTCAAGCCTGACATCAAGTGGTTTAGCAATTCTCGTAGACTCAACCCATAAGAAGTAATCCATAGATCTACAGCCCATTGGATCACCTCGCAATTGTAGCAACTAGTGAACCATCTAGCAAGAACGACTTTAGTATTGTCTGCTTGGATCCTACACCTAGGTGCTCCAACACAAATGCAAGTATGATTATAGCTACTGCAAAGCCTAGTACCCTACCCAAAATCCTGAACAACTCCTCTGTAAAGACATCTGCCTCTGACATCACATCACCTCACTTAAAGCCAGAGCTATTCTAAGTGGTGCATATTGCTTAGAAGCCGTATATGCCTTCTCAACCATCTTCTCACGCTCTTCATTGGATAAGCTAAGAGCATAGTCTACAGCATCGAGAATATCCTTTACTCGATAATCCCAACCAATGTAATTCCTCCCTATTTCAGGCATAAACTCAACAATTTCCTCAACATAGTCATACTTGATGCCTATGACATGCTCAAATGCAGGTGCATTACTTGTGACAACAAGCTGCTTAACCGCCATAGCCTCGACAGGAGGCATACCAAAACCTTCTGAACGAGAGGTGTATAGAAATAGCTTAGCACATTTTATGAGTCTAAGTAGCTCAAATTCGTTTAGTGAACCAGATTTTATAGTGACAGCATTCTTAAGGCTCCAATTGGTTACAGCTACGCATCTAATCCCTCTTTGCTTTAGCTGCTCACACACTTGATCATAGAGATCAAGACCTTTTCTAGGTCGTTTAGGCGGTCTAAGTGATTGATCCATAGCAACATTAATCACATAATTGCCATACTTTTGCTGCAGATCCCTACAATCAGCTTCGAGAACCTTTTCAGCTGTATCGACGTCTATCGGTCTAGGAATATAACCATTGCATCTAAGACCAACCTTGTTGTAGTACATACACCAATACGGTAAAGTGGTATAGAGACAATCGTTTTCGCTAAGAAGCCTAGCATCATTAGGATTAATCTCTAAAGGAGAATCAACCCAGTAGACCTTCTCTATTGATCTAATGTGTGATGCTTGCCTAAGTGCTATGACAGTATCTCCAATAACAATGGATCTAGTGTGTGCAAGGTTTAGAGGAGTCCAAAGATTGACAACGTTAATCACTTTGTAGCCTACTTGAGAAAAACCCTTGACAGTTAGCTGCGTAACCTTACGAAACGAATAACCGAGTAGATCTGCTAAAACCTGAATCATTCAGACACCAAGAAAAAAGATTGAGACAGATATTAAAAAGGTGTTGCGTTTTAGATCTCAGCGTACCAAGCAACATTCAAGTTTGATGTTGGTGCTGTGTCTGTCACTATGTCAAAGCTTGTAGAGGTTATGTTCTCTACCCAGACCTTGCCCGGTGGTGAAGCTAGTGGCGTCACCAAGACCCTTGATGGTGTTGTTATGAGGTTGTGGGTTACTGTAACCCTTGTGCTTCCTGCACTAATTGTTGCTACACCACGGTTCTCGCTTCTGTATTCAGTGTTGTTGTTTACGTTAAAGAACCTCACATTTATCATTCTAGGCATCGAGCCATCTAAGTAATATGTGTTGTTCTTGTACTTTGCATAAACATTTCTTATCTCGACATTGGTGTTGCCTCTCAGGGTAAGGATGTACTGAGGCGAGTTAGTGCCATCGTAGTTCACCAATGCAGTATCAAGTACACCATCTGTAACAGATGCAAGCTCTATTGCGTTTGTACCCTTGACGCTCTCAATTATTATATCTCTAGCAACAACCCTTTGACAGGCTTCAATCCTCAGCCCCCTCTGAGAACCTCCAAGTATCCACAGCCTATCCACGTAAACCGCATACGTGTTCCTAACATCGACAAGTGCTGTATCAACGCTATTCCAACCTGCATAGACATCAACAAGCCTTATGTTGTAGTCTCCTTGCTCAAGGTCTATGCACTTGTAGTATGGGTACTCACAAGCAATATGCTCAAAGTAATCATCTTGAAGACCAGTTGCATTCGAGACAGTCTTTGCATGCTGTATCCCGTAACCAACACCAGTGATAAACAGTTGCCTAAATATCGAGTGCCTGACCCTATTCCTCAAATAGATGAACACGCTTGATGTGTGCTGAACCATGTTTCCGCTGGCATCAGATGCGTATGCACCTATACCAATCATTGCAACCCTCATAGGCTTTTGAGGTACGTTAGGGTCTTCCCAGCCGAAATCAAAGTACTTTATCCCATCTGTTCTAAGCCTGATTAACACACCTGGATATGTCTGTGGAGCATTGCTCCTCTCCCAAGCACCTAGCCAGTCCCAGACCCAACCACCAATGATTGCCAGAGCAGCCTTAGCTGCTCTAACACCTGTGAACATGTCGTACTGACCGGGCTTGATATAGATTGTTGCAGAGCCATAGTCAGGAACAGTGTTAATGATGCTTTGAAGAACCGCACCAAGGTCAGTATCGCTAGCAACTATCTGCCCAGTGTCACCACTCTTAGCATATATCCTACCATCGCTACCCTTAAACACTATGAACGATGCTGATTCCTGAAGATAGTTAAGCTCTCCTAGCTTGCTCCAAATTCTATTAGCCAGAATATCTAAACTAAGCTTTATACTCATACAGTTTCACCTACTCTCTTTCTAACAAATGCTAGCACAGCTATTAAAGCTACTGATTGAGCCCAAAGCATTGCAAGACTGAGTAAGATCCATATAATGCTAGCACCATATGAGTCATAGAGGTTTAGAACCGCCTCGCCAGCTACATTTCCTTCTGCATCATACACATCTGTCTTTATCATTTTCACTTCTAAGCCTCCTAACCACTGAGACACCTTATCCTCGTAGCAAAACTCAATAACATCGCTATAACATTCACTATCTATACATAGCGGTTGCTTAACACACTTGTACTTGACTGTATCGACTAGCTGTACAGCTGATTCATCTTCATATACTACGCTACCATAGCCTACATACTCATTATCTATGTAGACAGCTACAGGTATCTCTCTAGTTGCTACACCCATTCAGCTACTCCCTTGCTATAGATCTAACCACGTACATCACTGTCATTACAAGTGCTGCAGCAACAATTGCATAGATCAATGGCTGCAACTGCTCCCATGTAACTAAACCAGCAGGTGTCACTGGGTTTCCATATGTTATAGCAGTCCTGTACAGAGCCGCTAAAGCAGGTGAAGTAACCTGCAACCCTGTTGATATCAACAAGTAAACCGTGAACGTGCCATAGAGACCTAAGTCAGGCACCTTAACATCGTAGGCTAGGTGAAGTGTTGAGGTATTAGCTGGTAGCGTCTTCGCATCTGAGGTCAGAACATATAGACCTGTACCACTTGCAGATGGATACTCAAGGAGTAGGCTAACACCTAAGCCAGTATCGCTTGTAGGTGCTGGGCTCACCACATAGTCGAACTCTACGTGAAGAATATCACCGGGCTTGACAGTAGTTGGTGTTACAACCACGTTTTGAATGCTTGCACTGTATTGCGTAACGTGAAGCGTAAATGTCTTTGTATCATCAACTGCACCAGTAGATACATTATATGCTTCATAGGTATAGTTGTAGTCACCTACAGCACTAGGTGCAGTAAACGTTAATGTAAAGTCAGCATACTTACCGGGATCAATCGATACAGCACTTGACTGCACAACTACATTGCCTGAAGAATCCTTTAACCTTAATTGACATTGCCCGCTAGCATCACCTTGATTCTCTACCCTCGCATAAGCCTCAACACTCTTACCAGCTGATACAGTCGCTTCTGTAAGCCAAATCGTAATTACAAATTTAGCTGGCATAGACTCACCAAAGAGAGAAGCTCTTAAAAAAGTATTAAGTTTTGTTCTTAGTCACTAGGAAGAGGAAGAAGCTGTTTCAGCTTGCTTAGCAGATGCAACAACCTTTATCTTCTTGCTCGGTAAAGACATTGGTGCTTGAAGCTGCAACTGCTGCTGCATTTGTTGCTGTAGCTGTGGTGGTAGTGCAGCACGTGTTATTGTCTGCATCAACATCGATATAATTGTCTGCATAACTGGTAGCATAGCATCAAGCAACTTTGCTCTAACCTCAGATGGTACACCTTTCTTCTCCTCCTTCTTCTCACCCTCCTCAGCTACGTACTCAGCCGATTGAGCACCATAACCAACTATGAACTGCATCATAGCAGCTAGGATCTGCAACACCTTAGCTAATTGCTCCATTGTTTTAGTCGATACAAAATCTACAATTCTCAAAGCATAGAAAAGCTCACGTGGCATAATAGCAAAACTTGTTCTAAATTCAATATACATTTGTAAAGCCTCTTCAATGATATCCGTTAATTTTCTACCCTCCATCTCCTTTAGCTGCACAATAGCACGATAAAGGTCTGGGTTTCTACGTGCTATAACACCTAGGATCCTACCAATACCCAGAGCCTCCTCTTTCTCAGCCTTCTCTGCCTCTACCTCTGCTTCTCCTTCTTTACGTTTCTTCTTCTCCTCGCTCACCTTCTAGCACCTCACTCAAAAGAAGTGCTCGTGATACAGCATCTAGCATCCCTAAAACAAATTGAAGTGTGCCTGCCAGTATCGTTAAAGCTTTTTCAACTTTCTTTCTCTGCTCCTCATCTAAACCCTCAGTATTGTAAAACATCTCCATACCGAAAAGCTTTGACGCAATTCTTATACCAACTCTATTCTTCTCCTTAACTGGCTCAACCCTTATGATCTCAGCACTCACAGCCTCTCTACCCCTCTTCTTGTGCTCCTCCTTGTGAGAACTGCTTCTTTATACCTTCTTTGAGATAGAAACAGATAACATTGTTCTCGCATTTTAATCGATACACGAAATCAATGCAATTGTCTTTACAATCAGATGGCTCTATGTCTATCCTATCCAATTCAAGTGACAATCCATACTGAGCTAATATGCTAGACATTATCTGCATTGTTTGCTGCTGCATAGCTATAAATTGATTCAAGTCAAATGGTATAGGTACTTGTTGTTGAGACTCATTCTTATTTGATTCGGATTTAGACATAGGTTTCACCAATCTAGCAATACCTGTAACAAGCAAATATAGTTTTCGCCTGTAATGAGAACATCACCATGTTGTTCATGTAACCATCAATTAGCTGTCTATGAACATAGCTATTTGCACACCATAACCAGTACTGTCTGTCGCATTGCGTGTGAGACCCGCACCTAATGAACATGCGATTGCACATCGTGACAGGCTCTACAGGAAACAACAGGTGCATATATACAGATATAGCAAATAGAATAGCGAAACAAAGAAACACATAGGTGTAGAAAATGGCAAGCCCAATCGACCTAAGCTCAATAGTAAACATGATAATGCAGCTACTACCACTAGTGATCATACTAGCAATACTCCCACTCTTCATAAGACTCTTCACAGGCCTCTTCAAGGAGTAACCTAAGCAAGAAAGAGCAAGCAGCTAAACAAAAAAACAAATCATTTTTTTAATTTGTGATTTCCTTACTTTGCATAGACAACTTCTTTGAGGATTCTGTGACAATCCCTAAGCTTTGTTATTGCTGCTGATAGCCTTAGCTGCAGATCCTTCAATAGCTGCTCCTTACTAATACTAGTACTAGTATAAGTAGGAGAGCTAAGGTCATTTACAACCCTAAAGAGCATGTATATAGCCTCCTCAACACACTTCTTAGCATCGATAACCCTTTCTCTCAAAACCTTCTCCATTTAAGCAACTCACCAAAAACAAAGAAAGAAGAATACAAGGATAAAAAACAATTTGTTTTTTGCAATGGATCAACGCTTAAAGAATGCTGCTAAGTCTGATTTTGATGCTTCTTTAGGTGCACCTTTCTTTTCTCTACCTGCAGAGACCTCTTCACTCCTTACGGTGTGCAATTCTCGGTCTACCATAGCAAGTATCTTGCGTAGTTCATCAAGCAAGGGTAAGATAGACTTTGCTGTGTTCAACGCTTTCATTCTTTCGTATGTTTCTATCAATTCATCTATGATGTAGCTATAGGAGACCTCGCCCAGTTCTTGCCTTAGTCTCCTAAGCTTCTCGTACACTTGATTTGAGATCTTAATCTGTTTAGTCACTTATAGCACACCTACACATATGTACAAGGCTCACCACTATATAAACTTTTCTACTAGAAAACAATCAAAGAAAGTCACCTTGAAAGTCACCTCAAATAACCAATTAAGAGTAACCCAAAGAGGTGTACTATAACCGCTCCATTGATTGTCAATCAAATAACGACAGGTGCACCTGCATTCTATTCCTTATTGGAGTGAGAACTCACGTAACATTCAATTCTTCTCAGAGTACTAAATCAAGTCTACCATCGAGTCCATTAGACGGGTGCAATCACAATAAACCATAAAAAGAATTGAAGCCATATTCGTGAGCCGCACATAGCCAGACCGTCAAAGAGCCCCCCATCATGAACTCTTGACGCTTTAATGTGGTAGAAAGCTCTCTAGAGAGCTACAGTTCATGGTGGGGTATGAGCGTCCTGATTTTTTTAAATAGAATGAACCCCGCAAAGACCCGCAAATTTGGTTAGAGTAGAAAGAAAAATTCTATTATTATATTAGGTGCACAAGAATTTTATTTTTGTTCTCCCTTCTTTTCTCTGATCTGTGACAGCTCCTTCTTTACTTCTTCTAGGTATTTCTTTAGTTCAGCATCTTCTACCATTTTCACCTCAAGCTCTGGTATTAGAGGTTGTAGTTCGTCTATGTCCTTCTCAGTGATTAGGATATCTGTGAGAGCAACTACCTCAAGTCCATAGTCCGGATCCTTGTTTATTTCTATCATTGTAAACGTCTTCTTGCCTTCGTTGAGACACTCAAAGAACATCCTATACTTGTTGCAAAACACACGATCTTTGTCTTCACACACAGCACCTTCAGCATACGGATACCAATACCACTTCCTCGCTATCCTCCGTGCAATAGCAAAGAGTATACGAGTATCAACCGGCAACTCAGATATTGGACGCAATGCAACATGTAATACCTTTGCCATCCATTCATAGTCAGAACATGGTGGAGGCGGACAGACCTCATCTACAGTGTTCTCCATATACAGACACCTGCTCTACACGCTTTGAAGTATTCGTAGTAGCTGCTGTAAATCGTTTTTCACTACTTCACGAGCCTTATTCTCAAGTTCTAGCGTTTCCTTCACAATTTTTGCGAAGTCAGCTAGTGTTAGGATACGCCTCTCATTCCTTCTTTCAAGTATGATCAGCACACCTTTTGGTGTGTAGCACACGCTGCAGTCATAGCCTCTGAGACCTGCACTACCCAAAATGCTACTAATCCTCCTAACTATATCGCTATCCGCATAAATCCCTCTTATAACCTCCTTCTTCTTCTTATCTACCTGCACCTCAATTTCACACACATCCCTAACCTTAATATTGTCAAGAACCTTTTGCAACCTTTTCTCAACACTGCTTAGCTCCTCCAACAACTCCTCAATATATGTTGTCAATAGACACGTGTTCTCCATACCTAGACACCTACACAAAACGCTATTTAGCACCTTCTTCAAGTGCTTGCTTGATTGCGTTTAACGCTACACCGAGCATTGCTATAGATGTGAATGCCTTTGCAATTTCTGGTGCAACCTTTGCCGAGGTCTCTACAAGCTCCATTAACTTTCTTTTGCTTATCGCCTTAGCTATATCACCATTCCTAACAATTTCGTATAGCTTCTCATTCTCAACCACATTGAGCAACTCGTAATGAGCAATAGTGTGAATATCAACATTCTTTTCCATCACCACAAGGTTTCTCAGCACAGCAACAACCTTGTGCTCACCACATGTTAGCCCTAGCCATGCTAGCTTATACCTAGTAATGCTGTAAACGTCACAAAACTCCTCTTCATCCTCATCCAAGCAATCCTCGTTTATCACATCACTCACATAATCTCCGTGATCGTATATGAGCCTAAAGTCCTCAAATGCTGTGCAATGGATTCCATTAAGATGCTCTTCAAATTCCGATACACTCATAGGCAGATAGTCACTAATGCTGGTAAGGAGTTGCCTAACCATATTCACCAAGCTCATTGCAATGCCGCCTCCATCATGCTTATAGCATCTTTTAATTCCTTCACTATCCTTTCTTGTTCTTCAACTGACAAATCATAGAAGTTGTTCAGCTTCTCCTTGTACCTTATCAACAAATCAACAAATAGCAAATACGCTTGCAAAAACTCGCCAAATCTGTGATAACCCAGTTCTTCACCTAGTTGCAGAAGGGTTTCAGCAAATTTACCTGTCTTCACACTTAGTATATCACCATACTTCTTCTTAAGCTCCATTGTCTTCTCATACAACTCAACAAAGTCTTTACAGAACTTCACAAAATTCCTTACCGCTTCAACAGCACTCACATGCATCACCTCGTGTAAAGAATGTGTACAGCGAAAAAAATATATGCTTTATTTATAAGTGCAGTACAGTGCAAGATCAATCAATGCATATAGCAATATTGCTATGAGCAAAAGCAACAACATGACTAGAAGCAGCAGCATAGCAGATACAAAGACACGCACCAAATACTGAACAATGCTGTATTGATCAAGCTTGCTCGAATCCCTAACAAGATCCAAAGCCTCCTTATAGATGTAAGCAGCAATAGCTATTGCTATAAAAAGAACAACAACAAGAATTACTGCAGTAACTAAGCACCTAGCCATAAAAATCACTTTTGTTGTTGTGTAACCAAAGCCTCGATCTCCTTCTTACGTGCTTGAATTGTTTCCATCACCTTTTGCTTAGCGTACTTGCTGTAACGTAGATAGAATATGAAAGCCGTCTTCAAATCTTCCCAACCCACTCCTAAGTCCATTAGACCACCACATGCAACCTCTAATGGTACTCCAAATTCTGCTAAGATTGCTAGGTGTGATCTCCTAATATCGTGTGGTGTTAGCTTGAAGCCTAGGTTCAATAGCTCCGATATTTTTGCTAGCGTCTTTGTGTAGAGCTCTCTAAACTCATTGATTGTCTCCAATCCTGTAATGCTAGCAATAATAGAGCCTTTGTCTTTGCGGTACTTCAACAAAACCTCGATAGGTTCTGGGTCTAGCCAACTAAGATCTGTAGTCCAATACCTTGCTGTCTTGCTCTCATAGACCTCCAATATCCATACATCACCAACACGATAAAGCTTCTCCCATCTTAGCCCTGAAAGTGAGCTGATAGCCTCTTCTAATGGTGTTGATTCATTCTGTGTCTCTGTACGCCATCCTTCACGTGCACCAGTAGTAAGATGCAGCCATATAGGCAGAAACTCCGCATCACTAAGCTTACCCTGTTTCCATAGCTCCTTAATCCTTAAATAATGTTCATACGTAATGTGTCGAGGTACTGGTTTAGCATAACTCGTTTCCGCACCGATTTTCCCTGAGAACCAGTTGCTCCATGCAGGTACTCTACGCAATAGCTTCATTGCTCTCCTAATCTTGCTATAGTCACCACGATATATTTCAAATAACGCTTTTTCTACGTCTTGCTCATTCCACACATCAGGATTAGTAGGCATATTGTGTTGCTTGAAGTACTCAACAAGCTTTCTAACCTCTCTAATTGTGTCAGCTTTCTCTTTAGCTGATAGCGTAGCTTTGTGTCCTCGCACCTTCTTCTTCTTCGGTATCTCTTTAGTCAAGAACTCTCTAATAATTGCAGATTCAAGTAAATCACTTATGTGAAGCCTTGACTTTGGTTGTAATCTTTCTTCAACCATCTGCAAAAGGTCATAGTAAGACTTCTGTATTGTAACAACACTCTTTGTTGTTGGATCATAAATTGAGAACATACCACGTTGCTCAATCTTTTGTTTCAACTTATAGAGCGTAGATTGATCAACTCCTAACATTTTCGCAATTTGTTGCAAACCAATGTGTAACCGATCATTTATCCATAACACACAACTAACTTGCAACTCATTAGTGAATATTGGCATACCCCACTTTGACAAAGAACCATATCTTTTGATTATTTCTTGAACAAAATTCCTTACACTATTGAATTCATTTAAGCATAGTTCAGGGATCTTTGACGTGTTTTGAGCCATGATTTAGACCACCAAGAAAATACTTCTCTAGGTACTGCTATATATACTTATGCCTAAACAAAGAATAGAAGAAGTGTTTAGAAAGAGTTGAAAGAACCGTCAAGAAGCTTTAGACGGAATAAGCCTTGTTCTTAGCCTAAACCTCAGCAACTTGTGTCTAAGGAAAATGCATTTTGCTAGGCAATCAGTTTTGCAGCCAATATCATTATATGCATCTGCACACCAATCACAGCACCTTTCCGCTAACACCTTGTCATAGCTACGCTTCGATAAAAGAGCTACAAAAGCTATTGAAGCATTATAGATTAGAGTCCTTGCCCAAGCCCTTCTCAGTCTCAACACATAGATCCTCTTAGGCAACACAGCTAGTCACCAATCAAACTCTGCTTTATAGCACTTCTCAAAGTATTCTTTCATGTTGATACGTTTGCTCATACACCTCCTTCTTTGCCTTCTTGTTCTTAGCAATCTCAATAGCCGGCTTAACCATTGCCTCAAGATGGTTCACCTTATCAATGAGCTCATTTAGCTTATCAAAGAACATATCAACTTTTTGCAGATTAGGATCATTTGTGAACACCATTCTTATTGAATTCCAAAAGTCCATTATCTCCTTCTTAAGCTTCAACACATCAGCTACTTGTTCAAGTTGCTGAATTTGCTCAACCAGTTGATCCGCTTCTT
>Ga0315272_10000518_pt1 | contig 19405 bp, 20 predicted proteins | sample C3_middle_MG_FD_203918 | JGI IMG/M metagenome (GOLD analysis project Ga0315272, IMG submission 203918) | Sediment microbial communities from Yellowstone Lake, YNP, Wyoming, USA - C3_middle | ecosystem: Environmental > Aquatic > Freshwater > Lake > Sediment | place: USA: Wyoming | collected...
CCGACCGGTTGTGGCAAGACGCTTCTGGCCCAGACCCTGGCGAAAATACTCAATGTTCCTTTTGCCATGGCCGATGCCACCACCTTGACTGAGGCTGGTTATGTCGGCGAAGATGTGGAGAACATTTTGGTCAATCTTCTCCAGGCCGCGGATCACGATATTCAGCGGGCCAGCCGAGGTATCATCTATATCGATGAAATCGACAAGATTGCCCGGAAATCGGACAGCGCCTCCATCACCCGTGATGTCTCCGGGGAAGGGGTGCAGCAGGCTCTGCTGAAGATCATCGAAGGGACCGTGGCCAGTGTTCCCCCCAAGGGCGGACGTAAGCATCCCCAGCAGGAATATATCAAGATTGATACCACCAATATTTTGTTTATCTGTGGCGGGGCCTTTGTCGGACTTGATGGTGTGATCAAGCAGCGGACCGGCACCAAGTCCATAGGGTTTGGGGCCAAGGTTGTTGGCAAGCCGAAGAAGACGGTGGGGGATATCCTCGCCCAGGTTCAGTCGGAAGATCTCCTGCGTTTTGGCCTGATTCCTGAGTTGGTCGGCCGCTTGCCCGTGGTGGCGACCATGGAGGAGTTGGATGAAGAGGACATGATCCGTGTTTTGCGTACGCCGAAAAACGCGCTGACCAAGCAGTATGAGCGTCTTTTTGCCTTTGACAATATTCGTCTGCGTTTCACCGAGGGTGCGCTCAAGGCCATCGCCCAGCAGGCGATCAAGAGAAAGTCCGGCGCCCGAGGCTTGAGAACGGTCATGGAGCAGGCAATGCTTGATATCATGTATGAATTGCCCTCCAAGGAAAATGTGCGGGAATGCGTGATCAGCGAGCAGGTGGTGCTGAACGGCGATTATCCGGTGATTTTGTACGATAACGACGCAGAAACAAAGAAAAGTGCCTGAGTCGTCGAGCCGTTAATTAACCCAGCAAGGGTGTGTTAAACATTATGGTTGAGTCTGATCCCGAACAGAAAATTGCCTATCCGATGATGCCTTTGCGGGATATCGTGATCTTCCCTTATATGGTGGCGCCCTTGGTGGTCGGCAGGGAGCGCTCCATTAAGGCGCTTGAAGAGGCAATGGCCAAGCGCTCCGAGATCTTTCTCGTAACGCAAAAAGATGCGGCCGAGGATGATCCAACCGAAGAGAGCGTGCACGCGGTGGGAACCGTTGCCACGGTCATGCAACTGCTCCGTCTGCCGGATGGCACGATCAAGGCTCTGGTTGAAGGCAAAAGAAGGGGGCGGATCATAAAGCATCTGCCCAATCCCGACTATTTTGTTGTCCAGCTTGATGGCGAAGAGGCAGAGGACGAGGGCGGGCTTGAAGCAACCGCCTATGTGCGAGAGATCCAGACGAGCTTCAAAGAGTATGTCAAATACAACAAAAAGGTGCCGGCCGAGGTTATCAAATCCTTGGCCCGCATTGAAAGGCCCGCAAAATTTGTGGATGTTTTGGCCGCGCATCTGCCCCTGAATGTGCAGGAAAAGCAGGGGATCCTGGCAAATTTTTCCGTCGTTGCGCGACTGGAACAGGTGCTAACCCTTATCTATAAAGAAATTGAGATCGCCGAGCTGGAGGAAGTTATCCGAGCCCGGGTGAAGAAGAAAATGGATAAGACCCAGAAAGATTATTTTCTGGCAGAGCAACTTCGCGCCATCCAGAAAGAGATGGGAAGCGCCGAGGATGCTTCTTCCGAGCTTGAGGCGCTGGACAAGGCGATACAGGAAAAAAATCTTCCCGAGGCGGCTCGCGTTAAGCTGGAGCAGGAATTTAAGAAGCTGAAGATGATGCCGAGCATGTCGGCTGAAGCCACGGTGGTCCGCAATTATATCGACTGCATCCTCAGTCTGCCCTGGCGGGAAAAAACCGAAGAGAAGATCGATATCCTGGAGGCCGAGGAAATCCTGGCCCAAGACCACCATGGCCTTTTGAAGCCCAAGGAGCGGATCCTTGAATATCTTGCCGTGCAGGCCCAGGTTGACAAAATCAAGGGGCCGATTCTCTGCCTGGTTGGTCCGCCCGGAGTTGGGAAGACCTCATTGTGTAAGTCCTTAGCCCGCGCCATGGGGCGAAAGTTTGTCCGCCTCTCTCTCGGCGGGGTTCGTGACGAGGCTGAGATCCGAGGGCATCGACGCACCTATATCGGGGCCTTGCCGGGCAAGATTATTCAGTCCATGCAAAAGGCGAAGGTTGTGAATCCGGTTATTTGCCTTGACGAGGTGGATAAAATGAGCATGGATTTTCGGGGGGATCCTTCTTCCGCTCTGTTGGAGGTGCTGGACCCGGAGCAGAACGTCGCATTCAACGATCATTATCTTGATCTCGATTATGACCTGTCCGGGGTCTTTTTCGTGACCACCGCCAACAATCTGCATGCCATCCCTGCTCCGCTTCAGGATCGGATGGAGATAATCAAGCTCAATGGCTATACGGAAGAGGATAAGCTGAACATTGCTCAGGGTTTTCTGGTGCCGAAACAACTGGAGGCCAACGGCTTCGGGCCGGAGGATATTACCTTCAACGATGGCGCGATTCTTGAGATTGTCCGGAGATACACCCGGGAGGCAGGGGTGCGGAATCTTGAACGCAGCATTGCCTCGGTCTGTCGCAAGGTGGCCCGGGACCGGCAAAAGAAAAAAACGGACAAGCGATATCGGCTGAATGATGCGGCCATTGTCAAGTATTTGGGCGGGGTCAGGTACCGTTTTGGTCTGGCTGAGGAGCGGGATAAGGTTGGTCTTACCACCGGTCTGGCCTGGACCGAGGTGGGAGGCGAGTTGCTTCAAATTGAAACGGCCCTGATGCCAGGAAAAGGGAATCTGACCGTGACCGGAAAGCTTGGCGACGTTATGCAGGAATCCGCCCAGGCGGCTTTGAGCTATGTGCGGACCCGTGCCTTGCAGCTTGGTCTGTTACCAGATTTTTATCAGAAACTTGACATCCATATCCATGTGCCGGAAGGGGCCATTCCCAAGGATGGGCCGTCTGCCGGGATTACCATGGCGACCTCGATGGTTTCCGCCTTGCTTCATCTGCCGGTCCGGCGCGATATTGCCATGACCGGCGAGATTACCTTGCGTGGCAGGATATTGCCCATTGGGGGGCTCACTGAAAAACTCCTTGCTGCCCGACGGGGGAATATCAAACATGTTCTGATTCCCCGGGAGAATGAAGCGGATCTTAACGAGATACCGGCAAAGATACTTAAAGGTCTCACCGTGGAGTTAGTTGAGCATGTGGACGAAGTTCTGGTTAAGGCCTTGGTGCTCAAAGAGGGGGATATTCTTTTTAAAGGAATTCCTTTTGACAGCTTTGGCGTGGAAGGAGTGCTTCCTTCAAGCAATGTGGCTCATTAACAAAGGTTTTCTCCTCTCATGCGGAAGTAAGGATTTAGCACCGACTGAGGGTTTGTTTATTTTGGAGTCCGGCAAGTTTTTTGCTTGACGGATTATGGGTGGCAAGGGTATATCTTGCCACACTTCATGTGGGGCGAATAGCTCAGCTGGGAGAGCATCGGCCTTACAAGCCGAGGGTCACAGGTTCGATCCCTGTTTCGCCCACCACAAGAGGAGTGGTAGTTCAGTTGGTTAGAATACCGGCCTGTCACGCCGGGGGTCGCGGGTTCGAGCCCCGTCCACTCCGCCATACAAGAAATCAAGGGATTAGCCATTACAGCTAATCCCTTTTTTTTTGATCAGTTTTCCACCTTGCATGTTTTCCTTGGAGCAAGTGCTTGACACAGCCTGTGCCCCATGAGTAACATGACAATTTACGGGATGTTCGGTCCCATGCGAAAGCATGCAGTTTGCCATTCGCCTTTGTTGTGACGTATGAGCAAACTTACACAAGAGGATTTTATGATCCGTTACCTGGAAAAAATAGGGAAAAATACCATGTGGTCCCTGGAAGATTTGGGCCGCATGGGCGCTTTTCTGTTTTTTGGTCTTGGTGGCGTTTTTAAAAGACCGTTTCGATTTTCTGCCATGATCCGACAGGTTCGCCTGATCGGAGCTAATTCCTTTTGGGTCATATTTTTTATCGCTGGCTTCACCGGGATGGTTCTTGGGTTGCAGGGGTATTACACCTTGCGTAAGTTTGGCTCCGAAGGTGCCTTGGGCTCGGCGGTTTCCCTTTCCTTGATCCGTGAACTCGGTCCGGTCTTGACGGCCTTGATGGTTACAGGGCGGGCTGGTTCGGCAATGTGCGCCGAAATCGGGATCATGCGCAATACCGAGCAGCTTGATGCGCTGGAATGCATGGCCATCGACCCGTTTCGCTATCTTATCACGCCAAAGTTTCTTGCCACGCTCATCTCCGTGCCGATTCTTACTCTGTTTTTCAATGTTGTCGGTATATTCGGCGGGTATATCGCTGGATGCGGCTTGTTGGGGGTTAATCCCGGGGCGTATTGGTCTGGCATGGAACAGAGTGTTGTGAATCAGGATATAAACATGGGCATCATAAAATCTTTTGTTTTTGCCCTGGTCATTGTCTGGGTGTGCGCGGGGAGAGGGTATTTTGTTCACGTTATCAAGGGGGCTGGTTTTGGCGCCGAAGGCGTGAGCAAGGTGACAACGCAGGCCGTTGTTCTCTCGTCCATCGCAATTCTCATCTGGGATTATCTGCTTACGGCGATACTGCTATGAATCAAGCGGCTATCCAGTTTAAAGATGTTGTGAAAAAATTTGGTCAACAGACTGTCCTCGACAGGGTGAACCTGACGATCAATTCTGGCAAAACCACGGTTATTGCCGGGCCGAGCGGACAGGGAAAGAGTGTGACCATGAAGCTCATTTTGGGGCTGTTGCGACCGGATTCCGGTCAGATTCTGGTGGATGGGCAGGATATTTCCAGGATGCGTGGTAAGGCGCTGAATACGATTCGGACTAAATTCGGCGTCTTGTTTCAGGGGTCTGCGCTTCTTGACTCCTTGAGTGTTTTTGCCAATGTGGCTTTGCCGCTTGAAGAGCGAACACGCTTGCGGAGTGAGGAGATTCGGACACGGGTTCTTGCCACTCTGGCGCAACTTGGCCTCACTGGCCATGAGGATAAATATCCCGCTCAATTGAGCGGTGGCATGCGGAAAAGGGTGGGGCTTGCCAGGGCGTTGATGTTGCAGCCGGAAATAATGCTTTTTGACGAGCCAACCACGGGCCTCGATCCCGAGAAATCATTGGAAATTTATAAGCTTTTTCTGGAGACCCAGAAGAAATTCGGCTATACGTCAATTATAGTGAGTCATGATATCCCGAAAATTTTTAATTTAGCTGATCAGGTTATTCTGGTTAATAAAGGCAAGTTTACTACCTTTGCTAGTCCTGAAGACATTCAACAGAGCGAGCTTCCCGATGTTCAGGCCTTTGTGCAGAGCACTATGGGGAAGGTGTATTTAAGCAGGGAGATGGACGAAAGAGTATGAAGAAAATAAATTTTGACGCGATCGTTGGCCTTTTCGTTCTGGCAGGGTTTCTGGCTTTTGTTTACATGTCGTTGCAGTTGGGAGAGTTCTCGGTCTTCTCTGTGGAAAAAACATATTCTGTGCAGGCGAAGTTCGGGAATGTTTCCGGTCTGAAGCGCGGTGCAATTATTGAAATGGCCGGAGTGAATGTGGGCAAGGTCAGTAGCATCTCTTTGGCTGAAAATGATCAGGCCCAGGTGCAGCTTCAGATCAATAATGGGGTAAAGATTACCGATGATGCAATTGCTTCCATTAAAACTCAAGGGATTATCGGGGATAAATATATCAAGATTTCCCAGGGCGGTTCGGAAGAATTGCTGACCAATGGTGGTTTTATTAGTGAAACAGAATCGGCGGTTGACCTTGAAGAACTGGTGAGTAAGTATATTTTTGGCAAAGTCTGATTCCGCTTATCTTTAAAAAGGGTGAGTGAGTTGTTGTTTAATTTCTTTTAAAAAAACACCGTATCTGGCATACAATAAAGGAGGCACTGTTTTTTTGTAGCTTCCGCTTGTTTGTTCGGTTCAGTTTGGCCTGACGGATAACGATCTTTCCTGCTTTCAGCAAATTCGGTTACAGAGGACAACCATGAAAAATCATGACAGCTTTTCTCCTCAACTCTACAGGGTATGTTTTTGTTGTTTGGTAATCTGGTTGGGATCGATGACCATTGCCTTTGGGCAGGGCGTGGCGGTTGACGACGAACCGACTTTTGGGGAAGAGCGGGATATCGGTCTAGTTTCTGATCCTCTGGAGCCAGTCAATCGTGCGTTTTTTCATTTTAACGACAAGCTCTACTTTTGGGTGGTCAAGCCAGCATCTCAAGGATATTCTTACCTTATCGCTGAAGACGTGCGCATGTGTGTGCGGAGCTTTTTGAAGAATCTCTTGGCTCCGGTTCGGATTGTTAACAACCTTCTTCAGGGAAAAGTTGTGGATAGCGGAATTGAAACTGCCCGGTTCGTTATCAATTCTACCCTTGGGATTGCCGGGCTGGCCGATCCTGCAAAAAAGGAGTTCGGCCTGCCTCCCAAGGACGAAGACTTGGGGCAAACCTTGGGAGTATATGGGGTTGGAGAAGGTATTTATCTTTGCTGGCCTTTCTTTGGACCTTCGAATGTGCGTGACACCGTTGGACTGGCCGGGGATTTTTTCTTGAGTCCAGTGTCTTATCTTGCAATGTCTGACGCTGGTGCGGGGGTGGCTGTGGAGGCTGGCAAGGAGGTGAATAACACCTCTCTTACTTTGGGGGATTATGAAGATTTCAAGGAATCCGCCATTGATCCGTACATAGCCTTGCGTGATGCATACCGGCAGTATCGGCAGAAGAAGATTAGCGATGTCGCGGTAGGTAGCGACTCCATGTACATTTCTTCTTCCGACAAGATTGAAAAAACGTACGCTCAGGATATGTCTGGTCAGCGTTCATTGGAATTGGCTTCCGTCCCGGTTCCTGGTGATGATTATTTTGTTCAGGTTGGAACCTCTCTTGATACCGAAAAGGTTCTCTATATGCGGGAAGCATTGCTTGCCATGAATAAGGAGTCGGTTGTTAAGGTGTATGATCGGGGAGGAGATAAATATTACATTTTAGAGGTGCCTGCTGGCAAAAAGTTTGAGTTTGCCAAGCAGGAGGCGCAAAGGCTCTGCTCCGCTGGGTTTAGCGAGGCCAGGGTTGGGCAATAATGTTGTCACGTCATGGAATGATTTTAGAGGCAAAGATGAAAAACGGTAATGCGTGGTTTTTAAAGTTTTTTGTGGGGATTGTTCTGGCTGTTGCTATTCCTGTCTTGTGTCATGACGTTGCCTACGCGGCGGCAACGGACCCTGTTGTTGTCATAAAGGATGCCGTTGACGAAATTATCTCGATCCTTCAGGATGAAAAGCTCGGTGTGCCGAATCGTAAGGCGGAGAGAAAAAGTCGCGTGGTCACTATTGTTGAAAAGAAATTTGATTTTCGCGAGATGTCCATGCGCACATTGGCCAAGCATTGGCAGGAAAGAAGTCCTGAGGAGCAGGATCGTTTCGTCTTCTTGTTTAAGACCCTTTTGGAAAACACATATATCGCGAAGATAGAAACCTACTCCGGTGAAAAAGTTGTTTTTAAGAAGTCTGCCCTTCAGGGGAATAAGGCTATAGTTTATAGCGAGTTAGTCCGGAAGAATGTTGAAACCCCAGTTAATTACAAGCTTAAAAATAGTGATGATCGCTGGATGGTTTATGATGTGGAGGTGGAGGGCGTGAGTTTGGTGAATAATTACCGGACTCAGTTTGCCAGTATTCTGGACAAAGAAAATTTTGCCGGACTCCTTGCCAGGCTTGAAGAGAAGGTCAAGAAAGGGGCTGTTGAATAAACGCGCATGGGCACTGTTGAAGGAATGCTTTTTGGGAAATACCTTCCTGATGAGTTAAAAGATATATTTTCTTTTTTGACCGCTGAAGAGATGGGGGAGCTGTTTGCCTATCTTGAGTTTCGTGAGTGGCAGTCTGCGGAAGTTGTGATGAAAAGCGGTGATCCCGGCGATTTCATGGGTTTTTTGGTGGGGGGGAAGCTCGCCGTCAAGATGGAGGCGATATTTCCCGATAAATTCATTTTGGTTGCCGTGCTTGAGCGCGGAAGCGTGGTGGGTGAGATTTCTGTTGTAGAAGGGGGGCCGCGTCATGCCACCGTTGTTGCCACGGAAAAGAGTCAGCTCCTGACCCTCTCGCGAGAAAACATGGAGCTGATGCTCAAGCAGTCCCCTGCACTTGGGTTGAAATTTTTTCGACGAATTATTCATGTGCTTGGTCATCGCCTAGGTAAGGCGAGTGATCGTCTTGCCAGGTTGCTCTAACCTCTTGTAATTCCCTATTTTCAGGCTGTCGTTAGTCGTGGTTGTCGAAGATTTTCTCCTGGGCGTGGTGTCAATGGGGAAAGTTCGGCAAGTGAATTTCCTTGACAATGCGCCGTGTTTATTTATATTGATCTGTTCCAATTTTTGGATTGCGAACAGGTGATATGTGCGGGTCAGATGGGATGAAATACCAGTAGACGGCCTTTCCTTTAGGTTAGACGACGATTCTTGGTTGCCTGGGGATGAGATCGTTTGCCAAGGGTCGTCGCAGTGCGCCGTTTCCCTTAAAAAAGAGGGCGCGCGGGTTCTGTTTGCGGGCACTTTGCGTCTTCCCGTTGTTCTTGAATGCGATCGATGTCTTGATTCTTTCGTTTATACCTTGATGGAAGAGTTTGAGGTTATTTTTGAGTTGCTTGCCAAAGAGGACGGGGCTGGTGTTGCTTCGGAGCATTTGTGTAAGGACAGCGAATTGGATGTTGTTTGTCTTGCTGAGCCGGTTGTAGATGTTTTTTCCGTGCTTGCGCAACAGGTGTATCTTGGTTTACCTGGAAAGAAACTTTGCAACGATATGTGCCTTGGTTTGTGTGCAAAGTGCGGGGTGAATTTGAATCGTTGCTCGTGTGATTGTGCCAAGGGGGGAAGTGCATCCCCCTTTAGTATTTTGGCAAAGCTGGAAACCCAGTAGAAGGGCGTTCTTTTTTTGCTGGAGTTTTTGTTGGCATGGATGTGGCTTCCGCGCGTGGGCTGCGGAGTAAAAAACGTGTTGCTCGTGTTGAACCTGTTGATTTTTTTTGAGAAACCCGTTACAGACAACAAGCTGTAACAGAGATCTTTCCAATTGGAGGAAAAGTAATGGCTTTACCGAAAAGAAGACATTCCCATGCTCGTACCAGAATACGTCGTTCCCACGATGCATTGTGTGGCGTAACCGTTTCCACTTGCTCCGAGTGTGGCGAGCCGAAGCTTCCGCATCGTCTTTGTCCTGGCTGCGGGGCATACAAGGGCCGTACCGTCGTCAAGTTGACCGCAGAGTAATAGAGTTACGCCATGGCGTTGCATATTGCCTTGGATGCCATGGGCGGGGACCGAGGCCCGGAAGAAATGGTTTCCGGGGCAGTCATGGCAGTGAGCGGTTCTGACCTTGAGATCAGCCTGATTGGTGATCAGGCCAGGCTCGGGGCCATTCTCGCAACCCATGGCAGCCCTTCCTCCCGGATTCATGTGGTCCATGCCTCTCAGGTTGTTGGCATGGATGAATCCCCCTTTGACGCCATCCGCAAGAAAAAAGACTCCTCCATCATGAAGGCTTTTGCCCTCCACAAAGAGGGCAGGGTTGACGCTGTTGTCAGCGCCGGCAATTCCGGGGCGACCATGGCAGCAGCCCTCAAGCTGCTAGGTCGACTGGAACATGTGTCCCGCCCAGGAATCGCGGGCATTTTCCCTACCTTGAAAGGACCCGTGGTGATGATGGATGTCGGCGCAAACGTTGATTGCCGCGCCGAACACCTGTTTCAATTTGGGGTCATGGCTACTGCGTTTTCTCAAGTACTCTTTGGTCTGGATCGACCCCGTGTCGGGTTGCTCAGTATCGGCGAAGAGGGCGGGAAGGGCAATGTCCTCGTGAAAAAATCCCACGAACTTCTTCAGCAAAGTTCCATGAATTATATCGGCAATGTCGAGGGGCGGGACACCTTTCAAGGGGATGTTGACGTCATGGTCTGCGACGGATTTGTCGGCAATGTCTGCCTGAAGCTCAGCGAGGGGTTGGCCGAGGCGGTTATGGGTATGTTGGGAGAGGAAATTTCAAAGAGCTTCAAGGCAAAGCTCGGCTATCTGCTTGCCAAAGATGCCTTTGTTTCCTTCAAGAAACGGGTTGATTATGCCGAGTATGGCGGTGCGCCCCTGCTCGGCATACGAGGAAACGCTATTATATGTCATGGACGTTCAAGCGCCGTGGCAATAAAAAATGCCATTCGGGTTGCCTCAGAAATGGCCCGCAATAAGGTCAATGACCGAATCCTTGAGCTTTTTTCCCTTGATCATCTCCTGGTGCAACAGGATGAACCCCTGCCAGCTGAAGCCGCTGCTGTTGGGGGAACTCCATGAGCCGTGCGGTTATCATCGGGACAGGCTCCTGCCTGCCGGAAAGGATCCTCACCAATGAGGATCTGGAAAAGATGGTCGATACCTCCGATGAGTGGATTACCACCAGAACAGGCATCAAGACTCGGCATATTGCCCAGGCAGGTGAGGAGACCTCCAAGTTGGCCAGCGTGGCGGCCCGTCGCGCCCTGGACATGGCCGGGGTAACCCCAGCTGAGGTTGACATGATCGTCCTCGGGACGATTTCCTGTGAAAAGGCCATGCCATCCTGTGCCTGTCTTGTGCAGAAGGAGTTGGAGGCTGTCAATGCCTTTGCCTTTGACATCAACGCCGCCTGTTCCGGCTTTCTCTATGGCCTTGATCTCGCCGATAAATATATCCACCATAACCCGGACATGAAAATTCTGGTGATCGGCGCGGAGAATCTTTCCGCCCGGACCAACTGGCAGGACCGCAATACCTGTGTGCTTTTCGGGGATGGGGCCGGGGCCTGCCTGGTAACTGGCAACGATCAGGGGCGGGGAATCTTGGCGAGTAAGCTCTATGCGGATGGCCGGTTGTGGGAGTTGCTCCACATGGACAGCGCTCCCAGTCTGAACCCTGATCTCTGCTACCAGCAAAGTGACGGACCTTTCATCAAAATGGCGGGGAAGGATGTTTTTCGCTACGCGGTTCGGGCCATGGCGGAGGCCATCACCGCCGTCCTTGAAAAAGAAGGTCTTACCATCGCTGATATCTCCCTTATTGTGCCACATCAGGCAAATATCCGTATCCTGAAAAGCCTGGCGGATAACCTCCGTGTGCCGCTCGAAAAAATCTATATTAATGTGCACAAATATGGTAATACATCGGCGGCGACCGTGCCGATTGCCATGGACGAGGCGAACCGGGAAGGCCGATTGCAGCAGGGAGATCTGCTTCTCATCTGCACTTTTGGCGGCGGTTTCACCTGGGGCGCAGCCCTGGTCAGGTGGTAGGCACAGGAAGCGCCATTCCAACCGCATATATCAAAGTAATTGAGGACAAGGGGGCAGAGTGGATTATTTCTTGAGCGAAGAGCAGCAGATGATCGTGGATGTTGCTCGGCAGATCACCGATGAAATGATTGTTCCGCAAAGGGCGGAATTGGATGAAACCGAAGACTATCCGCGTGATATCTTAAGCGCTATCGCCAAGGCCGATTTGTATGGCCTCTATATTCCTGAGGAATATGGTGGTTTGGGCGGGGGGTGTTTTGAGATCGTTCTCGCCCTTGAACAGTTTGCCCGCGGCTGTACCGGAGTGGCTACCGCCTTTGCCGCCAGCGCCCTAGGCGCATACCCGATTCTTATTTCCGGCAGCGAAGAGCTGAAACAGAAATATATGCCTCTTATCGCCAGTGGTGAGAAACTGGCGGCCTTTGCCCTTACCGAAGCCAACGCGGGCAGCGATGCCTCCGGCATCCAGACCACCGCGGTTCTCGATGGCGACGAATGGGTCTTGAACGGCACCAAGCAGTGGATTACCAATGCCGGCGAGGCCCAAATCTATACGGTTATTGCCATTACCGACAAAAGCAAGGGGCCTCGCGGCGCCACCATGTTTGTGGTCGAGGATACCGATCCTGGTTTTTCTTATGGGGTCAAGGAAAAGAAGCTGGGTATCCGCTGCTCTTCCACCCGAGAGCTGATCTTCAAGGACTGTCGCATTCCCAAGGACAGGGTGATCGGTCGGATCGGCATGGGTTTTATCACCGTGATGAAGACCCTGGATCAGTCCCGTCCGGGTATTGCTATTTTAGGTGTCGGCCTGGGGCAGGGCGCCTTGGATGAGGCGGTTACCTATGCCAAACAGCGGGTGCAGTTCGGCAAGCCCATTATCTCCTTCCAGGCCGTGCAACATATTTTGGCCGACATGGCCATCCAGGTCGAAGCGGGCCGCGCCTTGGTATATTCCGCGGCCAAGCATATCGATGCCCATAAAAATGACATGTCCAAAGCCTCCTCCATGTGCAAGGTGTTTGCCACCGACATGGCGATGAAGGTCACCGTCGATGCGGTACAGGTTCTTGCCGGTTATGGGTATATGCGTGATTACCCGGTGGAGAAGATGATGCGCGACGCCAAGATTCTCCAGATCTACGAGGGCACCAATCAGATCCAGCGTAATGTTATTGGGCAGGAACTCAATAAGGAGTACATGAGGTCCTCATGAAGATTATCGTTTGCGTAAAACAGGTTCCGGATGCCAAGGATGTCCGCCTGGACCCCAAGACCAACACTCTGTCCAGGGAAGGGGTGCAAGCCATTATGAATCCCTACGACCGGCATGCCCTTGAGGAGGCGGTTCGCCTGAAAGAGCAGCACGGCGGCACGGTAACCGTGCTCAGCATGGGCCCGCCCCAGGCAGAGGAGATGCTGCGCGAGGCGGTGTCCTGCGGGGCGGATGAGGCGGTGCTTGTTTCGGATCGGGCTTTTGCCGGAGCGGACACCTGGGCGACCACTTACACCCTGTCCATGGCCATTAAGAAGATCGATGATTTCGACCTTATCCTCTGCGGCAAGCAGGCCATCGATGGGGATACAGCCCAGGTGGGTCCCGGCCTGGCAGAGCGGCTTGATATCCCTTTTGTCGCCTATGTGCGTAAGATAAATGACTGCACCGCCAACACCATTCGGGCGGAGCGTTTGATGGATGACGGCTACGACCTGGTGGAGGTGGAGTTGCCCGCGCTGTTCACCGTGGTCAAAGAGATCAATGAGCCCAGGATTCCTTCCCTTAAGGGAAAGATGAAGGCAAAAAAGATCGACATCACCAAGCTGACTGCGGTGGATATCGAGGCAGACCTGGAGCAGTTGGGTCTCAAAGGTTCCACCACCCAGGTGGTTAAGGTCTTTTCTCCGGAACTGAAAGGTGCGCGGGCCATGCTTGGTGGTACTCCCAATGAGCAGGTTGCCCAGTTGTATGCAAAATTGTCGCCTCTCTTGTAGACCTCAGACGAACGGAATTCTCCATGCTACAGATTGATATAGAAGCCTGTATTGGTTGCGGTGTCTGTGAAAGTACCTGTACCTTCGGGGCAATTAAGGTTGACAACGGTGTCGCCTTAGTCGGTGCGACCTGTACCCTGTGCGGCAGTTGCGTGGATGTCTGCGAGGTCGGTGCTCTTTCCATCGAGCGGGAGGAAAAGGCCATCCAGGGCAACCTGGCCGACTGGTCCGGAGTCTGGGTCTATGCGGAATGCCGACATGGCAGGCTCGCCCCCGTTGCCTTGGAACTGCTGGGTGCAGGGCGTAAGCTGGCCGAAAAAAGAGGGGTTCCTCTTTCCGCAGTTCTTCTGGGTTCAAAAATCGAGGGCATGGCCGAAGAACTCATCGCCTGCGGGGCTGACAAGGTGTTTGTGGTTGATGATCCTGCTCTGGCTTCTTTTACCGACGATGCTTATGGCAACGCCTTGAGCGCACTGGCCAAACAACACAAGCCCGAGATTATTCTTGCGGGCGCCACGGCCATCGGCAGATCTTTTATCCCCCGGGTTGCCACCACCCTTGCCACCGGCCTTACCGCCGATTGCACGGATTTGGCGATCCGTGATGAGGATGGCGTGTTGCTCCAGACCCGTCCGGCCTTTGGCGGCAATATCATGGCCACCATTGTCTGCCCGCATACCCGCCCACAGATCTCCACGGTGCGGCCGCTGGTGATGAAACCTCTTGCCAGAGACGCAGCGCGCAAGGGGGAAATCATTACAGTGAATTTGGATTCGGCCTTGCTCAAGCCCCGCGTCAAGGTGCTTGAGTCGGTGGTCGAAGATCTTGACCGGGTGAACCTTTCCGAGGCCGATATTGTCGTGGCTGGCGGTCGGGGGTTGGAAAACGAAAAGGGCTTTGCCATGATCCGCGAATTGGCCGATGTGCTGGGCGGGGCGGTTGCCGCTTCCAGAGCTGCGGTGGACAGCGGCTGGATCCCCTATCCCCATCAGGTCGGGCAGACCGGCAAGACCGTGGCACCCAAGATATACATTGCCTGCGGAATCTCCGGGGCCATCCAGCATCTGGTCGGGATGCAGTCTGCCGACACCATTATCGCCATTAACCGTGATGCCGATGCCCCGATTTTTGACGTGGCTACCTACGGCATTGTCGGTGATGTTTTCGAGATCGTGCCCATGCTTATCGCGAAATTCAAAGAAAGGAAGAGCGCATGAGCCTTAGCGGAAAAATCGCCGTAGTCACTGGGGGCAGCAGAGGTATTGGCAGAGCGATCTGTCAGCGCCTGGCAGCGCTTGGCGCCACGGTCATTGTCAACTATGTGAGTAACCCGGCTGCTGCGGAAGAGACGGTAAAGAGTATCCAGAATGCTGGCGGCAAGGCTGAATCGATTCAGTTCAACGTTGCCACCCCGGAGGAGATTGAAACGGCGTTCAAGAAGATCCTCGATGCGCATGGCCGGGTGGATATCCTGGTGAACAACGCCGGAATCACGCGGGATGGCCTGCTCATGAAGATGAAGGACGAGCAATGGGACGAGGTTCTTAATACCAACCTCAAGGGCGTGTTTCTCTGCACCAAGGCGGTGAGCCGGGGTATGATGAAACAGCGTTGGGGCAGGATCATCAACATCACCTCGGTGGTTGGTTTTGCCGGCAATGCAGGCCAGGCCAACTATGCTGCCGCCAAGGCAGGGATTGTCGGTTTCACCAAGTCCGTGGCCAAGGAGCTTGCCTCCCGTGGGATCACGGTGAACGGGGTGGCCCCTGGCTATATTGTCACCGACATGACCAAGGATCTTTCCGAAGAAATCACCAATACGATCAAGGGTGAGATTCCCATGGGGGTTTTGGGCGAGGCCGAGGATATTGCCGGGGCTGTCGCCTATTTGGCGTCTGACGATGCGCGCTATGTGACAGGGCAGTTTATCCATGTCAATGGTGGCATGTTTATGTAATATATATTGTAAGAACGAATCTTGGTAAGATGTTACCGTAAGCCGTTGTTAAAAAATAACTTGCATAATTATGATCCAGCGAACGGCATAAGGTGCCGTAACTAAATGGTCAAGAAAGCACAGGTTGTTTTTTAACGGCACCTAAACAAGCAAGGAGAAAAGATCATGTCTGTACAGGAAAAACTCATTGATATCATTGCCGAGCAGCTGAGTGTTGATAAAGATAAGGTTGTACCCGGAGCCTCTTTTATTGATGACCTGGGCGCTGACTCCCTGGATTTGGTTGAGCTGATCATGGCCATGGAAGAGGCTTTCGATATAGAGATCGCCGATGACGTTGCTGAAAAGATCACCACCGTCCAGAATGCCATTGACCATATCAACAAGGTTGCCGGTTGATCCGAACAGCTTGTTGTCGATAGCAGATACTTGGAAGGAACAATTGAGGACTGACCTTGGTGGGATTGTAGCCCGCCAAGGCCTTTCTTTCTCTGCAAACAGATGGTGAGGTTCAGCGTGGGCAGAAGAGTCGTGGTCACAGGAGTTGGACTGGTTACCCCCTTGGGAACAGGCGTGGAGAAAACCTGGAGTGCGCTGTGTTCAGGCAAGAGCGGCATCGGCCCGATTACCCGGTTCGACGCCAGTGAGATCGGGGTGAACATTGCCGCTGAGGTCAAGGATTTTCAAGTTGAAGACCATATCGACAAGAAGGTCGCCAAGCACCTCGATCTTTTTGTCCAGTACGCTGTTGCCGCAGCCGGGGAAGCATTGAAAGATGCTGCTTTGCCGATTACCGATGAAAACGCTCCCCGGATTGCCAGCATCATGGGTTGCGGACTCGGCGGCTTGCCCACCATAGAAAAATATCATCAAGTGGCCATGGAAAAGGGGACCAAGCGCATTACCCCCTTTTTTATTCCCATGGTCATTCCCAATATGGGCGCCGGGCAGATTTCCATTATTTACGGCACCAGGGGGCCAAATCTCTGTCTCACCACCGCCTGTGCAGCAGGAACCCACGCGGTGGGGGAGGCGTTTCGCTCCATCGTCAATGATGAATGTGATGTGGCCATAACCGGTGGCAGCGAATCGGTGATCTGTCCTCTGGCGGTTGGCGGTTTTCACGCGATGAAGGCCCTGTCCACCCGCAATGACCAGCCGGAAAAAGCATCCCGCCCCTTTGACCGGGATCGGGACGGTTTTATTATTTCCGAAGGGGCCGGCGTGTTGATTCTTGAAGAGTTGGAGCATGCCTTGGCCCGTGGCGCCAAGATCTATGCCGAGGTTGCCGGATACGGCCTGAGCAGCGATGGCTACCATATGGCCGCCCCACCCGAGGATGGTAACGGAGCGTCCCGCTGCATGCTGATGGCTCTCAAGGATGCGGGCATGAAACCGGAAGATATTGACTATATCAACGCCCATGGCACCTCGACCCCTTTGAACGATGTGGTGGAAACCCGGGCCATTAAAACCGCCTTCGGCGACCAGGCGTACAAATTGGCCATCAGTTCGACCAAGTCCATGACCGGCCATATGTTGGGCGGGGCAGGGGGCATCGAAGCGGTTTTCACCGCCCTGTCCATCAAGCACCAGATTGCTCCGCCAACCATGAATCTGGAAAACCCCAGCCCTGAGTGCGATCTGGATTATGTCCCCAATCAGGTCCGTAAGATGAAGATCCGGGCTGCCATGTCCAATTCCTTTGGCTTCGGTGGGACCAATGCGGTTTTGATCATGAAGCAATACGAGGGAAAATCGTGAAGATTGCCATCGGCTGCGATCATGGCGGTATCAGTCTCAAGGCCGAGATTGTCCCGCTGCTTCAGAAGCTGGGGCATACGGTGGATGACAAGGGCTGCTATTCCACCGAGTCTGTTGATTACCCGGATTTTGCCAAGGCTGTCTGCGCCCAGGTGCAGAACAACAGTTGCGAGCGCGGGATTCTGATCTGCGGCACCGGGGTCGGGATGTCCATGGCGGCCAACCGTTTTGAGGGGATTCGGGCGGCCCTGGGCAACGAGTTGTTTACCGCGCAGATGAGCCGGGAGCACAATGACGCCAACGTGCTTTGTCTTGGTGCCAGGGTTATCGGCTCTGGTTTGGCCGGGGAAATAGTCCGGGTCTGGGTCAGCACGGAATTTGCCGGGGGCAGGCACCAGCGGCGGATTGACATGTTCTAGAAAACGGGCCTGCCCCTAGTACGGACCCCATGCACGCTTTTCATTGCGCGGCCGGAATTACCTGGAGTAATTTTTCGGCCGTGATTATTTGAGCTGAATATTGCGGGCGCGGTTTTTAACCCATAAATAACCATGAAGGATACTGCTGTGTCGTATTTGAAAGAGAGTGATCCGGATGTGTACAGTTCCATCCGCCAGGAGTTGGCAAGGCAGAGCAATCAGCTCGAACTGATTGCCTCCGAGAACATTGTCAGCGAGGCGGTGCTTGAGGCCCAGGGCTCCATTTTCACCAACAAGTACGCCGAGGGGTATCCTGGAAAGCGCTACTATGGCGGTTGCGAATACGCCGATCAGATCGAATCTCTGGCCATCGAGCGGGCGCTGAAGATCTTTGGTGCCGAATACGCCAATGTCCAGCCCCATTCCGGCAGTCAGGCCAACATGGCGGTCTATTTCTCCTCGCTGCAGCCGGGGGATATGGTTCTGGGTATGGATCTGGCCCATGGCGGGCATCTCACCCACGGGGCAGCGGTGAATTTTTCCGGACAGCTCTATAAATTTGTTTCTTACGGGGTGAACCGGGAAACCGAGCGCATCGACATGGCCGAGGTGGAGCGCATTGCTCTTGAGCAGAGGCCGAAGATGATTGTGGCCGGGGCGAGCGCCTACCCCAGGGTTATCGATTTTGCCGGATTCCGGGCCATAGCCGACAAGATCGGCGCCCTGTTCATGGTGGACATGGCCCATATCGCCGGGCTGGTGGCGGCCGGGGTCCATCCCTCGCCGGTGCCCTATGCCGATTTTGTCACGACTACCACGCACAAGACCCTGCGCGGTCCGCGGGGCGGGCTGATCCTCGCCAAGGGTGAGTTCGGCAAGAAGCTGGACAGCAAGATCTTTCCCGGCATCCAGGGCGGGCCGTTGGTGCATGTCATTGCGGCCAAGGCCGTGGCCTTCAAGGAGGCCATGGGGGAGAAATTCAAGCAGGATCAGGCCCAGGTGGTCAAAAACGCCCAGGCTCTGGGGGAAGGGCTGGTTCGTCACGGGTTCCGCCTTGTTTCTGGCGGCACCGACAATCATCTGCTTCTGGTTGATCTGAGCAACAAGGGGGCAACCGGCAAGGAGTCGGAAGAGGCCTTGGAAGCGGCCGGACTTACCGTCAACAAAAACGCCATTCCCTTTGACCAGCAGAGCCGCTTTGTCACCAGCGGGGTGCGCATCGGCACACCGGCCGTGACCACCCGCGGTCTCAAGGAGCCGGAAATGGCCAAGGTGGCCGATTGGATCAACAGGGCCATCGAAAATCGGCAGAACAAGGCAGCCCTGAACGCCATCCGGCTTGAAGTTCGCGCCCTGTGCGATACTTTTCCCCTGTATCCTGACATGGCGCGGGACAGCGAGTAATCGATCATGACTGACACCCGCCCGTCTTGGGACGAATATTTCATGGGGATCACCGAGATGGTGGCCCAGCGCTCCACCTGTCTTCGACGTAAGGTGGGTGCTATTCTCGTCCGGGACAAACGCATCATCGCCACGGGCTACAACGGAGCCCCGGCCAAGGTCAGCCATTGTCTTGATGTGGGTTGTCTGCGGGAGCAGCAGGGGATTCCCTCCGGGGAGCGCCATGAACTGTGCCGCGGCTTGCACGCCGAGCAGAACTCCATTATCCAGGCGGCTCTGCACGGGTTCAGTATTGAGGGCGCCACCCTGTACTGCACCAATATGCCCTGCTCCATCTGTAGCAAGATGCTGATCAATGCACGAATTGAAAAAATCTATTATAAAGAGGGATATGCCGACAACCTTTCCTCTTTGCTGTTGGCCGAAGCCAAAGTTCCTGTTGTCCAGCTGGGGTAGCGCTCAATAGCCTCAATTCTGTCCCGGCGCAG
>Ga0315272_10000519_pt1 | contig 19402 bp, 19 predicted proteins | sample C3_middle_MG_FD_203918 | JGI IMG/M metagenome (GOLD analysis project Ga0315272, IMG submission 203918) | Sediment microbial communities from Yellowstone Lake, YNP, Wyoming, USA - C3_middle | ecosystem: Environmental > Aquatic > Freshwater > Lake > Sediment | place: USA: Wyoming | collected...
TCCGGGATGGTCTGAAACCCGACCAACTTGTCGACGCCCTCGAAGGTGTAATGAATGAGTCCCTGGTGTTGGGCCAGCATGCCGCGGCCAAAATCAAACTGGCTCAGGTCGAGTTTGAGGATTTTGTTCTTATCCGGATAAGCAATAACCTTCCCGGTCGAATCAATGAGATACACATAGCCCGAGGTGCCGACCTTTGCCGGATCGACAAAGCTGGCATTGCAGCGCGTCAGATCGACCACGCCCAGAAGAACCCCGGAAACTTTGCCGTTGGCCTTGATAGGGGCAGAGATGACAAAAACGGGGTTTCCCGTTCCTTTGCTGAGAATTACTTCGGAGATGGCCTCCTTGCCAGCCAGCGAATCCTTGAAATAGGCGCGGTCGGCGACATTCATGGCGCCAATGTGCGCTGGTAAGGATGAGGCGACAACAGCGCCGCTCTGGTCGGCGATGGCAATGAATTCGTAAAAATCCGACCGTTGCTGCAATTCGACAAGCCTGGCGCTGGCCCGATGGGATGCGTTGTTGTCTGCGGCCCCGGCGAGGAAAAGTGGCGCATACAGAGGGTCCGCGCTGTTGCCGCAGATGTCGAGTTTCCGCTCCTGTAGCCAGGAGGTAATCTGCTGGGCAACAGAGTTTGAAACCTGGGAGGTCTGCTGAGAGATGCACTCTTTCAAGGCGAAAGCGGATTTAAAATAGGAGACCGCGCTGATGGTGCCCATGCACAGAACAAGGACGATGGTGGTCGGGATCAAAAATCGATTACGCAAACTGAGCTGCATGGCATCCTCTCTGGCGGAATATTTGGCTAGGTATTTATACCTATTTTTTTGTTTGTTATCCCACACAGGAAAAAATGACGCAATGAATATTTTATGCAGTTATGAACCGGAGAACCGCGTGGCAGAGCGGAAAGAAGAATGGTGGCAAAGTTTCGCAGAATATGCTAGATAACGGTTTCCAAGGTGCTCCATGGGAGCTTAAAAGGGAACCCCGTGCAAATCGGGGACGGGCCCGCCGCTGTAACCGGGGACGCGTTTCGCAATCACGCCACTGTTTTCTCAAATGGGAAGGCGCGAAACAAGGATGAACCGGAAGTCAGAAGACCTGCCTTGAAAAAATGCGCTGCATGATCGCCGTGGACAAGTGATTATGTAATGATCTGCCGTGGATGAAACAGGGCCTCCCCGGATCGAGAAAATCGGTCCGGGGATTTTTTTTATGCCGCTGGAACTGCATGTTATCACCTCCCTCTGGGCGCATCTGCTCTGGCCGTTGGTCAAGATCCTGTTTTGGATATCCGTGGGGTTGATCGCTGCCAATTTTATTGAGGCCCTCAACTGGACCCACCGGTTGGCGTCTCTCACCCGCCCCCTGGTTCGCCTGGGCAGACTGACCCCCATCTCCGGGGCCAGTTTTTCCATGGCTTTTTTCTCCGGGGTCACCGCGAACACCATGCTGGCAGAGGCCTTTGACAAAGGCCAGTTGAGCAAAAAAGAGCTGGTGCTTGCCAATCTCTTTAACGGTTTGCCCCGTTTTTTTCTCCATCTGCCCACGGTCTTTTTTCTCACCGCGCCGCTCATTAAAATGGCCGCTTTGATGTACCTAGCCCTGACCTTTGCCGCAGCAATGCTGCAAACCGCGCTGGTGGTAATCGGCGGCAGGCTCCTGCTCCCGCCTCTGCAAGGGGCGCAAGAGGAGATCGGGGCCCTGCTCCGTGAAAAAACCGGCTGGCGGCAGGCCCTGAAAAAAAGCGTGCAGAGATTTAGAAAGAGGATCAAGGGACTTCTCTATTTCACCGTGCCTGTGTACATACTGTTCTACTACATGGGCAAGCATGGCGTGTTTGTCTGGCTGGAAAGATTTTTTGCCACCCAGGCCTGGTTTCTTGCCTGGCTTAAGCCGCAAAGCCTCGGCATTGTCATGGCGCATGTCACCGTTGAGTTTTCCGCCGGTCTGGCTGCGGCCGGAGCCCTGCTGGCAGACAAAAGCCTCGGCTATAAAGAGGTGGTGCTCGCCCTGTTGGTGGGCAATATTCTCTCGACCCCGATTCGGGCGGTGCGGCACCAGTTCCCTTACTATGTCGGCATCTTTTCTCCGAAGCTTGCCCTTGAGCTTGTGGGGGTTAGTCAGATACTGCGCATGGCCGCAGTGATTGCGGTTGGGTTGGGATTTTATTTTATGCCGCTTGGCTAAGGTTGATTCTAAACGATCGAGGTGAACAACTGGTGTTTTGCATAGATTAAAAAGTGTTTTGTCAATCAGGCGCCCATTGGGCTTAAAAGGGAATCCCGTGCAAATCGGGAACGGTCCCGCCACTGTAATTTCCTCCTGCTTCCAACGCGAAGCGGGAACGCCGGTTCTCAGACCACTGCCCCTTGTTATGGGGTGGGAAGGCGAATCGGTTTTGGGAAAAGTCAGGAGACCTGCCTCGTTGATTTTTTTGCTGCAACCTTCGAGGAAAGGTTTCCGGCCTTGCGCTCAAAGCATAATACGCAGGGGATACCGTCTTTTTTGGGAGGAAACTTATTAACCTTTTAAAAGATGGAGAAGAAGATGCGTTTGAAAAAAATGTCGCAGTATGCTGTTTGGTTGCTGGCCGTCCTGTTTTTGATGGTTGGCGCAACGGGCTCCCAGGCGGCTCCGGGCGAGAAAAAGGCGGTGGTGCTGGCGGTGTTCGGCACCAGCCATGAAAGTGCTTTGCCCGGCATCCTCAATATCCGGGCGCAGATTCAGAAGGAGTTGCCCGGTATCCCGGTGAGATTGGCCTTTACCTCGAGCATCATCCGGAGAATCTGGCAGGAGCGGCGGCAGGATCTAAGTTATGCGGGACAACACCCCGAGGTTCCTGGGGAGATCCTCAATGTCAAAGGCCCCCTGGCCGCCATCGCCGATCTACAGGACCAAGGCTATGCCTACATCGTTGTCCAGCCTACCCATATCTCAAGCGGGGAGGAGTTTGCCGATCTGGCCGCCTATGTGCAGGGGTTGAACAGCATCAAAACCGTGAAGAAGAGAAACATGCCGTTCAAGAAGATTCTGATCGGGCGGCCTGCCCTGGGAACTTACGGCATTGAGCACGAATACCGGCACGATATCGAGCAAGTGGCGGCCATTGTGGCCCCGGACGTGGAAATGGCCAAAAGGGCCGGAATGGCTTTGGTCTATTTCGCCCATGGTAACGAGCATTATTCAACCGGGGTCTATCTGGAGTTCGAGCAGGTGATGCGCAAGCAATATCCCGGGATGCGCATCTATGTTACCATGGTTGAGGGCTTTCCGGACAACGCCCGGCTTTTTACGGAGTTGAAGGCAGATAAGACGAAGAAGGTGCTGCTCAAGCCCTTCATGACCGTGGCCGGAGACCATGCCCAAAATGACATGGCCGGGCCTGAGCCGGATTCCCTGAAAAGCCAGCTTGAGGCACGCGGCATCAATGTGGCAGCCTCCTTGATCGGCCTGGGAGAGTCCGACGCCTTTGCCGCGATCTTTACCCAGCACATCAAGGATGCCATGACCGATGAAGGAATTTGACAACCCATGAGGCACAGCGGATATCAAATATGGCTGCTTACCCTGTCCCTGGCGGCAGCCACCTTCGGCGCCATCGTCTATGCCACAGGCATGGGCCATATTGCTGTGCCTGCCGCTGATATTATCCGGGTGATTGCGGCCAGGATCACCGGCAATTCCGCGCTGCTTGCGGGTATTGACCCGGTGTTCCCCTTTGTGGTTTTCGATGTGCGCCTGCCCCGGATACTCACCGCCACCCTGGTCGGCGGCGGCCTTGCCATGAGCGGCGTTATCTACCAGGGCATCCTGCTCAACCCGCTGGCCGATCCGTACACCCTGGGGGTTTCCTCCGGCGCCGCCTTTGGCGCGGCCCTGGCTCTCTTGGCAAACCTGAGCATGATGGGACATTTTTCCGTGCCGCTTTTCGCCTTTGCCGGCGCGGCGCTTACCCTGCTGGTGGTGCTGTATCTTTCCAGTTTCAACGGACAGATCTCGGCCAACACCCTGATCCTCTCCGGTGTCATTGTCGGGGCCATTCTGGCCGCCGGGATCAGCTTCTTGAAATACCTGGCCGACGAGCAGGTGTCGATTATCATCTTCTGGCTCATGGGCAGCTTTGCCTCCCGCACCTGGCTGGATGTGGCATTGGTGGCGGGGGCGGTGCTCTGCGGCCTGGTATTGTCCCTGTATTACGCCAGGGATCTCAATATCCTCAGCCTGGGCAGCAGGTCGGCGGACACCCTGGGGGTAGAGAGCGGGAGGGTGCGTTGGATACTCTTGCTCGGCGCCTCCCTGGTGACTGCGGTTTGCGTGTCGGTCTCCGGGATCATCGGCTTTATCGGGCTCATCGTTCCGCACCTCATGCGTTTTCTGGTGGGTCCGGACAACCGGAAGCTGTTGCCGGTTTCCATCCTGGCCGGGGCCCTGCTTTTGCTGGTGGCCGATACTGTGACCCGGGCAATGCTGCCGGTGGAGGTGCCCATCGGCGTGCTCACCGCCCTGATTGGCGGCCCGTTTTTCTGCGTGATCTTCCGCAGGCGGCAGAGGAGGGCGATATGACCGCAACAAGCGGCTTTGCCTTGACCGGGGTCAGCTTTGCCTACGGGGAGACCCCGGCCCTGGCCGATTTGGATATCACTCTTCAGCCGGGCAGGTTTTACGGGATCGTCGGCCCCAACGGCTGCGGTAAGACCACCTTTCTCGATCTGCTCACCGGCGGCAAGAGCCCTGCCCAGGGAAGCATCACCTTTATGGATCGGCCTGTGTCGGATTACCGGCGCCGAGATCTGGCCCGGCTGGTCGCCCTGGTGCCCCAGGATTTTGCCATTGATTTTGCCTTCACCGTGCAGGAGGTGGTGCTCATGGGCCGCCATCCCCATATCGGTCGCTTTGCCTCGCCTGGGGCAGAGGACTGGCTGCAGGTGGACGCGGCCATGGAGGCCATCGGCATCAGCCATTTTAAGGATCGTTTTGTCAATGAGCTGTCCGGCGGCGAGAAACAACGGGTGGTTGTGGCCCGAGCCCTGGCCCAGCATACCCCCTATCTGCTCTTCGACGAGGCTACCTCCAGCCTGGATGTGCAGTACACCATGCAGATCTTCAACGTGGCGCGCAGATTGGTGCAAGAAGAGGGGCGGACTGTGATCGCCGTAATCCATAACCTGAATCTGGCCGCAGCCTACTGCGACGAACTCATCTTCATGCAGAAAGGCCATGTAGCTGCCTGCGGCCCGACGGACACGGTACTGGACCCGGCCATGATCAGACAGGTGTTCGGGGTGGAGAGCAGGGTGGCGTTCGACGAGTTCAGCAAGACCCAACAGATTTCTTTTCGCTACTGGAGCTAAGAAAAGTGCCAGCAACAACCATGCGTCTGCTTTTTCTCGTTCTTGCCCTGATGATCGGTTTCAGCCCGAACGCCTCGGCTGGTGCTGCTCCGGCTACCTTTCAGGACAGCGAGGGGAAAACAATTACGGTGGTCCGGCCTTATACCAGAATTATCTCGCTCTACCCGGCCCATACCGAAAATCTAGTCAGCCTGGGGCTGGGCGCTGAGATCATCGGCATTGAAGGCGCGGACGATGATCTGCCGCAGCTTCGGGATAAGAAACATTTCAGTTACCATGAAGACCCGGAAAAAATCATCGGCGCCCGGCCCGATCTTGTTCTGGTCCGGCCCATGATCGAACGCTCCTCGCCGCAGCTCTTGGCCACCCTGCGCCAGGCCGGGATTACGGTGGTCTCCCTCCAGCCCAATACGGTGGCGGAGATCTTCGATTACTGGCGCGCTCTGGGGATGCTCACCGGCAGAGCCCGCCAGGCCGAGGAAATGGTCTCAAGCTTTCAGGCGGAGCTTGCGGCAGTCCGAAAGATCGTCGCCAAGGTGCCGGAGAAATCCAGGGCCAAGGTCTACTTCGAGGCAATCCACGCCAAGATGAAGACCTTTGCCCAGGAAAGCATTGCCATGTATGCGCTGGAACAGGCCGGGGGCGTCAATGTGGCTGCGGACGCCAGCCAGGTTCGGGACACCAATATCGCTGCCTACGGCAAGGAGCATATCCTGGCCAAGGCCGGGGAGATTGAGGTCTTTCTCGCCCAACAGGGGCGGATGAATCCGGTGACCATTGAGACCATCATGCAGGAGCCTGGATTTCAGGCGATCAAGGCGGTGCGGAACAAACGGATCTTTCTTGTGGACGAGCGTTTGGTTTCGCGGCCAACCATGCGGATTATCGAAGGAATTAAAACCATCGCCGCGCTGCTCTACCCGGAGCTTTTTCCCGGCCCTCCCCGGAAAGAAGGGGTTGCCGATGGCCGGTGAGCGCAGATCCGCCATCCTGATTGCCGGCACCAGCAGCGGCTCCGGCAAGACCACCATCACCCTGGGCTTGCTGGCTGCCCTGCGCAACCTGGGCCTAGCGGTGCAGCCCTTCAAGTGCGGGCCGGATTTCATCGATCCGGGGTTGCACCAACTGGCCTGCGGCCGGGTTTCCCGGAATTTGGACCTCTGGATGATGGGCGAAGCGCAGGTGCGCGAGACCTTCGCAAAATGTCAAAAAAGTTCCCTCCCCCCTGGTGGGGGAGGGTTAGGGAGAGGAGGAACCAGCGATGAAATCGGCAGGTTGCAAATTCACCCTCCCCCCTTCCCCCTCCCATCAAGGGAGGGGGAGTCAATATTGATCTCGGTGATCGAAGGGGTCATGGGCATGTTCGACGGCCAGGCTTCTTCCAGCGCGGCTCTGGCCAAGGCTCTGGCTGTGCCGGTGGTACTGATCCTGGACGTGCGTTCCGCTGCGGAAAGCGTGGCTGCGGTGCTCAAGGGCTTTGAAACCTTGATGCCCGAAGTGGCGCCGGTGGCGGTGATCCTGAACCGGGTTGCCAGCCCGCGGCATCTGGAGCTGGTGAGCGGGGCCATCCGCCGGCATTGCCGGGCCGAGATTCTGGGGCATCTGCCCCAATCCCTTGATTTTGCCATGCCCTCCCGGCATCTCGGCCTGTTTACCGGGGGGGAACAGCCCCTCAGCCCTGCGGCCCTGGAAAGTTTGGCCGCCACGATCACTGCCCAGGTCAACCTGGAGCGGCTGCTGGAGCTGGCGGCCGCTGGTGCCGTACCGGCGGCGGAAGATATTCCGGCCCTCCAAGAGCAGGTGGCGGTGCAGGCCCGGATCGGGGTGGCCAGGGACAGAGCCTTCTGTTTTTACTATGAGGATAATTTCGATTTGTTGCGGGCTGCGGGCGCGGAGCTGGTTTTTTTTAGCCCTCTGGAGGATCAAGACCTGCCCGATGGCTTGCACGGACTCTATCTGGGTGGCGGTTATCCAGAGCTGTATGCGAGGGAACTTTCCGGCAATCTTGGCATGCGGCAGGCGATCTCCGATTGGGCTCAGTCCGGCAGGCCGCTCTATGCCGAGTGCGGCGGCTTCATGTACTTGAGCGAAGGCATTGTTGGCGAAGATGTTGGGGTGCTGCCCATGGCCGGGGTGTTTCCGGTGACGGCTCGGATGCAGACAAAGCGGGCCAGCCTGGGCTACCGCGAAGTCCGTCTTGAGAAGGACTGCTTTTTCGGCCCGGCTGGCACGGTGTTGCGGGGCCATGAGTTCCACTACTCGGTGATCGATGAAATGCCAGAGCATATCGAACGAATCTATGCGGTGAACAGCAGTGTTAACGGCGGCGACAGCCGTGAAGGCTATCGCCATGACAATGTGCTGGGCGGGTATCTGCACCTCCACTTCGGCTTCAACCCGCAGATGGCGGTGGAATTTGTCCGGGCTTGCCGACCCGCTGGCTCCGTGGGAGAGAAAAAATGAACAGCACCATCATGCAAATCCGACCGGAAGCAATCGAGGCGGAAAGCTTTCGCATCATTGCCGAGGAGCTTGGCCCCTCCGACTTTGATCCCAGAACCTTCAAGGTGGTCCAGCGGGTGATCCATGCCACCGGAGATTTCTCTTTTGCCGAAAGCCTGGTTTTTCATCCCCAGGCCATTGACGCCGGGATTGCCGCGATCCGGGCAGGCCGGAATATCCTCACCGATGTCAACATGGGCGCGGCTGGGGTGAGCAAGGGATTGCTTGCGGCCTGGGGGGGCAATGTGATCTGTAAGGTGGCCTTGCCGGAAGTGGCCGAAACTGCAAAAGAGCGCGGCCTGACCCGTTCCGAGGTGGCCATCGAGAAGGGGTTGCAGGATAATATCGGCATCGTCTCGGTGGGCAACGCGCCCACCGCCCTGCTCAAACTCATGGACTGCTGGGATGCTTTGGCGCCGGATATTCGTCCGGGCCTGCTGGTCGGGGTGCCGGTGGGTTTTGTTAATGCCGCTGAGTCCAAAGAGCTGTTGAGCGAGAAGGCATACCCCTTTATCACCTGCAAGGGCAGAAAGGGCGGGACACCGGTGGCCGTGGCCATCGTCAATGCGCTTATCCGTCTGGCAGGGGAGGAGTAGAGAGATCATGGGGCGCAGGCTGCGAAGCGGATATACCACCGGCGCCTGTGCGGCTGCGGCGGCCAAGGCGTCGGTGCTGCTGCTCTTAGGGCGGCCTCGGCCCGAGTCGGTGGAAATTCCCTTTCCGGACGGCAGCCGTCATGGCTTTGCTGTGCATCAATGCCAGGTCGATACCGGTCAAGCCTGGGCCTCGGTGCTCAAAGATGCCGGGGATGATCCGGATGTGACCAACGGTGCGGAGATCGTGGCCAGCGCCAATTTTCTCCCAGTGGGGGGATTTCCCGCCGATTGTGTCCGGCTGGAGCAGACAACCATTTTTCTCTGCGGTGGAGCAGGGGTTGGCCGGGTAACCAAACCGGGTCTGGCAGTCAAGCCAGGAGAACCGGCGATCAATCCGGTGCCGCGCCGGATGATTCTGGCTGCGGTTCTGGAGGCCTTGGGCACAGAGGCGGACAAGATCGTGCAGATAACGATTTCCGTACCCAGGGGCGAAGAGCTGGCGGAGAAGACGTTGAACAAGCGGTTGGGCATTGTGGGCGGGCTTTCCATCCTCGGCACCACCGGTATTGTCCATCCAGTGTCTGCCGAAGCCTGGACCGCAACGATTGAGGCTTCCCTGTCCGTAGCCAAGGAGACAGGGCTCGCGGAGATAGTGCTCTCCACGGGCCGCACCTCGGAAAAGGGGGTGCAGACCCTGCTCTCCCTGCCGGAGGAAGCCTTTGCCATGATGGGCGATTATCTGGAATTTTCCCTGCTGGCTGCAGCCCGGAGTGGTTTTGCCACCATCCATCTGGCTGGGATGTGGGCCAAGATCATGAAGGCAGCGTTGGAGATTCCCCAGACCCATGTCCGGCATGGCGCTCTGGAAGTAGCCAACGGGCTGGCTTTGCTGGCAAGATTGGGGGCGAACCCGGCCTTGTTGGCAAGCCTCAAAGAGGTGAACACCGCCCGGGAGATTTATGAACGGCTTCAGGAGCAGGGCAGAAATGATTTGATCCTGGCAGTCTGCGAAACGGCTAAGCGCTATGCCCAAAAGGTTTCCGGCCTGCCGGTCCGCGTCTATCTGGTGAACAATCACACCCAGGTGGAGCTGCATGTTTAGCTTGATTCTGATAGGCGTTGGCAGCCAGGGGCTCTCGGCAAAACAAGCCGGGATGCTGGCCCAATGCAGACTCATCGTGGGCGATACCCGTTATCTTGCGCTGGTAGAGGCGCTGGCGGCGGAAAAACAGGCCATCTCCCCTCTGGCTCCTGCCCTGGAAAGCATCCGTCTTGGGCTTGCCTCTGGAAATGTCGGAGTGCTGGCCAGCGGTGATCCCCTGTTTTTCGGCATCGGTCGCAGGCTGCTCAAGGAATTTGGAGACGAAGAGCTGGTGGTTCTCCCAGCACTCTCCACCATGCAGGAGGCGTGTGCGAAGTTTAAGCTTCCTTGGGATGACATGGCCATGGTTAGTCTCCATGGCCGGGCAAGCCTGCATACTCCCGGTTTGCTGCTTGCGCAGGAGAAGGTTTTTGTTTTCACCGATCGGAACGACACGCCTGCCCGCTTGGCTCGACAGCTTGTTGACTATCTGGAACTGATCGAGGACGAGGCCCTGCTGGCCCGCTGCCGGGTGCAGGTTGCCGAAAATCTGGGGAGTGCGGAAGAGCGACTTTTTTCCGGAACCCTGGCAGAGGCGGCGACACAGGATTTTGCCGAGCTGAATGTGCTGATTGTCACCCGACCGCATACAGCGGAGACTACCCCGGTGTTCGGGCTTTGCGAGGATGAGATTGCCCACAGCCGTGGACTGATCACCAAGGATGAGGTGCGGGCCGTGACCCTGCACGCCCTGCGGCTGCCAAGTACCGGAGTATTCTGGGATTTGGGCGCCGGCAGCGGCTCCATCTCCGTGGCCGCGGCCCGCTTGCATCCCGGCTTGACGGTCTTTGCCGTTGATCAGCATCCCGAGGCCTTTGCCAATGTGAAAAAGAACATCCGGCAATTCGGTTGCTACAACATCATCCCCATCCAGGGCGAGGCCCCGGCGGTGTTAAGCAGCTTGCCGGACCCGGACCGGGTCTTTGTTGGCGGCAGCGGCGGCAAATTGTCGGCCATCATCGGCCAGGCGACCGATCGTCTGCCCATCGGGGGCAGAATGGTGGTGAACGGGGTGACCGGCCAAACCGTGGCCGAGGCGCCGCAGTGCATGGCCGAGCATGGGCTACAGGTTACGATGACCCGGATACAGCTTGAACGAATGACTTTTCCAGAAACAGAACCGGGAACGATTTTAAATCCCATAACCGTTATGACAGGTTGCAAATGAAGGGAACATTATACGTGGTTGGTGTCGGGCCGGGCGATCCGGAACTCATGACCCTCAAGGCAGTCAGAATTTTGGAGCGATGCGGGGTATGGCTTGCGCCTGCGGCGAAAAAGAACGGGGAGAGCACGGCCCTGGGGATCGCAGAGGGGGTGGTGGACCGCAGGGACAAGGAGATCATCACCCACCATTTCCCCATGAAAAAAGTGCACATGGGACAAACTCCGGACCCCGAGGTGAAACAGGCCTGGGATGCAGCGGCGGCCCAAATTGTCGGCCATTTGCAGGCTGGCCGGGATGTGGCGTTTCCCACCCTTGGCGATCCGGCCATTTACAGCACCGGCTTTTATGTCTGCGAAACCCTGTTTGATCTGGCCCCTGATCTGCCGGTGGTGATCATCCCCGGGGTCTCCGCCATCGGCGCTTCCGCGGCGGCCGCCGGCCAGCCGCTCTGTCTGGGGGATGACCGGCTGGTGGTGATCCCCGCCACCTTTGAAAATGGCCATCTGCGGGAAATCCTGGAACAGTTCGACTCGGTGGTCCTTATGAAGGTGCATCGGGTGATGGACCGGCTGGTGCCGCTGCTCACGGAGATGAATCTTCTCGACAAGGCGGTGCTGGTCGAGCGCACGAGTCAACACGGCCAGCGGATCAGACGCGATCTTACCACCGCTGTCCATGAGCAGCCCCATTATTTTTCCACCATCATTGTGAGGAAATAATGATGGAGCGCTTTCCCATCCATTTCGTGGGGGCCGGCCCCGGAGACCCCGAGCTGATCACGGTTAAGGGCCAGCGTCTGCTGCGGGAGGCCGATTGCATCGTCTACACCGGCAGCCTGGTGCCCGAGGCCTTGCTTGCGGGAGTAACCGCTTCGGTGCATAATTCCGCCGGTTTGAATCTCGACGAGGTCATGTCCCTGGTGATCAGTGCATGGGAACAGGGAAAAAGGGTGATCCGGCTCCATACCGGCGACCCCTCGATCTACGGGGCCATCAACGAGCAGATTGCCCGCCTGATTGCCGCAGAGATTCCTTTTCAGGTGGTGCCGGGGGTAAGTTCGGCCATGGCCACTGCTGCGGCCCTGGCCACCGAGCTGACCCTGCCCGAGGTTTCCCAGACTGTGATCATCACCCGGAGAGCCGGGCGAACCCCGGTGCCGGAGAAAGAAAGCCTGTCAGCCTTGGCAAGCCATCAGGCCACCATGCTGATCCTGCTCAGTGTCGGCATGATTGAACAGGTGGTGGCCGAGTTGCTCAGCGGCGGCTACCCGCAGGAGACCCCGGTGGCTGTGGTTGAAAAGGTGAGCTGGCCCGAGGAGCAGATCATCCGGGGTACTCTTGCCACCATTGCCTCCCAGGTCAAAGAGGCGGGGATAACGAAAACCGCGATTATCGCGGTGGGGGAAGTGCTGGCCAGCTCTCCACCGCCGGCCTTGTCGAAGCTCTATGACCGGCATTTTGCTCATGGCTTTCGGGACGCGGCCCAGTAAAACATGAAGATCGGCATCCTCGCCATAACCGACGGCGGCAAGATATTGGCTGCCGATTTGGCAACAAAAATGCCGGATGCTCTGCTGCTGGCGCAGGAGGGTGGGGTGGCCCAGATTTTAGCCGAGCACTGGCGGGAACTGGATGGCTTTGTCTGCATCATGGCCACCGGCATCGCGGTGCGGGCAATTGCCCCGCTCCTGAAAGGCAAGACAAGCGACCCTTGCATGGTGGTGGTGGATGAGAAAGGGCGTCATGCCGTGAGCTTGCTTTCCGGCCATCTGGGCGGCGGCAACGATCTGGCCCGGCGGGTGGCGGCAATGCTTGGCGGCGAAGCGGTGATCACCACCGCCTCCGACACCTTGGGGCTTGTGGCCCTTGATCTCTGGGCCAGGGTGCAAAATCTGGTTTGCGAGAGCAAAGAAGGTTTGACCCAAGCCAGCGCCAAACTGGTCAACATCGGCAATCTCACAATGTATTCCGAGGTGGCTGTTGCTTCGCTGCCCCAAGGATTGGTGGCGGTTGCCGGGCCGGAGCTGGCCGATATTATTGTATCTTCTCGTCTTGGCGATTACGGTCCGGCGGTGGTGTTCCGCCCCAAAAATCTGGTGGTCGGGGTGGGGTGCAACCGTGGGGTTCCCGCTGCGGAAATCAGGCAGGCCTGCGACGAGTTGTTTGCGGAGCAGGGGCTGTCGCAATTGAGTGTCCGCAATCTGGCCTCCATTGATGTTAAGCAGGATGAAGTTGGGCTGCTGGCCTTTGCCGAAGAGCAGGGCTGGAGGCTGGATTTTTTCAGCAAGGACGAGTTGAACAGGGTAGAGAATGTAACGGTTTCCGAGGCGGCGCTGCGGAACGTGGGCGCGATCGGCGTGGCTGAACCCGCTGCCCTGCTCAGCGCACAGAGTAACGATTTACTGGTTGGGAAAAAAAAATGGCGCAATGTAACCATGGCAGTGGCCAGGGCAAACTGTACGTTGTCGGAACAGGGCCGGGCTCGGCACGACATATGACCCCAGCGGCAGGGCAAGCCCTTGCCGCAGCCGAGGTGATCGTCGGTTACCAGATCTATCTTGATTTGATCCCTGAATTTCTTGCGGGCAAGGAGGTAATTGCCTCACAGATGATGAAGGAGGTTGACCGCTGCCGCAAGGCGCTGGACTTGACGGCGGAAGGCCGCATCGTGGCCCTGGTTTCCGGGGGAGATCCAGGCATCTACGCCATGGCCGGACTGGTTTTTGAGATGGCCAGAGAACAGAATGTTTGCGTGGATATCGAGGTGATCGCAGGCATTGCCGCGCTCAATGCCTGCGCCGCTCGCTTAGGTGCGCCGCTCATGCATGATTTTGCCGCAATCAGCCTTTCCGATCTGCTGACCCCCTGGAAAAAAATCGAGCAACGGCTTGAGGCTGCGGCCTCAGCGGATTTTGTCGTAGTGATTTATAACCCGAAATCGAAGAAACGGGCCGAGCACATCGTCAAGGCCCGGGAGATTCTCCTGGCGCACCGCGCTCCCGAAACCCCGGTGGGCATCGTCACCGCCGCCACCCGCGAGAATGAGCGGATCGTGCTCACCACTCTGGGAAAGATGCTGGAAAGCGAGATCGACATGCAGACCACCATCATCGTCGGCAACTCCATGACCTTTGCCTGGCAGGGGGTCATGGTCACGCCCCGCGGGTATGCGGCAAAGTATGCGTTATAAAAGTTGTTAGTTATTAGCTGACAGCTTTTAGCGCAACTATGCTTCCTTGATTGCCAGCAACGGTTCCATCCGGGCCAGACGCAGGATGGGGAAGGCTGCGCCGATAAGACAAATGGCGATGCCGACGCCCATGGCAATGAGCCCGATGCTGATGTTGCCCGAGTTTATGACCGAGACAGCGCCAAGCTTGCGGAGCAGGGTGAAGTCCTTGGCCAGATAATGGATCAGGGAATGGCCCATGGCCACCCCGGCAACCCCACCCATGCTGCTGATCAGCAACGCCTCGGCCAGGAAGATCTTCATGATGTGAATCTGGTGGGCCCCGATGGCCCGCAAGATACCGACCTCGCGCCGCCGTTCATTGGCCAGCACGGTGAAGGTTGACCAGGCAAGCAGCAGGGCGAGAAGCGAAGAGATCAGGATGGTGATGGAAAATACCCGAAGGATGTCCTTTAGGGTGTTGCGAACGTCGGCGCCGATATCGCCTCTGGTCATCACGCCCACGGTGGGGTTGACCTTGCGAATCTCGGCCACCACCTTGGACGGCAGCACTCCATCCTTGACCTTGATGAAGATGATGGAAATTTTTCCTGCCTTATACCCCCCCGTTGCCTCGGGCGAGATTTTGTTGAGGTCGTCCATGCGCATGAACACCCCATGGTCAAGACCGGTGCTGGTCTGCTGGAGATGCCCCACCACCTTGACTCCCTTCCCAAAGAGGCTAGCCGTATTGATTAGGCCGAGATAGTCGTTGACATAGCTCCCCACATAAACTTGGCCCGGCTCCAAGCGCTTGGGCCCGGTCTCCAACCAGGGAGCGATCACAAAATCCTTGTCCTGGTCAAAAGCAATGACCTGGCCCTCATCTATACTGCAACAGCCGGAGGAGAGGGTGTTGAGGTAGATATGGTAGGTCGCTTGCTTGATATCGGGCAACTCGCTGATGTCATCGAAGACGAACTTGTCCATGTAAAAGCTCTTGATCTTGCTTTCCAGGATGAATTCCTCGGCGCTGCCCTTCGCCTCGACGGGCACGATGACAATATCCGCTCCCAGCCGTTTGCTTGCCGACTCGATATCCTCTTCCACCGCCTTATTAAAAAGCATGGCAAAGGTCAGCAGGGCGACAAGCAGGGCAACCGCCAGCATCAGGACAAAGTTACGGAACATCTTCCGGGTGACGCCTTTCCAGGCAATGGCGATAATGGTGTGGGCGTTGCGGGGTGTCATAGGGATTTTTGTCTGTTGAGGAAAAGTTGTGGGGTTGAGCGCCGTGGTTCAAAAAAACTAACCGCAGTGCTAATGGCTTCTAAATAAAAAAACCGGAGGGCCATAGCCCCCCGGTTTTCGAGTGAAACAAAAAAAACTGCCAAAGGGAAGTTATTTTTTCTTTGCTACCTTCGCTGCCTTTGCCCAGTTTATATCAAGACCGCAGAGTACGGCATGGGGAGCCTCATCGCCGGTGCCGATCATCTCGTCATGGCATTTGAGGCAGGTAGAGGTCGGCTTGCCGACCAGTTTCTTGGCAGCAACGTCAAAGAGACGAACCTGGCCGTCCATACGCCACTGACCGTCAGCAGGTTTCGCAGGATTCTCGCAACCCGGCAGGATGGTCTTGGTGCGAAGGGTGAGCATCACATACTTGCTGTCCGGGGTGAAGATGGCGTCGTGGTTCTCTTCCAGCGGAGCCATGGTCAAGGAGGCCACGGTCTTCAGGGTCTTGGCGTCGATTATGAAAAGGAGGTCGGCGGTGGCGTTGGCGATGTACTTGCCGTCCGGTGAGAAGTACTGGCGGAAGCTGATGGTGGAGTGGGCATTGCCGTCTGCCACACCCTTGCGCAGCACCTTGACCTTGCCCTGCTCAAGCGCCTTGGCGTCCAGCACGAACATATGCATCTTGCCGATGCCCTCGCCCATCTCCTTGTTGGCCGGAGCGGAGTTGGACTCGTTCATGGTGATAAAAATTTCCTTCATGTCCGGAGAGTTGATGCCGTGGGTGTACTTGACGCCGGCAGGGACGTCCGCCTCGGTGCCGGCAAAGAAGACGGTGTGCTTGACCTTCATGGTCTTCTTGTCGATGACGGCGATGTAGCCCGGCTTGTTCATGGAGATGGGCATGAAGTAGTCTTTGGTCTGGGCGGAAGCGCAGAAGCCGGACTTGGTGCTCAGAACCTCAGATGGAACCGGGAAGGTATTATCGGCCAGAACCTTCTCGGTTTTCAGGTCGGTTTTGCCGTAGTGGTAGGAGTTGTTGGCCTTGGCATCAGGCTTGTAGGTGGACCAGTACATGGTGTTACGGTCCTTGGCGTCGATGCGGGCATCGTGGACCGGATGGGTGTTGCCGTCGCCGATGTCAACCTTGTCCAAGGAGTCAAGGGTGATGGGGGTTTCTGCCTTGGGGTCGATCTTGAACACGGCCTTGGCAAAGTGACCGCCCATACCGGCGATGTATGCGGTGCCCGCGTAGTCTGCCGCGTTGGCGGTTGCGGCGCCCATCAGGCCAAGGGCGATGGTGCCGGTGATCAGGGAGTTGCGCCAGGTAGCTTTGGTGAATCGCATTGTTTTCTCCTCGTTGTAAATGCCCGCAAGTCGTTAGATCATGCTGGCATCCGACAGCTTGGCTGTCTTCACTTATTAAAGACCTTGACCAAGTCGGTCAGATCACCGATCTTGTTCAAGGCTGATTTCGCTGGTGCGACAAATTGCCATGCGACAAATTGCCGCATTGAGCTTTACGATATTACCACTCGGTGGTATATTGGCAACCTCATTTTTATGCAAAGGCAAATAAATTTGCAGGAGATTATAAGCATGGGCTTTTTTTGCCTTTTAGACCTCCTGCCAAGACCATATACTCAATTTTACAATGGGGAAAAACGTGATCATCGAATGCAAGGATCTGACCAAGACCTATCCTGTGGAAGGCACCATGGTTCACGCCGTCAACACCGTGAACCTTTCCGTCAACAAAGGAGATTTTCTTGTCATTCTCGGCCATTCCGGCTCAGGAAAGACAACGCTCTTGAGTTTAATCGGCGGATTGACGGCCCCGGACAGCGGACAGGTATATATTGATGGTGTGGAAAACTGGCAGCAATCCGACCAGGCGCTTTCCACCATGCGCAACAGCAAGATCGGCTTTATCTTCCAGTTTGCCAGCCTGATTCCCACCCTCTCGGTGATGGAAAACATCCTGCTGCCCTTGAGTTTTGGCCAGAATCCCGCAGGCAGTCGTGATCTTGCCCTGGCTATCCTTGCCCAGGTCGGTCTGGCGGACAAGGCCAAGGCCTTTCCCTCCCAGCTTTCCGGCGGCCAACAACGGCGGGTCGCCATTGCCCGCTCCTTTATCAACTGTCCGGATATTATCCTGGCCGACGAGCCCACCGGGGATCTGGACGAAGAAACAGAACAGGATATTCTGGGCCTGTTCCGAAGATACAATGAACAGGGAACAACCTTTGTGGTCGTAACCCACAACAGCGATCTTGCCGCCACCCAAAAAAGCTCCAGGATTTTCTCCATGCGCCAGGGTGTTCTTTCCGCGCAGGCATCCTGATACTTTTAAATTCTCCAGCCTGAGCCAGCTATTATAATGTTGAAAAAAATCCTCCCCATATTTCTGCTCTGCTCCCTATTCTTCGCCCTTGCGGCCTGTTCCGGCGGCGATCAGGCCGGAAAAAAGCTGAAACTCGGCGATCCAGCCCCAGATTTTTCCGGAACCGATCTGAATGGGCAGCCTCTATCCCTGACTGCTTACCAAGGGCACCCGGTCATTCTTCGTTTCTGGTCCACGGATTGCAAATTTTGCCGAGCCGACACCCCGATCTTCAACCAGTATTTTGAAAACTACAAGGAAGCAGGGCTGCGGGTGGTCTATGTCAACCGGCATTCCGACGAGGCCACAGTGCGCAAGTTCGTGGCGGACTTGGAGATCGGCTTTCCGGTGCTCATCGACAAGGATGGAACGATTTCAAACAATTACAATATCAAGGTGGAGCCGCAGACCATTATCATCAGCCCGGACCACAAGATCATTGCCGCCATCCTGGGAGGGGTCAGCGAGGCAGAGTTAAAAAATCTTTTGGGTGGCTACTTTAACAAAAGTACAAAAAAACAATAGGTTGTGTGAATATGGCAAATCTATTTCTCAAGATTGGTCTTATCCGAAAGACTGTGCTTCTTGCCTGCTTCATCTCCTGCATTTTGATGGCAAATCCGCTGCTGGCGCAGCAGCCCAGCAAGGAGACGTCTCCCCAGGAGCGCTGCCCGGTCTGCGGGATGTTTGTGGCCAAATATCCAGACTGGATAACCCAGATCCGGCTGAACAACGGGACGGTAAAATTTTTTGACGGGGTCAAAGACCTGATGGCCTTCTCCTTTAATCCGGCCTCCTTCGGTGCCTCTGGGCAGACAGTTCAGGAAATCTGGGTCAAAGACTACTACACCCTTGCCTGGTTCGATGGCCGCTCGGCCTGGTATGTCGTCGGCAGTAATGTGTATGGACCCATGGGCCACGAGTTCATCCCCTTTAGCTCCGCTGCGGCGGCGGAAAATTTCCGCAAGGATCATAACGGAACCAAGGTGGTGCGCTTTGACGAAATAACCGAGCCGCTGGTGCAGTCCATGCGCCACGGCCAGAAGATGCGCTGAGCCGATGCGGCCCGCTCTTGTTTTTTTCATACTTCTCTGTCTGCTGCTGGCCCTTGACGGCGCGCTCTTCGTCGATGGCGTGGGCAGACTCAAGGCCGAGGATGCAACCCTTGCCCAACTGGAGGTGACGACCAGCGCCCTGGGGCTCACCGACCTGGCCGTGGCCACCGAAGCCCGCTACACCCGCCATCCGGCGGTGAGCGACCCTATGGCCCCCTTCATGGATCATCCTGGGGCCATCGAACATTTTCCCACCGGCACCTTCTGGCTGCCGCCGCAACACTGATCGCCATGGCGCAAACAAACTTCGAAAAACAGATCAATATCCTGGATTATGCCCTGTCTTCCTTATGGCGGCGGCGGATGAAAAGTCTCAGCGTGCTGCTGGTATTTGCTGCGGTCATCTTCCTGCTCGCCTCTTTCCAGATGGTGACCCAGGCCTTATCCGACAAGGCCAAGCAGGTGCTGGCCTATACCCCGGAGATTACCCTGCAAAAGATGTCGGCTGGCAGACAGGAAGCCATTCCCCTGGCCTACAAGGACAAACTTGCCGGAATTTTCGGCATCCGCAGGGTGGTTCCCCGAATCTGGGGCTATTATTTTGACGAGGTCCTCCTGGCCAATTACACGATTATGGGCATGGATGTTGAAGAGATGCCGGAAGGCGCCCGTCTCGACACGGCTCTGGCCAGCGGTCGGATGCCTGGCCCTGATGAGCAGGGCAGGGTGGTGGTCGGGCATTCCGTAAAAAAAGCCCTGGATCTTGATGGGCGGACTACCTTCTCCTTTTTCCGGC
>Ga0315272_10000520_pt1 | contig 19396 bp, 18 predicted proteins | sample C3_middle_MG_FD_203918 | JGI IMG/M metagenome (GOLD analysis project Ga0315272, IMG submission 203918) | Sediment microbial communities from Yellowstone Lake, YNP, Wyoming, USA - C3_middle | ecosystem: Environmental > Aquatic > Freshwater > Lake > Sediment | place: USA: Wyoming | collected...
AAATGTCCGAACACCTTTGTCATAAGCAATGTACATAGATGCAGTCCAATCATGATATTCATGACATGAGTAACCGACAACAATTTCTGGATAGCGGTGTCTTAAGTAATCAATTTGATTTAACTCACACTCATTATCCTCATGAGGATAGGCTGCAATGCAATGGTTTAAAGCCAGCGGAATTGAGCGGTGCTTAAAAAATATGACAACATCATCCAAGTCTTTCTGCGTCATACCACCTGTAGAGATAATAACGGGGCGACGTGTATGGGCAATTTTTTCAAGTAAAGTCCAATCACTATTGTCTGCACTGGCAACTTTGATAATAGGCATATCAAATTCCACACACCAATCCACTGATTTTTCATCAAAAGGTGTTGACATTGGAATACAACCGCTTTGGCGAATTGCATCCACTAGCTTGGCAAAATCTCCTTTGGACATCTTGGTATCAGAGAGTCTTTGCACATAGCGAATATCTGTACGATCAACAAAATCTTTATGGATAAAGTTATCAATATCTCTAAACTGCAATTTAATCGCGGCACGCATATTATTAAATCTCACTACTTTTGAGAAGCGATCGATAATCGCCAAACCCCGATCAACGCTACCCTGATGGTTGCTTGCCATTTCTAGTACAAACAAATCTTCAAATATTTCGTTATTCATTTTTTATTCCTATTTATAAAAGCTAATCAGTATTTTTTATTGTGAATTCAAACAAGGCACTTCAAGTGCCGTGCTGTTTCTTCAGCCGTGAGCTCAGGCGTCATTAGATGCAGTGGGTTAGATTCCATTGCCCCACTATCCGTAACCCGACTTGATATTTTTGGAAAATAAGTTTGCTCAGGATCAACGGATACCATAAAAGCGTATGGCTCACTACTGGCAAATGCATCCAAAAACTCAGAGGTTGATTCATATCCAGGCTGAAGCCTCATTACTTGAACCCCCCAAGCTTGAAATAATTTATCCCAAATCGGTAAACCAAGGCCCGTTTCTCGATCGCATCCAATATAACGACCGCCAAAATAATTTTTTTGCGTCATTCGAATTGAGGCATAACCAGAGTCGTCCAAAATGAACATCTTTACATTTAGGCTGTTGATTGCCACAGTGCCAATTTCTTGAAGATTCTGAGAAAACCCCCCATCCCCTTCTACCAAAACCACCCTTTTGTCAGGATTTGCAAATGAGGCTCCAATTGCACCCGATAAACCATATCCCATTGAAGCGAGCCCTTTATTGGTCACAATGATTTGACCTGATTTTTGCTCAAACACCTGCATCATCGAAGTAAAAGCACTTCCACTACTGCATGGAACAATTACATCCTTGGCATTACATAGATTTGATAAATTTTTAACCAGGTCAAATGGGGAGATATATTTGTCCCTAGGCTTGTTAATCGCCTCTGATAAAGGAATGGCCTTGCGAATGTCTTTTGCATAGTTAAGCCAATCTAATTTTGGGTTAAGCTTTTCATTCAAAAATTCTGTTAAAAACTGGTTAGCATCACCTAGTATTGGCATATCGACTTTGGGATGCCCCTTCTCCAACTCCGCCTTATCAAGATCTATCTGAGCTAAAAATCCATTGGGCACGAATTTCTGCCAATTAAATCCTGTTTGCTGCAGACCCAAACGAGAGCCAATGATCAATGCAAAATCAGCCTGCTGCAAAACCATATTCGAGGAACGCTGCCCCCAAGTGTTGGGTCGACCGAGGTAATTAAACTCATCTGCGGCCATTCGATCGGCCCCATTCCATGTTGTCATCACTGGACAACCTAACGTGGAAAGCTGAGACCTTAATTTTTTAGCGACTCCACGCGAAATACCGCCACCCAATAAAATCACGGGGCGATTAGCTTCATTAAACTTAGCAACCAATTGCTCAATCAATATACGAGGAACTCGCGAGCCTGCACATGAGGCGATATCAATAATTTCGCGGCTGATGGCTGTTGGCTCAACTTGTCTTGCCTGAATATCAAGAGGAATTTCCAGAAAAACTGGTCCTTTTCTGCCGGTTCGCCCAATCATCACAAGACTCGCAAATTCATCAGCAGTCAATACATCATCGATTAACCTTGAGCACACTGTAATTGGTTTTGCTATAGAAACCCCATCGATTTCCTGTATTCCGCGTTGACGCAACAACCCTCTTGCTAAATCAGCAGTTTTAGCCTGACCGCCAATCACCAAAAGCTCCCGACTCTCTAAATATGCTCCCGCCATTGCAGTAACTATATTTGTCAATCCAGGGCCAGCCGTGACCAAGGCAAAAGCCCTACCTTCTTCAGATGTTTCATTAAAATATTCAGCAGCAATTCCTGCAGCAACCTCATTGACTACAGCAACCATCTTCATTTTTCGACTCAAACTTTCTGTCAAATGCATGATGTTTCCACCGCCAACAGAGAAGCAATGGGTATAACCCAAGTCCACAAGCCAATCGACCATTAAATCGCTGTACTTCATATTAAAAAATCTCTCTTTACCCAGTCAAATATTTCCAAGATAGTCCGATTTAAATCATCTGTCACAGGAATGGAGACTCGCTCTAAATACCCGTGCTGGTCCAATGTAACGATTACATAAGATTGGTTAGTATGTTTTTTGTCTGACTTAAACGCCTCATGTGCTAAAGCTACATCAAGATTTTGGATAGTATTCACCATATCAGGGATATTCTTAAATAAACCACGAATATAAGAATCTAAATGCTTGGCCCGATCGGGCAAGTCAACATGCTTATTTAAAAGCATACCCATCCGAATCTCGGCAAGCATACCCATGCCAACCGCTACGCCGTGAGTAATTGAAAAATGAGTGGCTGCTTCGATAGCATGCCCAATGGTATGTCCAAAATTAAGCAGCAATCGAGGCCCATGATCAAACTCATCTTCCTCAATAAATGTTTTTTTTGTTAACAAACTTAATTTAACCAGCCCTAATAGTTGCTCGCTGGAAAGCGGCAATGAAAGATGTGAAAAATTTTCAACATATTGATCAAAGCTATCAGTTTTTGCTGCATAGCAAATTTTGATTGCTTCGCATAAGCCTGCTACCTGCTCAGAAAGAGTCAGTGTTTTACAAAATTCAACGTCAATGATGATTTCTTTGGGTGGGTAAAAATTACCTGCAATATTTTTATAACGTCCCACATTAATAGAAGACTTTCCACCTATGCACGAGTCGACCATTCCAAGCAAGGTTGTTGGGTAGTAAGTCCAGTCTATGCCTCTCATATAAAGCGACGCACTAATAGTGGCTAAATCCTGAATAACCCCCCCACCAAAGGCTTCTAAATGAGACCCCCTTTGAATGCCTTTAGACCGCATTGCTTCTATGATTTGAGCACTGGTTTCCAAGGTTTTATTTTGTTCATTCGCCTGAACGGAAAATGCATCTTGAGGAATTGATTTCGACCATAGCTTGGCAACAAGCTCATCAGCAATTGAGAAGGAACTGTCTTTTGCTGTATTTATTTGTAGCTTGGCTCCGATTTGAACCTGGTAGGCGCCTGTACTCGCCTCAACTTTAAATATTTCGGACATTAGAAAATCCCAAATCTACTTTTAAAAACTGTCCGGTAAGTCCAGTATTTTCTTCTGAGCAAAGAAAATATATGGTGGATGCAACATCGCCCAAAGTTGCCAATCTATTGAATTTCGTAGACTGCTCAATTAATAGAATTTGCTCTTCAGACAAATTACTGCGAGTCATTGGTGTATCCAATGCCCCGGGCAAGACTGCATTGACCAAATAGCCATCCTCAGCCAAATCATTTGCTAGAGATAACACCAACCCCCTCAATGCGGACTTAGAGATTGCATAGCTCAGTTTATTTTGCCTAGAAATTTCTTGCCATATTGAACTTACAATACAAAGTTTTGCTGACTTTACCAATAATCCAGCCTTTAGTAACTGACTTAATGACACAAGCACAAAGAGTACATTCGCCTCATAAAGCGCTTGATGATTGGCTCTATCAAACGTATAAATGCTGTCATTTAAATTAGCGCCCTGTGCCCAGCACACAGCATCAAATGGTGACTGCACCTTCAAGCTATCGGGAATATTTTTACCTGCCAATACATCCCAAGTGATTGCAGTAGAAACCTCGGCATTCGCAGCGCGTACCACTGGGTAAACATCCCAATTTTTATCGCTAAATTTAACTTTTACTGATCCACTAATTTGGCCGGAACCGCCAAATAAAAGTAATTTTTTACGACATTGGATCATTAAAAATTAACGCCCAAGAATGTTTCAATGTGAGTGGCCGCATACTCCAGCATCTCCTTAGTTAATGCAGGCTGTACACCAATCCAAAATGTGTTGTTCATCACATTGTCAGTATTTTTAAGTTCGCCACTAATGCGGTACTCAACATCTTTCATATAGGGCTGACGAGTCAAGTTACCCGCAAATAGCAATCTAGTGCCAATCTTATTCTGATCAAGATAAGTTGTTAGATCGACCCGTGAGACTGGGCAACCTTCTTTTAATGTGATTGGAAATCCAAACCAAGAAGGGTCTGAACCCTCTATTGCTTCTGGTAACTGCAAGAACTCCTCACAAGTAGCAAGGCGCTCCTTTAAGAGCTTAAAGTTATCTTTTCGGGCTTGGATAAATGCAGGTGCTTTTTCTAACTGAGCTAAAGCGCATGCAGCCTGCATATCTGTAATTTTGAGGTTGTAGCCTAAATGGCTATAGGTGTACTTGTGATCATAGCCATATGGAAGATCGCCCAACTTCCAAGCAAAACGCTTTCCACAGGTATTATCTTTGCCAGGGGCGCAGTAACAATCGCGACCCCAGTCCCTAAAGCTTTCTGCGATTTGCTTCAATTCATAGTTATTAGTAAATACTGCGCCACCCTCACCCATCGTGATGTGATGTGCTGGATAAAAACTCAGCGTGCCAATGTCTCCAAAGGTGCCAACCATTTGTCCTTTGTAAGTAGTACCCAATGCATCACAGCAATCTTCCACCAACCAAAGATTATGTTTCTTACAAATTGCAGTGACAACATCCAAATTAAATGGATTGCCTAAAGAGTGAGCCAACATAATGGCTTTCGTTTTTGGACTAATCGCCGCTTCGATTTTAGAAGCATCAATGTTGTGAGTGATTGGATCCACATCCACAAAAACAGGTACCGCACCAAACTGCACAATCGGATTTACCGTTGTTGGAAATCCTGCAGCCACACCAATGACCTCATCGCCTTTTTTAATGGCGCGATCACCCAACTTAGATGAAGTCAGGGTTGAGAAGGCCACTAAGTTAGCAGACGAGCCTGAGTTCACTGTAATGAGATGCTTTACGCCAATAAATTCAGCGAGCTTCTTTTCAAATAAGTCATTAAAGCGCCCAGTAGTAAGCCAGCCATCCAAGGATGCCTCGACCATATTTTCCAGCTCTCTTGAGTCGATCAACTTGCCCGACGGAGGGACTACAGTTTGACCCGGGATAAATTTCTTGGGAGCAAACTCCAAAGCGGAATACTCTTTTACTAATTCCAAAATTTGCTTACGAATTTTGTCTTTGGCAAATTGATCAAGTGAGATAGAAGTTTCGGTCATTTTTTTATTTATTAAAAAGATATTTAAGAATTTTGATAGCTACTAATTTGCCGCAAACTGATTTCGCGCATGTTGCCTTGGTTCTGATGCTCACGTTGCCACTGCGTAATATTTTCAATTGCCTTCTCTAGACTCCATCGTGGAACCCAATTGAGATATTGACGAGCCTTTGAGCAATCAAGCTTCAATGAATGTGCCTCGTGAGGCTGCTCACCTTGATCCTGAGTCCAACTGGCTACCGAGCCCCAATTTTTGATTAGTAAATTGATTACCTCTTGGGCTGATCTTGCATCTTCATCGCGTGGCCCAAAATTCCAACCCCCATTAAACTTAGCGCCTTCTTGATAAAGAGCTTGGGCTAAAACTAGATAACCAGATAAGGGCTCTAAGACATGCTGCCAAGGGCGTGTGGCCAATGGATTTCGAATCATCAAGGATTCTTTTGCCTCAAAGGCCTTAATGGCATCGGGAATTAATCGATCTTCCGACCAATCACCGCCACCAATCACATTACCTGCACGCGCTGAAGCAATAGCCACTTTATGTTGAGCATATTTCTCCGGCGGAAAGTAAGACTGGCGATAAGCGCTAGTGACTAATTCAGCGCAGCCTTTGCTATTGCTATAGGGATCATGACCCCCCAGCGGCTCATTCTCGCGATAGCCCCAAGCCCACTCTTTATTCTCGTAACACTTATCAGTTGTCACAACCACTACGGCACGAACGCAATCTAAGGCACGAATGGATTCGAGCACATGAACCGTACCCATCACATTAGTCGCATAGGTCTCGACTGGATTGGCATAGGAGTAGCGTACCAATGGCTGGGCCGCCATGTGAATGACTATCTCTGGCTTAGCCTCAGCCATCGCCTTTTGTACTTTTTCTAAATCGCGAATATCAGCAATATGCGATTGCTTGAGATCACCTTCAACCTGGGCGACTTCAAAAAAATTAGGGGTTGTATTAGGCGCTAATGCATAGCCGGTAACCTTGGCACCCATCGAAGTGAGCCACAGAGACAACCAACCACCCTTAAACCCAGTATGGCCAGTTAAGAAGACACGCTTTCCACTCCAAAAACTTGGGTCAACTGATGCTGACTTGGAGGCGGCTGACTGCTCCATGCTTAAGCCCACGTCTTCCAAGGAGCCTTACCGCTAGCCCACAATTCTTCAAGGTGCTGCTTGTCGCGCAAGGTATCCATTGGCTGCCAAAAACCATTATGGGTGAAGGCCTCCAACTCACCAGAGCTTGCCAATGCTTCTAATGGCTTACGTTCCCAAATTGTGGAGTCATCCTCAATCAAATCAATGACTTTAGGAGAAAGTACAAAGAAACCACCGTTGATGTACATGCCATCGCCGTGGGGTTTTTCTACAAAACTATTTACAGCGGTACCGCTCATATCCAACGCACCAAAACGACCTGGGGGCTGAACTGCAGTCACGGTAGCTTGCTTACCATGCGCTTTATGAAAAGCAATTAATTTAGTGAGGTCTACATCGCCCACACCGTCACCATAGGTAAAGCAAAAGTCTTCGTCACCCAAGTATTGGCTGACGCGCTTGAGACGACCGCCAGTGAGGGTATTTTCGCCAGTATCAATTAAGGTAATTTTCCAAGGCTCAGCGTATTGCTGATGGATCTGCATGGCATTATTGTTTGCCATATCAAAAGTGACATCGGACATATGCAAGAAGTAGTTCGCAAAGTACTCCTTGATCATGTAGCCCTTATAGCCGCAGCAGATGACAAATTCATTCACGCCATGGGCAGAGTACATCTTCATGATGTGCCACAAAATAGGCTTGCCACCGACTTCAACCATGGGTTTTGGGCGAGAAGAAGTTTCTTCTGCGATTCGGGTTCCTAACCCCCCAGCCAATATGACAGCCTTCATTACAGCCCTTAAAATCTTGATTTTATTAGAAAAGATGGCTTTTGCCCTCACTTAATGACAAATTTAACGCTTTGCAACAAATTATGTCATTCTTATCATTATCATAACCAATGCTAGGGCTTAGCCCCCAAAAAAAAGCTCAAAGTAAGCCCGCTAACGCCGTTTATCACCCCTGCATTACCTGTTGAGCGGAGATAGTTTTTTCACAATACCGATAAAACTCTTTGATGGTGGCTAAATTCTCGTTATTAAGAGCTTCAAAGTGGGGCCTGAGCTCATGCTTCGTACTTTGGACCCATTCTTCGTCGTCAAATCCATAGGCAACCCCCTTGATGCGATTGACCTTTTTGAGGTTTTCAAGGCTACGATCACCCTCCCCGGGAATAATGATCGATCTGCACCCACACAAAGCTGCCTGGACTGACATAAAGGTCATATCGTCGTAGGAGATAAATGTCTCAATGCTGTTAAAAAAATCAGCCGCCTCTTCGTCAGTCATTTTCTCTAAGAGCGGATCAGCATGGACAAAATTGGCGGGGTGCTGATCCCGCTTCTTATCACGACCTTTGCGTACTAAATAAGCACCTCCCTTGCGAGTAGGCAGGAGCTTATTTTGATAGGTTTTGAGTTGATGGTCCAAATCAATTGCATTCAATAGCCCCCTGACCTTATATTCTGGGTTTACCGTAAACCAAGGGTGATATTGAAAGATGTGATCCGTTAATTCATAGACACCATCGCCACCACAAACACCGGGGGTATTCATGATCCAGCGCACGATATGACTAGCCTTTAGAGGATTACCTCGAATTGTTTCACCATAAATTACCACCGTATGGGCTTGATCAAAATGCTTCCAAAGCAAATCAGGAAGAAGACGCGCCTGCAGGCGAGTAATTTTTCTTCTGAAGGTTGCAAAGACGACATATTGCTTTATCTTACCGAGGAAGCGATAGAATTTTGATGGCCCATCATCCTTTCCAACCAGAAAAAATGGATCGTCTCGATTAATGCCTTGTGATTGCCACCTAGGATTAACAATATGGTTGGTGAGATAAACATTTTTCTCGCCTAACTGGCCTAAGGCATGAGCCAGGTAATGAAGGGCGCATATTCCGCCTACGTTTTTATCATAAGCGGGTGCATCAATTAAATAAGTGAGGGACATTTATCTATGCGACCCTTACAAAATCTGTGTAAGCCTGTACTAAGCCCTGCTCCAGACCTACTTGTGCATTCCAGCCCAGATTATTTATGCGCTCAGAGCTCATCCACTTTCTGGGCGCCCCATCGGGTTTGCTGAAATCAAAACTAATACTGCCCAGATAACCGGTTGCTTTTGCTACCGCATGGGCTAATTCATTAATGGTCACATCACTACCAAAGCCCACATTAATATGGCTTTGCATAGGCTGCGTTTGGCTATCGTAGATAGCTTTATCTAAATCCATCACAAATACTGAAGCTGCTGCCATATCGTCTACGTAGAGGAACTCGCGCTTTGGAGTACCCGTCCCCCAAATCACTACCTCCGGTGCATTAGCAAGCTTTGCCTCATGGAATCGTCTAATGAGGGCTGGGATCACATGACTGTTCTCGGGATGGTAGTTGTCCCCTGGGCCATACAGATTCGTGGGCATGACGGAGCGATAGTCCACCCCATGGCTATCACCATACTGACGGTTATAGCTCTCGCACATCTTAATACCGGCAATCTTGGCTACTGCATAGGGCTCATTGGTAGGCTCTAACTTACCAGTGAGCAATGCATCCTCACTCATAGGTTGGGGAGCAAGCTTAGGATAAATACAACTAGAGCCCAAGAAGAGCAACCTTTTAACGCCACTGACGAAAGCTTGATGAATGACATTATTTTGCATCATCAGATTTTGATAAATGAACTCCGCTGGATAGGTATTGTTAGCATGGATGCCTCCTACCTTGGCTGCAGCTAGATAAACTTGGCCGGGCTTCTCAAGCTCAAAGAAGGCTTGTACAGCAGCTTGATTAGTAAGGTCTAACTCTCTATGAGTACGAGTAACGATATTACTAAAGCCCTTGGCTTGTAGATTACGCACAATAGCTGAGCCGACCATACCTCTGTGGCCGGCAACGTAGATTCTTGGGTTTACCTCTGTAGGTATGTTCATTTGCTCTTAATTCTCTTTACCAACCGCCACTGAGTAACCATGCTTTTCTAAGAGTGAATGTTGTTTGGCTTTTTCTAGATCATTCGCCACCATCTCCACAATCATTTGATCTAAAGTAATTTCTGGTACCCAGCCCAGCTTAGTCTTTGCTTTGGTCGGATCACCTAAGAGGGTCTCTACTTCTGTTGGACGGTAGTAACGGGGATCGTTTTGCATAATCACATCACCAACTTTGAGCGCGGGGGCGTTATCCCCTTCAATCGCAGCTACGAACCCTTTTTCTTGCTCGGCGGTTCCTTCAAAACATATCGTGATACCTAGCTGTTTAGCACTGCGAGTAATAAATTCACGCACGGTGAACTGCACACCAGTAGCAATCACAAAGTCTTCTGGCTTTTCTTGTTGGAGCATGAGCCATTGCATGCGGACATAGTCTTTGGCATGACCCCAGTCCCGCAGGGCATCAATATTGCCCATAAAGAGGCACTTTTCTAAGCCTTGGGAGATGTTGGCTAGTCCACGAGTCACTTTACGGGTCACAAAGGTTTCACCACGGCGTTTAGATTCATGGTTAAAGAGGATGCCATTACAGGCATACATGCCATAGGCTTCGCGGTAGTTGACCGTAATCCAGTAAGCATAGAGCTTAGCTACTGCGTAAGGGCTTCTGGGATAAAACGGGGTGGTCTCTTTTTGCGGAATCTCTTGCACCAAACCATAGAGCTCGGAAGTGGAGGCTTGGTAAAAGCGGGTTTTCTTCTCAAGGCCTAAGATACGGATTGCTTCTAACATTCTTAAGGGGCCCATAGCATCTACGTCCGCCGTGTACTCAGGAGACTCAAAGGAGACGGCGACGTGAGACTGGGCACCGAGGTTATAAATCTCATCAGGCTGACACTCTTGAATGATTCTGACTAAGTTACTGGTGTCAGTGAGATCACCGTAGTGCAAGATTAGATCCGGATGATAAACATGGGGGTCTTGATAGAGATGGTCTATGCGCTCGGTATTAAAAGAAGAGGCCCGGCGCTTAATGCCGTGCACGATATAACCTTTTTCGAGCAGGAACTCAGCTAGGTAGGAGCCATCTTGGCCAGTGATGCCGGTAATGAGGGCGACTTTTTGGTTCGTGACTTTTTGTTTATTGCTCATAGCTTTATTAGTTTCTTTATCTACCTAGTTAATCATTGATCTTGAAAGTCTTAGCTACGCCCATAGGTATCTTCAAAGCGCACAATGTCATCTTCACCCAGATAACTACCTGACTGCACTTCAATGATTTCCAGTGGAGTCTTGCCAGGATTAGCCAAGCGATGTGTCTGTCCTTGCGGGATATAAGTACTTTGGTTCTCAGTGAGCGTGATGACTTGATCGCCATTGGTGATCTCTGCAACCCCTTTAACCACGATCCAATGCTCTGCTCTGTGGTGATGCATTTGTAATGAGAGACTAGCCTCTGGCTTGACCTGAATGCGTTTGACTTTAAAACGCTCGCCTTCATCAACACTGTCATACCAACCCCAAGGTCTTGCAACCTTGCGATGCAGGTTTCTCTCTTCACGCTTTTGCGCTTCTAACTGATTAACAATGTGTTTTACGTCTTGGCTATTTTTACGATCAGCCACCAGTACTGCATCAGCCGTCTCAATGATGATGAGGTTTTCTATGCCAACTGCACTGACCAAACGGCTACTTGCGTGAACCAGTGAGTTGTTTGTATTGCTTAGCAAGGTATCACCACTAGTAACATTGCCCTGCTCGTCCTGCTTACCCACTTGCCAAACCGCATCCCAAGCGCCCAAGTCATTCCAGCCTGCATCCAATTCAACCATCTTGATAGTAAATGTGGATTGTGGGCACTTCTCAATCACAGCATAGTCAATCGACTCACTGGGAATGGTATTAAAAATCCCTTTATCCGGTCGCACAAAAGTGGTTTGCCCTGATTGATCTATCGTCTTGCCAACCCAAGCCGTCTCTGTTGCGCCAAAGATATCAGGACGAAATTCTTGTAAGGCGGCAAGCCAAGTACTAGCGCGCAGCACAAACATGCCGCTGTTCCAAAGATAGTTACCATCCTCTAGATAAGCTTGGGCAGTTTTAGCATCTGGCTTTTCTACAAACTGATCCACAGTGTATTCATGATGAGCGCCGGCTTCTGGATTGCGCCGAATATATCCATAACCGGTTTCAGGGGCGGTTGGGGTAATGCCTAAAATAGCGATCGCTTTATTAGATTGATCTGCAAGCACCACGGCCACACAATCTTGCAAGGCTTTAGTAAATGCGCCTGAATTTTTTACCGTTTGGTCAGCTGGAGTAATGATCAAGATGGGATCATGCGATCCAGCCTGTCCACCCTCTTCTGCCCCAACCATTGCCTGAAATGCCGCCAAAGTCAGGGCTGGAGCAGTATTGCGACCAGATGGTTCAAGTAATACGGTGGCATGCACATCTTTTAGCTCACGCAATTGATCCAGAGCTAAAAACCGATGATCTTCATTAGTGACAATTAAGGTGGCGCCGAGCTCAATATCGGCATTAGCAATAGCATTGATTCTTTCAATTGCCTGCTGGAACAAACTCTGACTGGAATCATCCCCAGAAAGCACTAAAAACTGCTTCGGAAAGCCTGATCGGGATAAAGGCCACAAACGAGTGCCGGATCCCCCGCAGAGAATAACTGGAGTAACTTGAGTCATAAATGGGGCGAGCTTCTTGTGATCATAAAAGTAGATATCAATTTTATAGGTTTATTGAATCTTTCCAGATTTATTGAAGGATGCTCTCCAGGTACTGGGTGCCAATAAAAAAGATGATGAATTTGCACGGTTAACAGCCATTACTGCCGCCATAACTGCAGCAAAACCTGCTTGCAGCTCTAGTACTTACAAAACACCGGTATCTGAGGATATTTGGATTTTGTGAATGCCAACTCGAATAATAATAAACTTCTTAATGCAAGTGTTTACTAACTTTAAGCCTGAAATTATCCTAAGCGCATGAACTAAGGCTCATGCTGAGATTGGGCTTAGACCATCGCCTTAGTAAATAGTTGAAAAAAATGGCTGCCTAACAAGGCAGCCATTTTGACTGAATGCAAAAGCTTAAAAAGACTTAAGCCTTCTTAGCGTAAGCAGAGCACCAGCCTTTGCCAGCAACTTGCTTGCCAGCAAACAATGAGCAACCACCAGCAGCAGCATCGGCCTTACCTTGGAACAAGGCACAGTTTGTGCACACTTGACCGGCAGCATACTTCGGGTACTTCGCTTTATCTACTTTAGAAGCATCGGCCTTGTAACCCAAAGCAGCAGCTTGTGGATCAGTTTCAGCAACCATGGCTTGAGCTTGAACTTTACCGTTCAAAGCCAAGGTGCAAGCACCAGCAACGGACAAAATCATAAATTGGCGACGACTATTTTTCATATGGACTCCAGAGGGTGAGATAGAACAAAAATTGCATCTGAGTGGATCATAGAGCAGATCAAATTAATCGGTTATTGGCAATATAAGTATTTGATTTAATTGCCTATTTTATTGAGAATTATTCTCAAAGAAGAAAATGTTGAATTACGCACAATGTGCTTCAGATACTCATGGCCTATTAATGCCAGCCCTTAATATTCATGCAGCCAATCCGCTGCTTGACGTGCACCCCAGATCCTGACTCTGGGTAAGACTGGGCACAATCTAGGGCATCCCGCTGAAAAGTCGCCTTTTGTTTTTGGCGGGATCGCTGTTGATATCGGGATATAAGGAGCAGGCAATCAAAGCAAGGGCCATCAAAAAACTGACTGCGACCTTAAGTGGGACCCATATTAGAGAGGCGACCCTCATGTACTGACCTTATCTTCTCTCGAGAAGCGATAAAAACTCTCTACGCAAATTAGGATCCTTTAAGAAGGCCCCGCGCATCACGCTATTCACCATCTTGGAGTCCCGATCTTTAACACCGCGCCATTGCATACAGAAGTGATCCGCATCCATCACAATAGCAACGCCAATGGGCTTAATTTTCCTCTCCAGCATATCGGCCAACTCTACTACCGCTTCCTCCTGAATTTGTGGGCGGCACATCACCCATTCAGTTAAGCGCGAATATTTAGATAGGCCGATAAGAGCCGATTCCTTGCTTGGAAGAACTCCAATCCAAATCCGACCCATGATGGGGCAGAGATGATGTGAGCAAGCGCTACGAACAGTAATGGGGCCAATGATCATCAACTCATTTAATTTACTCACGTTGGGGAATTTAGTGAGGGTTGGCTGCTCAACATAACGACCGTTAAATACTTCTTTAACAAACATTTTCGCAACACGTTGACTGGTGTTTTTTGTATTGTGGTCGCTATTAGTATCAATGACCAAACTCTCCAATACAGCCTGCATCTTTTCTGCAACCTCATCAACCAAGCCCTCCAATTCACCGGGCTGAATAAATTGAGAGATATTGTCATTCGCATGAAAGCGTGCTTTTTGCGCTTCAATGCGACGGCGAATAATGACCGATAAAGGTGTTCCTGCATCCGCTTTTTTACTAGGCGCAGTTTTCACAGACTTAGCTGGTGTAAGCGCTTTGCTTGGCTTTTTAGTTGCATTACTTGCCTTAGCAGGCGTCTTCGTTGGAATTTTCTTGGTAGTCATAAATAGTTTTTTGTCTCGTTTATTGTTTTGAAAGTACTTTTGTTAATACTATGATTGATGCTTTGTAGGCCTTGTTAAATCTGAAAGAAGATTGCAACCACGCAAACTATGCCAGCAAGCCAAACAATGGATCTTGCAGTTGGCCAATCAGCAACATAGCAAACCACATAAGCAATGCGAGCAAGTACAAAACCAATTGCTAGGAAGTCAATTCTGTCTTGGGGTGCATTTGCTAATGATGCAATGATCACGGCAGCAAAAAAGAATGGGCGCGATTCAAAAAGATTGGCTTGAGCCGCATTAGCACGCGCCCGAAAACCTGTTTGCATTGCAAGCCACTGTCGTGGCATGCCGTTGTCATAATCCTCAAAACCTTTTTTAGCGATACCCGCTGCCACATATGGAAACAAGCCCATAAACAGCACGCACCAGAACGCAATGGTCATGACTGACCTTGCGTATTTACTTGTTTATCAGCTCCGGCTTTCGCTTTTTTCTTTGAACCAATGCGTGACTCAGTGCCATTCAACAAATTGGTAATATTGTTACGGTGGCGCCAAATCAACAGCGCGCACACCAACACCAAGGCAATTGCCATTGGCTGAAAACCAAACAAGAAAACAAAATAGATTGGCCCAAAAACAGCAGCCGCTAAAGCAGCCAGAGATGAATAGCGCATGAACGTCGCCACAATGATCCAGGTGCCCAAAGTTGCTGCGCCCAAAATCCAATTAATGCCAAACAAGATGCCGCAAGCCGTAGCTACACCCTTACCACCCTTAAAGCCATGAAAAAGTGGAAGCACATGCCCCAGAAAAACTGCTACCACTACTCCACATAAAACCCATGAGCCCAGAGTTGCAGTGAGGGACTGGTCACCCAAGATTGCTCTGGCTACCATAACCGCCAGGAATCCCTTCAGCGCATCGCCAATTAGCGTTAATACTGCCGCCTTCTTGTTTCCAGTGCGGAGTACATTAGTCGCGCCAGGGTTGCCTGAGCCATAAGAGTAAGGATTGGGCAAGTTCATGCATTTGCTGACAACCACCGCAAAGGAGATCGAACCTATCAGGTAAGCGGCTGGAATTAATAATAAATCGAGTGTGAAGTCCATGCCGCTATCTTAAACACTTATCGAATAACAGATATTTTGTCGCCCAAGAGCGCTAAGATCCCCGAGGGTGATGCTGTTGATGAATCGATTTCAGGCGCTCTCTGGCCACATGAGTGTATATCTGGGTAGTAGAGATATCAGCATGACCCAAAAGCAGCTGTACGACTCTTAAATCTGCACCGTGGTTGAGTAAATGGGTGGCAAAGGCATGACGTAAAGTATGCGGAGATAAGGCAACGGGAATATTAGCCATTACGGCGTAGCGCTTAATCAGCGCCCAAAAAGCTTGACGGGTGAGGCCCGTACCAGTATGACGCCCAATGAAGACTGCGTCAGAAGTCTTACCTTCAAGCAATGGTGTTCTAGCATCCGCGAGATAGCGACGCAACCACTGACCAGCTTCACCACCAAAAGGCACCAGACGCTCTTTACCACCTTTACCATTTACTACCCGAACGACGCCTTCATTTAATCCAATAGCCACCGTCTTTAAAGAAACGATTTCAGAGACTCGTAAGCCACTGGCATACATCAGCTCTAGCATGGTGCGATCGCGCAATCCTAGAGCAGTCTCAACATCGGCAGCATTGAGCAAAGCAGTAACCTGATCTTCACTTAAGGTCTTGGGGAAACGCAATGCTTGCTTTGCAGCGCGCAAACCAATACAGGGATCGCTTTTAACCAAGCTCATGCGCAGGGCATGGCGATAAAAGCGTTTGAATACAGTCAGCCTTCGATTGGCCGTGGTTGCCTTATCTGCACGTCGATGCGCAATATAGGCGGTGAGATCTTTTTCAGCCACTGCATAAAGATCAGCGCCTGAGTCTTTTTGAAGCCATTGAGCCAAGAGTAGAAGGTCTCGGCGATAGGCAGACAAACTGTTTTGCGCCAATCCATCCTCTAACCAACAAGCGTCGCAGAAGCGTTCGATGGCTTCTTGGCTTGCCGGATGGATGGCTGACACAACTACATTAGTCACGGAAGTTATTAAAGCCTAATGGCGCCTCGGACACTTCCTTCTTGAGCAATGTCATAGTTTCTTGCAAGTCGTCGCGCTTGGTACCTGTTACGCGCACAGCATCACCCTGAATACTTGCCTGAACCTTAATCTTGCTATCTTTAATGATGCGCACTACTTTTTTAGCCAACTCTGAAGCAATCCCTTTTTGAATCTTCATCGTCTGCTTGCGCTTATCGCTACCGATAGTCTCTTTTTTATCATCCTTCAGGTAGCGCACATCCACATTGCGTTTAGCCATCTTGCCGTAAAGCACATCGCGAACTTGACCTAACTTAAAGTCGTCATCACCAAACAAGATAATCGTCTCATCCTTTTGCTCAACTCGGCTATCAGAGCCTTTAAAGTCAAAACGGTTGGTAATCTCTTTGTTGGATTGCTCGATTGCGTTTTTCAACTCAATCATATCTGGCTCACAAACTACGTCAAATGAGGGCATCTCAAACTCCTTAAATAATCTGGGTAATAAATTCTGCAAATTAAATCATTGCATTGTTACTTTTCAAGTTTTTTCATAAATTACGAACAGAAACTCGAACACGAATAAGATTGTGGCATGAACTCCGTGAAAATTGCGCCTAAACCAGCAAAATTGACTTCCAATATGGGACTCAAGCACCGGAATAGCTTTGGCCTGGAATCTATTGCGGATCTTGCTTACGAGATTACCTCCGCAGATCAATTGCCAGCGCTGATGGAAGGGCTTAGCGATAAGAGGCTGACCTGGCGCGCATTAGGCGGTGGCAGCAACGTAATCCTTCCAGATGCTTTACCTGGAGCAACCCTACTGATTAATATTCTGGGTCAAGAAGTGATCAAGTCGGATGAACAAAACACATGGTTAGCAGTTGGTGCGGGGGTGAATTGGCATGAGTTGGTTGCTTGGACTCTAGAGCACTATCTCCCAGGACTTGAGAACCTTGCATTAATTCCTGGAACTGTTGGTGCGGCCCCCATTCAAAACATTGGCGCCTACGGCGTTGAAGTCGGGGAATATATCGATAGTATCGAAGCATTTGATTCTATGGCTAATGCCTTTGTCGCTTTCCCTCAAGAGGCATGTCGGTTTGCCTATCGCGATAGCTACTTTAAGCAAAATCCCAATCGATTTATTGTGACAAAGGTCGTTTTTAAAATCCCCAAAGCCTGGCAAGCGCGATTGCAATATGCCGATCTGGCAAAGCAGTTTCCTGACCAACAAAGCGCTCCAAATGCTAAGCAAATTTTTGATGCGGTGTGCGCCATTCGATCTAAGAAGTTGCCAGACCCCAAGGTGATTGGCAATGCTGGAAGTTTTTTTCAGAATCCGCTTGTAGGTAACGATCAATATGATCTGCTGATCAAGCAATTCCCAGGCTTAGTGTCTTACCCCGATGGGCCCGAGAAACGCAAGCTAGCAGCTGGTTGGTTAATCGATCAATGCGGCTTTAAGGGCAAGCGGGTTGGCCCCGTTGGCGTTTATGAAAAGCAGGCACTAGTGCTAGTCAATCATGGCGGCGGGACATCAACCCATATCTTAAATCTAGCGAAGCAGATTCAAGATGAAGTTCTCAAGCAGTTTGGAGTGCAACTTGAGATCGAGCCAAATATTCTTTAGCTTGACTGCTGCGAATCAACCTTCTCAAACTGAACATCTGCCCGGCCTTCAGCTAAGCGCACCTCAAATACGCTTTTCGTATTAAGTTCACTCGGATTGCGCACTGCATGCATTGCTTGCTCTTCCCTGGACTTCCCTTTGCCACTCAGAATGACGGCATAGCCACGCTCTAGGGTTCTTTGCGGATTAAGCATTTCCAATTGGGATTGGTAATGGGTTTGATTTCGCTTCCAATTCTCAACCCTGACCAGCCATGCTTGATTGAGTTGCCTCTGCCAACTATTAATTTGCTCACGCATCCGGTCAGGATTAGGCAATGCATGACTGAGGCGCAGCGCCAATTGATCCAAAGTTTGCGCTTCACGCTCTACTCGCTGACTCACTCGTTGCAACAACGCCTGCATGATGGCATCTAACTCTTGCAACATTTGATCGCGTCGTGGTGCAGCCAGCTCTGCCGCGCCCGTAGGAGTGGGTGCACGCAAGTCAGCAACGAAGTCAGCGATCGTGACGTCGGTTTCATGACCCACACCACTCACAATCGGAATAGGCGAAGCAGCAATTGCATAGGCTAACTTCTCATCATTAAAGGCCCAGAGGTCTTCAATACTGCCGCCACCCCTCACCAACAAAATGACATCCACAGCATTTTCTTTTTCGGCGACCTTTAAAGCGGAAATAATTGCGGCAGGTGCATCTGGTCCCTGTACCAACGTGGGGTAAATCACAATCGGGATATGTGGCGCTCTTCTGTCCAATGTGCTCAGCACATCCTTTAAGGCTGCAGCCTGTGGCGAAGTAATAATGCCAATCGCTCTAGGGTGAGTCGGAATCTCGCGTTTGCGCTCAGTATCAAATAAACCCTCTTTTGCCAGTTTGGCTTTGAGTTTTAAGAAGGCTTCATATAGACCACCCATGCCGGCGCGACGCATGCTTTGCACCGTGAGCTGAATATCGCCCCGCAGGACATAAAACCCGAGATTGGCGGCGACTTCTACCAAATCCCCCGATTGGGGCATAAATCCGACCTGTCCATTACGGCCTCGGAACATTACGCAACGAATCTGACCCTCTTCATCTTTTAAGGAAAAGTACCAATGCCCGCTGTCATAAGCCTTGAAATTGGAAATCTCCCCGCTAACCCAAACGGTATCGAAGCGCTCCTCTAAAGAGCTAGCAATGGCGCGGTTTAGATCGCCAACACTGAGGATTTCTCTTGGTATTTCCGACATTTTTTCTCTTTTTCTACACAGCCATTAGGCTTGGGGGTCAATAAATATCCACAGAAGCCGATTTGACCTGGGTTTAGTACTCAAAATTAAGTAATTACTGACCCAAAACGTCTAATAAAACCAATATTAAATTCTTAAG
>Ga0315272_10000522_pt1 | contig 19354 bp, 19 predicted proteins | sample C3_middle_MG_FD_203918 | JGI IMG/M metagenome (GOLD analysis project Ga0315272, IMG submission 203918) | Sediment microbial communities from Yellowstone Lake, YNP, Wyoming, USA - C3_middle | ecosystem: Environmental > Aquatic > Freshwater > Lake > Sediment | place: USA: Wyoming | collected...
ATGGGTTGATTAAAAAGGCCCTGGCCAAAGCCAATGGCAATCGCTCCGAAGCTGCCCGTCTGCTCAAGATTCCCCGTCATGTTCTGATTTATCGTCTCGAAAAATTCAAAATCTGAGGAACTGTGCCGCAGCACCACATCTGCTTTGTCATCGGCCTGCTTATGTGCAACAGCACATTTCGCAGGCCTCTTCCGCGCATCTGCGGCACTGCGGCACAGTTCCTGATTTCCTCCATTCTGTGGAGAATATTCTCTAGACGTTTTGGTGAATATTCTCCATAATCCAGTTGTTCTCGTTGTCTTCAGTTTTTCTATCATCTTGTAACATCCCGTAATGAAATGGCTTTCCTCAGTTTGTGCCCGGGTGGCATGACGCTTGCTTGATGAAGCATAAGGTGGGCGGGAGACAAGAATGGATGCAAAAACAGGAAAAATGACGCGATACATTTGGGGATTTTTGGGATTGATCGGCATCCTGGCAGTGATCTTGTGGGGGGTCGTTAAAGCTCCTTCCCTTGTCGGAGATCCAACGACATGGGCCTGTCTGACTTGCGACCAGAATGTCTGCCCGGCAACAACGGCATCCTGGCGAGAACTTTTTAGAAAGATATGTGGGGGCACGAACCCCTGAAAAAAATAAGACAAGGAGAAACGCAGTGAAAAAAATATCTGTAGTGGTTGCGGCGGTGGTGATGTCTGTGATGCTGGTCGGTACGGCCATGGCGGGTTTTTGGGGGGATAAGGTACCCACCCTCACTCCGAGCAAGGGGCGGTTGGAAATCCCGGTGGCTTCCGTCAATGACGGCAAGGCCCATCATTTCAAGGTCCAAGCCACCGATGGCGTTATGGTAACTTTTTTTGTGCTGAAAAGCAGCGACGGCGTTATCCGCACGGCCATCGATGCCTGCGACGTTTGCTACCGCGCGGGCAGGGGCTATGAGCAGAGCGGTGACGAGATGGTCTGTCAAAATTGCGGCCAGCGTTTTCCCTCAGCCAAGATCAATGAGGTGAAAGGCGGCTGCAATCCGGCGCCTTTGACCAGGACGATCGAAGGGGACAAGCTGGTGATCGCCATGGCTGACATCGACCAGAACAGTTGGTATTGCAAATACAAAAAGTAAGGATGGCCCCACGGATGGCTTACGATTTTGAAAAATACCGGGAAAAAAGGGAACGGGTTTTGGGCGTGAAGAAACGGGGGCTGGGCTTCGGCCTCGTGGCGGGTTTTGTTTCCTTCGCCATTCTTCTTGGTCTGGGGCTGGTTGTTATCCCCAGGTCCATCGCCTTTCTGCAAAACCGCCAGCTTGAGGATGCCATTTACAAACTGTCCGGGGAGCGGTCTGAGTCGGAACAGGCGCTGGCGGAACTCAAAAAACAGGACGGCGTGCGCGAGGTGGTGGTGGACGGACATGGCTCGCGGGTCGTGGTTACTTACAACAAAGAGGCGCTTGATACTGCAAGGATTTCCGCTTTTTTCCTGAAGCAGGGGACGCAGGCGGTGCTTCTCAACGAGGTAGGCCACGGCCAGCGGATGCACACCATGAAAAAGGAGGCCGCAGCCACCGGAGGCCAGTAGGGCTCCCTGACTGCGCGGAAAAAACCGATGAAGCTTTATCATATCTCTTGTAACAACCTCAAGCGTCGCAAGGGAAAGGTGATCTTTCTCGTTCTCGGCCTGGTGCTGGGGATATCCACCATTGTCACCCTGTTGTCCATCACGGAAAGCATGACCCGGGATATCGAGGACAGGCTGGACCGGTTTGGCGCCAATATCGTCATGGTGCCCAGAAGCGAGAACCTTGCTCTGAGCTATGGCGGCATCACCGTGGGCGGCGTGAATTATGCTGTCCAGGAGTTTGCTGAAAAAGATATCGCCGGAATCCGGGAGATTGAAAATCGCCAAAACCTAGGAGTGGTGGCCCCCAAGGTTCTTGGCGCGGCCCAGGTCATGGGCAAGCAGGTGCTCCTGATGGGGGTTGATTTTGCTGTGGAACTCCCGCTGAAAACCTGGTGGCATCTCGACGGAACCGCTCCGGCTGCCTCGGGAGATCTGATCGTCGGGTCAGAAGCGGCTACGACCCTGGATCTTGCCATCGGCAACACCGTGCCGCTTGGGCGCAGGACCTTTACGGTGGCAGCAATCCTCCAGCCCACCGGGGCGGCGGAAGACAGCATGATCATCGGTGATCTCCATGCCGTGCAGGAGGTGCTGGGCAAGAAAGGCATTATTTCTCTGGTCGAGATTGCTGCTTTCTGTCGGGACTGCCCGATCACGGAGATGGTTTTGCAGCTTGCTGAAAAATTTCCCGGCGCCAAGGTCACGGCGCTCAAGCAGGCGGTGATGGCCAAGATGCAGTCCGTTGAGTTGTTCAAGGCATTCAGCTACGGCATTGCCGGGCTGGTGATCTTCATCGGCTCGCTTTTGGTTTTTGTCACCATGATGGGGGCGGTGAACGAGCGGACCCGCGAGATCGGTATTTTTCGGGCCATCGGTTTCAGGCGGGGCCATGTTATGCAGATCATCCTGCTGGAGGCCATAGTGGTCGGGTTTCTCGGCGGCTTTCTGGGGTTTGTCTGCGGCAATCTTATTGCCTGGGCAGTGCTGCCCCTGGTCATTCCCAACGGGTCGTTTGTCGGGGTGAATTTTTCACTTGGCGGACTGGCTATCCTGCTTTCTATTTCCCTCAGCCTGCTGGCCAGCCTCTATCCGGCCAGGAAGGGCAGCAGTCTTGACCCCAGCGAAGCGTTGCGGGCCCTGTAAGGAGAAGCCATGCAAGTAAAAGAAAATGCAGTACACCATCTCATCGAGATTAGGGATATCGGCAAGGACTACCAAACCGGGGCGAACACGGTGAACGCCATCAGGCACATGAACTTTCATGTGGATGACGGGGAGTTCATCAGCATCATGGGGCAGTCCGGCTCCGGGAAAAGCACCTTGCTGTCCGTGCTGGGCGGGCTCAACCATCCGAGCCGGGGGCATGTTTTGGTGGATTCCCTGGATGTCTATGGCTTAAGCAGTGAACAGCGGGCTGATTTTCGCAGCGAATATATCGGCATTATCTTTCAGTCGTTCCAGCTCATCCCCTATCTGACGGTGCTGGAAAATATCAAACTGCCCATGGCCATTACCGGAATCTCCGCCAAGGAGCAGGACGGTATGGCTTATTCGGTGCTTGAGAAGGTGGGGCTCGGGGCCAAAGCCGAGCGTTTGCCGGATCAGCTTTCCGGCGGCGAGCAGGAACGGGTCGCCATTGCCAGGGCCATTGTCAACCGGCCGCCCATCCTGCTGGCCGACGAGCCCACCGGCAGTCTGGACAGCGAAACCGCCGAAGGGGTCATGGCCCTGCTCCGCCAACTGAACAAGGAAGGGTTGACCATCATCATGGTGACGCACAACCCGGATGCCTGTCGGCACGGCGACCGGACCATTCTGGTCCGTGACGGTCTTTGTTTGACCCAGTGATTCCCCTCCCCAAAAAAAAGATTATTTTTCTTTGACACTATCTCCATGAAAATTATACAATAAATGCTGTGTAGGTGTTAATACCTATGTAGTTGTGCTGCGGCGCAGGGCCTTTGGCCTGGGCCGTAAGGCTCCCTGTCGTGCCAGTTGGGGTTCCGGGTCATCCGGGAAAAGCATAAAACCACTACAGCAAGGAGAAGTGTCATGGGAAGCAGCATGAAAAAAATCGGGATGATGGGTATGGCTCTGGTGGCCAGCGTCATGTTTGCCGCGGCGGCTCAAGCGGAAATCAAGATCGGCGTCCTGGCCCTGCGGGGTGCGCCCAAGGTTATGGAGGAATGGGCCGCCACCGGCGAGTATCTCACCGGCAAGATGGGCGAGCCGGTCACCATTATGCCCCTGGAGTTTGCCGCCATTGAGCCCATGCTGAAAGACGGCAAGATCGATTTCGTGCTGGCGAACTCTTCTTTTTATGTGGAGATGGAAAAACTGTATGGCGCCAAGGCCATCGCCATGCAGATCAACTCGGCGAACGGCAAGCCGGTCAAGGAGTTCGGCGGAGTAATCCTTGCGCGCAAGGACAGCCCTATCAATACCCTTGCCGACCTCAAGGGCAAGAAATTTATGGTGGTGAAGGCTTCTTCCTTTGGCGGCGGCCAGATGGCCATGCGGCTTCTGCTCCAGAACGGCATCGATTACAAGAAGGATTTTGCCGAGTTCAAAGAAGGCGGCAAGCATGACAACGTGGTTCTCGCCGTGAAAAACGGGGCCATGGATGCCGGCACCGTTCGCACCGACGTCATGGAGGCCATGGCAGCGGAAGGCAAAATCTCCATGGCCGATTTCAAAATCATCAACCAGGTCAAAGACAGCTTCCCCTTTGTGCATAGCACCGAGTTGTATCCTGAGTGGCCCATGGCTTCGGCAAAGCATGTAGATGCTGCCAAAGCCAGCAAACTTGCCGAGGCCCTTATCGCAATAAAAGCTGATACCGAGGCGGCAAAAAAGGCCGGAATCCTTGGCTGGGCGCCGCCTGCCGATTTTAAGAGCGTGCGGGAATGCCTGAAGGCGCTTAAGTATGGGGCTTTTGCCAACTAAGGAATCCGGGGGATCGAGAATGATTGCGAAGAAAAGAGGAATTGCCGCCAGGTTTATTCTCATCGTCTCGATCCTGGCGCAGGGTTTAATGGGCGTGCTGGCGGTGGTGGCTATTTACACCGCCAGTCATTCCCAGGCTAAGCAGGCGGATGAGTTTATCAGCCGGCTGAAGTCCGAGCAGGCGGAGCAGGAAAAGGTGTTTGTCGCGGAGTTGAAGCAGAAGGGAGAGTCCATCGCCGCCCTTCTGGCCCAGACATCCTCGGCTCTGATTATCGGGTATGATTTTGATTCCATGGGCAGGCTTGCGGACAATGCCAAGAACGACGAAGACGTTGTTTCCGTGGTGTTTTACGGCAAGGACAAGAAGGTGCTTGCCCAGGCTACTAAGGGGCAGGGGGAAGCTAAGGAGACTCTGCGCAAGGACATCCTGTTCGAGGGCAAGACCATCGGTTCCGTCGAGGTGGGTTTAAGCCTTGCCGGGGTTGAGAAAAATTCCGCTGAAGTTTCCCGCCGCATCGAGGAACAGGTGCAGACCACCCAGGAAGAACTGACCGCGGCTTCTTGGCGATTGGGGATTGTTATCCTTCTTGCCATCGGCGGCGTGGTGGTGGCCCTCTGTTTTGCCGTGTACTGGTGCCTTTCCCGCTTTGTCATCACCCCGGTTGGCCGGATCGTTGACGGGTTGGAGGAGTGCGCCGCCCAAGTGACTTCGGCCTCTGGAGAGCTTTCCGGCTCGGCGCAGAGTTTGGCCGAAGGGGCCTCCGAAGAGGCTGCTTCTCTGGAGGAGACCTCCGCTTCTCTGGAAGAGGTCTCAACCATGGCTCGGCGCAATGCCGATAACGCCGCTGAGTGCAACACGCTTATGCGCGAAGTGAATGCGGTAATGGGCAAGGCCAATCAGTCCATGGCCGCGCAAACGACAGCCATGGATGAAATTTCCAAAGCCAGCGAGCAGACTTCGAAGATCATCAAAACCATCGACGAGATTGCCTTCCAGACCAATCTGCTGGCCTTGAATGCCGCAGTTGAGGCGGCTCGGGCCGGCGAGGCCGGCGCTGGGTTTGCCGTGGTCGCCGACGAGGTCCGCAATCTGGCAATGCGTGCGGCGGAAGCGGCTCGCAACACTGCGGATCTTATCGAAGGCACCGTGAAAAAAGTGAAAGAGGGCGAGGATCTGCTGGTCAGGACCAACGATGATTTCTGTGAGGTCGCTGAGGTGGCGGCTAAGGTTGGTAGCCTGGTTGATGAAATCGCCGTTGCTTCCAATGAGCAGACCAAGGGGCTTGATCAGGTCAACACGGCGATACGCGAGATCGACCGCGTCACCCAGCAAACCGCAGCCAGCTCGGAAGAAGCGGCCAGCGCCTCGGAAGAGTTGAGCGCCCAGGCCGAGTACATGAAGAAGTATGTGGATGATCTGGACTATCTGGTCAGTGGCGGGGGAGCTTCTGGCGTTGGCACGGGAAAATCTGGGTCAGTGCCGAAAATGGGGCGGCCGGTGGGCAGGAAATCCACTCCAGCCCTGACCGCGCCTCCCGCTGCAAAGGCGGCAGCAGGAAAGCAGCCCAAGACCATTGCCGCCCAGGGTTCGGGGAAGAAAACTGGCAAGGACGTTATTCCTTTTAACGAGGATGCGTTTGAGGATTTTTAGGGGCCGTTCCAGAATAACTTGTACAGTTCTGGCCGTTCCCCTACGCCGCCTTATGCCGTTTTGGCTATACCAGATGGTCAAGTTTTTTTTAGCAACGGCTTAGAAGAAGTAAGAAAACTGAACATAAAAGAAGGCCGGGAGCATCTGTTTCCGGCCTTCTTTTGTTTTAGCGGTTGTATTTCTCTTCGCAGGACAGCCTGATTTCCTTCTGGGCATCCGCGAGAACCTCCTTGGCATCGGTCACGTCCTGGCTGATCTGGGCGGCCAGTTCTTCCGGACCGGAAAACTTTTTTTCTCCGCGCAGGAAGCGAAGCAGGTTGATCTTGATCGGCTTGCCGTAGATGTCCTGGTTGAAATCAAAGATGTGGGTTTCGGCGGAAAGATGTTGCCCCTCGAAGGTCGGGTTGTAACCGATGTTGAGCACGCCGCCGTAGCATTTGCCGTCGTAGATCACCTGGGTGACATACACTCCGAGGTGCGGGCAGAGATCCTCTTCGGCAATGGCGAGGTTGGCAGTGGGAAAGCCCAGCAGTGGGCCGCCGCGCTGTTTGCCCATTTTGACCTCGCCCCGGATTTGGTAATAGCGGCCCAGCAGTTTCTTGACATCGCGCATTTTGCCCTGAGAGACCAGTTCCCGGATTTTGGTGCTGCTGGCCAGCATTCCCTCTACATAATACGGCTCCACCACCGAGACCGTGAATCCTTTGCTCTTGCCCTGCTCTTGAAGAAAGGGGATGTCGCCCTGGCGACTCTTGCCAAAGGCGTAGTCGTATCCCACCACCAGATCCTGGACGCCGATCCCCTTGCGCAAGACCTCATCCACAAAAGTCTCGGCCGGGGTGTTGGCAAAATCTCTGGTAAAGGGCAGGATGATCAGCGCATCGATATTGGCCAGGGCGATGAGTTCCTTTTTCTGTTCTAGGGTGGAGATGAGTTTGAGGCCGATATCGGGCCGGACCACCTTGAGCGGATGCGGTTCAAAGGTAACGGCTACGCTGGTGCCTTTGTTCCGATAGGCGCGGCTCACCACCTCGGAGAACAGAATCTGATGGCCCAAATGGACGCCGTCAAAGTTGCCGATGGTGACTGCAGCCTTGGGGAAAGGTCCTGGGATGTCGCTGATGTTTGTGTATATATCCATGTAATGGGCGTCCTGATTGTGTGTGCCCACACAATAGGCGACAACCCAGAAAAGGTCAAGCCGCTGCCCGGAGAGATTTTTTGTGGCGGACCGGGTTCATCGCTGGCGCAAAAGATGATTGTTGAAATGGAAAGAGTTGCAGCAGTGATTACGACGACGGTCAAGAAACGACATGTTATTTTCTGACGGCTCCGAAATTGTCTTGACAAACACCACCCGAAAAAATTAATATCGCCTCTCACTGATGTGCCGAAGTGGCGGAATTGGTAGACGCGCTAGGTTCAGGGCCTAGTGGGGGTTTCCTCGTGGAAGTTCGAGTCTTCTCTTCGGCACCATCTTGAAAGTGTTTTTGCGGTGAGAAAATCTGGTCATGCTTCGGCATGGCCTTTTTTTTTGTCGTGCGTAGCGGTTCGGCACGTCTGGATGTCAACATCGTCTGGTGTTTTGGTCTCTGCACGGTTTGCCTCTCTTTTTGTTGACCTGGGATGGGGGAACCGTGCTATAATACGGCAATTTCACTCTGGATAACTCAACGGAGTCGCACAGCATATGGATATAGCTACCCTTATCGGCCTGTTTATGGGCTTCGGGGCCGTGATTGGCGGCCAGCTTCTTGAAGGCGGCCACATTGATGCCCTTCTTCAGCCCACCGCAGCGATTATTGTTTTGGGGGGGACGTTTGGGGCAACCTTTGTATCCTTTCCCATTCAGGATCTTTTCCGGGCCTTCAGCAGTGCGGCCACGGCCTTTTTCCCCCAGGAGGAAGACCCGGAGGATCTGATCGGCAAGTTGGTCGGTTTTGCCAGCACCGCCAGGAAAAATGGTCTGATAACTCTGGAGCAGGATGCACAGCGGGTCAAGGACCGCTTTTTGGGCCAGGGATTGGAGATGGTGGTGGACGGCATGGACCCTGACGAGGTCATGGCGGTCCTGCAGATCGAACTCACCAATTTCGAAGAACGCCACAAGGTCAGTGCCGAGGTATTTGAAGCTGCCGGCGGCTTTGCCCCGACCATCGGCATCATCGGCGCGGTTATGGGCCTGATCCATGTAATGAACAATCTCTCCGACACCTCCAAGCTTGGCGCAGGGATTGCCGTGGCCTTCGTGGCCACGATCTATGGCCTGATGACCGCCAATATTATCTGCATCCCCATCAGCACCAAACTCAAGAAACGATTGAAGGAGCAGATTCTCCAGCGGGAAATAGTGATCGAGGGCCTTCTCGCCATTCAGAAAGGCGAAAACCCCCGCATGATCGAAAAACGGTTGCGGGGCTTCACTCTGACTAGTGGGGTTCTGATTTATAGCCGAGGCGCTGGTAGCTCATGAACAGACCGAAAAGGAAAAAAGCCCACGAGAAGGAACCGAATCTGGAGCGGTGGCTTGTGTCCTATGCGGACTTCATCACCCTGATGTTTGCCGTCTTTGTAATGCTCTATGCCATGTCCATTGTGGACCAGAAAAAAATGGAGGAGGTGCAGGCTTCCATCCAGTCCTCTTTCTCCGGACCTCAGACTTTAACCCCGGCTCTCAAGGTTATCGGCAACAAGGATTTTGGCCTGATCCCGGAAGCGGTGGAGCAGCCGGTGCCGTCTCAGGCTCAGGATGAGGCCGCTGCCGCCGCCGAGGCCCAGGAATTCAGCCAGATCAAAAAAGAAGTTCAGGACAATCTTCAGGGATACGGCGCAAAGAATGAGGTGCAGTTGACCGTCAACGAACGCGGCCTGGTTATCAGTCTGAAGGAGGCGGGGTTCTTCCCCTCCGGCGCGGCCAAGGTGGAAGCACAGGCCCTGCCCCTGCTGGACAAAATCGCCACCTCCATCTCACGTTATCCCAATACCTTCCGCATCGAAGGCCATACGGATAATGTGGCAATCAACTCTGCCGCTTTCCCCTCGAACTGGGAACTGTCCACGGCCCGGGCCAGCAGTATTGTCCACTATCTCATCGAAAAACACGGTTTCAAGGGCTCCAAGCTGTCCGTAACCGGGTATGGCGAATACCGGCCCATAGCGGATAATGCCACCGAAGAGGGCCGCAAGCTCAATCGGCGGGTCGATATTGTCATGCTCTCCCGGAAGGGGGCCCAGGGTGAGGCGCTGAAATTCGGCGGGGAATAGCGGATGGACGCGCAGTCCGGGAAGTCGCCTGCCCATGGCCATGGCAACCACCTGGGGCTGGTATCTGTCGGGCTGACTCCAGAAACCGAATTGGGCCATCTCTGGTCCCTGGTCTTACATGCCGCGGATATCGATCATGGTCTGCACCATGGCCAAGCGGGCTGGGAGCTTCTGGTTTCAGAGGAAGATATTTCCCGCGCCACGGAAGAGTTGCGTCTTTTCAGCGAAGAAAATCGTAACTGGCCGCCGGAGCGGGAAACACGATCCGAGCGGGATGCCATTGTCGAGAACTCTCCGCCCGTGCTGCCGGTTATTGGCGCCCTGGTTGTTTTTTATGCCATTACCGGCGGCTGGGAGAGCCACAGTCATTGGTTTGCCAGCGGCTCCCTCGACAGAATTCGGGTGATGAACGACGGGCAGTGGTGGCGGTTGATTACCGCCCTCACCCTGCATGCGGACAGCGCGCACCTTCTTGGTAATGTTTTCTTCGGCGGTCTGCTGGTCTATTCTCTCTGTCGGCATCTTGGCAGCGGCATTGCCTGGTTTTCGGTGTTGCTCACCGGTGTTTTTGCCAATGCCGTCAATGTGTTCTTCCATGATGATCTCTATCAGTCCATCGGCTTTTCCACTGCGGTTTTCGGCATGGTCGGCATCTTGAGCGGTATGCGTCTGCGTCGGATCGGCGGTTGGCAGGAGGTGGTGCTTGCCCTGGGCAGCGCGGCAAGTCTGCTGGCGCTCATGGGTTCTTCCGGCGAGAGGACCGACCTGGGCGCACATTTCTGGGGGGTCGGCATTGGTCTTCTGGTCGGGATGACCCTTGCCGCGCTTGGCCTTGCCGGGAAGCGGATTTTTCCTCCGGTCGGGCAATGGGCGCTCTTCCTTGGTACCCTGGCCATGGTTTTTGGCTGCTGGGTGTACGCCCTGTATCCTCTATAGAAGGATGCCCCATTCTCGGCACAGGAAAACGTCTGGTGCCTGAATAGCCGATCAGGAAAAGGCTGGGACGCGCAATGCAAAGTGTATGTATTCTCTATTAAAACAATGAGATAGACAGATAATTTACGCTTCGCCCTTGAACCACTCCGGGAAGGCTGGTAGGGTCATGGGGCAAGGTCAGGCATGGGACGGATGTTGTCCATGCTGCACGGAGACCGGTAAGAATTTTTTCAAAAAGGAGTCGAGTTCATGGCCTTTGACGATCAGCAATCCCCTTGGGGCAAGAAGAAAGGCCCGCAAACCCCGGAAGAGCTAATCGCCCTTTTGCTCAACAAACTCAAGGAGTTCTTTGATGGCGGAAGCGGCGGTGGGAAGCAGGGTGGATCCGGTACGGGTGATAGTTCAACTCCTGGAAGCTCCGGACCGGGGCTTTTGGGTGGTCTCGGCAGGTTCGGCCTGATCATCGGCATTCTTTTCGTGATCAACATCGTCTATTCCGCCTTTTACACCATTGCTCCTGGGGAAAAGGGCGTGGTGCTGCGTTTCGGAAAATATGTCAAAACCACCTCTTCGGGCTTGAATTTCAAGCTGCCGCTCATGGACGAGGTCATCAAGGTCGATGTGGAAAACGTCCGCAAGGAAGAGTTCGGCTTCCGAACGAAGGTTCCGGGGCAGCGCACTGAGTATCAGAAGACAGGCTTTGACGCCGAGTCGCTCATGCTCACCAGCGACCGCAATGTCATCGATCTGGAGTGGATCATCCAGTACAAGGTGCAGGATCCCATCCTTTTTGCCTTCAAGGTCAAGGATGTCAAGCAGGCGGTTCGGGATAGTTCCGAGGTTGCCCTGCGCCGCATCGTCGGCAACATGACCTTTGACTATGTACTCAGTAACCGGGAAATGTTGGCGGCAGCCACCCAGCGGGATGTCCAGGCGTCGCTGGACCGGTACCAGGCCGGGGTCAAAATCGTCACCGTCCAGCTGCAGGATGTGAATCCCCCGGAAAAGGTGAAGCCTGCCTTCAATGAGGTCAACGAGGCGGATCAGGATATGAAGCGGCTGGTGAACGAGGCTGAGGAAGCATATAACCGGGAGGTGCCCAAGGCGCGGGGCGATGCGAAAAAAATGCTGGAAGAGGCGCAAGGCTACGCAGTTGAGCGAGTGAATCTGGCCCAGGGCGAGGCCTCCCGTTTTCTGGCCATCCTTAAGGAGTACAAGGGAGGGCCGGATGTCACCCGCAGGCGGATGTATCTGGAAACCATGCAGGAGGTCCTCCCAAAAGTTTCCGAAATCTATGTGATTGACGGAAACAAGGGGGGGCTCCTTCCGTTCCTTGATGTGAGGGGCCAGTCCAAGACCACTTCAAAGGCGCCTTAATAAAAAATCGGTTATTTTCGTTCAGGAATCACTATGGGCCGAAGCAGCACAGGCCAAGAAAAAAGATAGGGGAAGCCAGTGAATAAGATACTGCGTGGTGTTGGGATAGCGATGGTGGTTGCGGCGGGAGTGGCGCTGTTCAATGCGTTTTTTATTCTGCCCGAGGGCCAGCAGGTGGTTATCACCCAGTTCGGCCGTCCGGTGGGCAAGCCCATCACCGAGGCTGGTTTGCAATTCAAGGTCCCCTTTATTCAGGATGTGACTTTTTTCGACAAGAGGATTCTCATCTGGGACGGGGATCCCAATCAGGTTCCAACCAATGACAAGACCTTTGTCTATCTGGATGTCACTGCCCGTTGGCGTATTTCCGATGCCCTGGTTTTCTTGCAGGCGGTCAACAACGAGCAACGGGCCCAGACCATCCTTGATGATATTATCGATGGCACGGTTCGGGATTTGGTCAACAAGAATGATCTGGTTGAGATTATCCGCAGTTCGGATTGGGATCCGGAAGGTATGGGTTTTGGGCCTGCGGGTAAGGATGAGCAAATTCACTATGGCCGGGATAAGATCACGGCTTTGATACACGCCAACGCATCCAAGGTCACACCCAAGTACGGTATTGAGTTGGTGGATGTGATGTTCAAGCGGGTTAACTATATCGAGACGGTCCAGCAGCGCGTGTATGAACGGATGATTTCTGAGCGGAAACGGATCGCGGCGGAAAAGCGCTCCACTGGCGAGGGGCTGAAATCGGAGATTCTCGGTAAGCTTGAGCGGGAGCTGAGAGAGGTCAGCTCCCTGGCTGTCCGTGAGACCCAGAAGATCAAAGGCAAGGCAGACGGCGAAGCCTCCAAGATTTATGCGGAGGCCTACAATCAGGATCCCGAGTTTTACGCCTTTTCCAAGAGCATGGATGCCTATCGGCTCACCATGGGAGAAAACACCCGGCTGGTGATTTCTCCGGACTCACCGTTTTATCGGTACCTGAAAACCCTCAAATAATGTAACTGCCCAGCAGCACCGCATCTGCTTTGTCATCGGCCGACTCGTGTGCACTAGCACACTTCGCAGGCCTCTTTCGCGCATCTACGGCACTGCTGAACAGTTACATGCCGTGGTCGTCAAGCGGGATAGGTACAAGGAACTGTCTATTCCAGGTCTAGGGGAGTGACGGGGTAGGCGGGCCGGTGTTCCTCGGCAGAGAAGGGAATTCTCCCCTTCTTGTTGAGTAGGGCGAGCAGTTCTTCAAGTTGGGTTTCGCTTTTTAGGTCCGATTTGCCCAGCAGGGTGAAGCGGCAACCGCAGGAGGTGAGCTGTCCTTGGCACCACGGGCAGATTTCCACAGGGCAGCCCAGGACGTGGACCTCGCCGTCCGCCACATGGCAGAATGGACAGAGATCGTGGTGGAGATGGGCTGGCACATAGACAGGGAAGGTGGTCAGGTCCGCATACTTTTTGAGAAATGCTTCGCGGTTTTCAAAGTTGAAGAAGCCCAGCACCTCCTCCTCCCAAATGCCCTCCGCAAGGGGACCCAGGAATTCGGCCTGTTCGCTGGTGGCCAGGTAAAGATAGTCGGATTGGGCGGTGGTGGCGCAGATCAGGAAGGTACCTTGTCTGCGGTTCAGCAGGCGGAGCACGGTGATGGCGTCTTCCAACCCTTCGGGCAGATAGCTGTAAAAGGCATGAAAAATGTTCAGGGCCACGCTGTCCGTGGAGTGTTTTTCCACCAGGGTTGTGGCCTTGGTCAGGTCATCCGTGGGCACGGCGTATTGCATGAGCAGCTTGATGTCGGCGAGGCGTTGGTCGAGAGTGGGCACGGTTTTTCCTTTGCTGTATTCTTGCCTTAGGCAAGCGTTGTCTGTTGTGTGATCGCGGCCAGCCAGGCGCTGGTTTCTGCGGCGATATCGTCGGCCCCGGTCAGGGCCGTGACCACGGCCAACCGTCTGGCGCCTATGGCGGTCAGCACCGGGATATGTTCTTTCTTGATGCCGCCCATGACCGTGAAGGGCAGGGCAGATCGGGCGCTGAATATTGGTATGGCCGCAGGCCCGAGAAAGGTGGAGAGACCGTCCTTGGTCTGGGTGGCGTAGAGCGGCCCGATGTTGAAGTAAGAGGCTCCGCGCCTCTCGGCGGTAGCGGCTTGTTCTTCATTGTTGCAGGATACGCCGATGATGAGATTCGGGGCCAGGGCGCGAACCTCTGCCGCCGGGATGTCGCTGTTGCCCAGGTGGACTCCGTCGGCGCCGCTGATAAGCGCAATATCCACCCGGTCATTGACGATGAACAGGGCTCCGGCCTCCAGGGTTTTCTGACGGAAGATCCTGGCTTTTTCAAGGAGGCGCAGGCCGTCGGAGTCCTTGTCGCGCAGCTGGACGATTTTCGCTCCCCCGGCCAGCACCGCGTCCAGCCAGGCAATGTCGTCGCGCCCCTTGGCCAACCGTTCACAGGAGACCGGATACAGGGTGACCTCTTCGATAAATTTTCTGAGCCGTTGCTGGTACAAATCGGTTTTTTCGTGCATTGCCACGGCTCTCCTTGCGGACGGCGTATTCCAGGTTCTTACTTGTTGAAAAAAAAAGGTATCCAAGTATATTAAGCCGTTGTAGTAAAATAATCATGCTATTTTAGTGGTAAGAGCGGCATAAGGAGCCGTAACGAAACAGCGCCACTTGCGTTATTGTCAACGCTGATGGTTCTTTCGTAACGGCTCCTAAGCAATTTGAGACGATCTTTCATTACGGTTTTTATGAAAAGGCAGGCGAGCCGCTGGTACAAGAGCGGTGCAGTGGAGAAGAGTTCTTATGGGAAATGTCGTTGTTGGTCAGGAAACAGCAGAGTTGAAGCTCGACGGTAAAATCTACCAGTTGCCGGTTATCGTCGGCAGTGAGGGGGAAAAAGCCGTTGATATCCGGGCGTTGCGCGCTAAGTCCGGCTACATTACGCTGGACAGCGGCTTCATGAATACCGGCTCCTGTTGCAGCAGCATCACTTTTCTGGACGGGGAGCAGGGGATTCTCAGCTATCGCGGCTATGGCATCGAGGAACTCGCCGAGAGTTGCACCTTTGTCGAGGTCGCCTATCTTCTGGACCACGGGAGCCTGCCTACCCAGACGGAGTTGAGCAAGTTCAGCCAGATGCTGGGCAAGTACGCCATGGTCCATGAGGACATGATTCGGTTTTTCGACGGCTATCCGCCCAACAGTCCGCCCATGGCCATTCTTTCCTCCATGGTGAACTCCCTGTGCAGCTTTTACCCGGACATGCTGGACAATCCTCTGGAAAATATCGACGAGATGACGGCTCGCCTGCTTTCCAAGGTGCGGACCATCGCCGCTTTTTCCTACAAGAAATCCATGGGGCAGCCCCTGGTTTATCCGCGGCATGACCTGAGCTATTGCGCGAATTTTCTCAACATGATGTTTGATTCACCGGTTGCGCCTTACGAGATCAACGATACGGTGGTTCGGGCCTTGAACAAGCTGTTGATCCTCCATGGCGATCATGAGCAGAATTGCTCCACCGCCACGGTTCGGGTGGCAGGCAGTGCCCGGGTGAACCTGTACGCTTCGATTTCCGCCGGGATCAACGCCCTGTGGGGACCGCTCCACGGTGGGGCCAATCAGGCGGTGATGGAGATGCTCACCCAGATCCACGCGGAAGGCGGGAACTATAAAAAATATATTGCCATGGCCAAGGACCCGGCTGATCCTTTCCGCTTGGTCGGCTTCGGGCATCGAGTCTACAAAACCCATGACCCGCGTGCGCGGATCATCAAAAAGGCGTGCGATGATGTGTTGGTAGCCTTGAATATCTCCGACCCCCTGCTGGATATCGCGAAGGAACTGGAGGAAATCGCCCTGAAGGACGAGTATTTTGTGGAACGGAACCTCTACCCCAACGTGGATTTCTACAGCGGCATCATCTACCGGGCCATCGGCATTCCCACCAACATGTTCACGGTGATGTTTGCCCTGGGCCGTCTGCCCGGCTGGATCGCTCACTGGAAAGAGATGTGGGATGATCCCGACTGGAGGATCAGCCGGCCCAGGCAGATTTATGTCGGACCCAAGCGGCGACCCTTTGTGTCTCTTGGCGAGCGGACATAGAATTTATCAGTGATCATTTGTGCGGCAGCGTTCAGAGGCTGCCGCACATGGCCTGATAGTTTTCGCATTCCCGCAGACAGAGAAAGGGGCAGGGTTCCTTGTTGAACCATTTTTTTCTCGGGCACCAGTATCGATTTTTGTAAGGTTCGTTGCACCCGCTGCTCGTGATTTTCTGCCGTTGCCTGGTGCCGAAACGGACCACATTGCCGAGAATCGAAAACCGAATGATTGCCATTCCGATGCCTCCTGCCTGCGTGGGCTGAGCATGGGCTTTTTCGCCCACCTGTTACCCTCTCTATCGGCAATGTTGCGCCCCTGATAAAGGACTTATTGACTTCTGGCAAGGGCTGGTGTTAATAAATATCCTTTGTCCTTGCGCCTGGGCGAGGAGTGTTGCCACACCGTCGATTCTGCACTCCTGATTTGATAGCAGATCAAGCCAGCCGCAATGAGCACAGTCACGATTTTTTTCAAGGGAGATTACGTGCATGCGTACTGATATCCTGCATAGCGGTGCAGGGGAATTGACCTATGAGATCCGCAACATCGTCATTGTGGGCGAAAAGTTGCAGAAGCTTGGGATCAAAGTGTACTGGGAGAATATCGGTGACCCCGTTGCCAAGGGCGAAGAGATTCCCCAATGGATGAAGCAGGTCGTTGCCGATCTGGTCATGGAGGACGCCACCTACGGCTACTGCCCCACCAGGGGAATGCTGGCCACCAGGGAGTTTCTTGCCGCCAAAACTAACAAGCGCGGCGGGGCGCAGATCGGCCCCGATGACATCATTTTCTTTAACGGCTTGGGCGACGCGATCAGCAAGGTTTTCGGCTTTTTGCGGCACACCGCCCGGGTGGTTGTTCCCTCGCCCAGCTACACCACCCACTCTTCGGCGGAAGCAGCCCACGCCGGAGATCGGCCGGTAACGTACTGGCTGAATCCCAATAATTACTGGTATCCGGATCTCGATGATCTGGAAAAACGGATCAAGTATAACCCGGCCGTGGCCGGAATCCTGATCATCAACCCGGACAACCCAACCGGTGCGGTCTACCCCGAGGAGATCCTGCGGGGCATGGTGGCTCTGGCCCGGAAATACGACCTGTTCGTGATTTGCGACGAGGTGTACCAGGCCATCATTTACAACGGCCAGAAAACCCTGCCCCTGGCTGAGGTGATCGGGGATGTGCCAGCCATCTGCATGCGGGGCATTTCCAAGGAAATGCCTTGGCCTGGTTCGCGTTGCGGCTGGATTGAGGTCTACAACGGCGACCGCGATCCCATGTTTGCCAAGTATGTGACCTCGATCCTCAATGCCAAGATGGTGGAGGTCTGCTCCACCACCCTGCCGCAACGGGCGATCCCGGCCATCCTCAGTCATCCGCAGTATGTGCCCTATTTGCAGGAGAGAATCAACCGCTACGAGAAGTTTTCCAATATCGCCTACGATGCCCTCAAGGACATTGACGGCGTGCTGGTGAACCGGACCAATGGCGCGTTCTACATGAGCGTGGTGTTTAAGGATGGGCGGCTGAACAGTAAGCAGACCCTGTCCATTGGCAACAAAGAGGTTCGCGCCCAGGTGGAGAGTCTGGTGTGCGGGCCGAATGTGGCCTGCGACAAGCGGTTTGTCTATTACCTGCTGGGGGCCACCGGCGTATGCGTGGTGCCGCTGTCCTCGTTTGCCACCGACTTGCAGGGGTTTCGGATCACTCTGCTTGAACGCAACGAAGAGCGGTTCACCGAGATTTTCAAGATCATTGCCGATGGGATCAGGCAGTATCTGAATTCATAGTCCTGAAGGTGTGCCACAAAAAAAAGTCCTCTTTCCTGGTCGGGAAGAGGACTTTTTTTGTGAGAGAGTGTCCGGTGCTCAGCTGATTTCTTGGTGCGGGGGGGTGGGTGCGGGGAGACCCGATTGCTCCCGTAACTCAGCAAGCCACTGGTGTATTTCGAGCAGGGCTGCGTCCTGTGCCGCCAGGTGCTCAAGAATGGCGCGGACCTCCTGTTCGGCCCTTTCATTAACCAGATAATCGTTGCGAGCCTCCAGCCGGTCTCGGTTAGCCTGCCGGTTCTGGCTCATCATGATGATGGGTGCCGCATAGGCGGCTTGCAGGGAAAGCACCAGATTCATGAAAATGAAGGGGTAGGGGTCCCAGTGGCGCAGCCAGGCGGTAATGTTGACAATAACCCAGACAGATAAAATGATTGTCTGGATGATAATGAACCACCAGCTTCCCAGATTCATTGCAACCCAGTCCGAGGCTTTTTGCCCGAAAGTCAGCTGGGTTGCAATGATCTGGTTGACGTTTTGGACCGGCGGATGGTCGTGTTTGAACGGTTTAGGGAATCGTGGCCTGGTCATGTCTGCTCCGTCTTCGCTCCCACGGGCCGGAAGTCTTTATGGCTTTCGGGTGGAGAGTACGATCTGTTGCATCTCAAGCCTGAGTTGGCGATTTTTCACATCGGACAGGCTGAATGAGGCAACCTTGTCATCGATGAAGACGTGATATACCTGGAATGCGCCGGGTAGCTGCTTGTGGCGGCATCTCTGGACGATCACTCCGCCATCGTTTCCTCGGTAGCGTTTTTCGATGATGAGATTGGGGAACTGCTTTTGGGTCAACAGCACATCGAGGGGCGTTTTCTCCCGTGCTGCTTGCTTGTTTCCGGCGCCAAGCATGGATTGCACGGTTTTGCCGATTGCCTCGGCGATGCTGTCCCCCTCGACATAAAAATACCCTCTTTCTGTACTTTTTTCTTTGTCCGTGGTCAGGGTGGCAAAGCGGGTAACTATTTGCGATTGTCCGTCTTTGCCAAGGATAGATCCTTCTCCCTGGGTTGAGATCACACGCCAGGGCCGCTGGTAGGTGAAGACTAGGCCAGTGTTGTAATCCGTGAAAACCTGGGGCTGCGGCGCAGGCGGCTGGGGCTGTGCGGGTGCCGGTTGCGCTTCCTGGGTCGGTGCGGGCGGTTTATTATCTGACGGTGTTTCCTTGGTTGTTTGCGTTGCAGTGTCCTTGGGGATGAGAGAAACACGTTTCCCTTTTGTTTCAGGACGAACCGCAGTGGCGGGCTTTTCTGCCTGGGAGCTTTTGTTTATCGTTGTCTCCTTGTCCGTGCGGAGAGCCGGGTCATGCACGGGGGGCAGGGTGCAACCGCCCACAAGGAAGAGAAGGGCGAGTATGGCAGGGATATAGATATGTTTTTTCATGGGGCCTCCATTACCTCAATCTGCTGGGAATGCATGCAAAGATGTACCGTTGGTCGATGAGGCTGTCAATCGCAAAAAAAAGCGTGACAGGGTGAGGCAGAAAAAGATTGCTGCCCCGGTCTTTTTTTTTTAACATCCACTGCCTCAGAGTAGATGTATAGTGTGCAGTGATAATCCGGCGGCTTCCGCCCGGTTGGGCAGTCCATTCCGCCTGCCCGTTACCAAGAGAGAAATTCAATGAG
>Ga0315272_10000523_pt1 | contig 19342 bp, 24 predicted proteins | sample C3_middle_MG_FD_203918 | JGI IMG/M metagenome (GOLD analysis project Ga0315272, IMG submission 203918) | Sediment microbial communities from Yellowstone Lake, YNP, Wyoming, USA - C3_middle | ecosystem: Environmental > Aquatic > Freshwater > Lake > Sediment | place: USA: Wyoming | collected...
TGGCGGAGTCAGGAGGCGTACAGCCCCTCTACATCTAGGGCTGTCTCCACCTCGCCAGCTTGAATAAGAAGTAGAGGCCGAGGGCGCTTTGGAGGGCTAGGGCGACGGCGGCGGCTGACGTGAGGTGCGGGCCGTAGTGAATTAGGCCGGCGGAGTCTTGTATGATCACCGCGGCGGCGCCTGTGGGGAGGACTACGCCTAGGTAGGGGCTTGGCAAGCGCGTCGCTGGGTAGTAAACTGGGGCCCCCACTGTGAACACCGCAGAGAGAATCTGTGGAAGGGCCCAGGCGTACCTCATGTGTTTAATTAAGCCGGCCAACGTGAATCCTATCCCCGCCGAGGCCAGCCAAAGCGCTGTAAGGGCGTAGAGAGACGCAGGCGTCAAAATCCACAGCCCGAGCCACAACATAGCGGCGAGGTAAACCACCAACGTGGGTAGGGCGAAGACAAAGGCGCTAAGCGCCAGGCCTAGGGCGTAGCCCACCGGCGAGACGGGGGCGGCGGTTAACATGCTCTGGTACTTTATGCCGAGACGGTAGTAGGTGGCATCGCCGATTAGCCCAATGCCGTTTGACGCAATCGTCCAGATGAAGCCACCCACTAGACCCCACTTCAGCCCCTCGGCTCCGCCGTATATCGCCAAAACGACGAGGAACGATATGGGGCTCACCGCCCCTCCGATTACCCAAATCCAGCCGCGGGTCGCCGCTATCCAGCCGTTTATCCAGGCAATCACCAAGGCGTCTTTAATTGTCTTCATACCCCTCCTCACTCTCCTCTATCGCCCCCACCGTAAGCAACACGTAATCCTCCAGCGACTTAGGCCTAACCACCACCTTGGCGCCGTCTAGCGAAAGGGCCTCGGGGGGCTTCTCCACGTAGTAAAGCCTCCTGTCGCCGATCTCAACGACGGCTTTGCTGTCAGCTGGTCGGCCGTCGGCTCCGTATACCTCCACCACGTATCTCCCAGGCACCTTCTCCATCAGCTTGTCCGGCGGAGCGAAGTCCACCACGCGTCCCTTGTTGAGGACTAGGACGACGTCGCTTAGGGCCGCCGCCTCCTCCACGTAGTGGGTGGTCAAGACCACGGTCGCCCCGCGCTTCTTAAGCTCAGACACTGCGTTCCACACAAGCCTTCTGGAGTAGACGTCTAGGCCCGTGGTGGGCTCGTCGAGAAACACCACCTCGGCGTCTGCGGCGAACACAGCGGCGACTAGAACCCTCCTCTTCATGCCGCCTGAGAGGGCGTCCACCTCCCTGTTTCGGACCTCCCACAGCCCGAACGTCTGCAGAACCTCCCTTGTCCGCCTCCTGGCCTCCCTCAGCGAGAGGCCGCGCAGGAGCAGATAGCTGAGGACGAATTCATACGGCGTCAGGAAGTCTATAGGCCGGCTCTCTTGGGGCACCGCCGCTATTACCTTCCTCACCTTCTCCGGCTCCTTCACCACGTCGAACCCAGCCACGAGGGCTCTGCCCTCGCTGGGCATAAGCTCTGTTGTCAATATCCTCACCAGCGTCGTCTTGCCGGCGCCGTTGGGCCCCAGAACACCCAGCACGACGCCTCTCCCCACCTCAAACGTAACGCCCCGCAACGCCCAGAAATCGCCATATCTCCTCCCAACGTCTTTACACACAATCACTTGTGTACTTCCGGTTCCTCCTTAATAAACCTTGAAACTTTTAAATAGCGGAGAGAAAAGCCGTCTATGAGAACTGTCGTCTACGTGCTGAGCGCGGTTGCTTTGATACTCGGCGTGGTGTATATGATAAGCACCTTATCGACGCCGTCGCTCGACCCGCTGATCTACGCCCGCGACCTCGCCATATCCATCGCCGCCATCGCCGTCGGCGTAGCGGCGCCCATCTTACTCAGGAAGTTCTCCGCCGCAGAGAACGCCTAGGCCATATAGACCCTCCGCCGGGGGTCCGTGGGGTCCACCACAGACCGGACAAGCCCAGCCGACCTCAGCCTCTCCAAGGCGTGCCGCACCGTGCGCGGCGAGAGGCCCGTCAGCGACACAATCTCCGAAGCCGTCAAGGGCCCTCTCTCCTCCAGGATCTTCCGCAAAAGAAGAGCGCTTGGGGGCAGCCGCGGCGTCGGGCCCTCCCTCTGAACCCGGATAAGCAACTTGGCGGTCCCCGCATGCCTCACAACCGCCGAGTCGCGGTACTTGACCCTCTCGGCGCCGTCTCCAATTAGCAATATGTCGGACCTGCTCCTGGCTCCCCGTAGCTCCACCTCCGCGTCGGCAGGGAAGACATGCGGCGGCCTCCTCAACATGGAGTTCACAGGCACCACCTCCACCACCCCAGCTCCCGGAGCTATGACCGCGCCCCCGGCAGAGAGGGCGTAGGCCGTGGAGCCCACCGGCGTCGACACTAGACAGCCATCTCCCATGTCGTTGAAGACGAAGACCCCATCTACATAAAGCGAGTACCTCACCAGCGCGGCCGGCTCCGCGGCGAGCAGAGCCACCTCGTTTATGGCCACGACCCGTTGCCCCCCGCTCTCGGCCACCAGCCTCATGGCGTCTACAGCCTTGAACTCCAGCTCCGGCAGAAGCGGCAACTCCCTCAGCTCAAGCGCCGCCAGCTTGGCGTCAACCCCCGGCGGCGAGACGCCCAAGACGGGCCTATCCTCCGTCCTCAGCGCCCTCAAGATGTCACGGTCGCGTCCATACACCGCCACCACGGCGGCACCCCTCCGCACCTCCACCCCAACGCGCCTCAACGCCTCGGCCAACACGGAGCTGTCCGTCTCCACCTCCGCGACTTTCACATTCTCTTTACCTGTATACACTTTTAAAAAGGGCCGAGTCCCCCTCACATGGTCTCCGAGAGGAGACTCATACTCCTCTCCGGCGTCGGGTGGCTTTTCGACGCCATGGACGTCCTCCTCCTCTCATATCTTTTACTGGCCGCCGCGCCCGAGCTCAAGATGGGCGTCTCCGAGCGTGCGGCGGTGATACTGGCCAACAACCTCGGCATGTTGATAGGCGCCTCGCTCTTCGGAAGACTTTCAGACGTGGCGGGGCGGAGGACTGTGTTTATGACTACTCTGCTCCTCTACAGCCTCGCCACCGGCGCCACAGCCTTTACACGGAGCCACCTAGAGCTCGCCGCCGTGCGCTTCGTCGCCGGGCTTGGCCTTGGGGGCGAGCTGCCAGTAGTGGCGTCTTACGTCTCGGAGCTGTCGCCGCCGGAGAGGAGGGGGAGGAACGTGGTCCTTCTAGAGAGCTTCTGGTCTCTGGGCGCCTTGGCGGCGGCCGCCGTCGCCTACTTTCTCTTTCCGGCCCTCGGCTGGAGAAACGCCATGTTGTTGCTTGCCGCCACAGCCCTCTACGCCGCATTTATCAGGGGCACCCTGCCGGAGCACAAGCCGCAGAGGAGGGCGGCGCTGAGCATATACGCCTACTTCAAGCGGCTCGCCCCGACGTGGTACATCTGGTTCGCCCTGGCATTCGGCTACTACGGCATCTTCCTCTGGCTACCAACCATCTTGGTGCGGGAGCGGGGGCTCACCGTGCTCCAGTCCTACGAGTTTATGCTGGTCACCACGCTGGCCCAGCTACCTGGGTACTTCGCCGCGGCTCTTCTCGTGGAGCGCGTCGGCAGAAGGCCCGTCGCCGCCGTCTTCTTCGCCGCGTCGGCCCTCTCGGCCCTCGCCTTCGCCTACAGCCAAGGGCCGGCTCAGCTGTACCTCGCCGCCTTGGCGCTGAACTTCTTCAACCTCGGCGCCTGGGGCGTGGTCTACGCCTACACCCCAGAGCTCTTTCCAGACCACGTGAGGGGGGCCGCCACGGGCTCCGCCGGCTCGGTGGCGAGGCTGGGCATGATACTAGGCCCCATGCTCTACCCAGCCATGGGCCTCTCGTCGCTACTGGTCGTCACGGCGCTGTGGCTCTCCGTGCCAATAGCCGTGTATGCATTGCCCGAGACCAGGCACCGCCGCGCCGCGGAGGACACGACCTCCAGAAGCGCCCACTCGCCGTCGGGAAGCCCCTCGTAGACAAGCCGCCCACACAGCCACACTCTAGGCGGCTCGCCCCCCGGCACCTCCACCACGGCCCGCACCCCCACCTCCCACAGAAACTCCCAAACCTCCCTCACCCACTTCAACAAAGTATCTAGGTGGTAGCCAGACCCCTCAAGCACCAAGACCAGAAACACACCTCCCAAGACCCCATATTTAACAGCTTTAAGCCGCCCTCTGCGCGCGATATGCCGTGGACAGCCGCGTCGAATAATTTTATAAGCAGGGCCGGAGTGTTATATGTGCTGAGGCAGGCAGTATTTGGCCTTCTTCTTTTTATGCTGGCGCTCTTAGTGGTTGCCGGATGGCTTGAGATGGGTGACATCTCCCTAAAGCTGGGGGACGCCTACGCCGTGTCTGTAATCTGGGATGTCTTCGGCCCAGACGCATACCGCGAGCTCGGTAGACTGCTGGAGAGCCGCGGCTACATCTACCAGCCGGTGGGCGGTGTCCCAGGCGGCGTAGTTGTATACGGCGACGTACGCCCCATAGCCGAGGAGGTCGTGCAGTACGGAGGACCCATCACCGTCTACACCAGAGACTTCTACATCCCTCTCTGGGAGCCCGCGGGTGTGGGCGGGGCGAGCCTCGCCGCGGCCCAGCTCTTCTCGGCTCTGGCCTCCGCCGCCCTGCTGGTTGTTGCTTGGTACGTCTTCTCCAGGAAACTGTTGAGGTTCCCCGCAACGCTTTTAATCGCGGCGCTCCCCGCAGCGCCTATCCTCCTAGAGACACAGCCCTCCGCTGGTCAGTTCGACAAACTCGCCGTCTTCCTCGGGGCCGTGGCGCTTCCGCCCACGCTCCTCGTCTGCGGGCTCCTCCTGTCGCGCCTCAGGAGGCGGTAACGAAAAGCATATATGTAGCCCGCGCTGTGGAGTCGTGGGGATGGAGCTGGATTGGCAGAGGCTTGAGGAGGTGGTGACCAGAGCCGTACTGAGGGCGAGGTCTGAGGAGATGAAAGAGGTGGCCGAGGCCTTGAAGCTCCTCGCCAGCTACATGAAGGAGGACTTCGAAAAGACGTTCAAAATACTTCAGGAGCACACCAACTTATTACAACAGCATTCTAAACTGTTAGAAGAACACTCTAACTTGCTGGAGAGGCATGAGAAGAGGCTGGAGGAGCTTGCTAGGGCTGTGGGCGAGGTCAAGGTGGCTGTGGGCTCCCTGGGGAGGAGGTGGGGGAGGGATCTTGAGAGGGCTGTTCTGGAGCTTTACCGCCACGCGCTGGAGGAGAGGGGGGTGGAGCCCGGGAGGGTGGAGAAGTTTGTTTACACAGACGTAGACGGGAGGTTCTACAGGAGGGGTGCCAGGATTGAGGTGGACGTGTACATACACGACGGAGCGATGTACCTGGTGGAGGTGAAGTCCCACGCCGAGCTCGACGACGTGGAGTGGTTCTACGAGAAGGCTGGTATAGTGGAGAAGATACTGGGGAGGAAAGCCGCCAAGCTCATCATCGTCGCCGTGAACATAGACAAGGAGGCGCTACAACGGGCCCAGGAACTCGGCATAGACGTGATATACGGGGCAGTCATAGAGTAGTTACACCAGCTCCTCTAGCCGCCTCCCCGCGCTTTCTACGCCTTTGACGTACCAGAGGGAGGCCACGGCCGCGCCGAGGGCCCACAGGGCTGTGAGTAGCGCGAAGAAGGGCCCGGCCCCTAGGACGCCCTCTGTGAAGACCGCCGCCGCGTTTATGAGCCAGGCAGACGCCGTGACTATGCCTACCGCCGTTGAGCGCACCGCCGTGGGGAAGAGCTCAGCCTCCAGCACGCTGACGGCGGCCCAGGCCCACTCGGAGAACACCAAGTTTAGAAACAACACCGCGAGGTACAGCTGGGCGGCTGCTCCGTGGACCGCGGCCAGGGCAACCGCCGTGGCCAGGCCGCCCACGAAGGCGGAGAGGAATGCTAAACGCCTAGAGCGGTCTATGATGGGGAGCAACAGAAAGGCGCCCACCGCCGCGCCTGCGTTCGCGGCGGCGACGTTGAGGGGGGCCAGCTCGGCGCCGTAGGCGAAGCCCGGGGCGTAGGGGAGATAGTATGCGGCTATGTTGTAGGTGAGGAGCTGGGCGGTGAAGGCGGCGGCGAATACTGCGAGGCGGCCCCAGTAGCCGCCCAGCGACTTCCTCTCCTCCTCCCTCGGCGGAGGCTCCACGCCGTATTTCTCCACCAGCGCCTTGGCCTCGGCCTCTCTGCCCCGGGCCGCCAGCCAGCGGGGCGACTCGGGGATGTGGAGCCTGGCGACGAGGACCAAGACGGCTAGGGCCACCGCGGTGAGGAAGGTGTAGAACACGGCGGTGCGGGGGTCGGCGGCAAGCTCGGCGTATTGAAGGGCGAAGGCGGCTATCACGGCGGCGCCGACGTTCCAGAAGTTTGTGGCAAGCATGAGGGCGGCGCCTCTACGACGCGGCGGAGAGAACTCCGCCAAGGCGGCGTAGGCAGGCCCCACCTCGCCCCCGACGCCGAAGTTGATGAGAGAGGTTGTGAAGACTGCCGCAACTAGGTCCAGGGCGCCGGCCCAGTAGGCTAGGGCGAACCAGAGGGCCCCCACTGTGTAGATGACGAGGGACACTATTAAGCCCAGCCTCCTCCCCACGACGTCCCCCAGCCTGCCCAGCGCCACAGCGCCAAGCATAAACGCTATAGAGTTCACGGCGAAGATGACAGTTGCGTTTTGGGCCAGGTCTGGGAGGAGGTAAATGGTGGCTGGGACCAGGCTGAAGAGCACGCCGTCGAGGAAGAAGCTGGCCGCCACGACGGCGAAAAGAACCCAGTGAACCCTCCGCCATTCGTCCATAAGTCCCTAATCTTTTTCATATAAAAAGCTTTTTATATGATCTACATCAGCTATTTATGGTTTCTGAGACGTTGAGGAAGTGGGCCGACCCCCTGTGGGAGCAGATCTTGAGACACCCCTTCGTCGTGGAAGTGTATAGGGGCGACTTGCCCCTTGAGAAGTTTAGGTACTACCTCCTCCAGGACTACAACTACCTCGTCAACTTCGCCAAGGCCCTCTCCCTGGCGGCGGCCAAGGCGCCTACAGTCCAGATGATGAAGGAGGCGCTTGCGTTGGCGTATGGCACTGTGACCGGGGAGATGGCTAACTACGAGGCTCTCCTTAAAGAGGTCGGGCTAACTCTTGAGGACGCTGAGAGGGCGGAGCCCAACTTCGTAAATGTCAGCTATATGTCCTACCTCCTCTCCGTCTGTTCGCTAGAGGGCTTTTATCAATGCATGGCGGCGGCTCTGCCGTGTTTCTGGAGCTACGCAGAGATTGCAGAACGCCACAGGGACGCCCTCCAGCGCAACCCAGTCCCAGTGTATAGGAAGTGGGCCTCCGTCTACCTCTCCGACGACTACCTCGGCCTCGTGAGGCGGCTCAGAGAGGTGCTGGACTCCTCAGGCCTCTCGGCGGAGGCGCTGTGGCCCTACTTCCGGCAAGCCTCGGTTTACGAGCTGGAGTTCTGGCAGGCGGCGTATGAAGGTCATTGAGACGCTTAGAAGAGAGCTGGAGTCTCTGAATAGAGAAATCGCTGAGACCTTCGCGGGAGGCTCTTCTGTCTTTTGCGGCCAACCAGCTCTACATAGTGCCTCACGACTTGAAGGCCCTCTCGGCGGCGATAGCCAAGGCGAAGGAACGCGACGAGTACAGATTCGTTAAGACGTTGATAGACGGCGACTATGCCGTCCTGGAGGCGTTGCGGGAGCTGGCGGAGGAGCTGGGGGTGGAGTTCCGTTGGGAGTCCGTGGACCCATCCGCCGTGGCTTACACTCACTTCCTCTCTTGGCTGGCGATGCACGGCACCGTGGGCGACCTCGCCGTGGCCCTCACGGTGAACCTCCCTGTGTGGGGCCGCAACTGCGCCGCACTGGCTGAGCGGGCCCGCCGCAACGGCGTGAGAAACACGAAGTTCATGGACCTCTTCGCCGGCCCCTACGACGAGCTTGAAGCGCTTGCTGAGCCGATTGCGGGGCGGTACCTAGACTGGGGCAGATACCGCTTCGTGGCGAGGGTTATACAACGCTACGAGTTGGAGTTCTGGAGGGCAGTGTCAGGGGCCGGTCCTCCGGGCATATAGCCCCCAAGGACGCTGTCATCACAAAAGACGCGTAGCTAAATCCTTTTAGATAACACATTTATAGTTATATCATTGTGTACTTATGGAACTGAAGATCGGAAGGGCAATAATTAAACATGGGATGGAGGACCTCTACGAGTACAGCGAGGTAGATGTGGCGATTGTTGGAGCGGGGCCTGCGGGGCTGACGGCGGCTAGGTACCTTGCCGAGAAGGGGCATAAGGTTGTGGTGTATGAGCGGAGGTTTTCCTTCGGCGGCGGCATCGGGCCCGGCGCCAACATGATCCCAAAGATCGTGGTGCAGGAGGAGGCCTTGCCTGTTCTCCGCGACTTCAAGGTGCGGTACAAGCCGGCTGGGGACGGCCTCTACACGGTGGACCCGGCTGAGCTCATCGCCAAACTGGCCGCCGGCGCCGTGGACGCCGGGGCTAAGATCATATTGGGGGTCCACGTGGAGGATGTGATCTTCCGTGGGGATCCGCCTCGGGTGGTGGGGCTGTTGTGGATCTGGAGCCCCATACAGATGGCCGGCATGCACGTAGATCCTCTGTACACCCAGGCCAAGGCTGTAGTAGACGCCACGGGCCACGACGCAGAGGTGGTGTCGATCGCGGCGCGGAAGGTGCCGGGGCTTAAGGTCGAGGTTAAGGGAGAGAAATCGGCGTGGTCCGAAGTCTCTGAAAAGCTCGTGGTGGAGCACACGGGGAGGGTGGCGCCCGGCTTGTACGCCGCCGGCATGGCCGTGGCCGCCGTCCACGGCCTGCCCAGGATGGGGCCCATCTTCGGCGGCATGTTGCTCTCTGGGCGTAGAGTCGCTGAGATAGTTCATAAAGATCTAACCGCTGAGGCCTACGCCGTCCGAGCCTAACGCCGCGGATCTTAAGAACGTCAGCCACAGGTAACTAGAGAAACGCCATAGCAGTGATTTAATGATTCACAAGTTTGGGTCTTCTGCCCGCGGGAGTGTTACAGGCACTTCGTCTCTAAGGAGATGCGCGACGAGGCGGCTACAACCGGCGGCTGGCTCAGAAAGGCGTGATATGATGTACATATAACGCCGTAGCCGAAGACATGGAAAAGGCGCCTATGCATCGAGGAGGTCGGGAAGATGGCCCGGCATCTCGGCAACTCCGCTTGTGTCGTATCAGCTGAAGCTACCGCCTATCGAGGAGAGGCCGTACTAGAGGAGGGGCAACTCCGCCTCCTTCAGCGTACCCCTGACCACGTCTACCTCAAGCCCAAAGATCTCAAGCGCGGTCACGCCCACAACCGCCGGGTCCCCATCTTCGCCGAAGATCACCGGAACGACACGCCTCCTTCCCATCAACACCATCCCCACCTCGCCGACATCCCGCTCAACATAGCCGCCGAATGCCCTAAACCTTCGCCTCTCAACCGGCTTCACGCCTAATTGTTCCAATATGTCCCTCCTTACGACGCTGTATATTGCGCCGGTGTCTACAATGGCTTCCACCTCAATTATCCTCTCCGGCTTTTCGGGGTTGTAGAGGCCAGCCCGCAACTTGAGGAGGACCATATATTTTTTAGCCTGGCAGAAATTAAGCTCAAGTCTTGCGAATCTGCCGCCTATGTAAGCCCGGCCTAACGCATTCTACAGCGTCAACAAATTAGACAGCGCCGCCGGCAACGCATTCACCGGCTTGTCTCCTACAGCCACCTCTCTATGGTGTCTGCAAGCTCGGCGTAGCGGGCGAAGCCGTCTAGGTGCGTCCTGTAACACACTATCGCTATCTGGCCGTTCTTCATGCGGCGTATCTTTGGCTCCTCGCCCGTTAGGGCCTTTATCACAGCGGCGAACCTCTCGGCGTCTGCCTCCATGCCGGCCCTCACCGTGGCGCGTCCCATGGCCGCGTTGAGCTTTCCATACCTGCCGAAGGTAATTGTGTAGTCGCTCCTTACGCCGTCCACCTCAGCCGTTATCCTAATCCTCAGCAGAGTCTTGCCGCCTCTGCCCTCCTTAAGCCCGGCTCCTCCGTCTATCGCCTTCACCACATGCTCCCCGCACCCACCTCGACCCACTTCTCGAAGCCCTTCAGCGTTAGGAGCTTTCACTCCTCCCCTCCTCCACAAGCCAGGCTTGTCACCGCCCTCCTCCACGGGTTTCTTAACTCCGGTACGGTTTGCTCAGGTACACGCGGAGGGTGCTTAGGTTATCGATATGGTCTTACTTCCGCAGTGTGCATCGGCGTAAAAATTATAAATTTATAACAATTCCACGATTATTGTGAAGGATATTGTTGCTACAAATATATGCATTCAACTAGGCGATGGCGGATCGCCTGTATATTATATTCCGCCAGCGGATTCGTCATATTGTCAGTCGGGAATATGTGATATCTATGTCTACGGTATCGTAAGCGGGTGCGCGCCGTACGACAATAAGACTAGAAGGTGCATATGCGCTGACCAGAACTATATGAGCTTCATTTCGCCGCTGGACACATATCAATTATATATCAATTATATGTCATGACGATCTCTAGAAAAACTGCATTATTTTTATCTTTATTTATAGTTGTTATAATGTTTTTATTTTTGTATTTTAAAAATAATGCGATAAATAAGATGGGCGGAGCTGGGGAGGATCCGTGCGACGTCGGCGCGCCGCTTGTATGTAGCGCCGTGGTTAACGCCTCCGGCGTGGTTTGGGGGCCTTGCAACTACACGGGTTCCATAAAGACCGAGCCGCGCATCAGGCCTCTGCAGAAGAGTGACGGATACATACCGAGCGACGAGCTAGCCTGTGTGGCCGCCGGCGTGGTGGGCAACAAGACATGGGCTGTGATCAAGATCACATACTGGGATCTCATGCCGCCGACCTTCCCCTCGTCGGAACGGCTGATGGAATGTGCCAAGAAGATATGCAGAGGTCCATGCGCCGTGACTCTTGTGCCGAAACCGCTGTACGCGATCTTTGTTGTGGATGTGGATGAGGGGGTCGGCTACTATATCGTCGAGGGGGTAGGCCAATTTGCCGTCTCTACGCTGAAGTACGAAGACGTGGTCTTCTCAGACGCCGTATATCTAAAAGCCGATGCTGTGGCTGGCGCCCCGACGGAGATCTACGGCAAACCTCACAGGAACTGCTTCATAAAGATGCGGGTCTGGCTAGAACGGGACAAGCTGATCCTAGGAAAGCCGCTCCGCAACGCCACGGGGACTTTCTTAAGGGTGCCAGACGGCTAACAACACCTGGCGTCTCCGACGCCTAGCGGAGATCCGCAGGAAGCCTGAGGGCCGAAGGAGCCGTGCAGTCAAGACGCTTGTTTAACGTGGGATTTTGAGCATTAAGGGCCCGAGGTAGAGGTGGACTGGGGGACGGCCTCGTGTCTGGCAGACGCGACGGCAACGATGACTTACGGGCCACGCCGCGGCGGGCGCCGCCGACTCGGGACTACACTTAAACGCCGCTGGCGACGATACACAAACAGATTTGAGGCCCGCGGCCTTGAGGAAAGCTCGGCAGCAGAAGACGCCGCTAGAAGTGGAAGTAGTACAGCTTTGACACTGCCAACCTGCACCCCCCGCTGTTTAGGTCGCCGCAGTTTTTGTACACGTAGCGGAAAAGCTGAGGAGGTTTCCGTGGATGATGGATGTAATAAGGCAGAGACCGGTGGGCATCCTTCACCCCTACACGGTGGAGGCGTATGTGGCGGTGGACGGATCGAAGGCGTGCCTCGCGCTTAACCAGCTGAGGGCTTTTTGCGCACGGGACGGCGCCGTAAAGGAGGCAAAGCTAGAGCTGGTGTTTAAGCGGTACGAAACATACGGAGACAAGATTAGAGAGGTGTACCGCCCCAAGGGGCTATTAGCATTTACCACAGCGGCAAGAGAATACGCGAAGGCGCTTTAGCCGCTTTTCCTTCCGATATTTTCACATCGAAAATCTACGTCTTAAACTGCATATACTCGGCAACGCCTCTCGGTCTACGTGAGCGTTGAGGACGGCTACGTCTACGTAAAGAGGACCGTGGCGATGAACCAGAGACAGGAGACCAGCCCGCAACTTGAGGAGAGCCACATGTCTTTTGCCCACGAGATTATAAATCTGCCGCGGGCCGGATGCTGGCGCCCTCGAGGAACGCCACTATGTCTGCGTGTGTTGCGCGCTTGACTAGATACTTCAGCACGTTGCCGCCTATGTAGGGGGCCGCGACCGCAAGGGCGCGGAGCCTGTGGCCGGGGGCTATGGGCGGGACGCAACGCACCTTTTCCCAATTCCACACGGTGGCCATGGCGAGGATGTCTTTCTCTGTTAGGGCCCAGCCCAAGGCGGCGGCGTAGGCGTGTAGGAACTTCATCTCGGCCCAGAGGTCCGGCTCGTTCATGAAGACGTTGTCTGTGCCTAGGAGAGGCTTTAGGTGGAGGAGGTGGGGGACGGGAGCGACGCGGCCTACGAAGTAGGCGTTGGCGCGTGAGTTCACCACGACGGTCTTGGCGGGGGGTATCTGGGCGATTTCCTCCGGCGTCAGGTGGACCAGGTGGACTAGGACGTCTGCGTCCAGCGCCTTTAGGGCGAGGTCCAGGTCGCCCGCCTCGTGGCAGTCCCGGGTCTCCGACACATGTGTGGAGACCAGCTTGTAGCGGGCGCGGAGTTGCCGGAGGTACTCCGGGGGGTGGTCCACCGGCGACGCCACTTGGACGTTTGGGTAGTCGGGGAAGCCGCCGTGTGCCTCCTGGAACACGACGGCCTCTACGCCGTGTCTCTTGAAGACCTCCTCCACGTCGCGGGCGGCGTACTCTGCGTATATCAAGGCGCATCCAGTCCCGTAGCTCCTCATCCTCCTGGCCACCTTCTCAAGCAGGGAGATGTGCTTCTTCTTCGCGACTAGGTTTTTCACCGCGTGGTACTTGACGCCGTGGGGCCACCCCACCAAGTCGTCGATGTAGAGGTCGTCCCGGTCGGCGATTACTGCGTCTAGGACGTGGACGTGCCCGTTGACCAGCTGGGGCATCAACACCACGTTGCCGAGATCCGCCGCAACCCCTCCCGTGTACCTCCCGACCCCCACCACGACCCCGGCGTCGTCCACTTCAACTACTCCGTCTTCCACCACCTCCAGCTCCCCGGCCAAGATATATTTAGCGCGGAGGCGCACGCGTTTTTTGACGCCTCTTTTTAAAAATGTCATGTAAAGCCGGATTTACAGAGGCCCGCCGAGGACCCCGCCGTCTGTTGCGGAGGCTTGACAAATCAGTTTATTTCTCTGCGCGTTCTTCTTCCCATGGGCGACAAAATCTTCGAGGCCTTGGCGCATCCCCTGAGGCGCAGGACGCTCAGGCTCCTGGGGGAGAGGCCTAGGATGTACAGCGAGCTGATGGAGGAGCTCGGCGTGGACAGCCCCACCCTGGCCTTCCACTTGAAGAAGCTGGCGGGGCTTGTGGAGAAAGAGAGTAACGGGTTCTACCGCCTGACGGACCTGGGAAGGAAAGCCCTTGAGGTTATGGCTGTGCTGGAGGGCGCGGGGCAGCCGCAACCTAGGGCCGAGGCGGAGGAGCTGACCTTCAGCGATAGGGCGGTCCTCAGGATAGATAAGGCGTTGCTGGAGCTGGCGAAGAGAGAGGGGAAGAAGATAAGGGTGTTCGACACGGCGATACTGGAGATAGATAAGGACGTGCCGCCGGAGCTTCTCTACGAAGTCGTAGAGGAGATCAGAGACGTGGCTGTGGTGAAGGTGCCCAAGCACCTAAGAGCCTACGTGGAGCCTAAGGCGAGGGACGTGGTTCTCGTCACCGAAAGAGGCCTCCTAACGTCTACGCTGAAGCTCGCCGTCCAGTTTCTGGGCTACTTGGGACCACTCAAGGCCTTCAGAAGAGAGAGGAGGAGCCTCGTGGAGGTTTACAGCGGCGACTTCACACACGGCGGCCGCGTGGCTGTGGAGATGGACGGCGGCAGGCTGAAGATCGTGGAGGGGCCTAACCGCGTCGTGGCTAGGTGCGAAGACCCGGACGACTTCGACGTCTCGGCCGGCAAAATCTCCATGGAGGGATGCGAGGTGGAGGCGGCGCTAAGCGGCGTAGACGCCCTAGACCTCGACGTGGCTGGTGGCTACGCCACGGCGTCGCTGAAGCTCAACAACCTCAAGATCGACGCGGCAGGCGGCGTGGTAGACCTCGACCTAGCCATGGGCCGCGGGTCCGTGTCTATCGAGGCCGACGGAGGCGCCATCTCGGGGAGGCTCAACTACGCGCCCTTCGAAGGCACCTCCCAGCTGGACGTCTCGGCAACGGGAGGCGTGGTCAACCTCCTGCTGGAGCTCCCGCCAGACGTAGGCATATCGGTGCAGAGCTCCGCCGCAGGCGGCGTGGTCAAGACCCCGGAGCCGCGCCCCGGCGCCAAAGGCGTCCTCAACATCTCCGTAGACGTGGCCGGAGGCGCCGTCAAGATACTCACCAAACATTAGTTTCTTTTTAGTGAAATATCCGCAGAGGTAGACTACGGGATGACCTTAGCGCCTAGGTGGAGTAGGTACTCCTTTGCTTCGTCGTAGACGTCGTCTAGGACGTAGGCTAGGTGGTTGCCCAGCCCGGCGGAGAGCACGTCAGACGCGGCGCCGTTTATCAGCTTGAAGCCGGCCTGGGCGTTGCAAGCCTCCACCTCCTCGGGCTCCACCGTGACGGCCCTCAGGAGGAGGGCCCTCCGCAGGTCGCCGGACACGCGGAGGAGGGTGGCTGGGCTCCCCGGCGGGATCCGCGTCTTTATGGCGGCGGGCGCGCCTGTGAGCATCCTTTTCGCCACCGAGTACCTCCGGGCCATGGCCAGCGGGGCCCCGTCGTGCGTGAGCACCAGCAGGTCGCCCCTCGCCACATTGACGTTGCTGAGCCACGCCGGCTTGCCGGACAGCCTAGAAAGCACGTACATGGAGAAGAGCGCCCGGAGGTCGCCCTCGCACGCCGCAGGCAGACCCCGCTGGTTGAGAAGCGTTAACGATATGCAGGGCGTCCACCCAATCTTCCTCACGGCCTCTAGGTCGAAGCACCAGCAACCCAGGGTGAGCCCCGCCCAGCCCCGGCTCTTGGCAAGCTCCTCCAGCCTGCGGGCGTAGGCGACGATGGGCGCCAGGTCGGCCGCGGAGAAGTCGGACCCCTCGGCCTCATCCACGATGCGCCTCGCCTCTTCCACGCCGTCTCCCGGGTTCAAGCCCTCCAGAGTCTCCTCCAGCGGCATCTCCTCCGTCGCGGCGCCCGCCAGCCCGCTGGCCACCAGCCACCTGTTGGGCCTCCCCACAACGCCGAACTTAGGCACTCCCGTCTTCATGAGAGATATGAGGCGTAGAGCCTTTAGGAGCGGCTCGCCGGGGCTTGCCAGCGGGGCGGGGAGCTCCAGCACCTTGGCGTACCGGCCGCCCTCCCTCAGCGCCGCGGCGGCCTCCAGCGCAGACGGCAAGGAGTTGTAGTGCGGCCACGCGAGCAGGACGTTGTAGCTGGCGGCCTGCGACAGCACCTCCTCCTCGGCGCCTCCTGTCAACACCACCACGACCGCCACGTCTGAAGACTCGGCGAGGGAGACCCCGAGCTCTCTGAGCATCTCCCCATACACCTCGCCGTAGTGCCTCCTCACGTCCTCGCCCACATGCGGCGACGAGGCAACGCCTAGCTTAACCTCCATAGAGACGCGGCGACGTAGCTATAAAACCTTGACCTCCCTCACCTCCTTCACCTTGTTGTTCTGAAACACGGCCACCCGCGCCACGTGGCTTCTGGGGTCCGCTACGCAGTCGTAAGCGGCGACTATCAAGACGTCGCCCACCTCCCCCAGCCTAGCCGCGGCGCCGTTTAGCACAACCTCGCTGTCTCGTCCCGGTATGACGTACGTGGTGAAGCGGGCCCCGTTGGACACGTTATAAACCTCCACGTGCTCCAGAGGGTAGAACCCAGCTGTCTCCATGACGTCCCGCCCCAGCGTCAGCGACCCCTCGTAGTGGAGGTTCTTCCCAGTGACCACGAGGCCGTGGGCCTTGGCCCTCAGCAAGACAGGCATGGCAGAGGCGCAGCAGATCTTTATTATTTCTTAAGCAACCGCCCAGCCTCTAGAGTGACCTCTTTCCACTTCTCCTTCAGCCTGGCTATGATGGTCGGCTCCAGGTCCAGCGCCATGCAGGCGTTGAGCAGGCGCTCGTAGCGCCTCGCCAAGTCTCTATACCAGCCCGTCAAGTCGCGAGAAGTCTTGCCGGACCGCATCCGCTGGAGGAGCCTCTCCATCTCCTCCAACATTGCCGACCCCATCTTCTCCACGAGAGCCCGGGCCAGAGGCCGTAGGGCTCTGTACTGCCTCTCGTCGAGTTCTATCACCGCCACCTCCAGCGTCGGCCCCTCGCCTGACTTCTCCCACCTCTCGACCACGGCGCGCTTAACTGCCTCCACGGTCCTCTCCGCCTTCTCCTTCGGCGACCAACTGAGGTAGACTCCCGGCAGAAGCTCCAACGCCTCTATCCCCCTGGCGACTCTCTTCGCCACCTCCTCGTCGTCCGACTTCACCAATATCAACAACACGACGCGGTTGCGCACAAGTTAATAAAGCCATCTGTCTAGGTCCCCCGCCGAAGCCCCGACCAGCTTCCGCCGGATCGCTAGATACACCTTCTGGGCTTACTACGGCGGACCTCCGCCAGCTTGTAGGCAACGGCGAGGAGGAAGCTGGTGCTGGGCTCCACGGCGTAGGGGCGGGCCGTGCCCTGAGCCCCCGCGGCAGATGGGCTGTGGGGATGGCGGCGGGTCCTGGAGGTTTTTATTTTTGTGTTTTTGGCTTAGTGTGATGAGTTCGGCAGGAGTCGACAGGTGAGAGCACTTAGCCCTACCTGATATTTAGGTATTACTTCAGGCGGGTTTGTTGAAAGTTTCAGTGAAGTCCAGGGACCTGTTATATAAGTCCAATGGATAAAATAAGGTGCGTGTAGTGCTCGGAAGTCCCGTCAACGCGGTGCCCAAGCCATGGCTTTATTTCGAAGTGCCGGCGGTCATGGTCAACGCGCTTGACGTGAAGAAGGACCCGAGGGCGGCGTTGGGGTACGAGGGGGAGCTTTGGGTGGACTCGGGGGGCTACCAGATACTGAAGAGGGGGCTTTCAGTCGACGTGGACAAGATAGCGGAGGTGTTTAAGAGGGTGGATGCCCAGCTGTACTTCTCCCTCGATGTGCCTCCCTCGCCCGGCGACCCGCCTGAGGAGGCGGAGAAGAAGTTTCGGAAGTCCTACCAGAACTGGCTGAGGCTTAGGAGGGCGGTCGGCGATGCGGTGGTGCCCGTCCTACACGTCTACCGCGACCCCGCCCTCTTCGAGAGATACCTGGCGCTGTACCGCGACGCGCCTGCCCTGGCCATAGGCGCCGCTGTGCCCTACGTCTTAATCACGCGGGGCGTCCCCCGGGGCTCCCGAGAGCTGGCGCTACGCCTAATACAGAGGGCTAGGGAGGAGTTTAGAGGCCCCATCCACGTGATGGGGATGGGGAGCCCCGCCGTGACGCCCATCCTCGCGGCGGTGGGAGTAGACAGCACAGACAGCGCCACGTGGCGCCTCAAGGCGGCGTACGGCAAGGTGCTCCTGCCCGGCGGGGGCGAGCGCCACGTCACAGACCGCAGAGTCAACTTCGGAAGGGCGAAGCCCAAAGACGGCGAGCTGGAGGAGCTGTACAACTTCTTAAACGCCCGCGGCTTCCCCCACCTGGAGGACTTCTTCGAGAGGATAAAGACTAGCTTCGAGTACCGGGCCCTGATCAACGCCTTCGTCGTCATACACTCCACACAATACGCGCCGCGGCCCCCTATCTTTAGAAAGCTCTACGCACTCGTCGCGCAGGCGGCGTCAAAAATTTAAGCAAGGACTCGCAGTACAAGGTGGCCCTCTCGCGACCAACTGCGCTACACGCGCTGGCCATTTTCCTAGCCTTCCTCCTGCTGTCACTCGTGGCGGGGGAGCTCCTCTACCTATGGCCCGGCGTCGCCGCGCCCTACCTCCTCACGGCGTTGAGGAGAGACCGCTACTCGCTGGCGGCGTCGGCCTTGGCCCTCCTATACCTGGCGCTACACGGCGGGTACAGCGACTTCATGAGCCTCCTGGAGCTGGCCGCCATAGGGATGGCGGCGCTGGAAGTCCGCAAGCCGCTGGGCGCCGTGGCCTACGCATATGCCGTCGCCATCACCCTCCTGCCCCACACCATCTACGGCTACTTTTTCATTATGCTGACTGCGGCGGTGGCCTCCGCGGTGCCTTCCCGATGGCACCCTGGCCTCGCCTTCGCCGCCGTGGACTCTGTGGTTATCTTCGCCGATACTTACGACTTCAGGCTCATGGAGGCCGCGTTGATTTTAACCGGCGCCGCCGGGCTAATCGCCGTGCGTAGCCTGCCCGCAAAGCTGGCGTTTCTGCCGCTCCTAGCGCTGGGCGCCGCCGCGGATCAGTTCCTGGTGGACGGATGGATAGCGCTGAGCTACCCACCCATACTCCACGCCTACTACGCCATACCTCTCGCCGTACCCATCGCCGCAAAGGCTCTGGTCACCGCCGCGCTCCTCTGGGACGGCAGGAAGAGAATAAACGAGCTGGCGGGAGCCGCCGTTGTGTCGCTGTATCTCTGGCTCGTCCCCAACCCAAGCGGCTACGTCGTCTACTCCCTACACGGCTGGCCGCTGATACCCCTAGCCCCAACCGCGGCCGCCGCGTACGCCCTCCAAAGAGCACGCGGCTAGTAGGGGCTCGACGCGGCCCAAATTTATTAATTCGGGAAATTGACGACTTATGAAATACAGGCTGATGGACGTCTTGGCCTGTCCCTACGACAAGACGTTTCCCCTCCGCCTCGTGGTGATTAAACGCACTGAGCATCCAGAGAGGCAGTACACCTGGCCCCGGAAGCCCTTCTGTGAGGAGTACTGCTCCTACCGCGACCTCAAGATCAAGGAGCACCCCAAGCCCGACGCCCTCCCCTGCGAGGAGTGTCACAAGTGGGAGATCGAGACGGGGATAATCTACTGCCCCACCTGCGGCCGGTGGTACCCCATCATCGAGGAGATACCCCGCATGCTCCCCGACGAGTTGAGAAACGAAAAAGAGGAGCTGGCCTTCCTAGAGTCCGTGGCGCAGGACCTAAAGAAAGTCGCCCCAGACCTCGCCGACAAGATACTCACCCAAGGCAAGCCCTTCAACCTCTCCAACAAGAAGTAGTTTTGGATGCCGGGGAGGCGCCGCCGTAGATGCGGCTGGGGGCTGGCGGGGG
>Ga0315272_10000524_pt1 | contig 19309 bp, 12 predicted proteins | sample C3_middle_MG_FD_203918 | JGI IMG/M metagenome (GOLD analysis project Ga0315272, IMG submission 203918) | Sediment microbial communities from Yellowstone Lake, YNP, Wyoming, USA - C3_middle | ecosystem: Environmental > Aquatic > Freshwater > Lake > Sediment | place: USA: Wyoming | collected...
TCGCCCGCCCGTTCCGCGGCCTTGATGCGGGTGCGCAAATCGGCCGTCTCGCCGCGCCGGGCATCGCTCTCCAACCGTTGGACGCAGGCTCTCGCTTGCTCAATGGAAGGCGTCTCCGCAACTTCTTCGTCGTCCAGCAGGGCCTTAGCCAACAACTCCTTATCGGCTTCGCTGAGCCGCCCCTCAATAGAGGAATGCGTGATGGGAGCGCCGTCCTCAGCCAGCTTCAAGATCGTCTCGAAGATGCGAGCTGAGACGAAACCACTGAGCGGGCCCACGGCCTTCAGCCGGGCCGGGAGTTCCGCCTGAGCTTCGGGATTTTCCAGCAGGGCGCGCAGAAGTTGCCGTTCGTGCGTCTTGAATTGCGACGTGGGCGCGGGCAGATTGCGCGCCTCCCTTCGTTCGGTGGCCGCCTTGCGAAACTCGTCCAGCACGACGCTCGCTTCGACCTTGAGGAATTCGGCCAGGTCGTTGACCACCTCCAGCCGGTCCAGACGGTCGGGCATCTTGTGGATTTGTGGAAGCAGAAATTGAAAGATTCCGACGCGCCCCTCGGGGGTGCGGGTATCGAATTTCCCCCTGGCGCGTTCGGCGAGCCAGTGGAAATAGCGTTGCGTATGGTTCTTTACGAGATCGACGTAAGCCTCGGCGGTGTTGGCCAGGATATATTCGTCCGGGTCCACGCCGTCGGGCAGTTCCAACACCCGAACCCGCATCCGTTCGTTCAAGAGCACTTCAATGGAGCGTTCGGTCGCATTTCGTCCGGCCTTGTCCGGATCGAAGTTGACTACGATTTCCGGCGCATGCCGGCGCAGCGCCGACACCTGTTGTTGCGTCAGGGCCGTTCCGCAGGGCGCCACAACATTCTTGACGCCGGCGGAATAGACGCCAATAACGTCCATATAGCCTTCCACGACAATTGTGAATCCTGCTTGCTGAGCATCTTTTCTGGCGCGGTTCAGGTTATATAAAACATTGCCTTTGTGATAAACGGCTGTCTCAGGTGAATTGAGATACTTCGGTTCATCCCCTTCACCCAGTGCGCGCCCGCCGAATGCGATGATCTTACCGGATTCGGAATGAATCGGAAACATGAGCCGGTTCCGGAAGCGGTCGAAGAAGCCTGTCCCATCCGTGCGGCGCAGAATCAGGCCGCTTTCTTCCATCTCGTCGCCCGTGTAGCCTTGTTTCTCCAAGGCGCGGGCCAGCCCCTGACCGCTGCGTTCGGCGTAGCCAAGCCCAAATTCTTCGACGCTCTCCGGCCTGACGCCGCGGCGAGTCAAGTACGCCCGCGCCTCGGCGCCGGTCCCGCCCTGCAGGCAGCGGACAAAGTAATGTGCGGCGAAATCATGGATGTCGAGCGTACGGGCGCGGCGTTTGGCTTCCTCGTCGGCCAGATCGTTGCGCTTGGGAAGGGGGATGCCATTACGCTCGGCAAGATGCCGGATGGCTTCCCAGAAGCTCATGCGCTCTATCTCCATCACGAACTTAATGACGTCTCCGCCCGCGCTGCACCCGAAGCACTTATAGAACTGATGGCCTGCATGGACGGAGAACGAGGCAGTCTTCTCCGCGTGGAAGGGGCAGAGTCCCATATACCTCTGTCCAGTCCCGATCCGGCGCAGGTGCACGTACTCGCCGATGACGCCGACAATATCGACCGACGATTTCAAATGTTCGACAAAGTCCATTAGGCCGCCGCGATTCGACTCTGATTATCCCTCACGGCGGGCTGTTTCTCCACGTGCGGCGCGCCTGGATGATTCCCACGATAACGTGTAAGATTTTGATACCAAGATCGTGACATATCTGAAATAGAGGGATAGACTATGTATGGAGTCTGCGTGGGCTATCCATTCGATGGCCGAATAATTCGGGAGCGATCGCCATTCGGGTGTGATCCGAGCATTTCGCGCCAGCAGATCCGCCCCCCGTATAGTACAACCGGGCGAGTTCGCAGGTCGGGCGGTCGAACCGCTCGGTTCCGAGTCGAGCATGACCAAGAGGTATACAAATGGACACTCTTCAAGAGTTATTGAACACGATGGAAGCGGTCAGCCAGAAAGTCGCTGACCTTGAGAAGCAGCTCGCCGATGCGCGCGCTGAAGGCAAGAAACTATTCGGGGAATTCCAGAAGCGTCAGGGCGACCTGGCGGGCAAGTTCGGATTTGCCGCATCCGCCGATGCGGCCAAGAGCCGCACCGGGCGGAAACCGCGCTCTGCCGCCGCTAACATCGCGGTTGGTGGATCGCGCATGGTTACGAACTACTGGCAGGCTGGCAAGAGCCAGAATGAAGCGAAGAAAGCCGGACTGGATCGCGCTTTGGAACTGGCCAAGAAGAATGGTCTTACCAGCGTTCCAGACGACGCGCTGAAGATGATCGAGTCGACGCTGAAGCGCCGTTACGCAAAGTCGAAGTAAGCCGGCGGACCGAAGCCCAGGTTCTCTTCGCAGAATTGCATCAGATCGCGGGCAAGCGGCGCAGTGAAGCGCTGCTTGCCCGCGATTGTGTCTGCGCTGAACTCCACCATCGAACAGTGTAGAGCCTGCCTTCTCAGACCAAGCAGGCGCTGCTGCCTTTCCGTCCAGCCTTTTTCGATAAATTCCACAAATAAACTCTCATCCGGGCCATAGATCTTGTCGCCGAACAGCGGGTGGCCAATCGCGCGGGCGTGAACCCGAATCTGGTGCAGCCGGCCGGTGGCGGGCAGGACCCGCGCGAGCGTACCTTTCTCGTTGGATTCCACCGGCACGAAGACCGTCAACGCCGGCTGTCCCGTCCCGTCGCAAACCGCGGCGCGCTTCAGCCTGACCAGCGAACCGGTGGACGCGGCGACCGGCAGCGCGACGACCGTGCGGTCCCTGAGCCGTCCCACCATCAGCGCCACGTACTCTTTCCTGTAGCGCCCCTCCTGGACGGCGCGCTGGAGTCGCTGGCCAGTCGTCTCACATCCGGTCACGAGCATCACTCCGCTGGTTTCGCGATCCAGACGGAATGGCATATGCAGCTTCGCGGCGCCCAGGTACTCGCGAGCGGCTCCGGCCAGACTCGACCATGTTCCGTGCTTAGAAGGGTGGCAGACTACTCCCGCCGGCTTGTTCAGCACGAGTACGTCCCCGATCTTTTCCAGAATCCAGGACTCAAGTTCCCGTTCGGTGATTCGCCAGCCCCAGTCTTCTTCGGGCATTGAATGCGTTTGCGGCTCCTTCCTGAGGATAGACCGGGGAACCCGTTCAATCGGATTCGATTGCAGGCCGCGGACCCCTTGCAAATGCCGCGCGGCCTCGTCTTACAGCCCGTCACGCAGTTGTCAACCGATTGAAAACATGGGAGTAATGGGCTAGATTAAGAGTTTTTATTGGACTTTTGAGCCGATCGTCTCTAGCCTGGAAACAGATCAACCCACACCGGAACCGCCGCGGAATAGCGCGGTTGAGGTTCCGCCCCGTAGAAACAACACAAGCTCCACGATCAGGAGCAGGTCTCGCAGACAGGGCTATCCCCTGAATGCATTGATCCGGCCGCAACGGCCGGTGATTGCATAGCCGCAGTGTCGCTGTGCTCTACGTTCACGAAACCTTAGGAGGTTCTATTTTGAGAAAGACCATTCTGGCTGTCGCTCTTGCTTTGTTCGTATCCGGTCTGGCCGGCGCAGCTTCGTCCGGCGAGTTCCGAATCAAGGCTCCGCAGCCCTTCGTCGTTGCTGGGATCGCCATGCCCGCGGGCGCTTATGACATCGAGCAGATATCCCCTGCCGGTGTCCTGCGCATCACCAATGCAACGACCAACGCGTCTGCGCTGGTGATCGGAACCCCGATCAGCAGTATTTTCGGAGTCCAGCCCGGCAAGGTGACCTTCGCCGAAGTTGCCGGAAGATTCACGCTTGCGCAGGTATTCCTGCCCAGCGGCGTCGGCTTCGGATTGCCAGTGCGCGTCTCGGCACATTAATAGTGTTGAGCGGGGGGACGTCGTCTAAGGGCTGCGTCCCCTTCACCGTCTTTTCCAGCTCTTGTTTTCGGAACCGTGGGGCGATTCGCCGAATCAAAGTACACATGGAAACGGCAACGCTCGGCGGAGGATGTTTTTGGTGCATGGAGGCCGTTTACGGGGAATTGCGAGGCGTCCAGTCGGTGGTATCCGGCTACATGGGCGGACACTCCGCCCACCCGGCTTATCAAGAGGTCTGCACCGGCGCTACCGGCCATGCCGAAGTCATTCAACTGGTTTTCGATCCCACCGAAATCCGCTATCGGGACATTCTCGAAGTCTTCTTCTCCACGCACGATCCGACGACGCTGAACAGGCAGGGCGAAGACGTCGGGACTCAGTACCGTTCGGCGATCTTCTGGCACGACGAAGGCCAGCGGAGCGCCGCCGCCTCGTTCATGGAGGAACTCGCCTCCAGCGGCATTTACGACGCTCCGCTCGTCACGGAATTGGCGCGCGCTTCGACATTCTGGCCCGCTGAGGATTATCACCAGAACTACTTACGCGAGCATCCCCTTCAGCCCTACTGTGCGTACGTAGTCCAGCCAAAGCTGGCGAAGTTCCGGAAACACTTCGCCTCGCTCCGAAAGCCGAGCTGACCTGCATCGCTCGCCGCGCTCCAATTCTGGCGTCCATCTTTCGGAGATGCGGACGCGAACAATGCTCACCTCCAAACGCGCCCTTAACCGGCCGTCGGAACGAGGCAACAACCAATTGGTCCACCGGCAGCTGATCGCGTACGAAGGCCTGACGATATTGCGAAACGGCGGTTCCGCCGCCGCCCGCGATCGCGCGGAAAGCAGCGTCAAGATTCACTCTTGCGCCAACAAGGCAAATTGGCGCGGCGAACAGGGTATTGGGACGAACCTTTATCGATGAATCAGGTCGTATTTTCTTCATCAGACCGGCTAATATTTACAGATTCCTATCGCCGAGTTGCAGCCGGGTAAGATATAATTTCGCGACACAAAGTGTGCGAACACGGGCGGTTTCCCGGGAAACCTTCATCCACCGGACTCGCTTTTTACTTCTGACGATTGGCGGTGTGCGCCAAAACTGTTACTCCCGCCGGCGACTGGAGCGCCGCCAGTTCATCTAGCTCCAATCCCGCCATTTTCTCCTCACGGCCAAATCGACCTATCTTTCGCAACCTATTAATATCTGTTCGAAGACGGAACCGCGGCTGTCCGGGAGCTGCGGTATCCATGAACCGGCTACGATCTTTTTCACTCTCGAACAGCGAAGCACTGCAGATACCATGCGAAAATTATCCACTTTCATCGCTATATAAGTGGTTCGCGGGACCACGCGCCTTCACTTCGCGAATGTTTTCTAAAAAGAAAAGTATGGCGATTTCGCCGCTAGCCAACAAAATATCGCGGCCGGCAGGACTGAGCACAAGACCCGGTACGGAGCGGCGAAGCAAGAAGGCGGTCCCTCGCGCCAGCCATGGTGGCCGCTCTCTCCGTTCGCGGCTTTGAGCCAGAGGAAACGAGTGTCTGGGCGACCTGCCCGCACTCTCACGCGTGCGTAGGCCTTTCGGCGCTCCTTGGCGGCCACCGCTCCGTTTCTGAGGTCTTGCGCCGATTGATTTAGTTAGAATGCGAGTTAGGAAAGCAGGCAAGAGTTACTCGTGCGAATTGAGAGAGTTGCGCTGCGCGGTGCACTCAGCCTGGCAATCGTTGCGGCTGTCACGCTGATCTGTAATCACCTGTTTCCAGTCAACGCGACCACGGCCGGATTCGCCTATCTGATCGGCGTGCTGTGGATTGCCACGACGTGGGGCATGATCGAAGCGTTCCTGGCCAGCTTCGTGGCAACGTTCTGCTTCAACTATTTCTTTCTCCCGCCTTTCGGGCGATTGACGATCGCGGATCCCCAGAACTGGGTCGCTCTGTTAGCCTTTCTGGTCACCTCGCTGGTAGTAAGCCATCTCTCGGACCGGGCCAAAAACCAGGCCCAGGAAGCGCGCGCTCACCAACGCGACACCGAACAGCTTTACGCCCTGAGCCGGGCTATTCTACTGAGCCATCCCGATCGCTCGATGGGCGGCCAGGTTGCCCTCCAGATCGCCCGGATCTTCGATTGCCAGGGCGTGGCCGTGTACGACGCACCGTCGGGCGAGATCTATCCGGGTGGGATTGAGGATCTGCCGGGCATCGAAGCGAAACTGAAGCAGGCAGTGATGGGAGCGACGGTTCTGAACGAGGCCGACTCCGGACTTCTGGTGGCGCCGGTGACGCTGGGAGGCCGGCCGATTGGAAGCCTGGCTCTGAGCCGTTGCGCATTGTCGGAAGGAGCGCTGCAGGCGCTGCTGAATCTGGTGGCCATCGCGCTGGAACGGGTGCGCACGGAAGAGACCGCCAATCGGGCCGAGGTTGCGCGCCAGAGTGAGGAGTTCAAATCGACTCTGTTGGACGCCATCGCCCACGAATTCAAGACGCCGTTGACTTCCATCAAGGCCGCTTCCACTTCCATGCTCACCGGCTCCGAGTCCCTTGCTCCGCCCTTTCGTGAGCTCACCTCGATCATCGACGAGGAGACCGACCGCTTAAGCCTGCTTGTCTCCGATGCAGTCAAGATGGCGCAGATTGACGCAGGTAAGATCCGCCTTGATCGACGGCCCGTCGACGTTCAGGATCTCTGTGAAGGCGCGATCGCCCAGTTTGAGCATCGGCTGGAAGGCAGGATTCTATCCCGCAACATTCGTGGCGGCCTGCCCCAGGTATTCGTCGATCTCGATCTGATTCACCTCGCTTTGCGCCAGCTCATCGATAACGCCCTGAAGTACTCGGCCCCTGCTTCACCTTTGGAAATCGAGGCTGAAGCGGAGGAAGATCGGGTTCTCATCACGCTACGCGATCAGGGGCCGGGCATCCCCGCGAAATACCTTGACCGGGTCTTCGACAAGTTTTACCGCAAGGGCGCGGGAAAACAACAGATCCCCGGTAGCGGGTTAGGGCTGCATATCGCGCGGGAGATCGTCCGCGCGCACGGAGGAGACCTGTGGGCCAAAAGCGAGCCCGGACGGGGATCGGAATTCCGCATGACACTCCCAGTGCGGGAAAGAGGTGGTGAGGAATGATCGGCCGCATTCTGGTAGTCGACGACGAGCCTCAGATTCGCCGCGTGCTGCGAACCACGCTCACGGCCAGCGGGTATGAGGTCTTCGACGTCAGAACGGGGGAGGACGCATTGGAGGCCCTGCGAGACGGCCGCTTCAGTCTGATCCTGCTGGACATCAACATGCCGGGCATGGGCGGGTTGGAAACCTGCCGCCAGATCCGCGAAAGTTCCGAGGCCGCCATCATCATGCTCACCGTGAGGGACTCGGAGCAGGACAAGGTGGACGCGCTCGACGCGGGCGCGGACGATTACATCACCAAGCCCTTCAGCACGCCGGAACTCCTGGCCCGCATCCGGGCGGCCTTGCGCCGCCAGCCGGCCGCGGGCGAAGGGGCCGTGGAAACGGTCTGGCTGGGCGAGATCGAGATCAGCCTGGCGACCAGACGCGTTGTCGCAAATGGCAAAGAAACGCGATTGACGCCCAAAGAGTTCGATCTGCTGCAATACCTGCTCGCGAATCCGAACGTGGCGATCCCGCACACGCGTCTGCTTCAGGCCGTTTGGGGGCCGGACTACGGCAATCAGGTGGAGTACCTGCGCGTTTTCGTCAACCAGCTCAGAAAAAAGATCGAGCCCGACCCGGCGCACCCGCGCTATCTGCTCACGGAACCCTGGGTCGGCTACCGCCTCATGCTGCCCGGCAAGGCTTCTTAAGTGGGGCGCCTCTCTCCGTGTGAGGCGGACCTGGAGCCCACCACACGGTCAGACGAACTCGACGCCAGTCTCATGCGCGACCTTGCGGATGTAGGCTGCGCCTTCGGCGTACTCCTCCGCCTTGCTGAGGTGTTCGAGCATCAGCGGCCTTTCGCGCGGCAGTGCGGCAATCGCCTCGAGGTAGGCGCGGTAATCCACCGAGCCGCGCCCCGGGACCACTTCGATGAAGTGCAGGTTCATCTCGGGCTGCCAGATCAGATCCTTGGCATGGCAGGACAGAATCCACGGCGCGAGCTTCGCGATGGTCTCCCGGATAAACGTGCCCGTGTCGTAGAACCGTGCCGGCGAACTGATGACGTTGCAGACGTCGATGTGCACTCCGAACGCCTTGCGATCGACGGCTTGAATCAGACTCACGTAGCTCTCGGCGCAATCGGGAACCGATGAGCTCATCATCTCGATGCAGAACTTCGTCCGCGTCGGCTTCACCTGGTCGATCAGTCTGCGGCAGTTCTCCACGGTTGCGTCGAAAAACTCCTTGCTCAGGTTCTTCGGATGCGGCCCATACCAGACGGTCGGATTGTAGGAGCCGGCGATGTCCACGCAGCAAGTCGCCCCAACGGCGTCGGCGAGCGCAAGGCGCGAGGCCACGTAATCGAAATTCTTCCTGCGTTTGTCGCCATCCGGATCAAGCAGGTTCACCCACGCCCCTACCTCGGAGATAATGACGTTCTCCGCCTTGAATGCGGCTTCGATCGCGCGAATGCGTTCCTTGTCCTCGATCTTCACCTCCGGGCAATAGGCCGCCGAGTAGCCCAACTCGCGGTGGGCGCGGGCCAGCTCGCGCGGATCTTCGTGCTTGCCGAACACCGGCCCGCCCAGCCGGATCTTCGACTTGCCTTTCGCGTGGGCCGCAACCGCAGCCGTCATGGCCAGGCCCGTGAACGCCGTGCCGGCAAACAATGTCCGTCTCGTCATGGGAAATACTCTATCGCTCACGGAAGCCGCGCGCATCGCTCCCGCGTAGTCATCGGACTGATGCGAGCCGTAATCCGGCCAGGCACCGCAACCGCATGCGCGCGAGGCCTAACCGGAAAGAATAGTCTTGATTTGACCCAAATGGACTCGCATAATTTCTGTGATCCGCATTCCGGATCTACCGGAGGAGCACAAATGAGAGCGCTTTTCTGTCTGCTGTTGTCGATTGGGCCAGTGCCGGCGCTGTTCGGTTTTGCCGACCAGGACTCCTCGAAAAAGGAAGAAGAGGAGTCGCTGAAGGCCTGCGCCAGCCTGGTTCTCGAAGGGTTTCGCAAGGTCGCCGACACTCGCGACGTGCGCTTTCAGGGCAAGGTCACGGAAGCGGCGGCGCTGTGCCGAGGCGGCCAAAGGGCTCTGCAATTTCGAAATACGCCATGGGTGGACTGGTCAAATTATTGGGGCACGGGCGATGCGACCACCCGCCCGCACGGGCTGGCTACGGCGGGGGGGCCGGCTTTTCGTGGCATCACGGGAGCGCTGCTCGACCTCGAATTCCAGCGGGTTGAACTGATCAAGTTCAACCTCTTCGATAACAACAAGACCTACCAGCAATTCGTCTCCGGCAGGGGCGGCGTGGCCGGCCCATCCCTCAAGACGTGGCCGGAGATGCGCCTGTCACCGGACCACCCGCAATACCAGGCAGTTGGGGGCGACGGAACGCAGGCCTGCAAGGGCGATCTGATTCGCAGCCGCACGGTGAGCGGGATCTGCAACGACATTCTGAATCCCCTGATGGGTTCTTCCGGCCAGTTGTTCGCGCGCAATGTGGAGTTCGAGACCACGTTCCCCGATCTCGGGCGAACCGAACTGACGAAGAACCGGCACGGCAACCGTCTCGGCCTGCTCACGCCCGATCCGCAGGTCATCAGCCGCAAACTGTTCACCCGTGCGCAGTCGAATCCGGACGCTTGCCGAGCGGGCTACGGCTTGCCGGGCGATTCGAAATCGGCCGATTGCGACTACAAGAAAGCGCCGTTCTTTAACGTCCTCGCCGCGTTCTGGATTCAGTTCATGACGCACGACTGGTTCTCCCACCTCGAAGAGGGGCACAACCAGGCCGGGTACATGAAGGTCGGCTGCGAAAGTCAGAAGGTGAACAACGTCGAGACTCCTTTGACGCCCGAGGACATCAAAAAGCTGGGCTGCCGGCCGGACGACCGCATGGACAAGGGCTATGTCGCGGAAGACTCCGAGCCCGGCAAGTTTACCTCTGGCGGCAAAGAGTATCTGACCCGCGCGCCGAAAACGATGCGCAACACGAACACGGCCTGGTGGGACGCATCGCAGCTCTACGGCTACGACGAACGGTCGCGGCAGCGGGTGAAGCGCGATCCGTCCGACCCGGCCAAGCTGCTGCTGGCCCCGATTGGCGGCTCCGGACCGGGCTATCTGCCGACATTTGCTCCTGGCGATCCCATCAATCCCGAGTGGGCTGGCCAGGAGGCCACGGCCTTCCCCGACAACTGGACGATCGGCACGAGTTTCTACCACAACCTGTTCGCGCGCGAACACAATGCGTTCGTCACCGAGTTTCGAAGGTTGGCGGCCCAGAAGCCGAACGCCGACTCCGGCTTACGAAACCCCGCGGATCCCAAGCGCGAGATCCGCTATAAGAACGTGTCGGCGGACGAACTTTTCGAGGCGGCGCGGTTAGTGGTCTCGGCCGAAATCGCCAAGATCCACACCATCGAATGGACTCCGCAGTTGCTTTACGACGAGCCGCTGTATAAGGGCATGAACGCCAACTGGAACGGGCTGCTGGGCGAGGGTGGCGGCGATGTCTCGAAGGCGTTGAGCGCGGTGATCACCAAGGGCTTGGGGAAATCCAAGGACGCCGACAAAACCACATCCTGGTACTCCGTGCTCGCCTCCGGACCGGGCATCTTCGGACTGGGCAGCAAAGTGCATGGGTACAACATTACGAAGCCTGAATACACCAACGGCGGGGTAAATCATTTCGGCTCGCCCTTCAACTTTCCCGAGGAGTTTGTGACCGTCTACCGGCTGCACCCGCTGGTACCCGATCTGATCGAGTACCGGGAAGTGGACAAGGACCCGAACAAGATCGTCGCGAAGATTCCAATCGTGGAAACCTTCCAAGCCAAAGCCACCGATGCGATGCGGTCGCGCGGGCTGGCCAACTGGGCGTTGAGCATGGGGCGGCAGCGGCTGGGGCTGCTGACGCTGAACAACCACCCGGCGTTCCTGCAGAATCTGAAGCTGGGCCGGTTGGACAGCCCGACGCAGCAGATCGACGTTGCGGCTTTGGACCTCATCCGCGACCGCGAGCACGGCGTGCCCAGGTTCAACGAATTCCGCAGGCAGTATGGGCTGCGGCAACTGACGAGCTACGACGACTTTGCGGATAGACACGTGGCGGCCGGCTCTCCGGAATGGCAGGAACAGCAGGACATGGTGCGCAAACTGCGGGAGGTGTACGGGCAGCACGTATGCGATGCGTCGAAGGTGATCACCGACGCGCAAAGGAACGAAGACGGCACTCCCATCAACGATTGCCTGGGCCACCCGAACGGCACGCTGGTGGACAACATCGAGGATGTGGACACCGTCGTCGGCTGGCTCGCGGAATCGACTCGTCCGCACGGCTACGCGATTTCGGAAACACAGTTCGTGGTCTTCATTCTCAACGCGTCGCGGCGGCTCTTTAGCGACCGATTCTTCACGTCCTGCTTCCGGCCGGAGTTCTACACGCAACTGGGCGTGGACTGGGTGATGCATAACGGTCCCGGGCCGGAACAGATCGAGCAAGGCGCGCCCAACGGCCACACGCAGCCGGTGTCACCGCTCAAGCGCGTCCTGCTGCGGAACATCCCCGAACTGAGCGGAGAGTTGCAGCATGTGGTCAATGTCTTCGACCCTTGGGCGCGTGACCGGGGCGAATACTACAGTCTCGATTGGAAACCGCGTCCGGGCGCGGAATCGGACGAAGCGTTCCAGAAACGCCCTTAGCCTGGGACCGCCGGTCTCCAGATCGGCAGCGCGAGAGTAAAGCTTGAACGGGCCAGTCCGGAGAATGGCGTGCCCGGGCATCTCACTGCACCTTGGAATAAACGATAACCTTGGCACCGGGACTGCTACCGATGCTGAGGGCGAGACCGTTCTCCATCAGCGACTTGCCCGTGTGACGAGTCTCCGCGGGTGAATCGAGGTCGCGAACCGCGTAGCTGGCAACTGGGTCCAGGCCGCTCAGACGGAAGCGGGCCGTCTCAAACGGACTCTCCGGCCGGCGGAAGGCCTGAATCATGCCCGTGTGCGCGGCTGGATCGTTGAACTGCCAGGCGAGCCAGGCTGTCGGCTCCGTGCTGTACGGAGTGAGCGGGTAATAATCGCCATAGTAGAGATTCGATATGGAGCGCCACTGCCCTGTCAGCTTGCGAAGCTGAACGGCGTCGGATTCCACGCGTTCGACGTCCATTCCAATGCCGGGCGCGGGCGTCATCTGACTCCAGTAGATGTAGGGATCGGCCGAATTGAACCCGGTTCCGAAGTACGGGACCCACAATGCCAGGCCATACGTGAGTTGCTGCATGGCGGGCGGATCGTAGGCGTAATCGCTGCGCCAGAGCGGCACGGCGCGGCGCAGTGTTTCCAGGTCCAGGCGGCGTCCGCCCGAGGCGCAAGTGTCGATCAGCAGTTTGGGAAAGCGCCGCAGCAGCTCGTCCCAATAGGCGAGGTAGCCGGTAACGTGCTGGATCTCCGTGATGCCTTGCCGGTCCTCCGCGTCGTTCGCGCGCCAGATGGCGAGCGGCGGAAAATTGAAGTCCTGCCGGTAGGTGTCAATGTCCTGCTCCGGGCCCGGACCGGCAATGATTTTGGCGACGTGGTCGGTGAGCCACGACCGCGCCTCGGGATTCCCCAGGAAGAGCAGCTTATCGTGATCGTTTTTCCCCAGCAGCCATTCGGGATGCTTCTCCCACAGCCACGATCCTGCGGTTACGCGCTCGGGTTCGAACCAGACGATAATCTTGACGCCGCGCGCGTGAGCTTCTTTCGAAACGGGCGTAAAGCCGTTTGGGAAGCGGCGTGGATCAGGGTCCCAGGTGCCCGTGTTCCACCAGCCCGTGGGAAAGGAATACCAGCCCGCATCCATCCACCAGTAATCGAGCTTGAGACCCGTCTTGAGCAGGCGGTTAAGGAACGACTTCTGGTTCTCCTCGTTGGCGCCCTGCATCTCAATGGTCTGGCGTCCGCTGCTGCCCGCAAACTGCGGCGGAGGCAGCTTGCCGCCAGGACGAGGCAGGTTGTGAGCGATCATCCAACGCCGCCAGACGTTCTGCGAATCGATCCAAGTCCCTTCCCAGAACAGCAGCGCGACCAGCGGCGTGCGGACCTCCTCGCCCGGCAGCAAGCGGAAGTGCGTCAACTCCTGACCGGCGGCAATGCGGATACCCCGCTGATGATCCCGGGTGAACGCGGCCGCCCACTGTCCCGGCCAGCCGAGGCCGACAATTACGCCCTGCCTGGCCCATTCGAGATTGAAGTAGCTCAAATCGGCGTCGGTCGGCCGCCCGCCCGCGGCGACGAAACGCTTTTCATTGCCTAAACCCAGAAAGGTAGTAAGCGGCTGGAAATCAGTCGCTGAATTCGGACTGCCCTTGGAGTGGTGCAGCAGGAACTCCCCTTCGGGGGTGCGGATGAACTTCGTGTCGATCGCTTGAAGTTGCCCGACGATAGGCGTCGGAGCCGAACCCGTATTCTTCAAATAGACCGTCCATTCGACGACCGGAAAGTCGGCGTAGGCGACGCCAACACAGCGTACGGACAGGCCCGTTTGCGGATCGGTGTAGGTCACCACGTGCTCGGTGCGAGTCGCATCGAGCCTCCGGCTGGCACGCTCCTGCCGCCAGCTCTTCAGGCATTCGGTAGAGTCTTTCCCGTCGTAGCGGAACGAGAAGGGCGCTTCCGTGGAAAACGGGCCACCGGGCGGCCCCAAGGGCAAGTCCGCCAGCCAGAGCCTCCCGCCGCCCGGGAGAATCACGCGCGCATCGGCCCAATCGGCCTGGTCCCATTCGGCCTGATCCGTGGGCTTGCGCTCGCCCACCGCCGTCAGCTTCAGGGTGAATTCTCGCGCGCCCTTCAGATCCACGGAAATGAGAATACCGGCGAGCCCCTCGTGCAGAACGGGCGAGCGGAAGGCCTCCTGGCCGTTCAGGTCGACGCTGGCCACGACACTGCCGCGTCCGCCGTTGGAGTAATACCCGATATCGTTTCCGTCCACGCCCACAATGGCTTCGAAACGGTCGGCCGGTCCAGGCAGACGGACGACGATCTCGCCGGGCGAGGACATGGCCACGCCGCGCTCAAAGCTCCTTCCGGCAATCAGAAAATGGCGGCCCTGGATGCGGTTGCGCCGCAAGGTCCCGGACTTCAGCCTGGTGAGGATGTGTGCGGGCAGAGGGTTCGGATCCGCGACGCCGAGGAACTTGGCATCCGCCCAACGGCGAACGCTGGCGGCTGGTTCGGAATGGGCAGACGCGCAGACCAACAGGGCCGCCACCAGGCACGCCGGCGATTTGAGGACGGGATTGCGAAAGAGCATAACCTGGCGCGCAGTATACATCAGCGGCACGCAGCCCGGCTGCGGAGAGAACTCCATCTCGACAACGCCGCTAACTGTCCATAGGCTGCCGCTGGTACGAGCCCTAAGCTATTGATACAGAATGGAAAATGTGCCGAAACGCCACGCCTGCCAGGCCGCAAGCCCGAGGCGGCACTGGACCAGCGGGCGGAAATCTGCGCGGCACCGAAACTTTTTCGCCACGCGAGTATCCTTCGACGGGTGCTGGTCGTCTTAGCAGGTAACCCAAATGAAGAATTTCGCTCAGATTCTGTTGCTCTGTCTTGCCGCGGTCCTGTTTGGATACGCCGTGAGCGCTCAAACGCCAGCCGCGCCGCACAACCGCGTCATCGGAGCTGTTACGGCGGTGGATTCGGCATCAAACCTGCTGTCGATCAAGACGGATGCAGGCGAGATCTATGCCGTATCCGCGGGCGCGGAGACGAAATTACTGCGTCTGTCCCCCGGCGAACGGGACCTGTCGAAGGCACAGGCGATTCAGTTTGGCGACATCGCGGTAGGCGACCGGGTTCTGGCGCAAGGTCCTGTAAAGGACGCCGAGAAGACGCTCCAGGCGCTCCGCATCATCGACATGAGCCAGGCTGACATCGCGAAGAAGAACCAGGAGGAACAGGCCGACTGGCGTAAGCGCGGCACGGCGGGCGTCGTAACGCTGAAGGATGAAGCGGCCGGCCAGATCACGCTGCGGCTGCCCTCCCTCAGCGGCGAAGGCGAACTGGTGAAGGTCATGGTGACGCCCAAAACGGTTCTCAAGCGGTATGCGTCGAACTCAGTGAAGTACTCTGACGCGAAGGTCTCGACGCTGGCGGAACTGCAAAGAGGCGATCAGATCCGCGTTCTTGGCAACAAAGACGAAGCGAGCGACGCCATCCAGGCGGAACAAGTGGTGAGCGGGTCGTTCGTGAATGTGGCCGCCACGGTGACCAGCGTCGATGCCGCCGCGGGCGTGATCCTGGCCAAGAACCTCGAGACGGGCAAGCCGGTGAGCATCAAGATCACGCCCGAAACGAATCTGCGGCGCATGCCGCAAATGGGTGCCATGGCAGGTGGAACGCCGGGCGGACCGCGGCCGGCCGGAGTTCCCGGGAAGGCTCCCGCGGCGCAGGGTGGCGGAGAAACGAAAGCGGGAACCGGACCGGGCGCACCTGGCGCCGCGTGGTCAGGCGGGCAGGGTGGCGCGGGAGGTCCCGGCGGAGCCAGGCGCGGGGGTGATTTCTCCCATTTCATGGAATTCATGCCCAAGGTCGGCGTGGATGACTTGAAGGCCGGCGAGACCATCGTCGTCGCCAGTAGCAAGAGCGCCAATCCGGGCGAAGTGACAGCGATCACAGTGCTGGCCGGAGCGGAAGGTCTGGTTGCCATGGCGCAAATGCGGGCTTCGCAAAGCGGACGTTCCGCCGCATCCAATGGGCCCAGCATGGGAATGAACCTGGACGTGATGTCGATGGTTCCCATGCAATAAAGAGCGGCAGCAAGCCGCCGTATCCAGCGAAATTCTGACTGACAAGACAAGGGATTGAGACTAATGCGCATGTTAGGTTTTTTCTTGAGGTCCATGCGTGGGCCCATCTTCGCGGCACTACTTACCGTCGTTCTTGTTGCGGCTATCTCGGCACAGACGACCAAAGCCAGCTTGAAAGGGCAGGTCCTCGATCCTTCGGGATCTGTCGTTCCAGGTGCGGCGATTACGCTGCAACCGGCCGGCGGGGCGGCATCGACCGTCACGAGCGACAGTGTTGGCCGGTTTTCCATCGTCGGGCTGACGGCCGGAGCCTACAACATCACGGTGAAGAAACAAGGCTTCGCCATCTATCAGATGCAGGGCTTCCCGGTAAGCGGCGACGGCAGCATCGATATTCAATTGAGCGTAGCGAGTTCGACGCAGGAAGTGACGGTCAGCGACGACCGCGGCCACGTCGAGTTGAGCCCCGACCAGAACGCGAGCGCGCTGGTCCTCAAGGGCGAGGATCTGGACTCACTTTCCGACGATCCGGACGAATTGCAGGACGACCTGCAGGCATTGGCCGGCCCCTCCGCCGGTCCCAACGGGGGAGAGATTTACGTCGACGGCTTCACAGGGGGTGCGCTGCCCTCGAAGGCGTCGATCCGCGAGGTTCGGGTCAACGCGAATCCGTTCTCTGCCGAATACGATCATATTGGTTATGGCCGCATTGAGATATTTACCAAGCCCGGCATGGATAAACTGCGCGGCCAGGTTTCGACCAACTTCAACGACAACGCCTTCAATGCGCGAAACCCGTTTCTTGGTTCGGAGGCCAAGCCGGCCTTTCAATCGAAGCAGTTCAGTGGTAATCTCGCCGGCCCGCTGACAAAGAAGATTTCGTTCACCCTCGACTTCGAGCGGCGTGACATCAACGAATTCGGGGTGATCTACGCGACCGTCCTGGACAGTAACTTCCTGCCCGCGACATTGCAGTCGGCGGTGCCTGCCGCTACCATGCGCCAGGATCTCACTCCCAAGCTGGACATTGCGCTCAACGACAAGAACACGCTGACTCTCAGATACCAGTGGGAGCGCACTTCGGTAGACAACTCGGGGGTCGGCTCGTTCTCCCTGGCAGACCGTGGAGTGAACACCACAGGCGGCGAGCATCACTTTTTCGTCACCGAAACCGCGGTTTTGGGCAGCAAAGCCGTGACGGAGACGCGGCTCCAATACAGGCGTGAAGACACTTCGAACACGGTCGCAAGCACCCTGCCTGCGATCAGCGTTTCGGATTCGTTCAACAGCGGCGGTTCGCCTATGGGTCAGGCCTGGAACAAAGACAGGTTCTACGAACTGAGCAACATGACGACGTACACGGCCGGCGTGCACACCCTGAAATGGGGCGGCCGGATGCGATTCGACAGTGTGGGCGACTATTCGCCCTCAAACTTCAATGGTACGTTCTCGTTCATCGGTGGCCAGGCTCCCGTTTTGAACGACCAGATGCAGATTGTGAACGGCTCCGACGGCAACCCTCTCATGGCGCAGGAGACTTCGCTGGAGCGCTACCGGCGGACGTTGGTTCTGCAGCAGGCCGGCTACACCGCGGCACAGATCCGGACGATGGGCGGCGGTGCCAGTCTGTTCTCCCTGGCCGGAGGCAATCCGCTGGTGAACGTCGATCAAACCGACGTCGGGCTCTTCCTGACCGACGATTGGCGCCTGAAGCCGACTTTCACGTTGAGCCTCGGGCTGCGCTATGAAAACCAGACCAACATCGGCGACATGGGCGACTACGCACCGCGCATCGGCTTCGCCTGGGCGATCGGCGGAGGCAAGAATAAAGCAGCGAAGACCGTCATTCGCGGCGGCGCCGGCTTCTTCTACGACCGGGTGAACGACAGCCTGACGATGGCTGCCCTTCGCTACAACGGGATTACACAGCAGTCCTACCTGGTCCGCAACCCTGATTTCTACCCGAACATGCCGACGCTGGCGACGCTCGCCTCCGATCTGCAGCCGAGCACCACGACCAAGCTGTACAGCGGACTGGTGGCGCCTCGCATCGCTCAGACCGGCTTGAGCATCGAGCGGCAGTTGCCCAAGAATACTTCGCTGACAGCCACGTGGGCCTTCTCGCGCGGAATGCACTACCTGCTCACGCGCAACATCAACGCTCCTCTCTCCGACGGCAGCTACCCGTACGGAAACCCGAATCCTCTCACCCTCTATGAGTCGGACGGATTGTTCACGCAGAATCAGTTGATCGTGAACGTGAATTCACGCATGAACAAGAGGGTGACGCTTTTCGGCTTCTACACACTCGGCAAGGCGGAAGGCAACTCGGACGGCGGCTCGCCCATGAATCAGTACGACCTGCGGAGTGAGTGGGGTCCCACCAGGTTCGACATACGCCATCGCTTCTTCATCGGCGGTTCGGTAGCCGCCCCGCTGAGGATTATGTTCAGCCCGTTCATCACCGGTTCATCGGGGGCGCCGTACAACATCACGACCGGCAACGACTTCAACGGGGATCTGATCTACAACGCCCGGCCGGCCTTTGCCACCGATCCCAACGCGCCGGATGTCGTCTCCACGCCCCTCGGCCTGTTCAACACCAAGCCCCAGCCTGGCGACAAGATCATCCCGCGCAACTACGGCCGCGGTCCCGCTCAGTTCAACCTGAACCTGCGCGTGGCGCGCACCTGGGGCTTCGGCAAGAGCACGGAAACTGCCGCCAATGCCGGTATGCCGGGCGGCGGTCGTGGCGGCCCAGGCATGTTCGGCGGCCACCGCGGACCTGGCGGCCCCGGCGGAATCTTCGCGGCGGCGAACACCGGCAGGCGCTTTAACCTGACGCTCTCCGCGTCCGCGCGCAACATCATCAACCGCGAGAATTTCGCGCCTCCAGAAGCGAACCTGAGTTCGCCGGATTTCGGCCAGTCGCTGGCGCTCGCCGGCGGGTTCGGCGGCGCCGCTTCGGTCTACAACCGCAGACTCGACTTGCAGTTGCGACTTACCTTCTGACGCCCGGTTACCATCCAGGCAGGGTAGAGTCAAAAATGCAGAGAGGGCGGGGTTAAATCCCGCCCTGTTGTTGCGTTTTGTCCCGCCAGGCCCGCGGGTGCGAGCAGGTTGAATCCCGCGGCCCGTGCAAATGGAACCGGGGGTCCGCCTGCTCAGATCTCCCAGCGCCAAAGGCTCGCGCCGACCGTGAAACCGGCTCCGACAGCAGAGAAGAGCACATAATCGCCCTTCTTGAGCAGGCCCTGGTCCACCGCGTCCCGCGTCGCCAATGGCAGCGTCCCGGAAGTGGTGTTGCCGTAGCGTTGAATATTGATCATCACGTGATCGAGCGGCATCTTCAGGCGCTCGGCGCAGGCCGTGATGATCCGAAGATTCGCCTGGTGCGGGATCATCACCGACACGTCTTCAATCTTCATCCCCTGCTCGGCG
>Ga0315272_10000527_pt1 | contig 19266 bp, 12 predicted proteins | sample C3_middle_MG_FD_203918 | JGI IMG/M metagenome (GOLD analysis project Ga0315272, IMG submission 203918) | Sediment microbial communities from Yellowstone Lake, YNP, Wyoming, USA - C3_middle | ecosystem: Environmental > Aquatic > Freshwater > Lake > Sediment | place: USA: Wyoming | collected...
CCGAGTTGCTCAAACACATTGACATGGCGGATAAAACCAAAAATTTCGTTTTGCTCGACGAAAGCAAGGACCGCAGCTATACGGCGCAAACCGGCTTGATCGCCGACGCGGCGGGTGGGAAATTCCCCAACCACAAGACGCCCATGACACTGGTCCCGGGCGCGCGCACTTTAAACGCCGACAGCAAAGAGCTCGTGATCCGGTTCGAGTCTGCCGAGCTGGCGGGTGTCAAACTGGTCAAAACCTATACCTTGACCCGTGGCTCGTATGTGATTGCGGTCAAACACGAGGTACTCAACCAGGGCGCAGCCGCAGTGTCGCCGCAGTTGTACCTGCAACTGGTCCGCGATGGCAACAAGCCGCTGGGTGAGTCTTCCTTCTATTCCACCTTCACCGGTCCGGCCATCTACACCGATGCCAAAAAATACCAGAAGGTTGATTTCAAGGACATCGACAAGGACAAGGTCGAGATTGAAAAAACAGCGCAGAACGGTTACGTCACCATGGTGCAGCATTACTTTGCCAGCGCCTGGTTGCTCGGTGATGGCATCAAACGCGATTTGTTCATGCGCAAGGTCGATACCAATCTTTATGCGGTTGGCATGATCACGCCCATGGACAACATTGCGCCTGGCAGCAGCAAAACAGTGGAGGCTAAATTATTCGTCGGCCCGCAGGAAGAAAAAGCGCTGGAGTCCTTGGCGCCCGGGCTGGAGCTGGTCAAGGACTACGGTTGGCTCACCATTCTGGCCAAGCCCTTGTACTGGCTGCTCGACAAGCTCGATGGTTTTATTGGCAACTGGGGCTGGTCTATCGTCGCCCTGGTGCTGCTTTTGAAGGCGGCCTTTTATTGGCTCAATGCCAAGGCCTACGCCAGCATGGCGAAGATGAAGGCGATCAACCCGAAAGTGGCAGAAATGCGGGAGCGCTTGAAGGAAAAACCACAGCAGATGCAGCAAGAGATGATGCGCATCTACCGGGAGGAAAAAGTCAACCCTATGGGTGGTTGTTTCCCGATCATGATCCAGATTCCAGTGTTCATTGCCTTGTACTGGGTGCTGCTGGCCAGCGTCGAGATGCGCAATGCGCCCTGGATCATGTGGATCCATGATCTTTCATCGCCCGATCCGTTTTATATATTGCCGCTGGTCATGACACTGACGACGGTGTTGCAAACCTCGCTTAATCCGGCACCGCCCGATCCCATGCAGGCCAAAATGATGTGGTTCATGCCGCTGGCGTTCAGCGTCATGTTCTTCTTCTTCCCGGCGGGCCTGGTCTTGTACTGGATCACCAACAACATCTTGTCAATTGCACAGCAGTGGATCATCAATACCCGCATGGGGGTACCGCCCAAGTTCAATCTGCCCAAGTTCTGAACCTGGGCGAGAGTGGTCGGCCTGGTTGGTGACCTCTTGTTGATCAGTTCTTGATTCCATGCTGGCGCGTCACCTCGATCCCATCGTTGCCATCGCCACCGCTGCCGGTCGGGGCGCGGTGGGCATTGTCCGGGTTAGCGGCAAGGACCTCAAACCGCTGGTTGCTGCTGTTTGCGGGCGGGCGTTGCGCGCGCGTGAGGCCACTTACACCGCATTTCTGGAACGCTCCGGGCAGGAAATTGACCGAGGGCTGGCGATATATTTTCCAGCACCGCACTCGTTCACCGGTGAAGATGTTCTGGAGTTGCAGGCCCACGGCGGGATGGTGGTGCTGCAACTTTTGTTGGCGCGCTGCCTCGAAGCCGGGACGGCGCTTGATCCGCTTGCGCAGGTGCCGCAACTGGCCGGCCTGCGTCTGGCGCTGCCCGGCGAATTTTCAGAGCGCGCTTTTCTCAACAACAAGATCGATCTGGCGCAGGCCGAGGCCATTGCCGATCTGATTGATGCCAGCACCGAGGCCTCGGCGCGCAGTGCCAGCCGCTCACTGTCCGGCGCGTTTTCCAGGGAAATCCACACGCTGCGCGATGCGCTGGTTCATTTGCGCATGCAAGTGGAGGCGACACTCGATTTTCCAGAGGAAGAGATCGACTTTTTGCGGCAGTCCGATGCCCGCGGACAGTTGTCAAAATTGGCGCAAACCGTGCAGACCGTGTTGCGACAAGCGTGTCAGGGCGCGCTTTTGCGCGAAGGTATCAAGGTGGTGATTGCCGGCCAACCCAATGTCGGCAAATCGTCTCTGCTCAATGCGCTGGCGCAGGCTGAACTGGCGATCGTCACGCCCATTGCCGGCACCACGCGCGACAAAGTCCAACAAACCATCCAGATCGAAGGCGTGCCGGTGCATGTGATTGATACCGCCGGTTTGCGCCACAGTGAGGACGAGATCGAAAAAATTGGCATCGCCCACAGCTGGGCGGCAATCAGCGCGGCAGACGTGGTGCTGTTTTTGCATGACCTGACGCGGCAAGCAGCTCCTGATTACATCGCGGATGACGCAGCAATAGCCAAGGCGATTGCCTTGAACCTGCCTTCAAATGGGTCTGTTATCGAGGTTTGGAACAAGGTCGATGCCGTGGCGCCGCACCGGCAGGCTGCGGGTTTGAATCTCTCGGCCAAAACCGGCGCTGGTCTGACTGCGTTGCGCAGCCAACTGTTGAAAGCGGCGGGTTGGCAGGCGTTGCCCGAAGGTGTTTTTATCGCCAGGCAGCGCCAAGTTCAGGCACTGCGCCGGGTGGCGGGACATTTGTTGCAGGCGGGTGAACATCTGGCGGCCAAAACCCCGGCGTTGGACCTGCTGGCCGAAGAGTTGCGGTTGGCGCAAAATGCCTTGTGTGAAATTACCGGTGAATTTACTTCCGATGATCTGCTGGGAGAAATATTTTCCAAATTTTGCATTGGAAAATAACCGGGCGGACTCAGTGCTCGTTGAAATCGAGCAAGGTAAAAAGCGGCAATCCCGCAGCTCTGAGTTTGTCGGAGCCGCCGAGTTCGGGCAGATCCACGATCGCCGCACCTTCCATGACTTGCGCGCCCAGTTTTTCAAGTAATTTCTTGCCCGCCATCATGGTGCCACCGGTGGCGATCAGGTCGTCAATCAGCAGAACTTGCTGGCCCGGTTTGACGGCATCCGTGTGCAGTTCGACCGTGGCGCTGCCGTATTCCAGTTCGTAAGTTTCAGCGACCGTGGTGAATGGCAGTTTGCCCTTTTTGCGGATCGGCACAAAGCCGACGTTCAATTCGTAAGCGATCACCGAGCCCAAAATGAAACCGCGGGCATCAAGCCCGGCCACCACATCAGGCCGCATCGAGAGGTCCATGTAGCGTTGAACAAAGACGTCGATCAGCACCCGGAAGACTTTGGCATCTTGCAACAACGGTGTGATGTCGCGAAACTGCACGCCCGGCGTTGGCCAGTCCGGCACCGTACGGATGTGATTTCTGAGGTACTGGTTGATACTCGGATTTTGCATGGGTGATGGGTTTGAGGCTTGATGCTGTATTGTGCCTCGATCCGTCTTGTTCAGCGGCGCCGGTTAGCCCTTGAGCAATTTTTGTTCGGCCAGCGCCAGGGTTTCAACTTTGCCCGAAAGCACCAGCGTATCGCCTTCCTCTAGCCGTGGTTCTGGAGCAAGCGCGACGACCTTGCCACTGCTGCGACGCAGGCTGACGACGCGAACACCCAGGGCCGGGAGTGCCAAGCTACCGAGTGTTTGACCAATTGATTGCGCTTGCGGGGCCAAGGTCAGCGTTGCCAGACGTTCTTGTTGAAGCTCGTCAACCGGGTCGTCGTCGGTTCCATGGAAGTAACCGCGCAACAGGTTGTAGCGGGCATCACGCTGGTCGCGCACGATCCGAATCACACGGCGCAGAGGTACGCCAACCAGGGCCAGGGCATGGCTGGCCAGCATCAGTGAGCCTTCAATGGCCTCGGGCACCACCTCGGTAGCGCCCGCTTGGCGCAGCGCTTCGAGCTCATGGTCGTCGTAGGTGCGCACGATCACCGGAACCTGCGGTGCGTGGGCCCGGACATGCGCCAGTACCTTCTTGGCACTGGGCAGTTCGAGGTAGGTGATGACCACGGCACTGGCTCGCGCCAGCCCCGCGGCCATCAAGGCGGGCAGGCGCGCGGCGTCGCCAAAGACGACGGAGTCACCCGCGGCGGTGGCCTGGCGCACGCGGTCGGGATCGAGATCGAGCGCAAGGTAAGCGATGTTTTCTTGCTCCAGCATGCGAGCCAGGTTTTGGCCGCAACGGCCATAGCCACAAATGATGACGTGTTTGTTGGCGCCGATGGAGCGACGGGCGATGGTGGTCATCTGTAGAGATTGTTGCAGCCATTCGCTGCTGACCAGCTTCAACACGATTGAATTGCTGTACATGATGATGAAGGGGGTTGCCAGCATGGAGAGCACCATGCTGGCCAGTATCGGGTTGAGCAGCGCGGCAGGCACCAGGGCGTTGCTTTGCGCCAGCGTCAGCAGTACAAACCCGAATTCACCGGCTTGCGCCAGGTAGAGCCCGGTGCGCAGCGAAACACCCATGGTGGCGCCCAGGGCACGTGCCAGCAAAGTCGTCAGCGCTGCCTTGAGCAACACGGGCAACGTCACCAGCAGCAGTACCAGGGGCCAACGTTGCCATACCAGTTGCCAGTCCAGTGACATACCGATACTGATGAAAAACAGTCCCAGCAACACATCGTGAAAGGGCCGGATGTCGGTCTCCACTTGTTGCTTGTACTGGGTCTCGGAGATCAGCATGCCGGCCACAAAAGCCCCCAACGCCAGACTTAAACCGGCCAGCTTGGTCAACCATGCCAGCCCCAGCGTAATAAGCAGCAGGTTGAGGACGAACAGCTCCTCGCTTTTACGTTGGGCCACCAGGGTTAACCACCAGCGCATGACGCGTTGACCACCGACCAGCAACAGGGTTATCACAACGATGGCCTTGAAGCTGGCCAATGCCAGTGTTTCAAAAAGCTGCTCACCCGCAGCCCCCAACGCCGGGATCAGCACCAGCAAAGGCACCACGGCCAAGTCCTGAAACAGCAAGACACCCATGATGCGCTTGCCGTGCTCCGAATCCATTTCCAGATGCTCGGTCATCAGCTTGACCACGATGGCTGTGCTGCTCATCGCAAACGCACCCGACAAGGCCAATGCCGTTTGCCAGTTCATCTGCCACAGTGTCGGTGCCATACGGGCCAGACCCAAGGTTGCCACCGTGGCCATGAGCATCGTTGCCAGCACTTGAAAAAATCCCAGTCCAAATACATGACTGCGCATCGCGCGCAGCTTGGGCAAGTTGAACTCGAGCCCAATAACGAACATCAGAAACACAACCCCGAACTCGCCCAGATAACGCACGCCCTCGGCATTCTTGGCGACCGCCAGAGCGTGTGGTCCAATCAGCATGCCGACGCTCAGATAACCCAGCATCGGTGGCAGTTTCAGAAAACGGCAGGTCACCACGCCCAGCACGGCGGCCAACAGATAGACTAGGGTGAGTTCAAGCGGGTTCATACTCGCATCCTAACAAGGACGTGCGTGCACCGATAAAATCCCATCATGACTGTTCAACCTACACCGTCCCGCGCCTTCCAAGCGGAGCAGGCGATCCGCCTGGCACAGGAAACCCTTGATATTGAAGCGGCCGCAGTGCTGGGTTTGAAGCCGCACATCGGGGAATCATTTGCCCGCGTGGTCGAGATGATATTGCGTGTGAGCGGCCGCGTGGTGGTGATGGGAATGGGCAAAAGCGGCCATATCGGGCGCAAGATAGCTGCCACGCTGGCCTCCACCGGGACGCCCGCGCTGTTCGTGCACCCAGGCGAGGCCAGTCACGGTGACCTTGGCATGATCAAGCCGGTCGATCTGGTGCTGGCGATTTCGAACAGCGGCGAAACCGAGGAGTTGATCGCGATCCTGCCTGTCTTGAAACGCCTGGGCGCGCCCCTGGTTGCGATGACGGGCAGGGCCGAATCGACCTTGTCCGGCCACGCCGACGTGTTTCTCAATTGCGGCGTCGAGAAAGAAGCTTGTCCCTTGAACCTGGCGCCCACTGCCAGCACCACGGCGCAACTCGCGATGGGGGACGCTTTGGCGGTGGCGCTGCTTGATGCGCGCGGCTTCAAGGTGGAAGATTTTGCCCGTTCGCACCCGGGTGGCGCGCTCGGACGCAAGCTGCTGACCCATGTTCGTGACGTGATGCGCACGGGAGAAGCCGTGCCCAAGGTTGGCGCGCAGGCCGGTTTCAGCGAATTGATGCGGGAGATGAGCGTCAAGGGGCTGGGCGCCGCAGCGATCGTGGACGACAACGCCAAAGTGTTGGGAATCTTTACCGATGGTGATTTGCGCCGCCTGGTTGAGAAGGGCATCGACTTGCGCGCCAGCACCGCGCAACAAGTGATGCACCCCAACCCGACGACCATTGCCAGTGACGCCCTGGCAGTGGAGGCTGCCGAACTGATGGAGTTGCGCTGCATCACCAGTGTGTTGGTGCTGGATGCGACGGGGCGCTTGTGCGGCGCGCTTAACAGCAACGACCTGATGCGAGCCAAGGTGATATGACCCCCGCGCTTGCCATTGCATGTGCTGCGCTGCCCCCCGAGGGGGCTGTTTCGCTTGGGGGCGGCCCGACAGCGAAACTGACCCCCGCGCTTAATTTTCCGCCCGAGTTGCTGCTGAAAGCACAGGGCATTCGGGTGGTTTTTCTTGATGTGGACGGTGTGCTGACTGACGGTGGTTTGTATTACACGTCGATAGGCGAAGAGATCAAGCGTTTTAACACGCTTGATGGCCATGGCCTCAAGCTGTTGCAGCACGCTGGCATCACCCCGGTGATCATTACCGGGCGCGACGCCAAAGCGCTGCGTCGGCGCCTGGCGGACTTGGGTATCGATCAGGCGCACTACGGCGTTGCAGACAAACAAGCGGTGGCAGAGCAAGCGCTCAAGGTGTTGGGCCTGACCTGGGCTCAGGCGGCGGCAATGGGTGACGACTGGCCCGATCTGTCCGTCATGCGGCGTTGTTCGCTGGCCTGCGCGCCGTGCAACGCCCATGTTGAGGTGAAGGCGATCTCGCACCACGTGACGCGAGCCCAAGGCGGGGAGGGTGCGGTCAGAGAAATGTGCGATTTGTTGCTGACGGCAGCGGGACACTATGCCGACCTGCTGGAGAAAAGCGCGCGGTGAACAAGTTGTTGCGCCAGTTTTGGGAGCGCCTGTCGCTGTATTTGCCTGTCATTCTCATGGGTCTGCTGGCGCTGGGTACCTATTGGTTGGTTCGAAGCACGCCACTGCTGGCACCTGACCAACCAGCGGTCCCTACACGCCATGAGCCAGACTATTTCATGCGCAAGTTTTCAGTCAAGACGTTTGATGCCGCTGGCCGTCTCAAAAGCGAAGTGATGGGGAATAATGCCCGTCATTACCCCGACACCAACACCCTGGAAATTGATCTTATCCGTATTCGTTCATTTAACGCGGAGGGTCGGTTGACCGTCGCTACGGCTGGGCGCGCTTTGACCAACAGCGATGCCTCCGAGATCGAGTTGTTTGACAAAGCGCATGTGGTGCGCGAGTCAGCACTGAGCCCGAATGGGAAAGCGGAACCATCGATGGAATTTCGTGGTGAATATTTGCATGCATTCATGACCACCGAGCGCATCACGTCGCCGCAACCGGTGGAACTGACCAGGGGCAAAGATTACTTCTCGGCGGATTCGATGGACTTTGACAAACCCGGGCGTGTGATGCTGCTCACCGGACGTGTCAAGGGTTCGCTGGTGCCCCAGGTGCCCAGATAGTCCGATCAGAGACGGTCATGTCAAAACTCGTTTTCATCACCGGTGCCTCCAGTGGCATCGGTCAAGCGCTGGCCTGGCGCTATTACCAGGCGGGCTATTCCTTGGCCCTGGTGGCACGCCGCAGCACGGCAATTGAACTGTGGGCCAGAACCCGCCAGATCGATGCCGACCGCTACCGGATTTACAGTGCGGATGTGGCCCTGCCGGACAGCATTGGGGCGGCCGGGCAGGCTTGTCTGCGCCAACAAGGCATCCCTGACGTGGTGATTGCCAACGCCGGCATCAGTGTTGGTGTGGACAGCTCTCGAGGTGAAGACTTGCTGGTCATGGCGCGTACCTTGGCGGTCAACAACGTTGGCATGGCGGCAACGTTTCAGCCTTTTATTTCGGTCATGGTCAAACGCGGTGCCGGGGCGCTGGTCGGCATGGGCAGCATGGCGGGCATCCGGGGCTTGCCCGGGCATGGCGCTTATTGCGCCAGCAAGGCCGCAGTCATCAGCTACTGCGAGAGCCTGCGCGGTGAATTGCGCCGCAGCGGTGTCAAAGTGGTAACCCTTTGTCCAGGTTATATCGATACCCCCATGACGCAAAAAAATACTTACCCGATGCCGTTTTTGATGCAGCCGGATGATTTTGCCAACAAGGCGTTCCAGGCGATAGAGTCCGGTCAGAGCTACCGGGTGATTCCTTGGCAAATGGGGGTGGTGGCCAAGTTGCTGCGGCTCCTGCCGAATGGCCTGTTTGACAGAGTCTTGGCCGGGCAACCCCGAAAACTCCGCAACCCGCAAGACTGAAGCCAATGCCAAACCAGCCTTGTCGCTGCTTGTCTCGCTCTGCCTGAGGCTCGGCATCTAAGCATGATTGAGTTGGAAATGGAATGGACACCAGCTTGACCGGCAGTCTTGAACGTTAACCGCCTTGACATGAAAAAAGGGCCACAAGGGCCCTTTTGTTTTTGATTGACGTGATGTCAGTCAAGTGATTAGTAGCTGCTACGACCACCGCCGGCGCCACCGCCGTAACCGCCGCCACCGCTACGACCGCCGCCGGCGCCACCGCCGTAACCGCCGCCGCCGCCAGCGCCGCCGCCATAGCCACCACCACCGCCGCCGCCGCTACGGCCGCCACCGAAACCACCGCCACCACCACCGGTACGCGGAGGACGTGCTTCCATGGGACGGGCTTCGTTGACCACGAGTCCGCGACCACCGTATTGTTGACCGTTCATTCCAGCAATGGCGGCTTGCGCCTCAGCGTCGCTGCCCATTTCCACAAAGCCAAAGCCTTTGGAACGGCCAGTGTCACGTTCCATCATGACCTTGGCGCTGGTGACGGTACCGTGTGCGGCAAATGCTTGCTGCAAGTCTTCATCACGAAAAGTGTAAGGCAGATTGCCTACGTAAAGTTTGTTGCCCATAAAAGGACTCCTCAAAATGACTCAAAACGCGATGGAGTCTAAAACCGCAATTAACCCGCAATCAACAAACCAATGAAGACTTAAAGCAGACGCGAAACTGACTATGCACCGCAAACTTGTACAACCGATTTTCGGCAATACCGGGACATTATGCGTCAACTTTTACATTTTCACAATTTTTTTCTTCAAGGCCCGGTAACACCGAAGAACGGGGAGACTAAAGAGCCTGGCAACGGGCTAATGCTGTGCCAGTACCTGGCGAATCGTGGCGGCCAACTCCTCGGCGACAAATTTGGCGACGTAAGCGTCCGCGCCGACGCTTCTCACATGGCCCTCGTTGGTGGTGCCGGTCAGAGAGGAGTGGATGACCACCGGAATTGAATTAAAGCGCGCATCCTGCTTGATGTTGCGGGTGAGCGTGAAACCGTCCATCTCGGGCATTTCCAGGTCAGTCAGCACCAGCGCCACTTTGTCATGAGCCGTCTTGCCTTCGGCGATGGCTTGTTTTGAAATGGCTTGCAACTGATCCCAGGCTTCCTGACCTGTTTTGGTCATGATATAGGGCACCTCCATGGCCTTGAGCCCCTGCTCAATCATCATCCGGGCCACCGCCGAGTCATCTGCAGCAAGAATGATCGCTCCGCTGGGCAAACGCAACTTGGGCAGCACGTTGTTTGCGGTTATGGATTGGTGTTGTTGCGGAAACACGTCGCGCAAAATCTGCTCGACGTCGAGCACCTGCGCCAGGCGGGTGTTTTCGGCGTTGCCGTCGAGCCGGGCAATGCTGGTGACCAGGCCGCCGCCGTTGCCTTCCGCCGAGAGCACTTGCTTCCATTCCAGCCGTACGATCTCATTGACTTCTTCCACCGCAAACGCTTGCGTGGTGCGGGCGAATTCGGTCACCAAAAGAATGCCCAAACCCTTGGTCGGAGTGCACCCGGTAAGGGCCGGCAGGTTGATGACCGGAATCATTTGCCCCCGAATATTGGCCACCCCCATGACGCTGGGCGGCGCATTGACCATCACGGTAATTTCTGGCATGACCAGAATCTCCCGCACCTTGAACACGTTGATGCCAAACAGTTCATGCCGATCCGAGCCGGCGGATTGGCCTAAACGAAAAAGCAGCAACTCAAACATGCTGTTGCCAGCCAGGTTGGTTCGCTCATCAATATCGCGCATTTGTTTGTTCATGAATTGATCCGTTTAAAAAATAGCAAGAAGGGCATAACGGCTGTCCTATGACTCGTTGTTACTTTGGCCATAATACCCATAGTCGCAAAGGTTGCTTGAGGCGACCCGCCAATTCGGCGGCTGCGACGTCCCAGCCGACAAAATAATCGGCCCGCACCGCGCCGACAATAGCATTGCCAGTGTCTTGCGCCAACACCAGTTTTTGCAGGTTGATGTTGACGCCACTGGAGGCCAGCCACACCGGTGTGCCAAAAGGAATACTGCCGGGGTCCACTGCAATCGAACGCCCCGGTGTCAGCGGCACGCCTTGCGCACCTTTGGGGCCCGAAGCGGCGTCCTGGTCGGACAAGCGCTCTTCCCGGAAGAACACGGTGCGTGGATTGGTCCATAGCATCTCATTGACGCGGGCCGGATTTTGTAACGCCCAGGCCTTGATGGCAGGCCAGGAAGCATCCCGCAGCGCGCCCTGGTCGAGCAGCCAGCGACCAACGCTTCTATACGGTTGCTCATTGGAAGCCGCATAAGCCAAACGCACCCAAACCCGGCTGCCGTCAGCCTCTGTGATACGCAAACGGCCGGAGCCCTGAATCTGCAATACCAAGGCGTCAATGGGGTTTTCCAGAAACGCAATTTCACGCCCTTGCAAGGCGACCTGGGCCGGCGCCAAGGTATCGATCTCCTGGCGCGTGTACCAAGGCTGGCGCTGCGCCAGACCATTGGGTGGCCGGTACAAGGGCACAGTGAAGTTGGCGCTGGCCGTGCGGGTGGCCTCCAGCACCGGTTCGAAATAAGCCGTCAGCAGTCCATCGGCACTGCCAGCCAAGTCTTCCACCCGGTAAGGCTGTAGCCGTTTCATAAGCCAGATGCGTTGTTCTTCGGCGCTGCCTATGCTCAAGCGCCGCACCTCGATGCACAAGGGGGCAAATGCCGGGCCTGGGCGCGTGCAACTTTTCAGCCAGGCACCCCAGGCCTCAAACAAGGTGTCATCTTCAAAACCGGGCAACTCGGCCCAGTGCACCGGCCACCAGCGGCCGCTAGCTCGCGTGATGGGCGCGGGCAAAGTGGCACCCGCGTCGCCAGCGCCGACCTGGCGCTGCGGCTCTGGCATGCTTGAAGGCCGGGCAGCGGGCGCAGACAACTGCACCGGTGCACTGCCGCAGGCAGCCAGCATGCCTGCCATCAAACCATGCAACATGTGCCACAGAAGCCGGTTCATGCGTTTACGCCTGCTTGCGGCCGCACTGGTTTTATTGTTTGTGATGGTCTGGCGGAGCATATTTTTTGGTGGAAAAAGCGAATTGACGCAACCCCCAAACTTTACCCATCAGGGGGTCACCGCTGCATAGCCTTGTGATGGCATAAGGCTTCACGGATGACGTTGCAACTTGGTGATTTTAGGGTCAGCCCAACTGCCGTCGATGTGAAATTCCTGGGTGGTGGACTCAATCAAGGGCCGGCGCAAGAACCACTGCGCCAAAAAAGTCCCCAGACCGATGGCCGGGTTGATGACGGAGGCAATCAATGAGGCCGTGCCGGCATTGATTTCAGGGATCACCATGACCTTCAGATCCTGGGTTTCTTTGGCAATATCAGCTTGCCCCTCCATCAGCACGGCGGCATTGACGCCTTTCATCTGCAAATTGTTGGTTTTCGCGATGCCCTGTTCAATGCCAACGTCGCCGCGCACGAAATCAAAAGAAAAACCGTCGCTGAAGACATCTCTGAAATCGAGTGTCAACCGCCGCGGCAAGGCTTGCAGACTGAGTACACCCAGCAATTTGGCAATACCCGGATCGGCTTTCAAAAATTGTCCGGTTTCTATATTGACCGTAAAAGCGCCGGTCATGGAGGGGTAGTCCAGGCTGATGGGCGAGCCCAGCCAGGCGACCCGTCCTTCCATTTTGCCGCTTCCCTTGCGCACCACACCCTTCATGCCCAGACGCGCCAGCAGTTCGCCGCTATCGCTAATGTCGAGTTTGAAATTCAACACGGTGCGCCGACGCGTGGGCGTGCTGCTGGCAGCGCTGGTGCCGCTTTGTGCATTGCTGCTGGCCCAATTGCCGCTTGCCGTCAGCACTGCTTCTGGCGTTCCGAGGTTGAGCTTGTTGAGACGCCACTCCCGTTCACCCTCCTTCAACACCAGTCCGGCGGCACCGCGGTTGATGGCTTCCACTTCCAGGCGGCCGAGCCGTTTGCCGCGCAACTCAAAATCTTCCACCACGACATCGAGGGCCGGAATGCTGGCCGGTTGTTCGCTTAGCAGTGCTTCGACCTCACTGGCGGCATTGGGCGCAATGGTCAAACGCGCCAGCCGGGCAAAGACGCGGCCGGCGCCAGCGTCTGAGGGTTGACGGTATTCAAGGTAGCCATTGAGCTCGTTGGCATCCAAATTGGCGCGCCACAACAGCCCTTCACGGGTGCCGCCCACCAGTACGTTATTGAGTTTTCTGCCCCCGAAAGTCAACTCACGCGCGCGCACCGCGAGGCTGGTGGGCAGGTAAGTCAATGCCACTTGGGCCGAACCCGAACTCGCCACTCGCGTGGCAGCGGCGCCGGCTAAGGCGGCGCCGGTCAATGGCGTGGACGCGGCTTGCGACAGGACGGCCTCCCAGGCATCCAGATCAAAGGTGCTCAAGTTGATGTTGGCCGCCACCCCCGCCTCAGGCATGGGGACTGACTCTGTGGGCGCCAGGCCAAGCGCAACAGTGCCACGCATGACGCGTGGCGCAGGACCCGAAAGATCACGCAAATAGGTGATAGAAGCGAGGCGCCCGAACTCCAGTGTCAAGCGATCCTGTAGGCGGGTTGAGCTAGTGGGGCCAGCCGACAGGGATTCGCTCAGCAAGACGTTCTCAATCCGAAGCGGCAGCGTCACCTCGGCGCTCTTGCCAAAAGGCGCAGGCAAGCCAAGGCCAAGACCCTGCAAATTGCTGCTGACGCTCAACTCGGGTTCGCCGCGGCGCAGGGCCAAGGTGGCGGTGTAAGCTGCGCTGCCACTGGCATGTTGCGCCAGCCGCGCGACAAAACCGAGTTCCTTGGCTTGACGCAAACCGTCGGCGGAAGCCGTGCCGCTGACGCGAATCAGCATCGTGGGTGTCGCGGCATTGACGCGGGCCGCAGACAGGCCGAGCGAGCCGCCTTCCAGGCGAACCTCACCGCCCAGCATGCGGGCCTGGCCGCCAGCAATGGCAAACCCGTTTTCAGAAAAATTCACGACACCCCGAGCGCGACTTAACTGGGGCGTGTCGGGTCGGATTTGAAGGTCGTTACCGGCCAACGTGACGCTGCCTTGCAGCGTGGATTTGGCAAGGTCGGCAATCGGTAAATTGAGCTTCAACCTGTATTCAGCATTGCCGCTGGCCACTGACCGGCTCAGAGACTGACCGGTCATCAAGCCCAGCGGTGAGTCGTTGACAACACCGAGCGCCTCCGCCAGCGCGCCATGGATCTGTGCGTTGACGCTCACGGTTGCATGTTTCAGGTCGGCAATGGTCGCCTCGATCTTGTTGATCTGCAAGCCCGAACTGGCCCCCATGCGTGCACTGGCAGCGCGCACTTGCATTTGTGCACGCTCAAATACCAGTTCACCACTGAGCTGCGTCAGAGCAGGCCAGGGCAGGGCATCGCGCGCTTGCAGACTGCGCGGCACATAAATGAAAGTTGCATTTTGAACGTCGGCGGAAATTCTGAATTCGCCTTGTTTGGGGTCGGTAAAAGGCATGTTGAGCAAATCGCCCTTGACCTTGAACTTGACCGAGTTGGCGCTGCCGGCGACGACGGCTTCACGCACGTAATCACGCACTTCCCGCTTGATGATGGAGGGCAGATAGCGATGCACCCGGGTGCCGTTGGCCCGGCTCAGGGAACCCTGCAAATCGAGCACCCCCGGAAAGCGCGATTGGGCCTTGGACTTGGCGGGGTCGCTGGTTTCCCATTTGATTTGCGCTTCGCCCTGGGCGTCGGCATTGTTGAACTTGAGGTTGGGCAGCTGCACCGCGATGCGTGCACCCTTGATTTGCCACTTGACATCGGTTGACAACTGAGCGACGGGAATGAGTGCCTCGTCGAAAATTGTGGGCAGCTCAAGCGCACCGTTGGCCAAGTTGATGCTGGCAAGACCGTCCGACTGGTTGAAATCAAAGTCGATGGTGGCACCCCGAACGCCGGGAAATCCGGCTGTGGTGGCCAGTTCAAGCTGGCTCACCAGTCCCTTGACCTGGTATTGGCTGAAAGCCCCCATCGGCCCCTGCCAGTTGGCCGTCATCCGCTGCACCCGCCCTTTGGGTGCATAGGTCATTAACGCGCTGCGGGCGCTGGCGGCAATGGGCAAGCGATCAGCAATTTGCGCCAAGGCCTGCAGGTCAAGCTGGTCGGCTTTGAGCGTGCCCTGCGCTGCCTGCTTGCCCTGGTCGGCCAGGTAGGTGACGCTGACGTTGCCGCCGGGCCAGTGCAAGCCATCTTCCGTGTCAAACGCCAGCCCGTGGGTTGAAAACTCGAATCCGTTGGGGTGCGAGCGGGCACCCAGGCGCCCGCGCACTGACTGCAGCGTCAAAGCTTGCAAGCCAGCGCCCAAAGTCACGCTGACTTGGGCCAAGGCCATATCGGCCACCGCAGCGACCACCTGGCCTTGGCTCATGTCGGCCCAGACGGTGAGCGCGCCATTGCCCTGGCGCAGATCGACACCGATATCGGCGTAACGTCGCAACTCAGACAAATCAACCCGTGTAAATGCGCCGTAGAGCTGACCCTGCCAATCCTGCCAGGCACCGTTGTGGCGTGACAGCAAAGGCTGCTGGAACATACCGCGCAGACTGAACCGCTCGCCCCACGGCGCGCTGGGCGTGGCATCGAGTCGCAGGTTGTGCTTGTGCCCCTGGTTGCGCACCACCAACTCGACCTGGCTCAGCGTCAGCGCCGGGGCCGAGCGCAATTCATCGGTCCACTCGATGTTGCCGTCATGAATGGCAAACTCGATCTGCGAAAAAAACCAGTCCACAGCAGCCTGGTTGGCGCCGCCATTTTTTGAAAAATCAAGCCCGGCGACGTAAATCTTTCCATCGGCAGCGCGTCGGATACTGAGCGTCGGCCGGTCCACATACAGTTGCTCGAAACCAAGTTGCCAGAGCGAGCGCGGCGACAAGGCCACCAGCACGCGCGGCAGCCGCAAGGCCACTCGGCCCTGGGCATCGAAAAGCTGCACATCGGTGAGCTCGAACGATGGAATCATGCCAGTCGTTTGCGCGCTGATGGCACCGATGCGTACCGGTACCCCCAACAGTTGCGTGGCCTGCGCCTCGAGCTGTGGGCGAAACTCGCCGATTCGCGGCACAATCAACCACTGTAGCGCGCCCCAGGTCAACCCGAAAACAAGCCACGCCGCCAGCACCAATGCGAGTGCCCAGCGTGCAAGACGGGACAATATTTTCAACTGTGATGAAGGAGCGGGTGTCAAGTCAATCATTGAGGGGACAGGAGATATGACAGGAATTATGACCCGAGCCGCATTGCTATCCTACTCGCGCTTTGGACAACGTGTAAGACGCCGTTACGAAAGCCAACTCCATTTGTTGCCAGCGGGGATGCCCAGGCGGGATTTGATGGTGCAGGCATTTGAGGCCCTGCGCGCAACGGGCCTGGATCTTGGCGGCGCCTTACGCGTCACCCGGCAATTGGTACTCGAACGCCTGCAAACTCTGGACTGCGATCAACAGGCGACCCTGCAGCAGGTGACCCAAGCCATGACCGATTTGGCGGAATTCGCGTTAGACCGCGTTTGCCGCGAGGTGCAGCAAACACTGGAGCAGACCCACGGCATCCCGAGCAACGCGGCGGGTCAATGCGTGCAACTGTGGGTCGTCGGCATGGGCAAACTGGGCGCACGCGAGCTCAACGTATCGAGCGACATCGACCTGATTTACATCTACGATGCGGACGGCGATACCAGTGGCGATGCCCAGGGGCGCGGCCGACTTTCAAACCAGGAGTACTTTGCCAGGGCGGTGCGCGCCATCTATGCACTGGTCGGCGACAGCACCGAGCACGGCTTTGTTTTTCGCGTCGATCTGGCCTTGCGCCCCAATGGCAACTCCGGGCCCGCCGCCGTATCGCTGGGCGCCCTGGAAGAATACCTGCATGTGCAGGGGCGCGAGTGGGAGCGTTTTGCCTGGCTCAAAAGCCGGGTGGTGGCAACGCTGGGCGCTGGGGGCGAGGGTGGTGCGCAGGCGCTGCGCACCGTGGTGATGCCCTTCGTCTTCCGACGCTACCTCGATTACAGCGTTTTTGACGCGTTGCGCGTACTGCACCGGCAAATTCGTGAACATGCGATCAAACGCAGCAACGGGCACCCGGAGCGTGCCAACGATGTCAAGCTTTCTCGTGGCGGCATTCGCGAGATCGAATTCACCGTGCAACTGCTGCAGGTGGTGCGCGGTGGCCAGTTCCCGGAACTTAGAACGCGTCCCACCCTGGGTGCTTTGACGCGTCTGGCTAAAGCCGGCCTGATGCCCTCAAAAACTGCCGATGCCATGGCCGAGGCGTATATTTTTTTGCGTCAAGTCGAGCATCGTATCCAGTACCTGGATGATCAGCAAACCCATATTCTGCCGACGCAGGACGCGGATCTGGCGTGGATCGCCGCCAGCCTGGGTTTTTCGACAACCAGCTCGTTTCTGCACCAGCTCAATGGCTACCGAGAATTGGTGGCGCAAGAATTTGACGCGCTGCTGGGGGGTGCGGCTCAGGAATGCAAGGGTTGTCATGGGGGGAATGGGCGAGACCAGCAGTCGGTTCCTGCGGCGCTTGGTTTTGATGAATTGCTGGTGCAACTGCCCGAGATTTTTCGCCAGCGTGTAACCCTCTGGCGCGACCACCCACGGGTGCTGGCTTTGCGGGAAGACTCGCGCGAGCGGCTGCTGCGCCTGATTGCACGCACCGCCCAGTGGCTCAGTGAAGGCCGAGTCACCGAAGAGGCGGCTGTGCGGCTGGCCGACTGGATGGAGCCGCTGCTCAGGCGCGAAAGCTATCTGGCGTTGTTGATCGAACGCCCCAATGTGCATGAACGACTGTTGCGTTTGCTGGGCGCGGCGCGCTGGCCGGCGCGCTACCTGCTGCTGCACCCGGGCGTGATCGACGAACTTGCCGGCGCCGACATGCTGGATGAACGCTTTAACGCTGTTGACTTTGAGCATGAACTCGAACACCGCCGGACTTCGCTCGTTGGCACTGGTGAAGACGACGAGGAATCGCTGCTCAACTTGCTGCGCCGGGCTCATCACGCAGAAGTTTTTCGCACGCTGGCGCGCGATGTGGAGGGCAAGCTAACGGTCGAACAAGTTGCCGACGACCTCAGCGCATTGGCCGAAGTGGTGCTACGCGTGACCACGCGCTGGTGCTGGGATCACCTGAAAAACAGACACCGCGAAACACCTCAGTTCGCCATCATTGCCTACGGCAAACTCGGTGGCAAAGAGCTGGGCTATGGCAGCGACCTCGATATTGTTTTTGTTTATGACGATCCCGATGAGCGCGCCGCCGAGGTCTATGCCAGCCTGGTGCGCAAGCTCATCAACTGGCTCACCGTTAAGACCGGCGAGGGCGATTTGTACGAGATTGACACGGCACTGCGACCCAACGGCAACTCGGGTCTGCTGGTTACCTCCTTTGATGCCTACGCCAATTACCAACAGCAGCGTGGCAGCAACACCGCCTGGACCTGGGAACACCAAGCCATGACACGGGCCCGTTTTGTGCTCGGTGACGACGCGCTGCGGCAACGTTTTGATTCGATTCGGAAAACCGTTATCGGTGCCGCCCGTGATGCCGAAGCCCTCAAGGCTGAGATCATCGCCATGCGCCAACGTCTGCGCGCTGCCCACCCCGTCAAGGCGGAGCAGTTCGACGTCAAGCACAGCCCCGGTGCCATGATAGACGCCGAGTTTGCCATGCAGTACCTGGTGCTCGCCAATGCGGCGCAGCACCCGGAGTTGATGGACAACGCGGGCAATATCGCGTTGTTGGAGCGTGCCGAAACCTTGGGCCTGCTGGCCGTCGGTGTGGGTCATGCCGGCGCCAGTGCCTACCGCGAGTTGCGCCGGGTGCAGCACCGTGCCCGCCTCAATGAAGAACCGACCCACGCGTTCATGCCCGACCTGCAAGCGCAAAGCAGCGCCATACTGCGATTGTGGCAAGCCGTATTTGGCACGACCCCAACGAAAAAGGTGCCGGATTCCAGACCGCTTGAAATCGGTTAAGCTCTGCGCCTCAGACGATATTTCGTCGGGCCGGTAGCTCAGATGGGAGAGCGCTGCGTTCGCAATGCAGAGGTCAGGAGTTCGATCCTCCTTCGGTCCACCACGCCCTTGCAGGGTCAGACAAGCGCTTGTGTCGCTCTGGACATTACGTTACCCACCATGAAAAAAAGCCACATCGCTGCCTTAATCTGCTTTGCATTGGCACTGCTGTTGTACGCCGTCGGCTCATCGCATCAGGGTGCCGGGGGCTTTTTATTTCTCGGTTTCATATTCGAGCTCATGGGATGGAAAAAGATCTCCGGCTCCGCGAAGGATGAAAAGTGAGTTACCTCGGCCAAGCGCTAACGGTGCTCTCACCGGGTCTGCACCAAGAGATCCAATGGCCTATCTCTGTCCGGCATTCTTCGCGAAAGTTGCTCTTGGGCGCGCGTCGGCGGTCGGCGCTGAACCACCACGCCGCGGTTAACTGGCCGGCCCACGCGGAAACACAACATCAGGAGGCCGCTTCGCGGCGTGTGTTGTGTTCCGGTGGCCTTCAACGTTAGGCCGCATGTGATGCATCAGTTTCCTATTTCACAAACTCGCCAAGCGCTTGGCCTACTCGGTTGGCTGCTGCTAGCGTTCGCGGCAGCCGCTGTCGGAGGGTTCGCGTCGGCAAGCGCGG
>Ga0315272_10000528_pt1 | contig 19260 bp, 20 predicted proteins | sample C3_middle_MG_FD_203918 | JGI IMG/M metagenome (GOLD analysis project Ga0315272, IMG submission 203918) | Sediment microbial communities from Yellowstone Lake, YNP, Wyoming, USA - C3_middle | ecosystem: Environmental > Aquatic > Freshwater > Lake > Sediment | place: USA: Wyoming | collected...
TGAGTGGTGGGCTTATACCCAGGGGCAGGAAGATGCCGTGGCGTGGGCGCTGGAGGAATTGCAGGCCGAGCTGGGGGTGGATCCGGATGACGATCCTTGCGAGGCATTGCTGGATGATGAGTTTGAATTATTGGTACAGGCCTTTGCCAGCCTGCTGGACAACGGTTCGGATGCGCAGCGAAAAATAGCCAGGTCGCTGGATGACGCAATGGCAGCAGAAGAGCCGTCGTCGCGTTATCAGGGCCTGTTTGATGAGCTGCATACGGCAAAGGGCGAGCCGCGCAAGCTCAAGGCCAATAAGGGGCAGAACGCTGAACTGTACGCCAGCCAGTTTTCTGCCATATTGGAGGTGCTGCATGAAGTGCAAAATGCGCTGGCAGAGCAGGCTGCGTTGCGCCTGAATCAGGCGGGTATGCGTTGCGGTGTGGAGTTTCTGGGGCATTATCAGGAACTGAAGCAGCGCCAGCAGGTGATGGATTTCACCGACGTGGAATATCAGGTGGCGCGGCTGATGAAGCAGAGCGACAGCGCCGAGTATATGCAGTACAAGCTGGATAGTCGTTATAAACAAGTTCTGCTGGATGAGTTCCAGGACACCAATCCGCTGCAGTGGCAAATTCTGCAGGCGTGGTTCGAGGCTTCGGTTGCCGCCGACGAGCGCCCGAAAATATTTATTGTGGGCGATCCCAAGCAGTCGATCTACCGCTTCCGCCGTGCCGACTCGCGCCTGTTTGGTGAAGTTAAAAATTTCATGTTGCAGGAATTTGCAGCGCACTACCTCACGCAGAATGAAACGCGGCGCAATGCGCCGGCCGTGCTGGAGGTGGTGAACGGCGTATTTGCCAGCCACCCCGATGGCTTTGTCGATTTTGAAAATCACCTCGCACACCATAGTGACTTGCCCGGCTATATCGGCGTGCTGCCGCTGGTGCTGTTTGAGAAAGAAAAAGCGGCCGCAGAGCAGGAAGTCTTAGCACTGCGCAATCCGCTGTTGCTGGCGCGCGATGAAGCCGACAGCGGCGCACGCGAGGGTGAGGCCGCGCAGTTTGCAGACAGGATTGCCGAAATCGTCGCGCAGTGGTCGGTGCTGGACAAGGACGGCAAGTCGCGCCGTGCAAACTACGGCGACATCATGGTGCTGGTACGCAAGCGCACCCACCTGCGCACCTACGAAGCCGCGTTGCGTGAAAAAAATATTCCCTTCCTCACCTCGCGCCGCGGCGGCCTGCTCGATACGCTGGAAGCCGAAGACATCCAGGCGCTGCTGATGTTTTTGATTGCGCCCTTTGCCGACCTGCAACTGGCACAGGTACTGCGCTCGCCGATATTCTCCTGCTCCGATCAAGACCTGATGCAACTCGCCGAACTCAAAATTGAAACTCAAGTTGAGCAAGAGTTGAGCGTTGATACTATCGATGACAATGATATGTCCCATCAACCTGTTCCCCACTTTGCAAAAGGGGGGCCAGGGGGGATTTATAACTGGTGGACAAGATTAAATCACCTTGCCGCCTCCACCGAAACTTCGCCATCCTTGCAACGTGCCCATCATCTTCTAAAAGACTGGCTCACCCGCGCCGACAGGCTGCCGGTGCACGACCTGCTCGACCACATCTATTTCAGCGCCGACGTGCCGCATCGCTATGCGGCGGTGCTACCCGATGCGATGCGCGCCACCGTGCAGGCCAACCTGCAGGCACTGCTGGAAGTGGCGCTGGCTGTGGATGGCGGGCGTTACCCCAGTCTGCCGCGCTTTCTCGCCGAACTGCGCGAATTGCGCGAGGCGGAGAACGAGTCGCCGGACGAGGGCAAGGTGGGCGAGGTCGGCAACGCGCTGCGCATCTACACCGTGCACGAAGCCAAGGGGCTGGAAGCGCCCATTGTGTGGCTGCTGGATGCCAATGACACGCGCAGCAGGAATGACGGTTACGGCGTGCTGCTGGACTGGCCCACCAACGCCGCACGGCCTGTGCATTTTTCCCTGTACACCACGCAGGCAGCGCACGGCAGAACACGCATGCCGCTGTTTGAAGCCGAAGAAAATTATGCGCGACGCGAAGGCATGAACCTGCTCTATGTCGCAATCACCCGCGCCAAGCAGGCCCTGCTGGTGAGCGGCAACGGCAAGAATGCGGAGACCGAAGAAAAGAAAAATATACTATCCTGGTACGACCGCATCGCGCAGCTAAACCCGCCCAGCGATAATCCCTTGCTTGCCCGTGCAGGTGAAATCGCAGCAGACAAGCAGCAGACTGCAGTGCCTGTGGATGCAGCCCTGCAGCGTCCAATGCCAAGGGGACAGCGTACCGCAAGCCTGACCCTCGAGCAGCGCCGTGGCACCTGGCTGCACGCCCTGCTGCAGCAGCTGGTCATGCCGGGTGCACTTGCCGAGCAGGCTGTAATCTGTGCGCAGTGCGGCATTCCGGCTGACGAGATGGATGCGCTGTGGAAGCAGGCGTGGCAGCTTATGGCACAGCCGCAGCTGCAACGTTTCTTTGATGCTGCACAGTATCGCAGCGCGTACAACGAAATGCCCTACGTCAATGCGCTGGGCGAGCTGAGGCGTATCGACAGGCTGGTGGAGTTTGAGGATGTGGTGTGGGTGCTGGATTACAAAACCGGCGCAAGTCATGACTCCGCTCCATACCGCGTACAGATGGCGGAATATCGCGGCGCGATGCAGCATGTGTATGCGAATAAGACAGTGCGCTGCGGGCTGATATTTGCGGATGGGTCGTTGCACGAAATGTAGACTGGTCAATTGTGCCGTAGGCAATGCAGCTTGATTTTGCGCAAGGGTAAGCCGTTATCTAGGCCATTTGGTCTATTGACCGCAAGAATTAATTCTAAGACAGTGAGTTCTGCAAATATCTCTGTTGCAATGCATGTCCTGAACTGTTTTCACAATTCAACCGTTTGAAACAGCAGCGTATAAAGGTTTGGAGGTGAAGCACGATTTTATAATGTAAAAAAATGCGGGAGCTCGAATATGGTTAATAAGATATTTACTTTTCTGTTTGCACTATTTTTACTTGTGTCAGCAGCACAAGCGGGGATGCCGAAAATAACCGGGAAACCGGTTATAGACGCGCCACAGAATCTGGAATGGCCGCTGGATGGCAGCGTAATAACGCCAAGTTTGCACAACCTCACATCGAACATGCTCTACGATCTGCACGGCCAGATCGATAGTTGCGACCTGGTACTCTCCACCGAAGGAAATTATCACATGGTACTGCGTGATATTTGGCCGCTCGTGTTTGCCAAATTTAAAAGCGATCCGCTGCGCAATGCGCTGTACACCACCAGCCCGCCAGTTGTCATTTCGCAAATTGAAAAAGGAGTGGTGCAGTTTGATAATCTTGACATTCATTGCCGACCAAGCGTTGCGGTTGCGAGCAAGGCTGTAATAGACAAGCTTATGGCAGCAGGCAACACAGACGGGGTGTCGATTCCGCTGTACAGGGATCGTGGCGTGGTCATTTTGGTTAAGAATGGTAATCCGAAACAGATAGCAAGCGTGTGGGATCTGGGCAAGGACGGAGTCAGGCTGGTGACCCCCAATCCAGAACTGGAGTCCAGTGCTTACCAGAATTACCTCGACGCAGTATATAACATCGCAAAGTCTGACCACAACCCGCCCATGGGCTGGACTGCTGAAAAATTGATAGAAACCATTTTTAATGGCGCTAGTGGCGATCCGTACAAGTGGCTTGCCGGCCCGCGCATTCATCATCGGGATGAACCCTGGTCAGTCGCTTTTGGTCGCGCTGACGCGGCAGTAATTCTGTATCACATTGGCCGTTACACAAAGGAATCCTTTCCAGCCACCTTTGATATTGTGCCTCTCGGTGGCACCGCGGATAATCCACAACCTCTTGATGGAACGAAGATTAATACACGTTATGTCGTCGCGCTCAAAGGAGATTGGACACCCAAGCAGAGGGCGGCGCGCTCTGCCCTGATCGATACACTGTTGTCCGACGATTTTAGTTTGGCACTTGAAAAACACGGCTTGAAACGCTGAAACCACTCATGACCCTGTGGTATATTTACTTTGGATCAGCAATTTTCAGAGTATTACCCGGGTAACTTTGCCACTTCGCTAGTCTGGCACGCATACGCTTATAGTGCGAGCCTTGCCAGTAAACCCTCATACAACCTGGGCAGTACTGAACAATTCACCAAGTTTGTGTGCGTCCTGTGGAATGCGTTGCAGTGCGGCGGTATCCGCCGTCAGCAGAGGTGTATTATCCACCAGGCAGCGGGTGAAGGCGTGGCTTACCCAGTCGAGATGAAAATGCGCGCCTACGATAGTGGCAAGCTGGTCAAGTTCCATGTTGGGCAGTATGAAAGCCACACCTACTGCGGCTTTATGTTCGATGATGAGCTGGTCATTGGTGAGGAAGAATCGGTTCTGTTCCTTGCACAATCTTAACAGCTCACGGTCAGGTAAACCATTTGTATCAAATAGTGTGTCGTAGCCGGCCGCACGCAGATAGCGGCACAGATGACCGAGCATTTCATCGCAGAGAAAACGGGGCAGAGGGGGCATGATTTGATGGGGCTTGTCAACATTACAAATGTAAAGGGGCTGATCTGATGAAACTCGCAAATAAACTGACCAACACCAACAACGTTCGTCCCGAGCCTGTCGAAGGCCGAATGGCAGACGCCGGGCGGCTTGATATGGGTCGACATGCTCACCATGAATGTTAATGTGTGTGTCCCCTACTTTAACGTCCCGATAGTGGTTAGTTTAGACCAGTTTCAGATTTTGTAGCATAGCTTCACCCGCAGTCCCTTGTCTTCACGCATTGCCAGGATGTGTACAGTGGGGAATAAAATGATACGACTAATTATTATTGTTATTTCTCAATCGATGTATTCATTGTGCTTTGCGGCGCCTGATTTCATATTCCCACCGCAAGTAGAAAACATACTCGGCATGCAGTTCGTTCTGATTCCGTCGGGTGAGTTCATGATGGGGAGTGACGAGTCCGTTGCAAGCCTCGCCAATGATTTTCCCCTGCTGGAAAATAAACGCTTTGCAGAACTGGTAGATGAAGCGCCTGTGCATAAAGTTCGTATCACTCAAGCGTTTTATCTGGGACAGCATGAGGTGACAGTAGCCCAGTTCAGGCGCTTTGTGGAAGCCTCCGGCTATCGTCCTGAAGCGGAAGCCGATGGTAGAGGTGGTTACGGTTATAACAGCGCATATGACGCGGATAAATCGGCGCGCGGTGATGCTTTCGAGGGACGCAATCCGGAGTATTCGTGGCGTAACCCCGGTTTTCCCCAGGGGGATAACCACCCGGTGGTGAATATCACCTGGAACGATGCGCAGGCCATGAGCCTGTGGCTGACCGAAAAAGAGGGTGTGAAGTATCGTTTGCCGACAGAAGCAGAATGGGAGTATGCCGCTCGTGCAGGAACACGCACGCGCTACCATAGCGGCAATGATGTGCTGTCCCTGCTGAAAGTCGGCAATCTGTTTGATGCAGACGCAGCGAAAAATTGGCCGAAGTGGCAAAGCCACGCACTGGCGGGTCATGATGGTTTTGAGTTTACAGCCCCCGTGGGCAGTTTCTCACCCAATGACTTTGGTTTGTACGACATGCATGGCAATGTGTGGGAATGGTGTGCGGATTGGTATGACGAAAATTATTATGCCAAATCGCCAGTCAATGATCCCACCGGACCTGTATCGGGATCAGTGCGTGTGCGTCGCGGCGGCTCGTGGCACACCTGGCCCTTCTATGCCCGCTCTTCCTACCGCAACTGGAATTCCCCAAGTACCCGCTACACCCTGGTGGGAATACGTTTATTGCGTGAAACCGGGGCGCAATGTTCTGACAGGGAAGCAAGTGTGCAGGCTGCGGGGTGCACTCCGGCGGTCGTGCGGTAGCAGATCAGTTGTAATTTTGGGATTAATTCCACTCGCGGAAAGTCAGCCCAACCAGAAATGCCATAAGAAAATCATCGCTGCACTCTCTGTAATGCTTATGGCCGGATTTTCTGAATATGGCACTGACCTCGTTTTTTGATACGTCAAAATCGGCCAAAGACAACAGTTCAATCAAATCGTCTTCTTTCAAATCAAATGCAATTCTGAGTTTTTTAAAGATGACGTTGTTTGTCAGGGGGGGGAGAATACCTTTTGTATCTGCTGGTCGCCCCTCACTTTTACCTCTACGATAAGTGATCAATCCGTCTAAAAAAAGTAAAAGGAGGTTGTTTGTACACTCCATGAACCCTGCCTCACCTTCATCCTTGAATAAGCCGGAGGCGGTAGTCTGATCCATTTTATGCAGGGCGAGCCTGAAAATATCTAGTATGGCTGTGTCGCTGATGTTAAGGATGTGCCTGATACTGCGTAATACATCGTTATTCTTCATTGTTTACTCTTGCATTGATGATTTGACAGATTATTTGTCCATTAAATAGACCTGCCACGACAGTGTCAATATGAAAAATGCAGCTGAGGCGAGGTGTGGCAGTGTTGTTGAATAAATATGTATTGAATAATTAGCCTGGGAAATGTGACTGCGGAATTAAACCATATGGATATTACTGACATTATGTAGTTGCATAAACCCCCTGTTAGTGACTATTATTCGGCTTCCCACTGTCAGTGTCGATAGTGGATATCGAATAAAAAACACGTTAAGGAGAGCATGCAATGCAAAACCCGTTAGATTCACTTTGGGGTACCGTTATTTCGGGGTTCGTTCTGACCCTGGTTCTGTTTGTGATTATTACTAAATTAATAGGGGTTTAAGAAAATGGAATTTCTGCCAGGATTAGAGCGTTGGTTTCACCTTATGGCCGGTGTAATGTGGATCGGTTTACTTTACTATTTCAACTTCGTTCAGGTTGCAGCGATGAAAGCTGCCGCTGCTGACAACACTGCTGCAGGAATCAGCAAGCACGTTGCTCCCCGCGCCTTGCTGTTCTTCCGTTGGGCTGCTGTAGTGACATGGCTGACTGGCGCTGCATTACTGGGTTCGCATTTTGTACCAGCATTCACCTTCAAGCCCGGCTATGCGCTGATCGGCATGGGTGCCTGGTTGGGTACCATCATGCTGATCAACGTATGGACTTTGATCTGGCGTAACCAGAAGAAGATTCTGGGTATTGTTGCTGCAACTGACGCAGAAAAGGTGACTGCTCGTCGCGTTGCTTTCCTCGCGTCTCGCACCAACACCATGCTGTCCATCCCGATGCTGTTTTTCATGGCATCAGGCGCACACAGCGGGCAGTTTGGATTTTAATATCCGGCCTAGCAGGAAATACATCCCGGAAAATTTTTTCCGGCCAATAAAAACGGCGACTAAGGTCGCCGTTTTTATTGGTTAAAGTCATTTCCACCAATATTCCTGAGTCATTGAATAAGTGCTTGACAGCAAACCGGTGCATAGACAACATTGCCCAATTATCATTTTGTTTTCTAAAAAAAGTTTGACTCCGCGACTCTTCCACAAGGAGGCCGCAGTAACCCGGTTAGTGGGTGGAGATTTTCTTGTGATCATTCGATACGGAGTCTTAAAAATGATAGAGAAAAAATTGCATGTTCTGTTTGTCGCTGGTACTGCCTTGCTACTGCTCGCGGGCTGTGCGACAACGCCAAAAGTCAATCAGGGTGGGGTATACGACACCAACACCGGCATTGTGACCAAACCCAGTAAATACTCAGTAAATGAAACCATGGACCGTATGGAAGTTTCCGCCAAAGCAGTGGGCGCACATATATTCAGCCGTGTTGACTGGCAAGACTTGTCGAAGAAGGTGAATGTGGATATACCGCCCAACCAGCTGCTTATATTTGGGCGTGGTAAAGGTGGTCCATACATTATCAAGGAAGCGGCTCTTGCCGCTCTTGATATTCCCTTTAAGGCAGTGGCCTGGGAAGATACTGCCGGCAAGGTATGGCTGAGCTACACGAACGGAACTTATATAGAGCAGCGCTATTCGATCGGTGGCGCTGCCGCCGCTGCCAAAGACATTGATGTAACGATAGAAAAAATTACTGCTGATGCACTAAAATAAATAGGTAGTCGTGCCTGGTCTGGCAGTATCTTATGTGGCAAAAATTCACAGATCACATAGCGTCGCAGGCAATGGGCAGTTTCAGGCTCAGAACATTTTTCTTGCTAGCTGAGTTAGTTCGTTTATTTAACGGACATATGTGATATTGAAATTAAACTCAGACTGTAATTATTTGTGTATGGGGAGTTGAATGTTGCTGTTGATTGCCTGCAATAGATCTTTCGACGAGATGAGTGATTTGAGTAAAACGGCCTCCACTTTGTGCGCTTCGTCCGGAGTTGTATTGGCGCCTGACAGTATGATGACCCGGGCTTGAGGTTGTTGCATGCGAATTTCCGGCAGCAGATTCCAGCCGGAACCGTCGGGCAGACTGATGTCCAGAATTATCAGATCAAATTTTCCCTCACGCAGCTGCTTGCGAGCTTCACGCAGAGTTTCCGCGTGCAAAAAATCGAAACGATCACCGGACATCGCGCGTATCACCTGGTGCAAGTCATCATCATCTTCCACGTGCAGCACACGGTGTCGGTGTGTGCTTGCTTCGGGTAGGTATTTTCCCACTGCGGACAGCAGATGAGCCTCGTCGATAGGCTTGGCGTGCCAGTCGATGTCGCTAAACACACCATTAATGGCAAGGCGCCCCTCTTCCATCTTGGCAGATACCACAACGATGGGTAGATCTTTAGTCCCGGGCTGATTGCGTATAAGGTGGATGAGTTCCAGCCCGCTGATATCCGGTAGCATCAGGTCTAGCGTCATGGCGACGTAAGGTGTGTGGTTGATGAATTCAAGCGCCTGTTTGCCGTTAAGTGCAATATCTACTGTATACCCGGCCCTATTGAGCATAATAGAAATCAGTTTTGCGATATCCGGTTCATCCTCAACTACCAGGATGCGTGGCCCATTTTTATCTGCTGAAAGCGGGGCGGCATCGGTGTTGCTATGCTGAGTCTCGCTGATGGGTAAATCGACATAGAAACACGTGCCCTGATTTTCTGTAGATTCAAATCCGATCTTTCCGGCCATGCGCTCAACCAGCTCGCGAGTAATGAATAACCCGAGTCCGGTTCCGCCCTTTTGTCGTGTATCAGAAGAATCGGCCTGCGAGAATTTTTTAAAGATGCGGTCAAGAAATTCTGCAGGTATACCATGCCCATGGTCCCTCACCGTAACACGCACGGTGTTATCGTGTATTTGCACGGAAATTTCCACGGTATCGTCTTCGGGTGAATATTTAATCGCGTTGGAAAGCAGATTGGACATCACCTGAAGGAACCGCTGCTGATCTACATATACCTCAACATCAGGTGCCGAGTTAATGAGTTGCAGCGTTACACGTCGTTCTGATCCATAGGTCCTGTTGCCATCCAAAGACTGTTCTATCAGTGGCATGAGCGGCTGCTGTTTCATGTCGAAATGCATCTTGCCAGCCACCAGCTTTTCCATATCGAGCAGGTCGTTAATCAGGAACGTCAGCCGTTGGCTATTTTTATAGGCAATGCCAAGCATCTGCTTGGCCTTTTCAGGCATCTCACCGAGTGCACCACCAGAAATTAATCCCAATGCGCCAGCGATGGCGGTGAGCGGCGTGCGCAGTTCGTGACTGACGGTCGAGACAAATTCACTTTTCAATTTATCATTACGTTTGCGTTCGGTGATATCTTGCGCAATGCCCAAGTGGCCGGTGATCTCGCCTTGGTCAGAACGCATGGTGGTAATGACCAAAGAAACTGGTATATGTTCTCCGGTATTGCGCACATAGGTCCATTCTCTTTCTTCGGATCCTTTCACGTCAGCAATTTCGTGAAAGGTTTTGAAACCTTCAATCGGATAACCAAACTCCAGACTCAATTCCTTGGCTCTCTTCTGCACTTCGTCAGCCAGATGAAAAAGTGCGGGTGTCTGTTTGTTGACCATTTCGGCTGAAGTGTAACCGAGTAGTCGCTCTGCGCCCCGGTTAAATACTATGATTAAACCTTCAAGGTTAGTGGCTATGATAGAGACTTCGGATGACGCATCAAGAACATTTGTCAAAAGTCTATTGGTGCTTATGAGCACTTCGTCCTGGTGAAAAAGTCGCTGTGAAGTTTCATTCAGTGCCTGGTTCAGAGATTCAATTTCAGAGCTTCCCTGAAACACGCTGATTTGTTGTCCATGCACATAGTAAAGACTCTTGGCAAAATCGGTCGCTTTACTCAGGGCACTCAGGTTGGGTTTGAGCAGGCGCATCAAAATTAGGGTGAGCACTATGAGAGCGGCAAGGGCCAGCAAAATACTATTTTTGATCAGTATCAGTGCATCGTCACGCACCTCTTCGACCGAAAAGTTAATATTTAACCACCCCAAGCCGCCGTCTTCAATAGGGTGCCAGGTTGATATGGCGGTAGCATCCAACCCCATAGCCAGTGGATGTGGCTGCTCGCTTTTGCCGTAGATCCACTGAAACGAAGATGATTTAAGTTGGGGCGGTGACAATTTTAGCGTTGAGAAAACGGGTTCAACTGGCATTTCAGGCATGTGTCTTACTGCGCTTATCACCCGACCTGAAGGATCTACCAGAGTAATTGAACGTATGCCGGGGAAAACAGCAGCGCGCTGAAGCAGCTGTTCAATTCCCGCATAATTTTTGACGATCAATGGTTGGGTGATGCCCAGGCTAATGTTTTCGGCAATAGAGTCCAGCAGTTCCCTTGCGTTATCGTACTGAAACTTGCTGACCTCGTTGACTTGATAGCTTGTGAGTATCGCCGTACTGAGGACGATTGCGATGGAAGTCAGCATCACTACCTGCCTGGAAAATTGATGGGGCCAGAGTCGTTTCAGCCACAGATTTTTATGTTTTTGCATAAAGTCCCTGATTATTGCGTTTGACTCACTGCATAGCGATCCAGCCTGAGTTTTACCAGGCCTGAATAATCGCGTTTGAAATCTGCTACGACTGGCTGTGGCAATTGAACTGCGGCGAGCAATTTGCCTGTTTCCGGATCGTTACGCATGGCAATCAGGGCTGCTGCAATTTTGTTGCTTACAGATACAGGGACTCGTGGGTGGGCCGCTAAAGGGTGGGAAGCAATTTCGGGTGTGCTGAAAATAACTTTGAGTTCAGATTGAACCGTTTTGGCCTCCTTCCCCAGGGTTTTTTTTACGCCGCCACCGGCAGCTGCTTCGCCAAGAATTACTTGCCTGTAAACGTTCTGATGGCCGTTTACGTAGACCGGATTGATTTTGATATGAATTTTTTCAGCAAGCAATGCCCGTATATATAGGGAGGCACCCAATGCGTTGGGTGAGGGGAAGGCGATGGTTTTTCCATTCAGATCGGCAAGCGTTTTTACGGGACTGTCGTGTCGTACGACCAGTATGCCGGATAGGGTGGCGCTATCCCGTATGAGTGGCCGGTAGCGTTGCTTTTGGTGCGCTACGACCATGTGATAGGGGTTCAAATAAACCAGGTCGGGAATGCCCTTTTCAAATTCACTTTCAAAGCGGGTGAAGTCGTCAAATATTTTCAACTCGAAATGGTAACCGGTTGTCTTTTCAAGTTGGGCAAGTAACGGGGTCCAGTCGCGGTAAACCTGAGTTGAAGTAAATTGCGGAACAACTGCAACCGTATAGACTTTTTCGGCAGCGCCGGCCAGAACAATGTTGCTTTGTGTACACCACAGAATAATGGCAAGAAAAAAATGCAGGATTTTCATGGTCTGCCCCCGTTTGATTTATTCGAGTGGTTGGTTTTGCCAGCAATGCGCCTTACATTGAACAGATTCCCGGATGATTGCAATTGACCGTATGCCCCTGGAAATAAGGAAATACTCTGCCGCGAGCATATTACAAATTCGCTACGCTGTATATTTTCTTCACCGAAGCGAGGTTCATCGGCCTGTAAAAAGTGTCCTTGTCAATTGAGGGGTTATACTGAAGCCCGCAATTGCTGCAGCAATAGATCGTGGCAAGGGCTTCCACTGCGTGGTTTAACTTTCTGCGCAAGTTCACCCTCCGGGTACGAGAGCCTGCACCGCAACCTTGTATTGCTAAAGCAATACGAGGTTGTCACGATGAATTAATTCGAGCTCATCAACATAACCGAGGATTGCTTCGATTTCGCTGCTGGAGTGACGTGCGATACGGCGTGCTTCGCTGGCGTTGTAGTTGACCAGTCCGCGTGCGATGTCGTGGCCGCTATCATCGAGTATTGCAACAACAGAGCCGCGCTGGAACTCTCCCGCAACTGCGCTTACGCCTATCGGCAGCAAGCTCTTGCCTTCACTGCGCAGGGCGCGCACTGCACCGGCATCCAGCATTATTTTACCGCTGACTTGCAGGTGGTCCGCCAGCCATTGCTTGCGCGCGTCCAGTGCCATGTGCTGGGCGGTGAGCAGGGTGCCTATGCTTTCTCCCTGCATCAGGCGTGGCAGCACATCGGTTTCGTGGCCAGAGGCGATGGCGGTGTGCGCGCCACTGCGGGCGGCACGCTTGGCGGCGAGTATTTTGGTGAGCATGCCGCCGCGACCGATGGAACTGCCTGCGCCGCCAGCCATGGCTTCAAGTTTGACATCGCCTGCTTCAGCCAGGCTGACCAGGGTGGCGCTGCTGTCCTTGCGCGGGTCGGCGGTGTAGAGACCGGTCTGGTCGGTGAGGATAACGAGTACGTCAGCCTCGATCAGATTGGCAACCAGCGCACCCAGGGTATCGTTGTCGCCAAACTTGATTTCATCCGTGACGACGGTGTCGTTCTCGTTGATGATGGGGATGACGCCGAGGGTGAGCAGGGTGCGCAGGGTAGAGCGGGCATTCAGGTAACGCTCGCGGTCTGTGAGGTCTGCGTGGGTGAGCAGGACTTGTGCGGTGCGCAGGTCATGGGCGAGAAAGCAGCTTTCATAGACATGCACCAGGCCCATCTGGCCCACTGCGGCGGCGGCCTGAAGTTCATGCACTGCGCTAGGACGTACCTTCCAGCCCAGGCGTTGCATACCCTCTGCTATCGCACCTGATGAGACAACGATCACTTCATGTCCAGATTTGCGCAGCACGGCAATTTGTTGCGCCCAGTTGCCGATGGCCTTCCTGTCGAGACCTTCGCCCTGGTTGGTGACGAGGCTGCTGCCAACTTTGACGACGATGCGTTTGGCTTGGGTTAAAACGGTTTGCATGAATAGTCCTATAACTCGCTGATGGATGCCTTAGGCCACAGTAAACACGGAGATCTTGAACGCAATTATTTTTGCGCGTCAGTGGCTAGCGGATTATATATTTCTATTCTGGGTTCCGGTTCGGATTTGATTGCGGGTGCATTGGCCGCTTCTTCTTCGGCTTTCGCAGCGGCGATTTCATTCATGTACTCCATAATCGCATAGGTGAGTTCCTTGCAGCCTTCGCCATTGATCGCAGAGATGATGAAATAGCGGGTATCCTCGCCAAATGCCTTGAGGAAAGCCGCAATTTTTTCCTCGCGCTTGTCCAGCAGGTCAACCTTGTTCAACACCAGCCAGCGTGGTTTTTCGTACAGCTCTTCGTCATATTTTTTCAGTTCATTCAGAATGGCATGGGCTTCATGCACAGGATCTGTACCTTCATACATCGGTGCAATGTCAACCAGGTGTAATAACAGGTGGGTGCGTGCAAGATGGCGTAAAAACTGATGACCCAGACCGGCACCTTCAGCAGCGCCTTCAATCAGGCCGGGAATATCAGCGATGACAAAGCTCTTTTCGGGAGAAACACGCACAACGCCCAAATTCGGGTGCAGGGTGGTGAAAGGATAGTCGGCTACTTTGGGGCGCGCGGCAGAAACGGCGCGGATAAAGGTAGACTTGCCTGCATTGGGCATGCCCAGCAAACCCACGTCGGCCAGCACCTTGAGTTCCAGCTGCAACTCGCGGCGTTCGCCTTCACCGCCCGGCGTAGTCTGGCGCGGTGTGCGGTTGGTGCTGGATTTGAAGTGCAGGTTACCCAGACCGCCTTTGCCGCCCTGGGCCAGCAGCATTTTTTCGCCATCATGGGCTAAATCGGCAATCAGTTCGCCGGTGTTGATATCGGTAATCACTGTACCTACAGGCATGCGCAGAATCACATCGTCTGCACCCTTGCCGTAACAGTCCGCGCCCCGGCCAGACTCGCCGTTTTTGGCACGGTGCATACGGGCGAAGCGGTAGTCGACCAGAGTGTTGATATTGCGATCTGCGACGGCGTAGACCGAGCCGCCCCAGCCGCCATCACCACCGTCGGGACCACCCTTGGCAATATATTTTTCACGTCTGAAGCTGGCGGCACCTTTGCCACCATCGCCGGCGATAACTTCAATTTGTGATTCGTCTATAAATTTCATAATTATTTTGGAAATTTCATCTTGATCTTGAAAATTTCAAATTCATGCAGGGGGTAATATTCCCTGCCAAAGCAAAAAAGCCCTACCTTGCGATAGGGCTTTTTATCATTGTTGTCGTGCTTACGCAGGAACTACGATGACTGTCCTGCGTTTAGATACACCTTTGATCGCAAAACTTACCTTGCCGGTAATTTTGGCAAACAGGGTGTGATCCTTGCCCATGCCGACGTTGTCGCCAGCGTGAAATTCGGTGCCGCGCTGACGAATAATGATGCTGCCCGCGCTAACCAATTCGCCGCCGTAGGCTTTAACACCCAGTCGTTTCGAGTGCGAGTCGCGGCCGTTACTGGTACTGCCTCCGCCTTTTTTCGATGCCATTTTGCTACTCCTTCAGAATTAATGCCCAGAGGTTTACGACTGGAATCCGTCGATACGGATCTCGGTGTAGTTTTGACGATGACCCTGATGCTTTTGGTAGTGCTTACGACGACGCATCTTGAAGATCTTGACTTTGTCGTGACGGCCATTAGCAAGGATAGTCGCAGTGACGGTTGCGCCAACCAGCAGAGGCTTGCCGACAGATACTTTGTCGCCATCGCCCAGCATCAGCACTTTGTCAAATACGATCGCACTGCCGACATCGCCGTCCAGTGATTCAATTTTCAGGGTTTCACCCTTGATTACACGGTATTGCTTACCGCCGGTCTTAATTACTGCGTACATGACAACCTCGCTTAAAATTCGGTTTTCCTGCGCAGAGCATTGCGCTGCACATTACTTTTTCAGAGCCGCGCATTATACATAGACTTTATCTGACGGCCAAATGGTTTTTTAAGGCAATAATTCCAACTTGCTTAGCGGCGCATTGAATCAAAGAAATCGGCATTTCCCTTTGTGGCCTTGATTTTATCCAGCAAGAACTCCATTGCCTCCAATTCATCCATTGGATACAGTAACTTGCGTAAAACCCATATCCTTTGCAGGACGTCGGCCTTGATTAACAGTTCTTCCTTGCGCGTACCGGAACGATTCACGTTGATGGAAGGGTAAATACGTTTCTCGGCCATGCGGCGGTCGAGGTGTATCTCCATATTGCCAGTTCCCTTGAATTCTTCGTAGATCACATCGTCCATGCGCGAGCCGGTATCGACCAGCGCAGTGGCGATAATGGTGAGCGAGCCGCCTTCTTCAACGTTACGGGCTGCGCCAAAGAAGCGTTTGGGACGTTGCAGTGCATTGGCATCCACACCGCCGGTCAGTACCTTGCCGGAAGAGGGTATCACGGTGTTGTAGGCGCGGGCCAGACGGGTGATGGAGTCGAGCAGAATAACCACATCCTTTTTGTGCTCCACCAGGCGTTTAGCCTTTTCCAGCACCATCTCGGCGACTTGAACGTGACGCGTGGCGGGTTCGTCAAAGGTGGAGGCAACTACTTCACCGCGTACGGTGCGCTGCATTTCTGTCACTTCTTCGGGGCGTTCGTCGATCAGCAGCACGATCAGGTGCGAATCCGGGTAGTTGGAAGCAATCGAATGGGCAATATGCTGCAACATCACGGTCTTGCCAGACTTGGGCGAGGCGACCAGCAAACCGCGCTGACCTTTGCCGATGGGCGCAATCATGTCGATAATTCGTCCGGTTATATTTTCTTCTGCACGGATATCTCTTTCAAGAATCATCTGCTGGGTCGGGAACAGAGGAGTCAGGTTTTCGAACAGAATCTTGTTCTTTGCGTTCTCGGGCGGCTCAGAATTGACCTTGTCTACTTTCACCAGCGCCACATAGCGTTCGCCATCCTTGGGGGTGCGGATCTCACCTTCGATTGAGTCACCGGTATGCAGGTTAAAGCGCCGTACCTGGCTCGGACTGACATAAATGTCATCGGGGCTGGCCAGGTATGAAGTATCCGGCGATCTCAGGAAGCCAAAGCCGTCAGGCAGCACTTCCAGTGTACCTTCGCCGAAAATGCTTTCGCCCGATTTGGCGTAACTTTTAAGCATGGCGAAAATGAGGTCTTGTTTGCGCATGCGGCTGGCGTTTTCAATATTCATGGCAAGTGCCATGTCTACCAGCTCGGTGACGTGTTTGGTTTTGAGGTCGGATAAATGCATATGGGTGGGATGTGGGAGGGCGAGGTTTTAGAAGAAGTTGCCAGAGAGGTTGTTGCTTTGGTTCGGTTGGTTCGGGAAATTGTTGTCCTGAACTATCTTGGAAGTCTTCTGCTTATTGATTTTTTATGATGCGGACTATGCAAGACAGTAAGGGGTGAGGTTAAACAGATCAGATGTGGCTGTCAATAAATGCGGTAAGTTGTGATTTTGACAGGGCACCAACCTTGGTTGCTTCAATATTACCATTTTTGAATAACATCAGTGTTGGTATGCCGCGCACGCCGTACTTTGCCGGGGTAGCCTGATTTTCGTCAATATTTATTTTGGCTACGCTAAGGCGGCCTGTGTACTCTTGTGATACCTCATCCAGTATGGGTGCGATCATGCGGCAGGGACCACACCACTCAGCCCAGTAATCTACCAGCACAGGAAGCGGAGATTGTAAAACTTCGGCAGCAAAGGTTGCATCAGTAACGTAACGGATATGTTCGCTCATAGTGGGTCTCGCTTTAAGTATTATTGACGAATGATTGTGCTAACAGTATTTGTGTTGCAGAGTTGATTGGGAGGTAAAACAGGTTCGAAGGCCGTATCCTAACTAAATTCGGACTGAATGTGAAGTATTTGTGCATGCCGAATCTGATTATTTGCATAAATTATGACTGCAATCTCCGTCAATACTGGGTTTGCAGCAGAAAATACTCATCGTTTACATTTGCCAGATGTGCAGGGTTGAATGATGTAAATCGTCCAGTGTGATTGAATATTGCGGTGGATGCTCATCCACGGCAAACGAGTTGCTGATAAATAATGTTCCGGGGCGCATTTCGCTTTTAACTTTATGCCATAACTGCTCCATAGGTACCGGGGACAGGTAGGCGAATACCACATCATATGGTGCAAGATCACATGCCCACAAGCTGCCCCACAACACATGGCAATTACGGCATCGGCCAAATATGATTCTCAGGCGGCTTATTGCGTAGGGTAACGGTGCGTTCTCAACCCCGTAATAAACTCCATCCGTGCGCACGGCAGACAGATGAGTCAGTACTCCGCCCATGCCTGAGCCAATATCCATAAAGGCAAAGCTTTGGTCCAGAACCACTTCGGGCAATAATTCTTCTAGTGTCTGCCAAACTTTCTTGCTGGAAAGATAGAGCGGCACCTGGCTGCGGAAAGTGTTCCAGTAAACAAGCAGCATAAGGAGAAATGCAACAAGGAAAAATCCGGGTGGAATATGCAAGCGCAGCATTAACACCAGAGCGGGCGCAAAAAAAAGCTGGATCAACAGCCACCAGCGAGCCAGGCCGAAAAATTGACTAAGAACAGCAGCGAGGGCGCCGCAGAGTAATGCAAAAATTAGTGGGTCGAGTGTCAGGTTTGCCACGCTTGCGCACAGCAAAGTAAGCAAGAATGCCGACAGTTGCAGCAATAGTGCAGCGCCAGAGGGTGGCAGCCTGGAGAGCAGCGATCGCATTCAGCGTACCAGTCCGGCTTCGACTTCCTTGCGCTTGGCAACTCCCACGAGTCGTTCCACCAGGGTGAGTGCAAAATCCATGGCCGTGCCCGGCCCGCGCGAGGTGATTAATTTGCCATCTTCAACCACAGCGGCTGTTTGCTGATGAACTTTTGGAAACGCATCCAGAGCTCCGGGAAAGCCGGTGGCGCGTTTTCCGTCAAGCAACCCGGCGCTTGCCAATACCGAGGGGGCGGCACAGATGGCGGCGATATATTTATCCTGGCGTGCCATGTTGTTTAATAACGACAGCAGGCGTGTATCCGCTTTCAGATTGTTGCTGCCCGGCTGGCCGCCGGGTAATACCACCATGTCGTATGACTGCTCCAGCGCCGATTCCAGCGTGGTATCCGGGATTAAAACCGTGCCGCGACTGGCGCGTACCGGGTGCTTGTCCAGGCCAGCACTGACTACAGTAATGCCGGCGCGACGCAAAATATCGATAACCGTGATGGCTTCAATTTCTTCGCAACCTTGAGCAAGGAGGACTAGGGCTGTGGGCATAATTTAACTCCTGAAAATCACGTTGTTAAGTGAGACCGCCTGGTGAAGTGCCACTCCGAAACTTCTTGATCCAGGGGTACCGGGACTTAGATTTCAAAATCGACCAGCTTGCCATAGATCGGATAGTCGACCATTTTGCCATCCGCCATGCGCAACCTTCTGGACAGTGATACAGCAATTGCGCGTATCACTTTTGCGGCGATGGTCGGGGATTCGAGGATCATATTGTCGAGGGAGTTTTTCGACAAAATCAGCAAGGTGCAGTCTGTTGCCGCAACACAGGTGGCAGAGCGGCGCTCGCCATCCAGAACCGCCATTTCGCCGAAAGTTCGGCCTTTGGGCAAATTGGCCAATTCGACATTTTCGCCATCCTGATTGGCCTTTCGCACAGATACATTGCCCTCAGTATTGATGCACATGAAAGTCCCCAAATCGCCCTCGTTGAAAATAACGTCATCCTGACCGACATGACTCAGACTGAAGTAGCGTGCAGCAGAAAGAATTTCGGCAGGCGGGAAGTTGCTTAGCAATGGACTGTTCAGTAACATTTCTCTTATTTCATCTAGCAGAGAAGATTGTTCTAGCATAACGACTCCAAATATTTCGTTCTAACCCACAACTGATTTAAGGAAGCTCTGAATAAGTAACAAAAAATGAGAACGACTCGCGCACAATCTGCTGTGGAAATTCGAATTGGGCAGAAATTACCCTGGCAAGGATCATTTCGTCGACCATTCCGGTCGATTTCCCGT
>Ga0315272_10000529_pt1 | contig 19255 bp, 17 predicted proteins | sample C3_middle_MG_FD_203918 | JGI IMG/M metagenome (GOLD analysis project Ga0315272, IMG submission 203918) | Sediment microbial communities from Yellowstone Lake, YNP, Wyoming, USA - C3_middle | ecosystem: Environmental > Aquatic > Freshwater > Lake > Sediment | place: USA: Wyoming | collected...
TCCATCCTCATCCCTATCCATTTTGTTTCTGAGCCGCCAGATCATTACATCCACCACGTTTGTTTGGGATTCAAAATTATAGTCCCAGACATGCTCAAGAATCATGGTCTTGGAGACAGGCCTGCCCGCATTTCGCATGAGATATTCAAGCAAGGCGAACTCCTTGGGCTGGAGATCAATCTCCCGGCTCCCCCTGCGAACCTCGCGGGTGATCAGGTTGAGGTAAAGATCCTCGACCTTGAGTTCGCTTGGTTCGGTAATTCTTGCATTTCTGCGGATCAGGGCATGGACACGGGCAAGAAGCTCGGAGAAGGAAAATGGTTTCGTGAGGTAGTCATCGCTTCCACTTTCAAGCCCTCTGATCCGGTCTTCAACGGTTCGTTTAGCGCTCAAGATGATGACGGGCGTGGCAAGGCCTCTGCCTCTGATCTCGTTGATAAGGGAAAGGCCGTCACGTTTGGGAAGCATGATATCTATGATCGCCACATCATATGGTTCGGTAAGGGCCAGATCAAGGCCGGATTCGCCATCCTCCGCGCAATCGACGGCAAATCCGACTTCCCTGAGGCCGCTGACAATGTAAGAGGCGATTGTTGAGTCATCCTCGACAACGAGTATTCTCACGGGGGATTCCTTGTCGGTAATGGGTAATGGCTCTTTCGAGCAACCTATTCCAGCCTGTTTCGGCGCTGGCTTACCGAAATAGCCTTTGGTCAGTACACAGGACAGGCTACAGGGCAAAACCCTGTCTGGATCTGGCAACCGCTTTCGGCAACAGGGCCAACAGAGCCGCAACCTCTTCTTCGGTATTGTAACGGCTGAGACTGATGCGCAGGGTCCCGTGCAGAAAGGGTTCCGGCACCGCCATGGCCCGTAGCACATGCGAGGGGTCGAGATCGCCGCTTTCGCAGGCGGCATGGGCCGAAACAGCGATGCCGCCCGCATCGAGATCCTGGATAAGCCCAGCCGAGGCCGCATGCCGGAAACTCACATTGGTGGTGTTGACCAGCCTGGGCGAGGCTGCGCCGTTGATCCGCACCTCGGGAATCGCCGCGACAATGCCCGCCTCAAGGCTATCCCGCAACCCGGCCAGCCGCTGGTGTGCAGCCTCGTCCACAGCCATGGCCAGTCCACAGGCTCGGCCCAGACCAACCAGGCCGGGCACGTTTTCGGTGCCGGACCTCCGGCCATTTTCCTGGCCGGAGCCCATGATCAACGGAGTGAACGGCGCGGTACGGCGCACATAGAGCGCCCCCACCCCTTTTGGTCCGTGCAGCTTATGCCCGGCAATGGTGAGGTAATCCACCTCCAGCGCTTCCGCCGAAAGAATTGCCTTGCCGGCCAGCTGGATGGCATCGCAGTGAAACAACACCTCCCGCTCCCGGCAGATGGCGGCGATCTCGGCAATGGGCCAGATCACCCCGGTTTCGTTGTTCGCCCCCATGAGGGAGACCAGGGCGGTGTCCGACCGGATCGCGGCTTTGAGCGCGTTCAAATCAAGGCCGCCGTTTTCATCCACCCCCAACAGCTCCACCTCGTAGCCCTGGCTTGCAAGAAACTCCAGCGGCGCCAGAACCGAGCCGTGCTCGACCTGCGAGGAGATGATGTGCTTTTTAGCGGGATTGGCCCAGACCGCGCTCAAGATGGCGGTGTTGTTGCCTTCGGTGCCGCCGCTGTTCAAGACAATCCGCCCCGGATGGCAGCCGAGCAGCCCGGCCACCTGCTCCCGTGCCAGTTCCAGGCCACGCCGGGCAGCCTCGCCGAAACGGTGGGAGCTGGCCGGATTGCCGAACCATTCAGCCAGATAGGGGGCCATGGCCTCCCGCACCGCCGGGTCCAGCGGGGTGGAAGCGTTGTTGTCGAAATAGATGTTTGGCATGGTTTAGATCCGCAGCATTCTGTCCAAAGAGAGTTTGGCCTCGGCCGCCACCTCGGGTGCCACGGTGATCCGGTTGACCACCCGCCCCTGGGCCAGGTTGTCCAGCACCCATAACAGATAGCCGGGCTTGATCCGGTACATGGTGGAGCACAGGCACTGGAAGGGCGAGAGCGAATGGATCTCCCGATCCGGGTACTGATGCTTGAGCCGGTTCACCAGATTGATCTCAGTGCCGATGGCCCATTTGCTGCCCGGCGGAGAGTCGCGCACCGCCGTGATGATCGCCTCGGTGGAGCCGTACTGGTCGGCCCGGCTTACCACCTCATGGCGGCACTCCGGATGGACGATGATCCGCACCTCGGGGTCGCGCTCCCGCCAGGCAGCCACATGGGCGGCGGTGAACTGCATGTGCACCGTGCAGTAGCCATCCCAGAGGATGACCTTAGCCTTCTGCAACTGGGCCGGGGTATTGCCGCCCAGCGGCTTGTTCCGTCGCCACAGCACGACCTCATCCTCGGCAATGCCCAGAGCGCTGGCAGAATTGCGGCCCAGATGCTCGTCCGGAAAAAAGAAGACCTTGTCGCCTTGGGACAAAGCCCAGGTCAGCACCCGCTCGGCGTTCGATGAGGTGCAGACCGAGCCGCCGTGCCTGCCGACAAAGGCCTTGAGCAAGGCCGAGGAATTCACATAGGTCACGGGGATGACCCGACCGGTGGTCACCTTGGCCAGATCCTCCCAGGCCCAGACCACCGCTTCGCTGGTGGCCATGTCGGCCATGGGGCATCCGGCCCGCAGATCGGGGAGAATAACAATTTGGTCCGGCGCGGTGAGGATGTCGGCGGATTCCGCCATGAAATGCACGCCGCAAAAGACGATGTACTTGCTATTCTTGGCCTCGGCGGCATTGCGGGCAAGCTTGAGGGAATCCCCGGTCAGGTCGGCGAACTGGAAGGTCGCCTCCTGCTGGTAGTGGTGGCCCAAAATCAAAAGATTGCCGCCCAGCTCTTTCTTGCGGGCGGCAATCTTTTGGCAAAGTATTTCTTCTTTTTCTTGCAGGTATTCCGAGCCAAGCTCAACCTGCTGCAACACGGTCATCGGACTGTCCTTCACTCCCAGTGAATTTTATGTGCTGCGGATATGCCAAGGCGCAAAGATCTCTGTTCCTTCTATCTTTGCGCCCTGTGCGACTCCGCGTTCGCTCTTTAGATTATTTAACCAACTTTACCCAGGCCGCGGTCGGCCCCTTATCCCCTTCGCCTTCGCTAAAACGAACCGCGTCGCCTTCGGCCAACTGGGCCATGGTCACATCCTTGAGAGCGTTCTCGTGAAAATACACCTCCTGGCCGTCCGTGGTCACAAGAAACCCATAAGACTCATAGGGAAACAGGCTCTTAATGGTGCCCATGGCCGGACCGACAGCCCCAGCCTCCGGCTCCTTGCCGTTCTGCCGCCGCTTGCGCTGCATCTCCTTCAACTGGAGGCCAAGGGTATCAAACGCCTCCACCAGCAGGGGCCGCACCGCCTCGCCCTTTCTTTTCACAACCACGGTGTCATTGGGAACGGAAGCAACCAGACGGACCTCGTGACCGCCCGCCTTATGCCCGGCGGTCTCCTCAATGGAGACGCGGAGATGATGAACAAGCCCAGAGTGATGGCGATCAAGGCGCCCCTTCTCCTCTTCGATTTTTTCCTGCCAAGCCTTACGAATTTCCAGGTTCCGTCCTTCAACTTGTAGTTCCATGCATTTCCTCCATCACAAGTGATTAAATTGGCGCCCGCAGGGGGCAGCCGACTGGAGAGCTTTCAGTTGTATTCTACCACGATGCCGGGCAAAAAACAGCTTCTCTTCGAGGGAGGGGCAAGAAAAAAACCGAGGTGAGAGAGGCGGGATTCGGCCCACTACTAGGCCGTTTTTTTATGGGACAATCTCCCATTGTCACGCAGCCGAGCACCGCAGAGGCTGCCGAAAAAGGGCTTTGCACTGTTTGAGGCGAAGCCGAGTTTGCAAAGCCCCGGCAGCATCAAGGAGCACAGGGCATCCCGCCTTCGGCGGGACAAGTGGCTGGGTGCCTTTTCTTTTTCGTTCTTTTTCTTTGGGCAAGCAAAGAAAAAGAACAGGGAATAAAGCCTATTCCTCTGGCGGCTGAGATTGCTTGGTAATCAGGGAAAATCTGTCCCCATTTTACTACAAAATCACTCAATAACACCAAAATGCGCTATTTCCCACGGAGCATGGCCAGATTGTTTTTGAACATACAAGCACACATCGTTAGACAGTCGGACGCTAAGCGGGGCTAAAAATTTCAAGTACCCAACTACATCGGCTTTTAGCACCTTGGGAGCCGGCTGTTCACCGTGCGCAAGGGCTCCTTTTAGCTCTACAAATTGCTTAAGTTTTTCCTTAGATTTTTTTGCACTCATTTTCTTCCAGGTAAAGCACTTATCAACTCCATCGAATCCAATTAGATTTTTTAGTAGACTCTCAATATTCCCGGGCTTTGGAGTATTAAAAGTACCAATATATTTCTCGACCAGTGCGCTCCTGTAATTGGCAGCTACAGTATGCCACCCATTCCCTGCCAACTCCCAAACCTTAATTTCATTCGGATCATCCTTGAGCTTTTTGGCTATGGATTGCTTGATAAATTTAGGAAGCGCGTCGTGATTATCTGCTTTCGCGACAATGAAATCAAAAGCATTTGTTGCTAATTTCTCAATAAATGCTTCAAAAAAAGCACAAGCAAACAGAATAGCACTCTTGTTAAGAACCTCTACGCTGTGCCTCCTTCCTGGCCCCTTGCCCGTGATATAGGTGTGAATTTCTAGAAGCTGGTGAACTTCTTCAAGGCTGTCGCGAAAAATAATCGATGGCGATTTCATAAATAACCTCTAAATAAGTTATTCTGCGTTTCCGGCTATCATCAGCCTTGCATGATACACAAAATCTACCCTTCAATCCCCGGCAAACCGCCTCCGCACCGCACCAATCCTCTCCAACGACTTCCGCACCCGCTCCCCGAAAATCTCCCCACCCACAGCCTTACTCAGCAACTCATAAGCCGCAATAATTTTCGAATGCTCATGGCAGATCAACAGCATATCCGCCCCGGCTCTAAAAGCAACAAGGGCGGCATCCGCCACAGTGCCTTCATTTTCGATGGCCCCCATCTCCAGGTCGTCGGTGACCACCATGCCATCATAGCCCAACTCCTCACGGAGCACTCCGCCCAGAATCCTCGGCGACAGGGTGGCGGGCTGGTCCGAATCAAGCTGCGGGTACACGGTGTGGGAGGTCATCACCCCGGCCACTCCCGCCCGGATCGCCGCAGCAAACGGCACCAGATCGCACCTGCGCAGCTCCTCAAGCGAGCGGCCCACCACGGGCAGCACCTTGTGGGGGTCCAGGGTTGCTCCGCCTAAGCCCGGAAAATGCTTGGCGCAGGCAGCCAGACCGTTCTCCTGCATGGTCGTGATCACCAGCGCGCCCAAGCGGGCCACCTGCTCCGGCGTCCCGCCCAGGGAGCGCCTTTCCATGAACAGCCCCAGCCCTGCCGGACTCACATCCAGCACCGGGGCCAGGTTCATGTTGATCCCCACGGCCAGCAGCTCTTTGGCGCAGGTTTTAGCATAATCAGCCAGCAGCTCCTCTGCCCCCTCGCTTTCCGCCAGCGCCCTGGCATCGGGAAACTCGGTGAAATGGGGCTCTTTAAGCCGGGCCACCGTACCGCCCTCCTGATCGATGGAGATCAGCGGCGCGCCCAGCCCGGCCGCCCGGCAGGCAGCCGCAAGCCCCAGACAGAGGGTGCGGATCTGCTCCGGGGTCTCGGCGTTTCTCTTGAAGAGGATGAAATTATTGATCCCGTAAGCATTAATGAGGGTGCGGGTGGAATCATCCAGCTCCGTTCCAGGTAGGCCGACCATGAACAGGCCGCCCAGTTGTTTATTCAAAAAAGGCATGCATCATCTCCTGGGTTTGCCTTTTGCGGCAGTCACCATCAAGGCTCAAACCTCGGCATGGCGCGCCGCATGAACTCGTCAAAAAGTGGAACCGTAAAGGCCATATCGCCATAGGAGGGACTGTACACCATCCCTTTCTTGATCAATCCGGCGCGCAACGGCCCAAGCGTGCTGATCTTTACGCTGAGTTTGTCGGCAACATCGCCCGTGCGGTATGGCCCTGCACCAAGCTCAGCCATTGCCCGCAGGAACATCTTTTCTCGTGGAGTCAGCCGGTCGAACCGAACTCGGAAAAAGTTTTCATCCAATCGCCTGGAGACTAGATCGCTGGCCTCCTGAATCACTTGCAGCGTAATCGGAGAAGCGGCAGCGTGATTCCATGCTTGGTAGCCCCACTCCTGAAGGAAGTAAGGATACCCCCTGGTCAGCCGGAAAATCTCACGCAATGCGTTAGGCTCAAACGCTTCTCCAGCCACCCGAACCGGATCTTGGAGCGCCTTGACAGCATCCGGCTCCGGCAACGGACCAACCTCCGGGAAACTGAACAATCGTTCGGCATAGGACTTAGACTCCCCTGCCAGCCCGGGCAAAATCGGCAAGCCGGCGCCGATCAGCACCAAGGGAAGCTGACGCTGCTGCATCTTATGCATAGCCATAATCAAGGCACTCAGTTCGGATGAACTGAAATATTGAATTTCATCAATCAGGATAGCAACGGCAGTGCCTCGCTCCTGCGCAGCTTCGCCCACGGCCATGAAAAGACTGGGAAGATCGACTTCAAGATCACCACTGTCGGCAGCGCCCGCCTCCGGCTCAATGTCCAGACCAATGTCGATTTCGCCAACCGAGATCTTGATCGCACCAATAAAACTTTTGAGCACCGCGATGCCCCGTCGCACTTTGTCACCAGCCCCGACAAGCCGATCCAAATCGAACAACAGCCGACGGAGGTGGGGGGCAAGCAATACGGCCAACGACTTTCCCTCGTGCGCCTCAACCAGAATGGTGCGATAGCCTGTCCCTTGCGCCAGCCGCTCTATTTCATTGAGCAAAACAGTTTTCCCCACCCCGCGCAGCCCGGTGAGCAAGAGGCTCTTTTCCGGGCGCTTGGCGCGGACTCGACCCAACAGCACGCCTGCTTGCTCCAAAATACCATCGCGCCCAGCAAGTTCTGGAGGAGGGGATCCTGCGCCGGGGGAGAAAGGATTTTTAATCTTGTCCATGGCTGTCTCACCTATATTGAACTATAAGTACTTATAATACAATAATAGTATAACTAAGTATAACTTAATACAACCAACACCATCCAGAGACGCCCAAGAGACATTCTCATCCCAAGCCGAATCCTTTGCATCGGCATATTACTGATACTCCACCGGATCAACCCGCCCGGCCTCGGCAAACCCCTTGAGCCGCAACAGACAGCTGTCGCAGGAGCCGCAGGCCCGCCCCTGTTTGTCCGGGTCATAACAGCTGTGGGTCAGGCCGTAATCCACCCCGAGCTCAAACCCCTTCTCGATGATCTCCCTCTTGGTCAGCTTGAGGAGCGGGGCATGGACCCGAAAACGGGTTTCGCCTTCCACCCCGGTCCTGGTGGCCAGATTGGCCATCCGCTCAAAGGCCTCGAGAAATTCCGGGCGGCAGTCGGGATAGCCGCTGTAATCCATGACATTGACCCCGAGAAAAACATCGCCCGCGCCCAGCACCTCGGCCCAGGCCATGGCATAGGAAAGGAAGATGGTGTTGCGGCCCGGCACATAGGTGATGGGGATGGAGGCGTTCATCTCCGCCTGACTGCGGCCCTTGGGCACTGCGATATCCGTGGTCAAGGCCGAGCCGCCGATGGCGTCGAGGTCCAGGCGGAGGATGAGATGGTTCTTGATCCCGCGCCGGGCGACATTGGCCTTGGCCCGCTCCAGTTCCACCTGCTGGCGCTGGCCGTAGGCAAAGCTCAGGCAACAGCACTCGTAGCCCTCGGCCATGGCCATGGCCAGGACCGTGGCCGAATCAAGCCCGCCGCTGAGTAACACCACGGCTTTTCGTTTTTCCTGCATCATAATATCTCCTCATGCCGCGCCATGCGGCCCTTTCTGTTCCCACTCTATTGTAAGGGGTGCGGCGGTGCAAGCTGAGAAAATTCGTGCCTGCATTTTGTGATACAGTCCCCCGCCCCATGCGGGAGGGGGTTCGGGGGTGGGGGTGCTTGTCACACCTGAGGCAATCGGCAATTTCACCCTCCCCTCAGTCCCCTCCCGTCGAGGGAGGGGAGGCAAAATCACCCAGCCGCACCGGTAGCGGTCGGACAATGGTGATTGCCTCCGGGCTCAAGGCCGCGCCATAGGCCAGCACCTCCACCCCTTGGGCCGCCACCTCCCGCAGAGTTTTCGCATAGCCCGGATCAATGTGCTCGGCTGGCGAGAAATAATCGACATCCTCCCGCTGGACACAAAAAAAGACCACGGCCCGGCAGCCGGTTTGGCGCAGGGTCAACAGCTCCGCCAGATGCTTCGCCCCCCGCACGGTAACGGCATCGGGAAACATGGCTGCCCGGTCCAGAGCCAGGCTGCAATTTTTCACCTCCACATAGATTTTCTCCTCCCCGCAGGTGAGCAAAAAATCCAACCGGCTTTTTTCCGACACCTTGACCTCGGGCCGGATCGTCTCGATCCCGGCCAACTCCGCCACCACCCCGGAGCTGATGGCCTCAGCGACCAACCCATTGGTGCGCGCGGTGTTGATCCCCACCCAGGTTGCGCCGACCCGCACCATCTCCAGGGTATGATGATATTTGCGTTTGGGGTTGTCAGCCAGGGAGACGAGCACCGGGCTGCCAGGCTCCTTGCAGCCCAGCATGCTGCCGGAATTGGGGCAATGCACGGTGAGCAGACGACCGTCATCCATTTCCACGTCGGCGAGGAACCGCTTGTACCGGGAGACAAGTTTCCCCGACTGCAAGGTCTGTCCGAATTGCATTTTTTTCATCCGCTCCGACTGTTGTGGGGTATAATTACCACCAATGGTCCTTTGAGCACGACTCACCCAACCCGAAAGCATCCATAATGCCAGATACCCCAGCAAAAAAAAAGGCTGTTGCCCTCCGCTACGACACAACCCGAGATGCCGCGCCCAAGATTGTCGCCAAGGGAGCAGGGGAGCTGGCGGCAAAAATCATCGCCTTGGCCAAGGAGTACGGCATCCCCATCCAGGAGGATGCCGACCTGGTGGAGATTCTGGCCAAGCTGAATCTGAACGCCGATATCCCCCCGGAGACTTACCTGGTGGTGGCGGAGATTCTCGCCTTTATCTACCGGGCCAACACCAAGATGACACCCTCGTAGCAGCTAAAATCCCATAGCACGCAACCCATCTCCGCTAGGAAAAATATACCGGTCTCCCTGCACCCGCATCCATTTTTTTGACACCCAAATTTTCGACCAACCAATCCGGATTCAGCAACACATCCCCCTGTATTCATTAATTTATTTTCCCACAAACCCCTCTGCCCCATCCCCGCAACAAGCCCGGCACGCCTCTTGCAGCAGCTAAGCGCAAACACACGAGAGGTATGCCATGTTCATCAACAACAGGCTCGGATTGCTGGAAAGCGTTGAAACCCTGATCAACCAGGAGCAGCGGCTCAATCAGGTGTCAAACAACCTGGCAAATGTTGACACCCCTGGGTTCAAGAAGGAAACCGTCACCTTCGACGAGATGCTTTACCAAGCCAACCGTTCCCGCCAAAGGGTCGGCAAAGGCTTACGGATCAACACAATCCACCAGCAGGGCGTTGTTCAAAAAACTGACGCACCCCTTGATCTGGCCATTTCCGGGGATGGTTTTTTCCGGGTCCAGACCCCGGCCGGCGTCCGCTATACCAGGGCCGGAAACTTCCAGCGCAACAATGAAGGCCTGCTGGTCACGGCCGATGGCTACCCTGTGCTCGGCGAAGCCGGCCCCGTCGCCCTCACCGGCACCAAGGTCGATGTGGCCGGCGACGGTCGCCTGTACGTCGATGGCGTCCAGGTCAACCGCCTGACTGTGGTCACCGCTGACCCGAAGGCCCTGAAAAAGGAAGGCGAAAATCTTTTTCGCCTTGCGGATGGGGCGGCGGAGGAGGCCTCGCCGAATTCTCAGCTCCTGCAAGGACATCTGGAAAAATCAAACGTCAACACCGTCACGGAAATGACGGAGATGATCGATCTATACCGTGCCTATGAAGGGCAGCAAAAAATGATCCGGGCCGTGGACGACCTGGACGACCTGGCCGTGCGCAAAGTCGGCAGCCTGGCAGGATAACCGTCAACATTTAGCACAAGGGGACCAGCATGATCCGCGCATTATTCTCGGGACGCACCGGCATGACCGGCCAGCAGTTGCAGCTGGACACCATCGCCAACAACCTGGCCAACGTCAACACCGCCGGCTTCAAAAAAAGCCGGGCCCAGTTCGAGGATCTCTACTACCAGGAAATCCGGTCCATGGGCACGGAAACCGCCGACGGCGGCAGGGTGCCCTCCGGCATCCAAGTCGGCCTCGGCGTCCGCCCCACCTCGGTGCAGAAGATCTTCACCCAGGGCAGCCTCACCGAAACGGGCAACGACATGGATTGGGCCATTGAGGGCGCCGGATTTTTCAAGGTGCTCCGCGACGGCCAGGATTACTATACCCGATCCGGCGCCTTCACTCTTGACTCCAACGGCAATGTGGTCACCCAGAACGGCGACCGGCTACAGCCTGAATTTACCGTGCCTCAGGGGACAACCTCTATCGCCATCGATAACAATGGCCTGCTCACCGCCAAGGATGCCCAGCAGCAGGTCGTCGGCACGGCCCAGATCACCCTGCAAAGCTTTATCAACCCCGGCGGCCTGCGCAGTCTCGGCGCCAATCTTTTCCAGGAAACCCTGGCCTCCGGCGCCCCAACCGAGGCCAACCCCGGCCAGGAAGGCCTGGGCACCATCCAGCAGCGCTTCATCGAGGTCTCCAACGTGGATGTAACCGAAGAGCTGGTCAACATGATCATCACCCAGCGGGCCTACGAGGTAAACTCAAAATCGGTCACCACTGCGGACAAGCTGCTGGAAATAGCGAATACCCTGGTCCGTTAGGAGGAGAATGTCTAAGATGCCGCTGCGCCTGGCGCGCCTGTTCGTGGTTGCCGTGCTGTTCTGCCTTGCCTGTCCTTCTCCCGGACAAACGGCGGACAAGATCACGGCCCCGGAACTTGCCGCACTGGAGAATATCTTCAGCGAGGTTGTGCTCAAGGATTCCCCCTGGCCCAGGGAGGATGTCCAGATCACCAATTTCAGCGTCCGCCCCCTTGCCATGACCTTGCCGGCGGGCGGCTTTGACTACCGGATCACCCAAAAGCCAAACGACTTCCGCCCCGGCAAAAAAAATGTCTGCGCCGATATCCTGAAAGATGGCTTGGAACAAGGCCAGGTGAAGATGACCGGCGACCTGAGGCTTTTCGGCACGGTGGTCAACACGACAAAACGCTTGAACCGAAATGAGATCATCAACAGCGATGACATCGCCACGAAGCGGCAGGACATCTCCATGCTGGATGCCGATCTCATCAAAGACCCGAAACAGGCGGTGGGACAAAAGCTCAAACTCTCGCTTCCGGCCGGGGCCGTCCTGTATGCCCAAAACCTTGACTCCCCTCCCCTGGTAAACCGGGGCGAGCGGGTAACCATCATGGCGAAATCGCAGGCAATCCAGATAACCACCCCCGGCGAGGCCAGAAACTCCGGGGCGCTCGGCGAAATGGTCCGGGTCAAGAACCTCACCAGCCGCCGCGAGATCTACGCCCGGGTTACGGGCGTCGGCATCGTGGAAGCCGAATTTTGACGGACTCACAAAAAAAGGAAAGAGGCCGCAGGTCCGCGACACAAACTCTAATGAGTTACAGCAGCGAAGCGGCGCAGCTAAAACCGTTGTAATCGCGGTTTTTTTACGATTTCAACAATTTTGAAGACACATCTCCCATCCCTTAAAGGAGAAAATTATGCGCACGACACTGCACTCCAGCTTTCTTATCCTCCTGCTCGCCGGACTTTCCGGCTGCGCCGGCACAGGCAACCAGCAGGCCCTACCGGAGCGTTACACCCTGCCCACCCCGCCCCGTGCCGCGCAAGCCCAGCCGGAAGGAACGATTTACGCGGCCAGCAGCGGCCTTGACCTCTACGCGGACACCCGGGCAAAACGGATCGGCGACATCGTTTTGGTCCGCATCGTGGAAACCTCCAAGGCCAACAAGGAGGCCAACACCAAAACCCAACGGACATCCACCGCCACTGGCGGCATTTCGAACCTGTTCGGCCTGGAAACCTGGCTGGCGGACAACAACCATCGCTTTTTACCCTCGCTCACCGAACTTCAGGCCAGTCTGACCAATGATTTTGACGGGAAAGCGAAGACCGACCGGAAAAGCAACGTGACCGCCACCATCTCCGCAAGGGTCATCGACATCACCACCGACGGCAACCTGAACATCCGCGGCTACCAAGAGGTGAAGGTCAACGACGAAACCCAGCACATCATTCTTTCCGGCATCATCCGGCCGCAGGATGTCGCCCAGGACAACTCCGTCCTCTCGACCCATGTTGCCGACGCCCGGATAGAATACAGTGGCCAGGGGTCTCTCGGCGACAAGCAACGGCCAGGATGGTTTGCCAGAGCCCTGGACAGCGTTTGGCCATTTTAAGGAATAACGAAGCGCAGTGCTAGGCAAAATATTCCTTTCACTTCCAAGGTGATTCCATGAAAAAAAGAATATTTCCTTTAAAAATGGCGCATTACAACACCTGCCTCTCCCATGGCACATTGCTTGCTAAGATTTCAAGATACAGACTCCGAAGAGCGCAGGCCGAGGACAGCTCCATGCAAACAACAACCGCACCCATGAACAAACCTGAGCAGACCATTCGCCGCACCACGCTGCTCTTTGTCGGCGCGCTGCTGTTCGGATTTCTCTTGAACACCGGACTTGCCCATGCCGTCCGCTTAAAAGACCTGGCCTCGGTGAAAGGGGTACGAAACAACCAGCTGGTGGGCTACGGGATTGTCGTGGGCTTAAACGGCACCGGCGACGGCAACAAGGCCGCCTTTACCGGCCAGGAACTCGCCAATATGCTCAACAATCTCGGGGTCAAGGTGGACCCGGACGCCACCAAGGTGAAAAATATCGCCAGCGTCATGGTGACCGCCACCCTCCCGCCTTTTTTCAAGGTGGGCCAAAAAATCGACGTGACCATCTCTTCGGTGGGCGACGCCACTTCCTTGCAAGGCGGCACCCTGCTGGTCACCCCGCTCAAAGGTCTGGACAACAACGTCTATGCCATGGCCCAGGGTCCGATCAGCATCGGGGGCGGACCCGACCCCAATGCCCGGGCCACGGCTCGGCAAACCAATCACCTTACCGTGGCCCGGATTAGCAACGGCGCCTCGGTGGAGCGGGAAGTGCCGATGAGCTTTGCCAACAAGGAGAGCATCACCATCAGCCTGGCCTCGCCGGATTTCACCACCATCTCCCTGATGAAAACCGCCATTGACACCTATCTTGGCGGGGCCTACGCCACCGCCAAGGACGGGGCCTCGGTGGATGTCGCGGTCCCGGCAAAATACAAGGCTCAGGAAGTCGCCCTGCTGGCGGCCCTGGAAAACATCGAGATCAACCCGGAACATAAGGCCAGAGTGGTGCTGAACGAACGGACCGGCACGGTGGTCATGGGCGACAATGTCACCATCAACCAGTTTGCCCTTTCCCATGGAAACCTGAGCCTGCAGGTCAAGCCCCCGCCCCAGCCCGGCGCCCCTGCCAACGCGCCGGTGGACACGGCCAAGATCGGCCAAAAGGTAGTGACCCTGCAACCGGGCGTGACCCTGGGCGAGATGGTTCGGGCTCTGAACTCGGTGGGGGTCGCCCCGCGTGAACTGATCGCCATCTTCCAGGCCATCAAGGCTGCGGGCGCCCTACAGGCGGAACTGGAAATCATTTAGGCCCTGGAGGCCGCCGAAGCACATGAATATTCTCAGCGAAGCAACAACCGGACTCAAGGGAACCACCAATTCTGCCGATACGCTCAAGAAGGGGAAACTCCGCGAGGCTTGTGCCGGGTTTGAAGCCCTGATGATCAAGCAGATCCTGACCTTGGCCCACCAGAGCGTTCCCAAGAGCGGCCTGCTTGACGGCGGCTATGGCGAAGAAATGTTCGAATCCGTCCACGATGACCAGATAGCCCAGAAAATGGCGGGAAGCAAAGGTCTCGGCTTTGGCGAAATGCTCTACCGGCAACTGTCCCAAGCCCATGTCCCACCGGGTCCACAGAGCAAGGAGAAATAGACCATGCAGCACACAGAGACCACCGAACACCGCTCCCTGCCCGCCAGATTTTTCGAGACCCTGGAACAGGAAATCCTTCTTTCCCAGGACATGCTTGCCATCCTGAGCGAAGAACAAAAAGCCCTGGTGGCCATGGATATGCAGGCCCTCATCCGCTTGAGCGGCAAAAAAGAAAACAGACTGAGCCGCATCCAGGCTCTGGACTCCCTGCTCGCCGACCTGGCCGCAGAACTCCGCCCGGAAACACACGCCAAAACGGCAAGACTTGCCGCCCTCATTCCCCTGCTCAGCCCGCAAGAAGGGAAAAAAGTCAGCCAATACCGGAAAAAACTGACAGGGCTGCGGGAAGACATCCTCAGCCGCAACCAGATCAACAGGCACTTTGCCGAGGATGTAAAAACATACCTGAACGACGCCATAACGCTCATCACCAGCGGGATAGCGGACCGCCCCATGTACGGTCTCACCGGCCTCAGCAAAAAGCCCTCGTTGAACCCGCCTTCCTTAATCAGCAGGGAGGTCTAGGCCATGGCCGGCATCTCCCATGTGCTGAGCATTGCCAAGGAGGCGCTCCTCACCCACCAGCTTTCGATCCAGGTGGCGTCGAACAATATCGCCAACGTTGACACTCCCGGCTACACCAGACAATCGCTGCAACTGGAAGCCAACAATGCAACCCCCATCAGCGCCGGCATGCTGGGCGGCGGCGTGACGGGCACAAAAATCCTGAGGAACTACGATCAATTCATGGTGCAAAGGCTTGCCAACCAGGAATCAACTCTGGGCAACCTCCAGGCCCAGCAGGACTCCATGAAGCTGGTGGAAACCGTGTTCAATGAGGCGCCGGGCATGGCCATCAACGACCTGATGAACAAATTTTGGAGCAGCTGGCAAGATCTGTCCAACAACCCGGAAGTACCCGCTACCAGACAGGGGGTTATTCAGTCTGCCCAACTGATCATTGACCAGCTGCATTCCATGACCAGCCAGATGGTCCAGGCCAAATTCGATATCGGGACCAGTCTTGACACGGCCGTCGGCGACGTCAACTCCATCACCAGCGAGATCGCCGATCTCAACGTGCAGATTTCCGGGGCGGAATCCTCGGCAGGCCAAGCCAACGACCTGCGCGACAAAAGGGACACCCTGGTCCAGAATCTTTCCAGCCTGCTTGACGTCACCTATTTCGAGGATAAGAACGGCGGATACACTGTACTCATGGCCGACGGCCACACCCTGGTGGACGGCAACCAAACCTCGAAAATCGACTGGGAGAACAACCAGCTTCTTTTGGCAACCCAAAACAGCAAAGGCGCCGAAACAAGCCAAGCGCTTGGCGAAGGGACTGAGTTGGGCGGCAAAATCGGGGGCTGGCTCGAGGTGCGCAGCAATCTGGCCGAAGGCGACCCCGACAATTTCCTTGGCCGCCTGGACGCCTTTGCCAACTCCCTGATCCGCGAAATCAACCAGCAGCACTCTCAGGGGGTCGGAACTACCCTGTTCAAGGATTCCCTGACCGGTTCGGAACAGGTGAAAAATGTGGCCCGGTTGACCACTCCTGTAGACGCTTCCACAGCGGACACAACAATTCCGGCAAGCACCATTACGATCAACGACCGGCCTGTCGGCGAAATCATCGGCGGTGCAACAGTGAATGGCCTGGCCATGACCAAGGCACGCAATGCGGTGACAGCCATCAACACGGCGGAGACCGGGGTCGAGGCACGGCTCACCACCCTGATGGCAGGCACGGCAGTGACGGATCCAGGAGTTGCCAATATCGGCCAAACCATCTCCTTTGATATCAACGGCGTCACGGTCAGCTACCCTGTAGTGGCTGGCGATGTGGGGGCAGGAAATGCTGCCACCTTTGCCGGTCATCTGGTCGGCGCCATCACCAGCGCCCTGAACACCTATAATGCGTTGCCCACCACCGCCAATCCCATCACCATCGAAGCCGTAGTCGGGGATGGCACCAATGGCGGAGCGGCGAACTCCATTGTTCTGAAAAATACCAACCCCGGCGATGAGTCAAATATCGTTATTGACAACCTGACCTCCTCCGTGTCCGGCCTTGCAGCATCCACCGGTCTCACCGCAGGCACCTACAACGCCGATGCCAGCCACAACACCGGAGAGATCACCCTGTTTTCCACCAGTACCATCAATGTTGATGCCGGCCCCAATGACTATACCCTAGCCCAGCTCGGCATGGGCGGCGGCAATCAGGCCACCACCTTTTATGATGGCGGCACCGTGGATAACACCTCCACCAACCCGCTCACTACCATCACTTTCAATCTCAACGGAAAACCGATTACGGTGAATGCTCTTGCCAACCAGTCAGCCACCCAACTAGTGGCTGCGGTCCAAGCAGGAATCAATGCCGCTCCAGCCCCACCTCCGGCCATCACGGTGAGCCTCGTCAACGGCAAAATCCGTTTTGAAAACAACGTGTCCGGCGACAACACCCCCATAGTGGTGGATAGTTTCACCACCACGGCAGGCACCGGCAACATTTTCGGCTTCGGAAATTTCACTGCTCAGGTGGGCAAGGTAGTCGGCGACACAGTTGCCAACGACGGAAAATTCACCTTCACCTATGAAGATGGCTCGGCAGGCCCCTTGCTTTCCGGATACAAGTACTTTGACCAACTGAGCACGGACACAGGCAGCTTCGATATCTGGATATACAACAAGGACGATGGAACCCTGGCCCTGCCCCAGCCCGTCACCATTTCCCTGGAACGGGCTTACAGCCTGAATGACGTTACCAACATCATCAATAAAACGGTTGCCGCGGCCACCAACAGCAGCGGCTGGGTAACGGCCTCAAACTCCGACAACAGCCTGCGTCTCACCCCGGATAGCAGCCACCAGTTCGCCTTTGCCAACGACACCTCAAACTTTCTCCAGGTTGCCGGACTCAACACCTTTTTCTCCGGCAACAGCGCGGCAAGTATCGGTCTAAACAGTGTAATTACGGGCGACCTCAACAATCTGGCCGCAGCCACCGTTGACTCTCAGGGTCAAATATTTAGCGGAGACAACACCAATTCCCTCAATATCACGAACATCCAGCACGATGCGTATGTTACCTTCACCGGCGGCACCCAGAATACTTTGGACGGCTTTTACAATACCCTGGTCGGCCAGGTTGCCAACACCACGCGCACCATCAGCCAATCTTACGATTCCACGGTGCTGGTCAACAAACAGGTGAGAGAAATGCGCGATTCTGTCTCCGGCGTTTCCCTTGATGAAGAGATGGCGAATCTGATCAAATACCAGCACGCTTATACCGCCGCCGCCCGTCTCATCACCATGTCGGACGAAATGCTGAAGACCCTGCTTGATGCGGTGTAAAAGGAGAAAACCATGCGAATCACCATGCAGTCCATCCACAACAATATCCTGACGAATCTCAACAAGCTCACCACGGATATGAACCGGATCAACAACCAGATTTCATCGGGAAAGCAGATGTCAACGATCTCCGATGATCCGGTCAATCTGGTGACTGCCCTTGGGCTCAGGAGCAGTCTCACCCAGATCACCACGTACCAGGACAATCTCAAGTTCGGCGACAAGACCATCACCGCCGCGGAAAACTCTCTCACCCAGATGAAAGAACTGGCCTCCCGGGCAAAGGTGCTGGCCATCCAGATGGCCAATGGTTCCATAACTCCGGAAAACCGATTAAGTGCCGCTGAAGAAGTGCAACATCTTTTCGAGTCGGCAATTGCTCTGGGCAACACCTCTATCAACGGCAAGTACACCTTTGGCGGCTTCCGCACCACCGGCTACACCAAGGCCGAACCCGCCCCCTTTGTTCAAGATGCCAGGGACGGATATTTTGTCAACGGTGGCCGCATGCCGGACAGCAGCACCACCCGGTTGACCGGCGCGGTGCTTTCCGCAGCAGCTCCAGGGGCAGCAAATATCGTGGCCGGCAATCTACTGATCAACAACGTGGATGTGGCGAACATTACCGGCCCCATTGATCTCACCGGCACAGCGGACGTGAACGGCCTAAACATGGCCGGCGCCGTAAACGCCGCCAATGCCATCAACGACCAGGAAGTCATTTCCCAGACCGGGGTAAGCGACACCCTTGCCTCCCCTTACGCGGGCGCGCCCGCCACCGGAACGAGCGCTGCCTCCCGGGTGGTCTTTTATCTCAACGGCACCCTTGTCGATACCAACGCCGTACCGGCCAACAATCTCCTCGCTGGAGACTCCGCCAGCTCCGTGTCCCAGAAGATCGTCAATGCCATCAACGCAGCCTTTCCAACCGGGACAATCACCGCCACCAAGGGCACCGGCGCCAACGGCGGGGAGGCCAACGCCCTTATCCTCCGCTCGAACGATGGCGCCCCCATGACCATCACCGGCCTCAACTCCACTGAAAAAGCCATTTCCGGCCTTTCCAACAATAAGGCCACCGAGGGAGTAACCGCCAAGTTGACCACCCTGTACGCAGGAGCCGTCGCCACATTTCCCGGAGTCACCACCGCCTCCTTCTCCCTGAATGGCGAAGTTATTGACGTCACCACTGGCGGCGTCAGTGCCAACCAGACCGCCACCGACGTGGTTGCTGCCATCAATGCCATTGCAAATCGCACCGGCGTCACCGCTGAGGTGGGCAATGTCACCGGCACCAATGGTGGGGTGGCAAACTCGGTGATACTCCACAACACTCTACCGGGCGACGCATCAGCCATCACTGTCCTTGGCCTGAACGCCGGAGAAACAACTCTCACCGGCCTCTCTAACACCTTGGCCACCGGCCAGGCAGCCGATGCCACCCACAACACCGGCACGATTTCCCTCTCGTCCACCTCCGCCTTTGAAATCACCACCAGTGCCGCGAACGATACCATTCTCAACCTCCTCGGCCTGGGGGGTGGACTCAAGGGCTTTGCAGACAATGCGGGGGACGGCATTTTGCGCTCCGGCTCCTCTCTGAGCACCGGTGATCTCACCATCAACGGCGTGGCAATCACCACCTCGGCCGACGGCGTCTCGGATGTTTACCAAGACATCTCGGCCATGGCCAAAGCTGCGGCCAT
>Ga0315272_10000530_pt1 | contig 19243 bp, 18 predicted proteins | sample C3_middle_MG_FD_203918 | JGI IMG/M metagenome (GOLD analysis project Ga0315272, IMG submission 203918) | Sediment microbial communities from Yellowstone Lake, YNP, Wyoming, USA - C3_middle | ecosystem: Environmental > Aquatic > Freshwater > Lake > Sediment | place: USA: Wyoming | collected...
TGGAAGATGTGCAGGTTGGTGGATGCGCCACCACCGCCACCACCGCCACCACCGCCACCACCGCCACCACCGCCACCACCACCCATACCGCACATGCCAGCGCTGCCAGAGAAGCCGCTGGTTTGTGCCGTTGCACCGGGATTGGCATATTGGTTGTAGTCATGGCACCGGAAACACAGGGCATCGGGGGTGGCAGTTCCCACACTCTGATTCCAGGTGCCTTTAAGGATAAAACTGTTGCTCGATCCGTGGGGTCCCCAGGGGTCGCCGTCCTCGCCGCCGGAAGGAATAACGGTATTGCTGGCCGTTGAGGAACCATGGCAGTCGGTGCAATACATGGTCTGATTGCCGACGTCCGCGGCACCATTCCAGGGCGCCAGGAAAGTATTCGGGTTAAGGTTGCCGCGTACCGCTGGAGAGCGACCAGTGCTATCCAGAACGGGATGCCAGGAACGATGGTTGTTGGTGGAGTAAGCCGATGATGCCCCCGAGTTGCTGGTGGTGACTTCGCCTTTGTGACCTGCAGGCGCCTGCGACTCCATGGCCTGGTTGGTGAATCTGGTCAGCAGATTGGTTCCGGACGGCGTGCCACCCGGCGAATCTCCCAGATTGGGCGGAGTGTCATAGGAGAAATCGGAATGGCATTTTAGACAGATCTGATACTCACGCGTGACATAAGCACTGCTGGCCATGGTTGCAGCACCGGTACCGCCATCACCGCGCTTCAAAGTATAGCCGGAGGGATTGCTCATGAAAGATGCAGAGCTATACATCGGCTCCACGCCGGTGATCCCGCGCAGTACACCGGAGGCGATGTTGGTGTGCCCAGAGGTATGGTTGTGGGTGCCAGCCGCGTCAGGGCTGCCGGTATTGGCATTGAACAGGCGATTTTTGATTACCCGGTGTGGATTGTGGCAATCGGTGCATTCGGCGTGGCGGTTGCCGGGTGCAGCCTTGCCCAGCAGCGTCTGTGATTCGACAAAATCTTTGCCGGCCCTTGCCACAGGTGCTGTGCCGATGTTGTGCACCTCGGGCTGCACACTGATGGGCATGTGGGTAAAGAGGGAAAAACTGCTCTTGATATTGGGTACTGTCGTAAGCGAGGCAAGAATGCTTTCCCCGGCACCGCTATGGCATTGGTAGCAGGTCTGCTCGATCGCCGAGTTACCACTGCTTTTCGGGATGGAGGTGCTGTCTGTTCCCTCCCGCAACAGGCGCCGCGAGCCCTGCACGGTGTGGCTGTCGTGACAGTTGAGGCAGGCAGCCTGCCATACTTTGATGCCGCTGGGAAATTCGCGCTGATTGGCGGCGGCATCAAGATAGGCCTCGTTGGCTACCAGAGGGTTGGCGTGAGCCGAGCCGGCCCAGGTCGGCCCGGCTTTGTCGTGGCAGGCCAGGCAGATGATGTCGTTGGTTTCACTGAATGCACCGCCGGTGGGTGCAGCCGTCTGAAAGCGATTTTTGCGCAGAAATTTTCCATTACCCTGGGTGGTGTCGGTTTCACGTATGTGCGGATCGTGGCAGCTTGTGCACTGCACCTGGTTGTTTTCCAGTGGAATTTTTGGCTTCGGGCTGACGCCAGCAACACGGTTGCCGACGATAGTGCCATCGGGTACACGTAATTCGCCGTCGTTACCGGCCAGGGCACTGTCATAGGTGAACGAAATGGGATGGTCGTTGCTCAGGTTGACACCCAGATCGCGCGTGAAACCGGTGAGGCTTGCGCCGGAGGGCATGCCACCCCCTGCTGCTGTACCACTCATATTGATATTGGCAGGGGATTGTCCATTCAACACGTCGACGCTGCCAATTGCCAGTGTGCCATCGTGACAGGAAAGGCACAGCTTGGAGGTGCCGCCGGGTCCATTGGCCAGTTCTGCCGCGTTTGCTTCCATGGAGCTGGAGGTATAGGTCGTGTAGGTGGCTGCCGAGAGTTTGCGGTTCCACAACGGTGTGGCGGGAATGTTTTCAGCAGCGTGGGGTGTATGACAGAATACGCACACTTGGGATTCACTCACCGACTTGACGCTGCCGGTACCACTGACAGAAAGATTGTGCTTGGTATTGCGCACATCAGGCACTTTGGCGGCCAGACTGATACCGCTTCCCGACAGAGTGAGTACCAGACACGAAAGTATCATCCGCGATGGGTGTTGCAAGCGAATAGACATGTTCATAGTGATCCTCCAAGGAACTGCAATACCACGACCCTTCCGTTAAACATGTCTGCGACATAAATATGGTCCTGGTTGTCGACCCAAACCCCGGCCGGCAGATAAAATTCTCCCGCTCCTTTTCCGGTGCCACCCAGTGCCAACAATGGCTGGCCCCTGCTGTTGAATACCAGCAGCCTGTCATAAAGTGATTCCGTCATATAGATGTTGCCTTCCCTATCCACTGCCACGCCCTTGGGGCGGACCAGGTTGCCTACATATAGCCCGCGCTGGCCAAATTTGGAGAGCCAGTTGCTCTCCGCGTCAAAAATCTGGATGCGCGAGTTCATGGTGTCTGTAACGTAAAGCTGATTCCCCTCAAAGGCGAGGTAGGTGGGGTAGTTGAATTCCCCGTTCGCTTCTCCGCGATGACCGATTTGCTTTATCAAGCGCCCACTATCGTCGAACACCTTAATGTCATGAGTATAGGTATCGGCCACATAAATCAATCCCGATTGAGCATCCCGTACCAGCCCTGTGGGTCGCTTCAGCACGTTTTTGCCGAACTCACCGCTGGGATTACCCTCACGATCAAGGCGGAACACTGCATGCAGCTCGGCATCGCTCACCAGGATTTCACCTGCATTACCCAAAGCGATTCCAGCCGGTGCCTCGAAGCGGCTGTTTTTGCTCGCCATGTCCCATATTCGCAACACCCCTCCCGGTTTGTCAAAAACGAACACCGCACGGCGGCTGGCATCGGTTACATAGATGCGACCTTCGGCATCGGTCGTTCCATTCTGTGGGCGCTGCAGTACAACCCGCTCGGCGTCGCCACCGACAAGGCCGACCAGCCATTCGAATATCGACATGGCGGTGCTGCGCGGTTTTTCGTTTTCAGGGGTGAAATTTTCTTCACCTGTCAGCTGCCCGATGTAGCGGTAACGCGGTTTCTCCGGCGGTTCCGGCCAGAACCTTTCCACGCCCGGACTTGCGTCAATAAGGCGCAATGTCATGTGTTGTTCCGCGCATCCCTGCATAAGGAATAGAGGGGTCAGGCCAAGAACCAGGATCAGCAGACGTGAGCGCAACTCATTCTCCTTTCCTGTTACTCAAAGCCTGGGGGTTGATGAACATGATCTGCACATTCGCATTCAGGCTGTCTGCAATGTAGAGCAGACCACCGTCCACCGTTAACCCCGCGATATCATTAAAGCACCCCGGTGCAGCACCCGATCCACCAACGGATCCCACTAGTTGTCTCCCCCGGTAAATTTTGACGGTCTGATCGAACTGGTCGCTTACAAATACCATATTGCCACGGTCTACTGCGATAGCCTGGGGGGATGCCAGGGTTCCAGCACCAAAAGCGTAGCGGTAACTGCCGTCCCGGCCAATCACCACTACCTGTCGGGCGATGCGGTCAAGCACGTAGATTCCGTCTGAACCCAGTGCAATGGCGGCAATGCCACGAACTTGTTGCGGCTTGATGATGGAAAGCGGTCTGCCCAGGTTGTTGAATCTGACGATTTGATCATATAAAGCATCCGCCACCAGTATTTCACCGCTGCCTTCATCCGCTGCGATTGAAACAGGGCGTCCAAGGTCGCCTGGCGAATTGAGCGACGGGAGCGGGGTGCCGTTTCCTGAAAAATGCAGCACCCGCACTCTGGCGGGATCCGTTATGTAAACGGACATGTCGGCTGCGACGTAAATATTCATTCCGGCTTCAGCAGTCATACCGGTAAACGGCGTCAGAGTCTGCTCGATACGGCTGTAGCGAAAAATTCGGCGCAAACCTGTATCCAGCAGATAGAGGTCATTATTGCGCGCGCTGATGGCGGCAGGCTGACGCAAAACAACATAGCCGGTACCCCCGACAATACCGGGAAGAGCCGTGGGCGCGCCCGCTCTGGCACCAGTAAGATTAATCCATGGTTGCAGCAACTCCTTTTGAGACGTTTTTATTCCGGCAGCTTCCGGGCCGGTTGTGGTGCAACCGGCGAGTGCAATAGTGGCTGCAACGGCGATCGCTTTAATCGCCTGTTCACGCCATTTTAAGAAAAAATATTTAATATCTACCATCTGCCAGGCCCTCCGGTGGAGTTCCCTCCGATAATTCCGCTTTGCAAACCAGGCTTTCCGGTGTGACATAACTCGCAGCGATCCGCGCCCCAGGCGATTTGGTTATTGTGGCACATGCCGCAGAATTTACCCTCGATAATGTCAGACATTCGCACAATGTTGTCCGGCGCGCATTTTGAAGCCGAGTTCTGAGTGGCATACTTTGCAGTTGTAACGGATACGGTGAAACCAGTGGGGGAAAATCACGGGGCGCATGTCTTTTTTTTCAGCCTGTTTGTTGAGCACAATATCGCCATATTCGGCCTGAATGGAAAACGGTGCGAGCAGCATGAACAATGTGAACACTGTTACCCTCACCCGAACTTGGCTGGGAAGACTTTGCAGCTTGAGTTGATACCGAAGTGATATTGAGGGTTGTCCCATTTAATTTGCCTTTGCAGCTTTCCCTGACAGCGTGCGGGGTTCATTGTGACACCGATTGCATTCGGTCAGCGGAAACGCCACGGCGCCATGACAGCGGCCACAAAACTCCCCCTGCAGGATGGTAAACATGTTGAAACCCGGGGTGGTACCTGCCTTCGATTTGAACAGCGCTTCGTGGCAATTGCTGCAATCCAGCAATTCAGAATGCTGCTTGTGCGGAAAACGCACCATGGGTAATTCCCCGGTATTTTTCATCAGCACATCCGGGGGCTGGTTCCGGTCGAGTACTTTAATTTTGGTATCGGGATAGATATTGGTGCGCGGATTGATCTTGCCTTGTTCTATAGCCTTGACCCAATTTACCAGATTGCCGGATGTATCGGGAGGCAATTTGGAGAGAGCTTCGGCGGGATTTTGCAGCTGCTTCAGGGCGGTGTTCTCCTGATCGTGCAGCCCGTCTTTCACCAGTGGCATCCAGTCGTCGGCCCATGTTGGCACCGGGCTGGCTGCGGCCACCACTAGCATGGATGTGCTCAGGCACCGCACGAATTTGCTCCAGCTTGAGTTGTGTGATTTGCTGACCATAGATACCTCTTATCCCGGAATGAAGATACCGGCACTGCGGATGGCGCGGACCAGCTCCCTGGTGGAATCCTCCAGCATTTTGATGCCGGCCTCGTAATCGCCCTTTCTGGCCTGTTCTTCCGCCTCGCTGCGCATTTGTGCTGCCTGATCCAGAAGTTTCTGCGTAAGGCTGCTCATGCCGGATGCAGCCAGCTTTTCCTCGATCAATACCTTGGCCAACATTTTATGGGTATCGTTGCGGTCTATTTCGTAATGATATTCCTCTTCCTTGGTGGCAAAGTTGAGCGAACGCACCAGCGTATCGCCATCCCGCAGACCGCTGATTGCCGTCTTGGTCATCAACAGGGCACGGTCAAGCGTGGTGATTGCATCGTCCAATTTGTTGGCGGCAGCCAGATCATTCGCCCGCTGAACCAAACCTTCAATTTTGCGGTTAGTGTCTGTAGTCTTGGCCCCCTGCTGTTTCTCGGTGCTGATACGTTTGAATGCTGACAACAGCGCTTTCACGCTTTCCATGCGAAAATCGAAATCACGGCGCTTTTTTTCCTGGTTGACTTGCTCCGGCGCGGCCAGACGGGCACCTTCGAACAGGGTTTTAGCCGCCTCATTCAGCAGGGTTGTGCTCTTGCCATAGTCCTGCGCATCGAATGCTTCAGCGGCCTGACGCCGAAGATCGCGTGCCTTGTCGCGGTGCGCCACTGCGTCAGGATTGGTGCTGTTCTCAATCTGTTTCGCTGCCGATGACTTCTCGATCAATGTCTCGACCGATTGCAGGCGCCGCCCCAGTTGTTCTCTTTCTTCAATAACGGTACCTTTGCCGGGTGTGGAAACCGCATCGGCAGGAATGGCGGCCTGGGTAAAACACAGCCACGTGCACATGGCGAACAGTCGTATAAAAATATGTTGATTCATGCTTGCTCCGTTTCAGACAAGTCGGCACTATCCCCGCCCGGAGCTCTAAAGTTGCTGCAGGCGGCCTCGAAATGGCGGGATGAGGCTACTTCGACGAAGGCAGTCCAACCGTTCATAATGCATGGGTTTTTTTTCACCATCACGGATGAGCCTCAGCCTTGGAGGCAACAGGTGTGGCTTTGTTATGGCAACGGCGGCATTCGGCGACAGGGAAAGCAACGGTACCGTGGCAGACACCGCATTTTTGTCCGAGCAGGATAGCCGCCATGCTGATCTGGTTAGCGCCCTTTTGTGGAATGAAAATATCCGAATGGCAGTTTGAGCAATCCAGTATTTGCGTGTGCTGTTTGTGCGGAAAGACAACGCCAGGCATCGAACCTTTGACTTCGCGAACTATATTCAGGTCCATGATAACCGGTTCTGCTTTCGGATCGTTGCGATCCCAGAGTGGAGCAATATTTTTTTTATCCACTGCCTTCACCCAGTCCACCCCGCTGCCGGAGTCGCTCAGGGATTTGGGCAGGGCGGCAAAGGCTTCTTTCGGAGTTTGCAGCAAATGGGTGCTTTCATCGGCAGGGTCGTGAATGCCATCGCTGTCAGGCGGCAGATGGCGTTTCGGCGCGGTCTTCATCAGCCGGTTGAAGGGATTTGTTTCCGATCCGGCGATTGCCGCCGGTACCTGGGCTGGTGAAATTGCAATGGTCTCGGCTGGCTGGTTTTTTTTTGCCGGCTGGGACGCTGCGAACAAGTTCCCCCATGGTGCAAGCAGTTGGGCAGAAATTATGGTGAAGTAAATTAATTTATATGAATTGTTCATGTTGACTCCTATTTCTTGCCGACGGGGGGTTGGGCAGGTTTAAGCAATTCGTGCGATTTGCTTTCATGCACCTGAGTTTGCGTACCGGGTTTGCCGGTATGACAAAGGTCGCAGTTTTCAACCGACCAGGCGATAGTGCCATTGTGACAGGCACCGCAATATTGTCCGTCCATGATTTTGAGCATGTCGATGTTGTTACTGCCAGCCTTGAACTTGAACCCCAGATCGGCGTGGCATGCCTTGCAGCTGTAGCGGATGCGGTGGAACCAGTGGGGAAATACCGCCGGACGCATGCCAGCGGCGTCTGAGTTGTTATTAATGACCACATCGCCAAACTCGGCGTAGGCGGGTTGAATATTAACGATGGCTGTAGTCATAACAAGTAGCGTCCAGACAAGCAGTATCCGGCCTGTAATTGTGAGTCTAGTCAGTGGTGGCATTATTGTTTTCCTTCCATTCGGTTGATAAAAAAATATCCCGGCTCAATATATGTCCCCGATCAGCCTGTTAATGCTAAACAACAGCAGGGTTTGTATGGTGTTGCTGTACCTGATTTCAGAGACACGCGCGCTGAGCCTTAACTGCAGGCGTCCAATGGGGAAATCCAGACGGTTTTCCCAGGAGCGGGAATCCTGTTGCTGAGGGCCCACTGCCAGTCCCTGTACCGGCATTTCTGCGTAAATTCTCAGCTCGGAGACAAAGCCCAGGCGCGGTACGCCAAAAGCGCGCTGATGGTAAAAACTTAAATCGGCACTGGTGTTTGCGTAGGTGGTGACCGTCAAGTTTGGTATATTGGGAGAGGTGATTTGCGCAGCGCTGGATTGCTGGCGTACTCCCTGCATGGTCAGACTGCCAGCCAAAGATGAATATCGGGTCAGGCTTTCATTTTGGGAGATTTGCAGATTGATGAGTTGAAAAAAATACTCGGTACGGTCTATTGCCCTGGTATCACTGGCACTTAGACGCAAGTAGGTATTGCTTCCCCCATCCACATGACTCCATGTTACAGAACCGCCGTGAGTCAGGCGCAAGGTGTTTGGGACGAAACTGTCCCGATCCGCGGCAACGGACTGGTTCAAATTTAGCCCCATTATGCCAACATCGAGAGCAGTGCTGCGGTTCAAGCTATGGCCGAGTTGCAACCCATAATGCTGTCCATTATCAAAAGGATTGATCCGGTTAGTCACAGTCCCTGAGGCAAATCCCGAGTAACCGGAAGTACCGAGTGCTATCTCGTCGGATTGGTAGCCGATGCCAGCGGATTGATTGCTGGCATCGGTCTTGTCGCCATTGGTTTCGTTTCTGTTGATATTGAGGCTGCCGTTTAGCCGAGTGTTTTTTGATAGGTCATAAAATGCGCCGAGATTTGCGCTGGCGTTGTTTATTTCGGCAGGTGGAGCGCTGTAGCTGTTAGGGCCACTAGTCAAGCCATATAGCCGCATACTACCAGTCATGGTAAGAGCTTGATCTGTGGGATGCCAGAACGCTGAGCTGCTCAGTTGCTGGTAACGAAAATCACTTTCTCCTTGCAGTAAACGGTAATTTGTCCGGCTCATATTTCCGAGATTTTCTACCGAAAGCGTGGAGTCGGGAAGATAGCTGTGCCGTATTACTACGGTGTTGATTAAAGAACTTTCATTTGTTTGTTGGCGCTCGTTATTGGTGGTATCGCCATTTATCTGGAATGTATTTTTGTCCAGACTATGCGTTATATCAAGATGCAGTAAATCCTGATGGTCCGCACTTAAGAGCGCGCTTTCCCATATATTGCGGTCATAGCTCACCATGTACTGGGTATTGCCGGCCAGAGTGCGATAGCGTTGAGACAGGCCATAGCGGGTAGTGCGATAAGAAGGGTCGGCTCCGCTGGGCCTGGTGTCAAGTTTGTTGTCGTTCTTGTCGTAGTGTATCTCGAATGGGAAGCGGCTGGCCGGCAACAGAGTCAGCGAGGCGTTGCCCGTGCCAAAGGTACTTTTCCCTTTTCCGTCCATCGTGTCGGTCGTACTGGTGTTGATGCCCAGTCCGCCGTTCACTTGAGCTATCCATGGTTGCCACAAAAAAGTGCTGGCGTTCAACTTGGTCGTGAATGTCTGCAGCATGTATTCACTTGAATTGATCGTTTCGTTTCGCTGTTCATAACCAATGCTTCCCCAATACCGGACCGGAGCAAATGTCGTCGAGTAATTGCTGTCGTCAGTGTGAACTGCGGTGTCAGGCACTTCGTCTTGATCTGGATTGTTTGCGATTTTCGCATCGTCATTCTGACTCTCTTTCGAAACAGTATCAGCGGTGTTGATTTGTAGCGGGGCTGTCGGTGTCATGCTGTTTCCCGGAACTGTTTCACTGGCAGAGTAGGCCGAGCGTGGGCAAGCGAAAACAAGCCATACCGCCAACATGACAAATATCTCTGCCCTGTATTTTCTTTTCCAATTGACACTCACTGGTCTCCTCATATCCTTCTTCGCCGACGTTGCCATCCATACCCCGTTGCAATGCCGGAACCTTTATGGTCATTTCTTTACGACTTGCTTTTCAATCGCCGCAGAAAAGGATTCATAGCGCGACTCATCAACATGGATTGGCGTTTCCTGTTTAAGCCGCGCGACAAGTGATACCCATGCCCGTTCCCCTTGTTCTCGCAGCCACAAGTCACGGGCGCGCTCCCTGGCTGACTCTAATGGGTTTAATTTTGGTGGTTTGCGGTCTGTCAGTCGAAAGACGGCAATGCCTTCCAGGAGTCTGAGCGGATCGGAGACATCTCCCTGTTTGAGTTTATCCACGACGTCTTGTGCGGTTTGTGGCAACATGCCGCGATGCAGGTAACCCATATCGCCTCCATTAGCAGCGGTTGCATCGCCGGAATGTATGCGTGCCTGGGCTGAAAAATCAGTGCCTGCGCGTAAGCTGCGGACCAAATCTTGTCCTTTTCCGCGCGTTTCTTCCCATATAGCTGGAGATGAGGAGGGGTCTACCTTGAGCAAGATGACAGAGAGCCGCAGTTGTTCTGGTTCTGTGAATTGGTCCGGGTGGGCGACGTAATATTCATCAATTTGCTTCGCATGTGGCGGGGGGACGTTGCGCACAAGGTTTTCCAATTGGCTTAGCATGCTTTCGTCCTGCAGCCGCTTGGTGAGCGACGGCACTAATTGTGCGCGGGTCTGCTGCCATTGTTTGTTGTCGCGATAGCGCTGTTCGTACTGCTGGATTGTTTGTCGGATTGCAGTGTCGTCGGGCTTCAGTCCGCGACGCTTGGCTTCGCGTTGTAGCAGTATATTGAGAATCAGCGTGTCGCCCACTTCCCGCTGCAAGGCTGCGGCCCCGCCTTCAGGTACCTTGCCGTGATAGAATTTTTTGTGCATCGCGATCGCCAGTGCAGCTTCGTAGTCCTGTTGCAGGATGATGGTATCCCCAACCTTGGCGAATACCACAGACGATGGTGTTACAGGTTTCTGTGCCGCGTCGGCGGCAATAATCCCGCTGCCGAGAATTGCCCCGGTAAGCAGTGCCATGATTGCCAGCCTGATGTTGTGGGTTTGCTCCGGATTCACTTTCAATACCTTCCATGCTGGTTTATTGGGCGTGCTCTGTGATGTATTTAATCGCACTAAATGTGAGTCCCCACAGAATTTCGAGCTGAACAATCACGAACCCGTGAAAAAAAAGCCAGACACGAAATACTGTCTGGCAGGCTAATGATGGCCGCGAGATTACTGATTCCTATTTGGTGTGGCAAGACAGGCATAACGCGCTGCCAACGTTGGTGACACGCAGGAATGTAGGCTGCACATCGGTGTGTGGGTCGTGGCAACTTGCGCATTCCACGAACGGCTGGCTACCTCCGGCCACGCTTGCCTCATTGCGTGTGTAAAGCATGATGTCGGTTTTCTGCCGACCAGCACCGCCGGTATCCACCCACCAGACCGTGTTACCGTTCAAAGTAGAGTAAGAAGTGGGTTTGAAGTCTGGATCATGGAAGGCACCCGCTGGCGTCGTGGCAGTCTGTCCGCCACCGCCATACTGTATACCGACGGGATGGTCATTTCGCAGATCGGTGCCGATATTGACAATGCTTGCATATCCGAGGGAACCTGCTGGTGTAGCCGTTGCCGCAGGTCCAGTCCAGGTTCCAGCCAGGGTGAAACCAGTTGAGCTGTAGTTGCCCGATCCTGGTGCATTGATCATGACATTCATTGCTTGTGTACCATCATGACAGGACAGGCAGGCGATGGATACCGACCCCACAGGTGCCACTGCGCCGTCCAGGCTAGTCGTGCCGAGACTGCTATAGGTGGTGTAGGTGGCTGGATTTGACAACCTGCGATTCCACAACGGTACTGAAGCGGTGGTATCCGCTCCATGCGGTGTATGACAAAATACACATAGATCGCCTGTGCCATTAAATCTGTTTGCTCCTGTGCCCGTACTGCCAAGATTATGTTTGGTGGTGTCAATTCCAGCGGTAGCCTCTTGCGGCTGAATTCCAACTATCACCAGCAAGCCCAGGCTTCCTGCAAGTGCGCCCCCCAATCTGCGTGTCAATGAGCGCTTACCCAATATTTTTTTCATGGCGAAACCCCCTCTGGTCAATTCGATTTGCTTTATTTGAATAAAAAACTCGCACAACGTTAATAATCTTATTAATACCCGCGAGCCACATCTTCTTAATGTAAAAAAAGCATATATTGTGCCAATTGATCACGAAATTTCTGTGAGAGCGCGTAATAGTTATTAGTTAGAAAGCGTGAGTATGTAACGCATTGAATATAGAGATATTCAGTTTTAAGGTAAGGGGAGGGGCTATTTTCTGGAAATATTTATTATTGATATTTATAACAATATTTCAAAAATACCTGAATTTATTTCTCAATGCTGAGAAATAAATTTAACTACCAGAATGCCGAAAGAAATGTTGAGTCAGCGCATGACGCGCATGTTGTATGCAACATAAAAGGAAGTATATTTAATTTGCTTGCTAATTTCTGACAAACGAGTACAGATTCGATGCCGAGGTATCGCATTGAAAATAAAGTTAACTAAATCCGGCCTGTTGCTTCCCGGTTAAATTAAATGTAATAACATCCCATGCTTTCTATGCGGAACTTTAATTTTGAATTATCACTTATGAAATTTATGGTGCTTTCTCGGGTTCGGGAACTGCGCGTGATGCTGATTGCGATATTCCTTTTTTCGCTTGAGGTTTTTTATTGAGAAAGCCGCCGTCAGGGGAAAGGCTGGCGGGTCGGTAGATATCCACTTTGCGAAAATACTGATCAACAATGTAAATTCTTCCGTCTTCATCTACCGCTATGCCCGAGGGAAGCATGTACTTGGCGGGGCCATCCCTGTCCGAGCGCCCCCCGACAGCCAGGAGCAACTGACCCTGTGGGGAAAATATCTGGAAATTGCCGAATGCAGCGTCAACTACATAGACATTACCATGTGAATCAACTGCAACTTCTTTGGGCCGGGAAAATTGTCCACCCTGACGGCCGATAGTTCCGAATACGCTTATCAGCGTGCCATCACGCTGGAATTTTTGCACACGAAAATTTGCCCCGTCGACGACGTATACGCTACCGTCCGGAGCAACTGCCACATCTTGCGGCAGGTTGAATTCGCCGGGCATGGTTCCGCGCTTGCCGAAATCGAATAGATGTTTGCCGGTTTGAGCATCAAATACACGCACCCGATGCTCATCGCTGAGAACTCCCCCTGAGTCAACCACATAGAGCCGTAGTCCATCGGCATCGACCGCGACGCCCAATGGACGGTGAAACCAGCTGGTACCCCCTATGGTGCGCAGAAATTTGCCGTTTCGGTTGTATATCATGATCTGTCTGGCGGTACCATCGGCTACATATATGTTGCCGTTTCGATCCGCATCCAGCCCGATGGGGAGTGCCAGGGCACCCGATTCATCCTCGCCGATTATGAAAAACCGTTTCTCCGGAATGTCGAATACCATTACGACGTGGCGGGCGGTATCGCTCACGAAGACACGGCCTTGGTGCACCGCTATGCCATAGGGCTTGGCGAGCCCTTCACCTTGCAACTGTTCCCCGGTAACCATACGCTTGAACTGGCTGGCGGAAGCGTCCGGCACTACGTCTGCGCTACTATATAACGAACGCTCGTAAACGAATCTGGGCTCGTCAGGAGGGGGGGGGAAAACGGGATTTTCCTGCGTTACGTGGCGTGTTTCAGGCATAGACATGCAGCCGCCGAGGGCAAGGGTGGCGGCGAGAACCAGGGTTTTGGCCAACGGAAGTATCTGAATTGAATTCTTCATCTTCTTTCCTGATTTATATGTGGATTGCGTCCGAATTATGGAATAACTAAAGGAAAGTAAAGCAAATTTCGTGCAAGTATAGTAACTTAATTCGCCAACTTGCATTTTTAGAGGTGCCGTATTGCACCACCGGTTTGCAATATTTGCATTAGAGCAGCCAAATCCTGTTTGGCTGAATTCCGTTGGCAATATTAATTCCCCGTCCGAGTTGACGGACTTTTCAGGGTTGGCAAGCTTTCATCAGAATAAGTCTAGTACATCGGGCAAAACAAGGGAGGAACAAAAACATAATTGATCGCTTTTTTTGAATTTCCGATTGTCAGCTTTCTCAATATAGGGAAAGTCCCCGGGATTTTCCCTGGTTTGAGAGTGGAAAAATTGGTATAGCATAGCTATCTATGCGGCAAAGCAGGGTAACAGCGGAAACACGGTGCATCGATCGGTATCTATTAAATCTGGCGCAAATCTTGCTGATCAGTAACGGCGGGTTGGCATGTTGACTCGTATGGGTGTACTAGCTTGGAAGCAAATGATGCAACGTTAGGACCGTAGTTGTGTCGATCACTCATAAGTGCAGCACTAGCGCCCAAACGCTAGTTTGAATTTAATTTATAAGGGATATCTATTATGAACAAGTATTTGCCTGTTATTGCCTCTATCTACGCCTTGTTGTTTGTTGGACCTGTCCATGCAGCCAGCGGCATGGATGTCTACAATGCTTCCTGTGCAATGTGCCATGTCAGTGGCGTAGCAGGCGCGCTGAAATTGACGGACAAGGCGGGGTGGGAGCCCCGTCTCAAGGCGGGCACGGATGCGCTATACGCCTCCTCGCTCAAAGGCAAAGGCGCGATGCCTGCCAAAGGGGGTAATGCCAGTCTTGCGGATGCCGATGTAAAAGCAGCTGTAGATTATATGGTGTCGCAAGTCAAATAAGTTTAAATTCCGAGTGCAGGGTATTTGTTGCGACCGACCAGGCAGCGGTATGGAGAAAAGCTGCTGGTCGAAAGATGATTTGATCGAACAGAGGTACGCACTGCTCGCTTCATAAGTATGGGGACACCTCAGCGGCTTTGATATCTACAGTACCGCTGCCGGTTGGGCCTTGATTTGCCAGTTAAATCAATCTGATTGCTGTTTATTAAAAACTCGGTTGTGAAAGCAATGGGGTTTTGGTAGAATCGCGCCCTCAAATTTTTTGTATAAGGTAGTTTGTTGATGACAACAGTACGTGTTAAAGAGAACGAGCCATTTGAAGTTGCCTTGCGCCGTTTCAAGCGCTCTATAGAAAAGACAGGCCTGCTGACAGATTTGCGTGCTCGTGAGTTTTACGAAAAGCCTACTGCAGAACGCAAGCGCAAGCTGGCTGCTGCGGTTAAGCGTCACTATAAGCGTCTGCGCAATCAAGTCCTGCCTCCTAAGCTGTATTAATTCTGACGAGCCAGTTCTCCATCGGGGACTTGGCTTGAACTGAAATGATGAGTCTTAAACAGCAAATCAGCGAAGATATGAAAACCGCCATGCGTGCAAAAGATACCGCACGCCTGGCGGCAATACGCCTGTTGTTAGCGGCACTCAAGCAACGCGAAGTGGACGAACGCATCGAGTTGACGGATGCCGATGTTTTGGCAATCATCGACAAAATGATGAAGCAGCGACGCGATTCATTTGGCCAGTTTGATGCCGCGGGCCGGAAAGACCTGGCTGATATCGAGAAATTCGAAATGAGCGTGCTGCTGGGTTATATGCCGCAACAACTGGACCCAGCAGAAATTGATGCCGCAATCGAACAGGCGATCAGTGCCAGTGGCGCGGCGAGTGCGCAGGATATGGGCAAAGTCATGGCCATTCTTAAGCCCCAGCTTGCCGGGCGTGCAGACATAGGTAAAGTATCCGCCCAGGTTAAGGTCAGATTGACACCTAAATAATTTTCACGTAATTGCAGAAGTATTTTTTCCTTAGTTTCTCCACACCAGGTTTTAAGGCACTCTGCCGTTAAGTCGCGAGGGTTGGGGTGATTCCAAAAAGCTTTATTCAGGATTTGCTTAACCGCCTCGACATCGTCGATGTGATCGAGCGCTACGTCCCGCTCAAAAAAGCCGGTGCGAATTACGCCGCCTGCTGTCCTTTCCACAGCGAGAAATCCCCCTCCTTCACCGTTAGTCAAAGCAAGCAGTTTTATCATTGTTTTGGCTGTGGTGCCCATGGTACGGCCATTGGTTTTGTGATGGAGCATGCCGGCATGGGTTTTGTCGATGCGGTGGAAGAATTGGCGCGCAGCATCGGTGTTCCTGTACCTCATGAAGAGCTTGCGCCGGGGCAGGTGCAATATAAAGTTGCTCCCGACTTGTATGAGGTAATGCAGGCCGCCACCCGCTATTACCGTGAACAACTGAAGCAATCGGTACGTGCGATAGACTATCTCAAACGTCGAGGGCTGAGCGGTGAAATCGCGGCGCGCTTTGGCATAGGCTATGCGCCGGAAGGATGGCAAAATTTAAGCGGAATTTCTTCCAGCTATCAGGATACCAGTCTGGTCGAAACAGGATTGGTGATTGAAGGCGATGCAGGCAAGCGTTATGACCGCTTCCGTGACCGCATCATGTTTCCGATCGTGAATGCGCGCGGACAGGTCATAGGGTTCGGCGGACGGATACTCGATAGCGGTGAGCCAAAATATTTAAACTCTCCCGAGACTGTTCTTTTTGAAAAAGGCCATGAACTTTACGGCTTGTTTCAGGCTCAAAAAGCGATCCGATCCGGCCAGCAAGTGGTGGTGGTTGAGGGTTATATGGACGTGGTGGCGCTGGCACAGCACGGGGTTGAGTACGCTGTCGCCACCCTGGGAACTGCGACAACACCCTACCATGTGCAAAAATTGCTGCGTTTGGCTGAGCAAGTCGTGTTTTGTTTTGACGGTGATGCGGCGGGGCAGAAGGCGGCTTGGCGCGCACTGGAAAATTCCTTGCCGCAATTGGTAGATGGTAAACGTGTGGGTTTTCTGTTTTTACCCAAAGAACATGATCCCGACAGCTATATAAGGGCGCACGGTACTGCAGCATTTGAGCAGCTATTACATGATTCCCTGCCCCTGTCGGGATATTTGCTGAAAGAGCTGTCGGCTCAAGTGGATCTGCGTACACAGGAGGGACGCAGCAACTTGCTGGAACAAGCCAAGCCTTTATTGATGGCGATTACCGCGCCGACCATGGCGTTGTTGTTGCGCAAGGAAGTGGCGGCTCTGGCAGGAATAACGCAACTGGAACTGGAAGCGCTGTACGGAATCAAGGCTATGGGCGCGCCACCCAAGCGTGCCACCCAAAAGGCCGGGCGCCCTGCCGCATCCAATGTGCGCGTATTGTTGCGATGTTTGCTGTTCAAGCCTGACCTGGCAAGGGTATTGCCAGAGGATATGGAAGACGAAGGTGCGGACGCAGAAGCGATTGCTGCCCTGAGTGCCTGGATGCTGACGCAGGTTGGTGAGGTGAGTAGTGCGGCAATGATTCAGTATTTCCAGGGAACGGCACACGAAAAATTACTGGCTGCGGAGCAGGCTGAGATCATGCAATGGGGGGAAGTATTCGATGTGGATGCCGAATTCCAGGGTGTTTTGTCCAAATTGCGCGAGGAAAGCCGCAAGAAAAAATTTGAGGAACTGAACGCAAAAATAGCAGGAAAAGAGTTTAAGGCATTGACAGAGCAGGAGCGGGTACTTTATTCGCAACTGCATAAACCGGGCTAAAAGAGAAATTTTTTACAAAGTCGGGTATAATCCGCGACCCATTTCAGCGGCATGGCGTTTCGTGTCGCTTATAATTTTATATTTATTAACTGGGCATCCACCGCTATGGCGACTCAGCAAGAAAAGAAAAAGTCCGTCGTTACCAAAAAGACGGCATTAAGCTCAAAGAACGCAAAACTGGCAGCAAATTTACATCTGGATGCAAATCCTGCTGAACAGTTGCTGGATGCTGAAGAGCGACGTACTCGCCTGAAAGCATTGATCGTGCTCGGCAAAGAGCGCGGTTATTTGACGTTCGCAGAAATCAACGACCATTTGCCAGAAATGCTCGAAGTTGAGCAGATCGAGGGCGTGGTCAGCATGATCAATGACATGGGTATTAGCGTCAGTGATCAAGCTCCGGACGCCGAAAATATGGTCATGTCCGAGGGCGTGGTCGTGGTGGTGGACGAAGATGCGGTAGAAGCAGCGGAGGCAGCTCTGGCCGCTTCCACAGTCGACTCGGATTTTGGTCGAACCACTGATCCCGTGCGCATGTACATGCGCGAAATGGGCACAGTGGGTTTGCTCACACGCCAGGATGAAATCGTCATTGCCAAGCGTATTGAAGAAGGCTTGAAGCACATGATTCAGGCGGTTTCAGCCTGCCCTGCGACAATCGCTGAAATTCTGGCATTGTCGGAAAAGGTCAAGCTGGACGAAATGCGCATTGATGAAGTGATTGACGGATTCATTGAAATTGAAGATGAAATCATCGTCAGCGAAGAAGTCATCGACGAAGAAGAAGTTGATGAGGAAGAGGATGAAGAGGACGAAGAGTCAGCAGAAGATAGAGAAGCGCTCGTTGCGGCTAATCTTGCGCAGCTTAAAATTGATGCACTTGAGCGCTTTGAAATTATTTCAGACTTGTTTGGAAAAATGGGCAAGGCGTATGAAAAATTCGGTTATCGCAGCAAGCAATATGACAAGCTTCAGGAGCAAATCTCCCAGGAATTAATGCAGTTCCGCTTCTCAGCCAAACAAGTGGACAAACTGTGCGATACCATGCGCAGCCTGGTGGAAGAGGTACGCGGGCACGAACGCAGTATTCAGGATTTGTGTGTGGTTAAAGCGCGCATGCCACGTCCGCACTTCATCAAGATGTTTGTCAGCAACGAAGATAATATCAGCTGGGTAGAGCAGGAAATTGCTGCCAAGAAACCTTACAGCGAGACCCTGATGCGATTCCAGGCGGCGATTGTTGATCAGCAGAAGCGTATGCTGGAAGTACAAAAGCGTGTGGGAATTCCAATCAAGGATTTGAAAGAAATCAACAAGCAGATGACCAATGGCGAAGCCAAGGCACGTCGCGCCAAGCGTGACATGATCGAGGCCAACCTGCGTCTGGTTATTTCCATTGCCAAAAAATATACCAATCGCGGATTGCAGTTCCTCGACCTGATTCAGGAAGGCAACATCGGCCTGATGAAAGCCGTGGACAAATTTGAATACCGCCGTGGCTACAAGTTTTCGACCTACGCCACCTGGTGGATACGCCAGGCAATTACCCGTTCCATCGCAGACCAGGCGCGCACCATACGTATACCGGTGCACATGATAGAGACCATCAATAAGATGAATCGTATCTCGCGCCAAATTCTGCAGGAGACCGGTCTTGAGGCTGATCCGGCAACGCTCGCGATCAAGATGGAAATGCCGGAAGACAAAATCCGCAAGATATTGAAGATCGCGAAAGAACCGATCTCAATGGAAACACCTGTTGGTGATGACGATGATTCACACCTCGGTGATTTTATTGAGGACTCCAATAGCCTGGCCCCGATTGAAGCCGCCGTGTATGACAGCTTGCGCAACGTAACCAAAGATATTCTGGACTCACTTACACCGCGTGAAGCAAAAGTTCTGCGTATGCGCTTTGGAATTGAAATGAATACCGACCACACACTTGAAGAAGTGGGCAAGCAATTTGATGTAACTCGCGAGCGTATACGTCAGATTGAGGCGAAAGCACTGCGTAAATTGCGTCACCCTTCTCGTTCAGAAAAGCTCAAGAGTTTCCTCGACGGCGAAAGTTAATTTTTTTCGGGTCGTTAGCTCAGTTGGTTAGAGCAGAGGACTCATAATCCTTTGGTCCGCGGTTCAAGTCCGCGACGACCCACCAATAATAGAATGGCTTAGGTATAAAAACCTAGGCCATTTTTCTTTTTGGGAAGCTGGCGGGACATAAAAGCAAAGCAAAC
>Ga0315272_10000531_pt1 | contig 19237 bp, 17 predicted proteins | sample C3_middle_MG_FD_203918 | JGI IMG/M metagenome (GOLD analysis project Ga0315272, IMG submission 203918) | Sediment microbial communities from Yellowstone Lake, YNP, Wyoming, USA - C3_middle | ecosystem: Environmental > Aquatic > Freshwater > Lake > Sediment | place: USA: Wyoming | collected...
ACCGTGATCAGGCGCAGCTTGGACATAATGGAAATTTGATTCAGAAAACGATTCACGAAACTGCTCCAATTCTTATATCCGTGCGCCAAGCTCTGCGTTATGGCTCAACTTGCGAACATGATTGGCGATCATTTCATGCTTTTTGGGATATATTCGTTCTGACCTATATCAACATCCAGCGAGTCCTCTGATAAAACTTACTCAATGCGCGTGACCGCTGTCGCTTTAAAACCAAAATCGGCGGCCCGGCCTTTGCGCGCACGCACTGCCGCGGCGTTGTTGAGGCTGCGAATCTCCAGCGTTTCGTCGCGTGCTTTGCCGCCCCGGCCCAGGCCTTCGATCCTGACGCTACGGGTGTAGGCAGCGGCACCGGCGAGCGTGTCTTTGGCTGCCAGATCGATCAGCATCAGCCCGCGCCCGCCGTTGGCCATGCGCTTGAGCTGGTTGATCTCGAACGTCAAAATGCGCCCGCCCGTGGAGACACAAGCCACGTGGCTGGCTGGTTTCAGCAGCATGGAACTTGCAGTGCCCGCCACCGGCGAAGGGCGGCACAAGACCTCGCCTTCATTGCAGGTGACGAAGGCTTTGCCGGCCTTGAGGCGGGAAGTCATGTTTTCAACCGTCGCCATAAAGCCGTAACCCGCCGAGCTGCTCAGCAGCAAAGTGGCGTTGTCCGGACCGGCAAAGTAGTACGACAATTGGGTGCCCGCCTCCAGTTCGATCAGGCTGGTGATCGGTTGACCATCCCCGCGCGCGCCGGGCAACAAAGACACCGCCACCGAATACACCCGACCGTTATTGCCAAACGCCAGCAGCGTGTCGACCGTGCGACATTCAAAAGTGCCATAGAGCGCGTCGCCCGCCTTGAAGTTGTAGTCGGCCGGGCTGGTCGTTGCGGCGCGCTCGCTGGCCCAGCCTTTTTGCACGCGCACCCAACCTTTTTGACTGACCACCACCGTCACCGGTTCATCAACGACCTTGACTTCCAGCACGGCTTTTTTTTCAGTCTGAATCAGGGTGCGACGCGGGTCGGCAAACGTTTTGCTGTCAAGCTCTATCTCCTTGATCATCAAACGGCGCAGCGCGGCCGGGCTGCCCAAGATTTCTTCCAATTTTTTTTGTTCCTCACGCAGCAGTGCCAACTCCTGCTCGATCTTGATGGCTTCGAGCCGGGCCAACTGACGCAGCCGAATGTCAAGAATGTCTTCGGCTTGCTGCTGCGACAACTTGAAGCGCGCCATGAGGTCCGCTTTGGGCTCATCCGCCTGACGAATGATGGCAATCACTTCGTCAATGTTGAGCAGCACCAGTTGGCGCCCTTGCAGGATATGACTGCGGTCCAGCACTTTACTCAGCCGGTGTTTCGAGCGGCGCTCGACCATGGTCTGGCGAAATGCAATCCATTCAGTCAGCATCTGGCGCAACGACTTCTGCGTCGGTCGGCCATCAAGACCGACCATGGTGAGATTGATGGGCGACGAAGTCTCCAAACTGGTGTGGGCCAGCAGTGTGGCAATCAATTCCTGTTGCCCGATTTTGCTGGTCTTGGGTTCGCACACCAGACGCACGGCGGCGTCCTTGCTGGACTCATCGCGCACCATGTCAAGTACCGACAACAATGCGGCCTTGAGCTGGTTTTGCTCCAGCGACAAGGCTTTCTTGCCGGCCTTTATTTTCGGGTTGCTCAACTCCTCGATTTCTTCCAGCACCCGCTGCGTGCTCACACCCGGCGGCAACTCGGTGATGACCAATTGCCATTGGCCGCGCGCCAGTTCTTCAATCTTCCAGCGCGCCCGGCATTTGAGGGAACCGCGTCCACTGCGATAAGCCTGGGCGATCTCGTCGGCGCTGCTGATGATCTGCCCGCCGCCCGGATAATCCGGGCCCGGAATCAAGCCCAGCAAATCCGCTTCGCTGAGCGTGGGCGACCTGATCAGGGCCACGCAAGCGTCAGCCACTTCACGCAGATTGTGGCTCGGAATTTCGGTGGCCAAGCCAACGGCAATGCCGCTGGCACCGTTGAGTAGGACCAACGGCAAGCGCGCCGGCAACTGGCACGGTTCTTCGGTCGAGCCGTCGTAGTTGGGGTTGAAAGCGACCGTGCCTTCGTCAATTTCGTCGAGCAGCAAGCTCGATATTTTGGCCAGACGCGCTTCGGTGTAGCGCATGGCAGCGGCACCGTCACCGTCACGTGAACCAAAGTTGCCGTGGCCGTCGATCAGTGGGTAGCGTTGTGAGAAATCCTGCGCCATGCGCACCAGCGCCTCGTAGGCGGCCTGATCCCCATGTGGATGAAAGCGGCCCAGCACATCGCCCACCACACGGGCACACTTGACGGGTTTGGCACCGCTGTTGCCGTTGGCCCCGCCAAAGCCCAACCCCATGCGCGACATGGCATACAAGATGCGCCGCTGCACCGGCTTCTGGCCGTCGCAAACGTCGGGCAAAGCACGGCCCTTGACCACGCTCAGTGCGTACTCAAGGTAGGCACGCTGGGCGTAGGTGGCCAGGTTGAGAGCGTCATCGCCGCTGGCAGCGCTGGCGGGAAAATCAAGGGTGGTTTGTTCGCTCATCGGATGGTATGGAAATAAGGGTTGTTAGGCCGGGTTTCGCCCCGGCAGGCGGTGGGGTATGTCGGGTTATGCGCCCGACAGCGCACTCACTTTTCTTGCTTCGCCAAGAAAAGTAAGCAAAAGAAGGCGAGCCGGATTCGTCGGCCCTGCGGGCACACTGCGTTGCTCGGTGCAGCCGGGGTCTGGCTAAACTCGCTTCGCTCAAACAACGCCAGCCCTGTTCCGTCTGCCCCTGCGCTACTCGCCTCCTCATTACGGCGCGGGGAACCAAATTCGAATCACCATTTATTTTGGTTTTCAACGTGCCTCGGCGCTTGTACTTCCCTTGTTTATATACGCGGCCAAATGTGGGTGTTGGCTCCTCTTTCTCGCCCGGCGGGGCGAGAAAGGGGCGGGGGGAATAGAGTGGGGCCAAAATGAAAACGAATAAAAGCGCATCAATTCCTACAACCCATTTCGATGCCACGGCCTGTGCCGACATGGATTGCCACGTCGCTGCGCTCCTCGCAATGACGAAATGATGAATGGGGAAAAATCACAGCAAAGTAAATCACAAACCTAGACATCCACCTCAACCGCATCGCCATGCAGTTCCATGAGCTCGCGCCTTGCGGCGGCTTCGCCTTTGCCCATCAGCTTGGTGATCAGCAGCTCGGTTTGCAAAAAATCGATGTCGCCCAACTGCACTGGCAGCATGCGCCGGGTATCGGGGTTGAGGGTGGTGTCCCACAGTTGCTCGGCATTCATCTCGCCCAGGCCCTTGAAGCGGCTGATGTTCCAGGCGCCTTCACGCACGCCTTCTTTGCGCAATTTGTCAAGAATGCCGACCAGTTCGGCATCGTCAAGTGCATAGGTCTTGGACGCCGGTTTCTTGCCGCGCGCCGGCGCATCAACGCGAAACAAGGGCGGGCGCGCCACAAAGATATGGCCAGTTTCTATCAGCCTGGGGAAATGCCTGAAAAACAGGGTCAGCAACAACACCTGAATGTGCGAGCCATCGACATCCGCGTCCGACAGGATGCACACCTTGCCGTAGCGCAAACCGCTCAAGTCGGGCGCGCCGCCCTCAGCGTAAGGTCCCGGGCCGTGCGGATCAACGCCAATGGCCACCGCAATATCGTGAATCTCGGTGTTGGCAAACAGGCGGTCACGCTCGACCTCCCAGGTGTTGAGCACTTTGCCACGCAACGGCAGAATCGCTTGGCTCTCCTTGTCCCGCCCCATCTTGGCGCTGCCACCGGCCGAGTCGCCCTCCACCAAAAATACTTCGTTGTGGGCCAGATCGCGGCTCTCACAGTCGGTCAGCTTGCCCGGCAGCACCGCCACCCCGGAGCCCTTGCGCTTCTCGACTTTCTGCCCGGCCCGTTGGCGGTTTTGCGCCGCCTTGATCGCCAGTTCGGCCAGACGCTTGCCGTACTCGACATGCTGGTTCAGCCACAACTCCAAGGCTGGGCGCACAAAACTCGAGACCAGCCGCACCGCGTCACGCGAATTCAAACGCTCCTTGATCTGCCCCTGAAACTGGGGGTCCAGCACTTTCGCAGACAGCACATAGCTGGCACGCGCAAAGACGTCTTCGGGCAACAGCTTGACGCCTTTGGGTAGCAGGGCATGCAGCTCAACAAAACTTTTGACCGCCGTGAACAGACCGTCACGCAAGCCCGACTCGTGCGTACCGCCGGCGCTGGTGGGAATCAGGTTGACGTAGCTCTCGCGCACCAACGGGCCGTCTTCGGTAAAAGCCACACACCAGCAGGCTCCTTCGCCCTGGGCAAAATTATCATTTTGGGCATCGGCAAAACCCTCGGCCTCAAACACCGGAATCACCAGTTCGCCGTCCAGCGTCTGCATCAAGTAATCGAGCAAACCGCCCTTGAACAACCAGCTTTGCGTCTCCCTGGTTTTTTCATTGCTCAGTGTCACCGTGACACCCGGCATCAGCACGGCCTTGCTGCGCAGCAGGTGCGCCAGTTGCGCCATCGGCAAAGCCAGCGTTTCAAAGTATTTGGCATCGGGCCAGACCCGTACCGTGGTGCCTGATTTGCGCTCGCCTTGAACTTGCTCACGCACTTGCAAAGGCTCTATCACATCGCCACCGGCAAAAACCAGGCTCGCCACCTTGCCCTCGCGGTAGGTGGTGGCTTCCAGTCGCGTGGCCAGTGCATTGGTGACGCTGACACCGACCCCATGCAGCCCACCGGAAAAGTTATAGGCGCCGCCCTTGCCCTTGTCGAATTTGCCACCGGCGTGGAGCTGCGTGAACACCAGCTCGATGACCGGTACATGTTCCTGCGGGTGCAGACCAAACGGAATACCGCGACCATCGTCTTCGATGCTGATAGCGCCATCGACGTGCAAAATGACCTTGATCTTTTTGCCGTAGCCGGCAAGCGCCTCGTCGGCTGCGTTGTCCAGCGCTTCCCCAATCACATGCAGAGGCGTGTCCGTGCTGGTGTACATGCCCGGGCGCTGCTTGACCGGCTCCAGGCCCTTGAGAACGCGGATGGAATCTTCTGAATACTCGTTGCTTGTTTTGACGGCCATAAGGGTGGATTGTAGGCTGCAATCCGATAAAAACTGTATGAAAGCACAGCTTATTACAAGCCCAAAGTCGATGCCGCAAAGCCGACCGAACTGTTGCGAACGGCTTCATCCAGCACTTGTTTGAGCAACACGCCGCGCTCGCGGTCAGCAGAACAAATTCCGCTGCTGCGCTGGCAATCGAAACGGTGCAAGAACCAGTCCCGGCTCCAGATAACGCTCGGAAAATCCGCCGGCGCCAGACTGCGGCATACCCGGCAATCAAGAATGTGATCCCAGGTTTGCCGCCACGACACGAAACGGGCGTGGTGCCGAATGACCTCATCAAAACTGATCGCCAGCAGTGTCATGCGCCGACCCGGCTTTGACCAGGCCTGCAAGGATTCCAGCACCGATTGTTCGTGCAAAGGCCAATCCAGAAAGCTGGCGTCACTCAAGACGATCTCCTGCCAACCTTCGCGCGCGGCACAGTTCAGTGCGTCGCGCACCCTTTGTTCAAATGCCAGGCGTCCGACAAAGCGGCCGGTGGTTAAAGGTTCGGACATGGTTGCTCCTCATTGGTGGAGGACAGCGCTGGTTCGCTGCGCGTCACTGCGGTCTGTCCCACAAAATCTCAGTCTGCGACAATTCTCCTATGAAAATCAAACAACCCTGTGTGGTCGCGCTGACCTGGACACTGACCGACACCTTGGGTGAAGCGCTTGATGTGCTGGCCGAGTCGGTCGAATTCCTGGTCGGTGGCAGCGATCTCTTCGAGTTTATCGAAGCAGCCTTGCAGGACCAGGAAGCGGGTGCCAAGCTCGATCTGCAAATCGAACCGGAGCAGGGTTTTGGCGATTACAACGATCAGTTGGTGTTCCTGGAAGCACGTGAACTTTTTCCGCCGGAACTCGAAGCCGGGATGACAATAGAAGGCAGCGCCCTGCCCACCGGCTGCAGCCCGCAAGCCCCCCAAGATGTCTGGTACACGGTGACCGAGATTTACCCCGAACATGTTGTGCTCGATGGCAACCACCCGCTGGCCGGTATCGCCTTGCGCTTGCGCTTGAAAATCGAGGCAGTGCGGGAGGCTACCGAAGCAGAAATTGAACGCGGCTCGGCGGGCACCGGATTCTTCAAAATTGCGTCTTTGCATGACACCGCCCCCGGCAGCGGCACGCTGCACTGATTTCAGACATCCGACAATCAGTTGGGGACAGAGCTTGTTCGCTGCGCGTAACTGCGGTCTGTCCCGCAACGACTAAGATTTACCGGTTGAACCGTAGCCGCCCTGCCCGCGCGCACTGGCAGGAAATTCACTCACCACATTGAATTGCGCTTGCACCACGGGCACAATCACCAATTGGGCGATGCGCTCCATCGGCTCGATGGTGAAAGCCACGTCGCTGCGGTTCCAGGCGCTCACCATCAGTTGCCCCTGGTAGTCGCTGTCGATCAGACCCACCAGATTGCCCAGCACGATGCCGTGCTTGTGACCCAGACCCGAGCGCGGCAGGATGAGGGCGGCAAAATTCGGGTCCTGCAAATAAATGGCGATGCCGGTCGGCACCAATTGCCAGGCATTGGGTTGCAGGCATAGCGCCTGGTTCAGGCAAGCGCGCAAATCGAGTCCCGCGCTGCCCGGCGTGGCGTAGCTTGGCAACTGGCCGGCCATGCGCGCGTCCATGATTTTGACGTCTATTTTCATTATTTTTTCGCGCTGGTTTTCAGGCGGGTTGCGATCTCCTGCATCAATTTGCGCGCCAGTGCCTGCTTGGACTCGCGTGCCAATTCATGGCTGCCCGACTCGTCGAGCAGCAGCAAGGCATTGTCGTCCTGGCCGAACGTGGCCGGGCCTATGTTGCCTACCAGCAAAGGCACGCCTTTGCGCGCTCGCTTGGCCTGCGCGTTGGCCAGCAAGTCGCGACTCTCGGCCGCAAAACCCACGCAATACAGCGCATGACTGCGGCCGCGCGCCGACTGCGCTAGCGTCGCCAAGATATCCGGGTTCTCGACAAACTCGATCGCAGGCATCTGAGCAGAGCCGTCTTTTTTGAGTTTGTGCTCTGCCGCATGGGCCGGCCGCCAGTCGGCCACCGCCGCCGTCGCAATGAAAACCGTCGCTTTGGCTGATTGATCCTGCACCGCTTGCAGCATCTCCAGCGCCGTGCGCACATCCACGCGTTGCACGCCACGCGGCGTCGCCAGGCTGACCGGCCCAGCCACCAGCGTGACCTCGGCACCGGCCTCACGGGCCGCCCGTGCGATGGCGAAACCCATTTTCCCGCTGGACAGGTTGGTGATGCCGCGCACCGGGTCAATCGCCTCGTAGGTCGGCCCGGCGCTCACCAGCACATGCTGTCCGAGCAGGGTTTTAGGCTGAAAAAATGCAATCACGTCTTCCAGCAATTCTGCCGGCTCCAGCATGCGGCCGTCGCCGGTTTCACCGCAGGCTTGGTCGCCACAGCCCACGTCAAACACCGTGGCCCCGTCAGCCACTAGTTGTGCCACGTTGCGCTGGGTCGCCGGATGGGTCCACATCTCGCGGTTCATGGCCGGTGCCAGCAGCAACGGCACCTGGGCCATCGGTCGCGCCAGGCACATCAGGCTGAGCAGGTCATCGGCACGCCCGTGCAGAAGCTTGGCCATGAAGTCGGCACTGCACGGGGCAATCAGAATGGCATCGGCTTCGCGGCTCAGCTTGATGTGGGGCATGTTGCTGGATTCACGCGCGTCCCACTGGGACTCATAGACTGTGCGACCACTTAAAGCCTGCATCGTGACCGCCGTGATGAACTGCTCGGCCGCTGCCGTCATCACCACTTGCACCGTTGCCCCCGCCTTGATCAAGGCGCGGCATAACTCGGCCGCCTTGTAGCAGGCAATGCCGCCGGTGAGTCCCAAAACAATGTGTCTTCCAGCAAGATCGTTCATAGGCTGCAATGTAGCAGAGCCAGCCCCGTAGGGCATCGGCTGTGGCATCGAACGGCGTTGTGGTGGCGCAAAGGAATCTATCCGTTTTCATTTTGGCCCCACTCTCACCCCCCGCCCTCTCCCGCCCCGCCAGGCGGAAGAGGGAGCCAATACCACATTTGGCCGCGTCCATAAACAAGGGAAGTACATGCGCCGAGGCACGCTGAAAACGGAAATGGGTGTTGGCTGTTCTGGATTCCCCGCCGTAATGAGGAGGCGAGTAACGCAGACTTGGGCGGATCAGGGCTGGCGTTGTTTGAGCGAAGCGAGTTTAGCCAGACCCCGCACAAGTCGAGTAACGCAGCTTACCGGCGAAGCCGGGCGACGAATCCGGCTCGCCTTCTCTTTGCTTACTTTCTCTTGGCGAAGCAAGAGAAAGTGAGTCGCCCGCCGGGGCGAGACCCGGCTTACTGCGCGGCGGGCGCATGGTTGCAACAATGAAACAAGGGCGACTCGTATAATTGCAATTTCCACCCCATAGAGCATTGAGCTCACTCTGACATGACCAAATTTGTCTTCGTCACCGGCGGTGTGGTGTCTTCCCTTGGCAAGGGAATCGCCTCAGCCTCCTTAGCAGCGATACTGGAATCGCGAGGCCTCAAAGTCACTTTGATCAAGCTCGACCCCTACCTCAACGTTGACCCCGGCACCATGTCGCCGTTTCAGCACGGCGAAGTTTTTGTCACCGATGATGGCGCCGAAACCGATCTTGACCTGGGCCACTATGAGCGCTTTGTGGAAACACGAATGCGCAAAACCAACAATTTCACCACCGGCCAGATCTACAAAAGCGTGCTCGAAAAAGAACGTCGCGGCGACTACCTGGGCAAAACGGTGCAGGTCATTCCGCACGTCACCAACGAAATTCAGGACTTCATCAAGCGCGGCGCCCGTCTGGGTACGGCCGACGCAGTCGATGTGGCGATTGTTGAAATTGGCGGTACCGTGGGCGACATCGAGTCGCTGCCCTTTCTGGAGGCGGTGCGCCAGATGAGCCTCAAGCTCGGCCCCAACCAGAGCGCGTTTGTGCATTTGAGTTACGTGCCCTGGATCGCGGCAGCGGGTGAACTCAAGACCAAGCCGACCCAGCACACCGCCAAGCAGTTGCGCGAGATCGGGATCCAAGCCGATGCGCTGTTATGCCGTGCCGACCGACCCATTCCCGACGAGGAGCGGCAAAAAATCTCGCTCTTTTCCAATGTGCCGGACTGGGCCGTGATCTCCATGTGGGATGTCGACACCATTTACAAAGTGCCGCGCATGCTGCACGAGCAAGGGCTCGATGGTCTGATTTGCGACAAGCTGCGTCTGAACACGCACCCGGCCAATTTGAAGCGCTGGGACGACCTGGTGTACGAAACCGAGCACCCGCAAGGCGATGTCAACATTGTGATGGTCGGCAAGTATGTCGATCTGAGCGACAGCTACAAATCGCTCAACGAAGCACTGCGCCATGCCGGCATGAAAAACCATGTGCGCGTAAAGATCGGCTACCTTGACTCGGAAACCATCACACCCGAGAACGTAGCGCAACTCGCCAAGTACGATGCTGTCCTGGTGCCTGGCGGTTTTGGCATCCGCGGTGTCGAAGGCAAAATTTGTGCCGCCCAGTTTGCCCGTGAAAACAAGGTCCCCTACCTGGGCATTTGCCTGGGCATGCAAGTTGCCACCATCGAATTCGCGCGCCATGTCGCCAAACTGAACAATGCCAACAGCACCGAGTTCGACCCTGCCAGTCCCAATCCGGTGATCGCCTTGATCACCGAATGGAAGGACAAAGACGGTAGCATCAAGACCCGCGATGAAAACTCCGACTTGGGCGGCACCATGCGTCTGGGCGCGCAAAGCTCCGACGTGGTCCAAGGCACGCTGGCACACCAGATTTATGGCGACGTGGTGACCGAGCGGCACCGCCACCGCTACGAGGCCAACGTGAATTTCCTGGACCAGTTGCGCCAGGCAGGCCTGGTGATTTCAGCGCTGACACAACGTGAAAAATTGACTGAAATTGTTGAATTGCCGCAAGCTGTCCACCCCTGGTTCATGGGCGTGCAATTTCACCCTGAATTCCAATCGACTCCCTGGGCCGGCCACCCGTTGTTCAATGCCTTCATCAAAGCGGCGCTGGACCATCAAGCCGCTGGCAAGCATTTGAAAGCGGTGGCCTGATGAAATTGTGCGGGTATGAGGTCGGCTTAAAGCGCCCTTTTTTTCTGATCGCCGGCCCCTGCGTGATCGAGTCGGAACAATTACAGATGGACACCGCCGGCAGCTTGAAGGAAATGACCGCCAGCCTGGGCATTCCATTCATCTTCAAGAGCAGTTTCGACAAGGCCAACCGTTCCAGCGGCAGCACTTTTCGCGGCCCCGGTATCGACCAGGGGCTGGAAATTCTGGCCAAGATCAAACGCGAACTCCACCTGCCGGTGCTGACCGACATCCATAGCGAAGACCAGATCGCCCGAGTGGCGGCGGTGGTCGATGTCTTGCAAACCCCGGCCTTTTTGTGCCGCCAGACCGACTTCATCCGCGCCGTGGCGCAGTCGGGCCTGCCGGTCAACATCAAAAAAGGGCAATTCCTGGCACCTGGCGACATGAAAAACGTGATCGACAAGGCGCGCGTTGCCGCCCGCGAAAAAGGTCTGAATGAAGACAACTTCATGGCCTGTGAACGGGGTGTCAGTTTTGGCTACAACAACCTGGTGAGCGATATGCGCTCTCTGGCCATCATGCGCGAGACCGCGGCCCCGGTGGTGTTCGATGCCACCCATTCGGTGCAACTGCCGGGCGGCCAAGGCACCAGCAGCGGTGGTCAGCGCGAGATGGTGCCGGTGCTGGCGCGTGCGGCAATCGCGGTCGGCGTCGCCGGTTTGTTCATGGAAACCCATCCCGACCCAGCCAAGGCTTTGAGTGACGGCCCCAACGCGGTGCCACTCAAACACATGCGGGCTTTGTTGGAATCGCTGGTGGCGCTGGACGCGGTAACCAAGAGACACGGTTTTCTGGAAGATCGCTTCCAATAATTTTCAACGTCGATTTTTTGAAAGAAAAAAATGAGTGCAATTGTTGACATCGTAGGGCGTGAAATTCTGGACTCACGCGGCAACCCCACGGTCGAATGCGATGTGTTGCTGGAGTCGGGCACCATGGGCCGCGCCGCCGTGCCTTCGGGCGCCTCCACCGGCAGCCGCGAAGCCATCGAGCTGCGCGATGGCGATCCAAAACGCTACCTGGGCAAAGGCGTGCTCAAGGCGGTAGAACATATCAACACTGAAATTTCCGAAGCGGTGCTCGGGCTCGATGCCTCCGAGCAAGCCTTTCTGGACCGAACGCTGATTGACCTCGACGGCACCGAAAACAAGTCGCGCCTGGGCGCCAACGCCATGCTGGCGGTCTCGATGGCGGTCGCACGTGCCGCCGCTGAAGAATCGGGTTTGCCGCTGTACCGTTATTTTGGCGGCATGGGCGCAACGCAGATGCCGGTGCCCATGATGAACGTGGTCAACGGCGGCGCACACGCCAACAATCACTTGGACCTGCAGGAATTCATGATCATCCCGCTCGGTGCGCCCAGCTTTCGTGAAGCGCTGCGCTACGGTGCCGAGGTGTTCCATGCGCTGAAAAAAATCATCCACGACAAGGGCATGAGCACAGCCGTCGGCGACGAAGGTGGCTTTACCCCCAGCGTGGCCAACCACGAAGCAGCGATTGAGTTGATTCTGCAAGCCATTGACCAGGCCGGCTTTACCGCTGGCGAACAGATTGCGCTCGGCCTCGATTGTGCGGCCAGTGAATTTTATAAAAACGGCAAGTACTACTTGTGCGCCGAAGGTCTGCTCTTGAGCTCGCAGGAGTGGACCGACAGGCTGGCCACCTGGGTCGACAAATACCCTATCATCAGCATCGAAGACGCCATGGCCGAAGACGATTGGGATGGCTGGAAGATTCTGACGGATCGCCTGGGTAAAAAGGTGCAAATTGTGGGTGACGACCTGTTTGTGACCAACACCAAAATCTTCAAAGAGGGGATCACCAAAGGCATCGCCAATTCGATTCTGATCAAGGTCAACCAGATCGGCACCTTGACGGAAACCTTTGCCGCGATCGAGATGGCCAAACGCGCGGGTTACACCGCCGTCATCAGCCACCGATCGGGCGAAACTGAAGATTCCACCATTGCCGACATCGCCGTCGGCACCAATGCCGGCCAGATCAAGACCGGCAGTTTGAGCCGCTCGGACCGTATGGCCAAGTACAACCAACTGCTGCGCATCGAAGAAGATTTGGGTGACATTGCCAGCTACCCAGGGCGCACGGCTTTTTACAACTTGCCCTGAAGCGTTTCATGGGCAAGCGCCTCGTCCCGGCCGCTCTGATCGCACTGCTGGTGATTGTTCACGCGCAGTTGTGGTTTGGCCGTGGCAGCGTCAGTGCAGTGGCTCACTTGACCCAGCAGCTTGAGCTGCAAAGCCGGCAAAACCAGCAGGCACAACTCGCCAATGACCGACTGGCGGCAGAAGCCCGGGATCTGGCCGAGGGCCTGGAGATGGTTGAAGAAAAGGCGCGGCTCGAGCTCGGCATGGTCAAACCCAACGAAATTTACGTGCAAGTTGCCACGTCCCCGAAAACGCCAAGCAGCCGCTGAACAAAGGCAGCACCGGGATCACTGAACTGCCGTGCTAGAAGGGGGAAAAGCGTCTGTCTGGCTGAATATCTGGGTCACATCAATGGGGTCAAACCGGTACTGCGCACCGCAAAAATCACATCCAACTTCAATCTCGCCGCGCTCGGCGACAATGCTTTGCGCCTCGTCAGCGCCCAGCCCCAGAATCGTCTTGCGGACTCGCTCGCGACTGCAGGTGCAGGAAAAATGGGGGGTAGCGTCGCCCGCCATGGACTCCAGGCGCAGCAACTTTTCTTGCCAAAACAGGCGCCGCAAAATCGTCTCTGCATCGAGCGCTAAAAGTTCTTCACGCCGCAAGCTCGATGCCAGCATGGCGATGCGCTGGTAGTGTTGGTCGATGTCACTCTGATCTTACCGGGACGACCGTTCTTGGCGACCGGCCAGGTTGCCCACGCCAGCCGACGGCAAACGCTGAATCAGCAAGCCCGCGGCGACTTTATCGTCGGCCGCCAGCACCAATGTGGTGTCAAGCTGCTCACTTTGCAGCATGTAGTGGGTCAGCATGTCGCTCAAGTGTTCAAGTTTCCTGTTCACATGGTCAGACAAAGACACCACGCCCTGGTAAGACTTTTGCCCCGGCGTATCGCCCTTGGGCTCCAGCGTGATGGCACATTTACCCTGGTTGTTCGCATTGACCAGCATGCTCAAACTGGCACCATCCGCGACCTCAGTCGTGATGACGGCGGTGGCACGCAAGCCCAAATCAGGCTGCACCTCAACAACGGCCAATTTGACCGGCCCGTCGCCGACGATCTGAAATACCAGGGAGCCATTGAACTTGGTATTGGAGTGCATCAGGGTGGCCGCCACCACCATTTCTCCCAGCAGGTTTTGCACCGGCAATGGGTAAGCCTGCGCTGTGCCGGTGCGATGGCGGCGCAGGATTTCAACCCAGGCATCGGTCAGGCGCACCAATACACCGCGCACCGGCAGACCTTCAAACAGAAAATTATGACACTCGGACATGCGTTTACCCCAACAAATTCAAAATCCAAGTTGCCAAAAAATCAGGCGATTTTTTGCAACCCAGTGCGAAAGCGGCGGGCATTGCTCACGTAGTGCGCCGCAGTCAATCGCAAGCCTTCCAATTGCTCGGAGGTAAGCTGGCGAACGACCTTGGCCGGGCTGCCCATAATCAACGAGCCCGGCGGGAATTCCTTGCCCTCGGTCACCAAGGAACCGGCGCCGACCAGACACCCCTTGCCGATTTTTGCGCCGTTGAGCACGACCGCACCGATGCCAATCAAGGAGCCATCACCGACGGTGCAGCCATGCAGCATGACTTTGTGCCCGACCGTCACATCGTCACCCAACGTCAAAGGGAAACCAGGATCGGCGTGCAGCACGCTCATGTCCTGGATGTTGGTGCGCCGGCCCACCCGAATAGCTTCAGTGTCACCCCGAATCACCACGCCAAACCAAACGTTGGCATCATCGGCAAGTTCGACACGAGCTATTACCTGGGCACTGTCGGCGACCCATGCCGAATCGGAAATACGGGGGACGATGCCGTCAAGCTCAAAAATTGCCACGTCAATTCCTTTTCTTCAATTTGCGCTAAGCACGCGGATGATGTTGTGCGTGCAAGACTTTAAGCCGCTCTCGTGCAACATGGGTGTAGATGGTAGTCGTTGAGATATCGACGTGCCCCAGCAGCAATTGCACCGTGCGTAAATCCGCACCATGGTTGAGCAAATGCGTTGCAAATGCATGACGCAAGGTATGCGGCGACATCGGTGCCGCGATACCGGCGCGTTGCGCATATTTTTTAACCAACAGCCAGAACATCACACGGCTCATGGCGGTACCGGGTGTGCTGCCACCGCGGGTCACGAATAGATCGTCGGTCTGCTTGCCCGCGAGCAGGTCTGGGCGTGCGTCCGCCAAATACTGGCCGATCCAGCCACTGGCGACCTCGCCAAATGGCACCAAGCGCTCCTTGTTGCCTTTGCCAAATACACGCAACACGTTTTCCGACAGACTCAGGTTCAACACTTTGAGTGTCACCAGCTCACTCACCCGCAGACCACTGGCATACATCAGCTCCAGCATGGTGCGATCCCGCACACCCAATGCCGTTTGCGTATCGGGTGCCGCCAGCAACGCCTCGACTTGCGTCTCGGTCAAAGTCTTGGGCAGCCGCGGCGCCTGGCGCGCAGCTTGCAGCTTCAGCGTCGGATCGGTGCTCATCAAATGCTCACGCAAGGCCCATCGAAAGTAACGTTTGAAAACCGTCAGACGACGGTTGGCGGTGGTCGCTTTGGTGCTGCTGTGTTGCGCTGAGAAATAACCGTTCAGGTCATGTTCCAGCGTGTCGGTCAACTTTTTGTTGTGTTTTTCAAGCCAGCCGGCATACAGGGTCAGGTCGCGTCGGTACGCGGTCAGGGTGTTTTTTGACAAGCCCTCTTCCAGCCACAAGGCATCGATAAAACAATCAATCGATGCCGCCAGAGAGGCCGGCGTTGGTTGGTCCGGTTTCGCTGCTATTCTCACGGTGTGAATTTCGCTCAACTTTTATTCCCCGATTTCTCGCTGATTCTTTGTGGCTACCTGGTGTGCCGTTATACCGCGCTCAACCGCACGGTGTGGGCACAGGTCGAGTCGCTGGTCTATTATTTTCTGTTTCCGGTCCTGCTCTTTCACTCCATTGTAAAAAGCCCGCTCGACATCGGGTTGACCTCCAGACTGGTCGGCGCCGGCTGGGCCATGGGAATCACCGGCATTGCGCTGGCCTATTCGATTCCGCACTGGTACGGCTTCAAGCGCTACGTGACCAAAGTCGAGCACGTGGCCAGTGCCCAGGTGGCTTTTCGCTTCAACTCCTTCATCGGCCTGGCCTTGGCAGAACGGCTTGCCGGGCCGGCCGGTTTGCTGTTGCTGGCAGTGCTGATAGGCGTGTGTGTACCGCTGTTCAACGTCGCTGCCGTCTGGCCGATGGCGCGCCACGGGGAACGCGGTTTCCTGCGCGAGCTGGTGCGCAACCCGCTCATCATTGGCACAACCGCCGGTCTGGCGGCCAACCTGCTGGGCATGACGCTGCCGCTGTGGCTCGATCCCACTCTATCCCGCATTGGGGCGGCCTCGCTGGCGCTTGGCCTGATGGCGGCCGGTGCGGGCATGCAGATCGGTGCACTCGGTCGCGCCAAAGCGCTGGCGCTCGCGGTGCTGGTGATCCGTCATTTCTTGCTGCCGCTGGTGGCATTCGGGTTGGCGCGGCTGTTTTACCTCAATACGGTTCAAAGCACGATCTTGTTGGCTTTTTCGGCTTTGCCAACGTCCCCAAGCTGTTACGTGTTGGCGGCCCGCATGGGCTATGACGGTGCCTATGTGGCCGCTTTGGTGACACTCTCTACCGTGCTGGGTCTGCTGAGTTTGCCGTTTGCGCTGGCGCTGTTACAGGCACTGTAAGAGCTTGTCCGTAAATAACAAGTTCTAAAGGTTCACCGCGTCGATTTGCCCGGGGTCGAGGAACTGCTCAGCGTAGCGTTGGTAAACGCCGCTTCGCAGAAAAATATCGAACAGGTCAGGGTCAATATGGCCGTTATTCTTCAAGTTATGCATGATGCCCATGGCTTGCGACAACTTCATACCCGGCTTGTAAGGTCGATCACGTGCCGTCAGCGCTTCAAAGATATCGGCAATGCCCATGATCCGGGCCTGGACGGACATCTGATCGTGCGTCAGACCTCTGGGATAGCCTTTGCCGTCCATTCGCTCGTGGTGTCCACCGGCAAATTCCGACACATTTTTCAGATGCCTGGGCCAAGGCAAATGCTCCAGCATCTTGATGGTGGCGACGATGTGATGGTTGATCGTATCGCGCTCAGCCGAATTGAGCGTACCGGCGCGAATGCTCAAGTTTTCAATTTCATTGGCGCTTAGAAATTCGGTCTCAATGCCATCCACGTTGCACCAAAGCCGCTGGCGACCAATCGCAGCTACCCGCTGCAACGCGCTGTCCGTCATGGCCTCGCCACCAATATTGGCAACCCGAACAAACTGGCGATCCGCGTCAATTGACTTGATCTGAGCCTGGCAGGCCGCCTTGACCTCGGCTTCTGCCGCGGGATCAACGCACGCCCGCAAAGCCAGTTGCTGGCGCGCGGCGTAGAGTTCGGCATCGCGCTTGAGCACTTCAAAGCGGGTGTCAACCAGGTGAATCCGATCAAACAAGGTTTCCAGCTTGGTGGCTTTGTCCACCACATGAACCGGCGTGGTGATCTTGCCGCAATCGTGCAGCAGGCTGGCAATCTTGAGTTCATAGCGGTCGCGTTCGTTCATGGCGAACGCTGCCAGCGGTCCCTCGTTTGTTTGAACCACAGCATCTGCCAGCATCATGGTGAGCATGGGAACCCGCTGGCAATGGCCGCCGGTGTAGGGCGATTTTTCATCAATCGCCAAGTTGATCAAGCTGATGAAGGACTCAAACAATTCCTCAAGCTGTGTCAACAGCAAACGGTTGCTCAGGGCGATGGCTGCTTGCGATGCCAGCGATTCCGCCAGACTTTGGTCGGCCAATGAAAAAGGCAGCACCGTTTGACAGCCGGGCAGCCGCGCATTGATGAGCTGAAGCACGCCTATCACTTCATCCTCGTGATTTTTCATCGGCACGGTCAAAAATGACTGCGAACGGTAGCCTGTGCGTTCATCAAACTGACGCGTACCAGAAAAATCGAAATCGGGCTCGGTGTAGGCATCTGTTATGTTGACAGTATGCTTGTGAATGGCCGCGTAGGCTGCCACCAGAGAATCGTTGGGTGCACCGGCGGGGTCGTACAAAGGCAAATTTGGAAAATCAATCGGGCTGCCCGAGCTGCCCCCCATGGCGATATGCAATGAGTCGGTTTTCAGAATTTCGAAACGAAGGCTTTGACCATCCTCCATCATCCGGTACAGTGTGCCGCCATCGGCATTCGTGATGGTTTTGGCGGCCAGCAGGATGTGCTCCAGCAAATGCGTGGTATCCCGCTCCCGGGAGAGTGAAACACCGATGTCATTGAGTTGCTCAAGCCGCTTGAGCAACTCTTCAGCAGAATTCATTTTTGTTCCCGCCAAATCAGGGCTTGAGCAAGACCTTGAGCACGTTTTGCAGACGACGCGCCTGCCCTGCATCAAAACTGCTGGCCAGCACGAGGGCGGCATCCTGCGCCCAGGTTTGCGCCGGCGGCGGATCATTGCGTTTGGTCAACAACTGCAGTTGCAGCGCCCGGCGTGCGTTGAGATGCTCGGCCGCAGTTGGCATCTCAGCGGCCATCTCCAACCGCAACAGGGCGACGCCGGCATCGCCGGCCGGTGCCTGGGCCAGTGCTTTGGACCAGGCGCCGCGATGAACAGCCGTGACGCGGTTACCCAGTTCCTGCAGCGTCGGCACCTGAGCGGCATCACGCTGTTCCCACGCGCCCAGCAATTGGGTCAGGGCCTCGCCGTGCGCCTGTGCCGCCAATTTTCGCAAAGCAAACTGGGCATGTTCCAGTGCGTCGCGCTGGGCGCGAAAAGCACCATCGCCCAGGCGGGGGGCATCCTGCCAGGCGGCGCCAGCGCCGGAGCGGTCATCGCGACCGCGTGGCGCTCGCTCATCCGGGCGACCCGAAAAGCGTGCATCGCGCACGCCACGTCCGCCATCTCTGGCAGCATCCCGACCGCCCTCTTTGCGCTCGCCGAATTTGCCGCCACGGCCCACCGGCGCGGGCTCCGCTTTTTTCATGCCCGGGCGGTCATCACCACGCACGGCGACCACCGGGCGGGCGACTGGTTTGGCTGGCACCACCGGTGCCGCTGGCTCCAGTGCCTCCAACGACTGCAGGGGTTCGGCCCCGTCAATCGATGCGCCAGACTCTGGTATATCAGGAACCGGGGGCACAGCCACCATTTGTGTCTCCGGCAACGCGGATTGCACTGCTGCTGCCGCCTCGCTTGACTGTGTTGCCGCCTGCACCGCGGCTTGCGCCTGGGCTTGTCCACGCAAAGCCGCCTCCAGCGCGCTCACGGCGTTGCGAATGGCCTGCGCATCACCCGAAGCATTGGCAGCTTCCAGCGTTTTGGCAGCATCCAGCACGATGCGGTCGCGTTGGCCCAGCGCCGCATCAGCCTTTTCGCGTTCCACCGTTTTGCGATTGAACGCGTCGTCAATCGGTTTGCGAAAAGCATCCCACAGTTTTTGTTCCTGGCGTCGCTCGATCGGCACCGCGTGCGCCTGGGCTTGCCAGCGCTGCTGCAAAGCCTTCACTGCGTCAATCCGCAGCACCGGTTCGGCGCCCAGTACCTTGGCCTCTTCAATCATGGCCTGACGCAACGCCAAACTGCTCTTTTGCAAGGCCTCCAGCGGCGCAGCAGCAGCGTTAATGGCCGTCTTCCACAAAGGCTGCAACTCGGCAAAAATCTTTTCACCAACATAGCCGCCGTCCCGCCAGCGATCACCAAACTCATGCAACAAACGGTTGAAGCCCTTCCACTCGTCGTCAAGCGCTACCGGGTTGGCATTGGCCCA
>Ga0315272_10000533_pt1 | contig 19170 bp, 16 predicted proteins | sample C3_middle_MG_FD_203918 | JGI IMG/M metagenome (GOLD analysis project Ga0315272, IMG submission 203918) | Sediment microbial communities from Yellowstone Lake, YNP, Wyoming, USA - C3_middle | ecosystem: Environmental > Aquatic > Freshwater > Lake > Sediment | place: USA: Wyoming | collected...
CATTGCCACTTCACATGCCGTATATGGGCAATAAAGGTAATTATGTCGCCTCTTTAGGCCAGGTATGCAGATATCTTGCCTCAAAGGCACAGGAAAAAGGTGTGGAAATATATACCGGTTTTGCTGTAGATGAGATACTGTACAAAGACGGAAAGGTTGCGGGCGCAAAAACAAAAGACACAGGTATTGATCATCATGGAAATCAACTTGAGAACTTCCAGCCGGGAACCAGAATTGAGGCGAAAGTCACAATATTTGCTGAGGGAACAAGAGGAAGCCTGGCTAAAATGCTTTTCAGTAAATACGATCTAACAAAAGGGAAGAATGAGCAGGTATATTCATTGGGATGCAAGGAATTATGGTCAGTTCCTGAAGGGAATATTAAAGCCGGTGAAATATACCATACCATGGGATATCCGCTGCAGAATGACGAATTCGGAGGTGGATTTATTTATGGATTAAATGAGAATAAGGTGGCTCTGGGACTTGTGGTTGGTCTCGATTATCAGGATCCTACTTTTGATGTTCATGATGCTTTCCAGATCTGGAAAACAACTCCTTTTGTTTCCAGTATCCTTAAAGGAGGAAAACTGGTTGAATATGGAGCGAAAACGCTGCCTGAGGGAGGTTTCTACGCGATTCCTAAATTATATGTTGATAATGCCCTTATAGTTGGCGACAGCGCCGGTTTAGTAGCAATGCCAGCGCTAAAGGGAATTCACCTCGCTGTCAGATCGGGGATGCTGGCCGCTCAGGCAACAGCTGATGCATTGGCATCAAATGATACATCTGAGAAAAGCCTAAGCAGGTATGAAATGCTTGTCAACAACAGCAATATATATAAAGAACTATATCCTGTCCGCAATTTCAGACAGGGCTTCGCAAAGGGCCTTATCGCCGGAGGATTGCAATTTGGCACACAGCTTATTACAGGAGGTGCAGGTTTCCTTGGCAGGCTCAGGTCCCATCCCGACTCTGAGACAACCGTCAAGCTGAGCGAACTTAAGAAGAAACCATTCAGAGAGAGATTTAAAGGCAAGCTTGAAATTGATAAGGTTCTGACTTTTGACAAGGCAACCGATGTTTACTATTCAGGCGTATACCACGATGAGCAGCAGGTTGTCCATCTGAAAATAAATGACATAGACGAGTTTAACAGACTTAATATTGAACAGTACGGTGCAGCTGAACAGTTTTTCTGCTCCTCTGAAGTATATGAACTTCACGTGAACAAATCAGGACAGAAAGAAATCAGAATTCATGCGGAAAACTGTATGCACTGCAAGACATGCGACATCAAATCAGCCGGAAAAGGGATTACCTGGATGGTGCCTAATGGCGGTAATGGTCCTGATTTTCAAAATATGTAATACTTAAACAGAAATTAGAATAATGGCTTTAACGATAATAAGTTTAATCAAGCAAGTCCCGCTTCCAAGCGAAATGAGAATGGGAGAAGACGGATTAATGGACCGTACGAAAGCAAAATCTATTATCAATATAGATTGCCAGTTTGGTCTGGAAGCCGGATTGCAGCTAAAAAAACAGTACCCCGACGCAAGGTTAATTGTATGTTCAATGGGGCCCGGCTCTTTTGAGACATCACTCAGAACAGCCATATCGATGGGTTATGATGAGGCTTATCTTCTTTCCGACCGTAAACTTGGAGGAAGTGATACCTATGCAACAGGCCTGGCAATTTCCACTATGCTGAAACATCTGGGTTTTAATAAAGACTCCAAAGATCCGTTTATTGTTCTCGCCGGCCGTCAGACCAGCGACGGAGATACAGCTCATGTCCCCTCACAGGTTGCTGAAAAAATCGGAATTCCACAGGCGACATTTGTGGAAAGCGTTAAAGCTGACGGACAGGGTAATGTAATAGCCAAAAGGATCATTGAAGGCGGATACCAGATATTAAAATTACCTATGCCCTGCGTGATATCACTCACACCAACAGGCATTCCTCCCCGTAAACCTTCCCTGAGCGGCGCCATAAGAGCAAGAAACATTAAGATCACTACTTTCGGGATTGACGATATCGGCCTTGGAACAGAAAAGATCGGGATCAATGGTTCTCCGACAATTGTGGCAAAAGTAGTCAATATTGTCAGTGAGCGGCCCCCGATAATTATGTCGCAGGGTCATACAGAAGCTGCGCTTGTTGATAGTCTGATAGAGAACTTCAGGAAAGGTGGAAATATAGCTGAGAAAAAAGAAAAGAGCGCTAAAAAAGATGTTGAACGCCCCGATTTTCCTGAAAAAGACTTCAGGGACGGATCTCGCGGGATAATTACATGGGCAGAGATTACGAACGGGAAAATTTCCCGCCCGTCACTCGAATTACTGACACCTGCAAGAAATCTGGCAAATCAGCTTGGCCACGATACGAAAGTCATATCAGTGATAATAGGGAAAAATGTCAGGCCAATGGCGCAGACCCTTATCGAACATGGTTCCGATGAAGTTATATTGGTCGAGAATGAAAAGCTGGAGGAATATCTTGTTTTGCCGTTTTCCTCTGTTTTTGCACAGATAATCAAGGAGAGGAAACCCGAAATTGCCCTGTTTGCCGCAACAACCTCAGGAAGAGAACTTGCGCCGAGAATCGGAATGAAAACCGATAGCGGTGTAACAGCTGACTGCACCGGACTCGAAATCGGTGAATACATCGACAAAAAGGAAAAAGCGATCTACACCCCTATTCTTGAATCACGCCGTCCTACATATGGTGAGAGCAAGCTGGCCACAATACTTGGATTTGTATGCCCGCAGATTTCAACAGCCAGGGCAGGAACCTTCGAAGTGCCTAGACGGATTGAAGGAAGAGAAGGTATTATTTCATCCTTTGAACCTGTTCTTACTGAAGAAAGCTTTTCTGTTGAAATAGTGAAAACCGTAAGAGGCGAAGGCGGCTTACAGAATCTTTTTGATGCTGATATTATTATTGCAGGCGGTAGAGGTGCAACAAGCGATAATCTGGGCCTTCTGAAGACACTGGCTGAAGCCTTAAAAAGCCAGGGCATAAATGCTGAATGGGCATCAAGCCGGCCGGTTGTCGATGAAGGAATCGCTGAATATGCCAGACAGATCGGCCAGACAGGAAAGACAATCCGCCCTAAGGTTTACATTGCCGTAGGTGTTTCGGGTGCAATCCAGCATATTGCCGGAATGAAGGAATCTGAAAAAATTATAGCAATTGATCACAATCCGAAAGCACATATTTTTCATAATGCTGATTTTGGAATCGTCGGGGAGTATACTGACATCATACCCGAACTGATTGAACGTGTGAAGGCAGGATTTAAATTTGGGATTGAACCAAAGAAGAATTAGCAATAGATTGCTATTAAATAACCAGAAGCTTAAATCCAAGGAGATTAACCAGTTTTTGTCCGGGACAGAAAATTTTAAAAGCAGAGGACCAAACTCTGTTTAAATATTTGTCCTGTTTTGAACGGATTTTCAGGATAAGCTCATCGATGGAGGAGGGACTGTTCTTTTCATCATATTTATATCCAAGTACCTTAATTAGCTGTACCAGATCATTAAACTTTCCAAGATTAATTGTGAGGTTTTCCAGTTTTTTCTCAAGATTCCTGACAGCTGAGGGGTTTAACGCTCTGAAAATGAAAAGCTGATAGCGAAAATCCTTGGCTACTTTTCTGAATTTATGTATTGATGCCGGTTTTTGATCATTTCTGCACCTGAGATAGGCATTTGCTACAATCAGATATGTAGACTCAAGTTCCTTAAGCATTTCATGCGGATCAATCGTATTCATACTCTGAAACCTGATTCTGTAATTCGTTTTACTCAGTAACTCATTAATTTGCTCTATTGAAGATTTCATCTCCATAGTAACTTCATTAGCAATCTCAGGCTTTTCCAGCAAATGCTGAAGCCCGGTGTGCTTATTCAGATTCTTAAAGATCTCCGGATTTTCCTTTTTCAGCTCTTTAAGCGTCTTCCTGTATACTGAATTGTCCCTCCTGAATCGCAATATCTTCCCCACATTTCTCAGGGCGTCCATATCTCTCTGATAAAGTGGATTATCAGTCTGATGAGCTGTAAGCTTCAGCAGAGATCTGGCCTTTTTCATCAGAACCCTGACATCATGCACGGTCCTGTCGTCAGGAATAGCAGACTTCGTCAGTAAAAACTGTGATTCTCTGATATATCCCGAAATCAGAGGCTTGATCAGCTTAAGTTTCACATAGCCCGGCTCCATTGATATGCATGAGATAATAATATACCCGTATAAAGTTACAGAATATAGTAACGTAAAGAGGCACAGTGAAAAATGAAATTATTGTAACATTTTTTTAACCTCAGTCTTCGCATAAAAAGCTAAATTTGTTTAAATTTATTTTAAAAGCATCAACATGGGTAAAATTACGAAGGGCCAGAGGATTGGCATTCTTACTGCGGGAGGCGATTGTCCGGGGATAAATGCAGCAATACGTGGGGTTGGTAAAACCGCAATAGTTAAATATGGTATGACTATCGTGGGCATCAGTGACGGTTTTACCGGTATGATAAATAAAGAATACAGGGAACTTACCGAACACGACCTTTCAGGGATACTTACCGTTGGGGGTACAATTTTAGGTACATCAAGGGAGAAACCATTCAAAAGCAGCGGAAAAGGGAAAAATGAGATCAGCAAACCTGTTTTGATCAGGGAACATTATGAGCAGATGGGACTCGACTGTCTGGTATGTATCGGAGGCAATGGCACTTTAAAAACAGCTCACCTGCTTTCGCAGGAAGGACTGAACGTAATTGGGATTCCAAAGACTATTGATAATGACGTATGGGGCACCGACCTGACATTCGGTTTTGATTCGGCTGTAAATATAGCAACTGAAGCTATTGACAGGCTTCATTCTACTGCCAACTCACACAAGAGGATAATGGTTATCGAGGTAATGGGGCATAACGCAGGATGGATTGCATTATACTCGGGGCTGGCAGGCGGGGGTGATGTTATATTAATCCCTGAGATTCAGTACGACGAAAAAAAAGTTGCTGAATATCTCCTTCACCGGGTAAGCGAAAACAAGCCATATTCAATAGTTGTGGTTGCAGAAGGGATAAGAAATCCTATTAAAGAAAGCTGTTCATCGGCTCAATCACTCAGCAAAAGGATAAATGAACTAACAGGTCTGGAGACCAGGGAAACTGTTCTTGGGTATATTCAGAGGGGAGGAACACCCTCCCCCATGGACCGTGTATTGGCCACACGCTATGGTTCTGCAGCGGCAGATATGATTGCCGAACGTGATTATGGCAAGATGGTTGCTCTCAGGAACACAGAAATAGTGCCGGTTCCCCTCTCTGAGGTATCAGGGAAGCTAAAGCTCGTTGATCCGAAAGACCCGCTTGTTGTACAGGCTCAGAAAATGGGAACAAGCTTTGGAATTTGATTTTAAGGATTACCGTCTAACAATTACTTAAATGAAAAAGCTGATTCTGGCCCGCCATGGCAAAGCTGAAGATGGTTCTCACGAAATATCTGATTTCGAGAGATCACTTACTTTAAAAGGAAAGATAGTAGCTGCACAAATGGCAGGTAAGTTTAAGGAAAAGGAGAAATCACCAGGGGTTATGATATCCAGTCCCGCGTTCAGGGCAATTGAGACAGCGCTGATATTTGCGGGTGAATTCGAAATTAGCAGTGATGAGGTGAAATTAAACAGCAATATATATTTCAACCTGAGCTTTCAGAGCCTGCCGGCATTGCTTTCTTTAGTTAAGGAAGAGGAGGATAAAGTGACATTGTTCGGTCATAATCCTTCATTTACTGAAATTGCTGATACACTTTGTAAAGACGGATGTGACATCATACCGAAAACCGGAATCGTATGTATCACATTTAATATTATGACATGGTCGGACCTCAGGCGGAATTCCGGCAAGATCGAATATTTTCTAAAACCTGAAAAATAGAAATGAATAAACTCTACATACCAAAGGAAATCAGTTGGTTGTCATTCAATGAACGTGTTCTTCAGGAGGCCGAAAATAAGGAGGTTCCCCTTCTTGAAAGATTCAAGTTTCTGGGTATCTATTCAAATAACCTTGATGAATATTTCAGGGTAAGGGTTGCAACTCTGAAGAGATTATCAGTATACAGTTCCAAATCGAAGGAGATACTTGGATATAATCCAAAGACAACACTGAAAAAGATTCATGAGATAGTCCTTGAACAGAATAGTAAGTTTGAGAAGATTTATAACGGATTGCTTCATGAACTGGCAAAGCATAATACTCATATCATTAACGAGAAACAGCTCAATCAGGAACAGGCTGAATTTGTGAGAGCCTATTTTCATAAAGAGGTCAGAACCAGACTTATGCCATTTCTTATTGAGAAAGATTTCAGCCTTCCTAACCTTACTGACGATGCGATTTACCTGGCTATCTACCTGGCTAAATCCGATACTCAGAAAAGAAGGTATGCCCTCCTTGAAATACCGACAAACGTACTGCCCAGGTTTATCATCCTTCCTGAAAAGGACGATGGAAAATACATAATCTTTCTCGATGATATAATCAGGTTTGGCTTAAAGGAGATCTTTTTCATCTTCGATTTTAATGAAATCTCCGCTTATACGATCAAGCTTACCAAAGACGCTGAACTTGAGATTACTGACGATATATCCGAGAGCTATATAGATAAACTTTCAAAAAGCCTGCAGCAAAGAAAAAGAGGTGATGCAGTCCGATTTATTTATGATCGGACCATGCCTCAGGATCTCCTGAAAGTAATAACCAGAAAGCTTAATTTCGGTCCCGATGATGTGGTGATACCAAGCAACAGGTATCACAATTTCAAGGATTTCATGAATTTCCCGAATCCCGGAAGGAAAAAACTGTTCAATGAACCGCTTATCCCCATTCTGCACAGGGACATTCAACCCGGCAGGAGCATTCTTTCAATGATAAAGAAGAAAGACTTAATGCTCTATTTTCCGTATCATCCATTCGACCATTTTATTGATCTTCTTCGCGAAGCTTCAATTGATCCATACGTTACCTCCATTCAGATAACACTTTACAGGCTTGCCAGAAATTCAAGCGTTATCAATGCTCTGATGAACGCGGTTAGAAACGGAAAATCTGTTACAACTGTAGTTGAACTTCAGGCGAGGTTTGACGAGGAAGCAAATATACTTTGGGGTAATAAACTCCTTGAAGAGGGTGTAAAAGTGATTTATGGCGTTCCAGGATTAAAAGTTCATTCCAAATTGTGTCTAATTACCCGTGTGAAAAACGACATTACGCAGCGTTATGCAGCCGTAGGAACTGGTAACTTTAATGAGGATACGGCAAGAGTTTATACTGATCTGCTCCTGCTTACAACTGACAAGAAAATCACGAATGAAGTATTTAAAGCATTCAATTTCTTCAGTGTAAATTATAAGAAGGATAATTTCTATCACCTTGTTCTCTCTCCTTTCTTCCTTAGAAACAAAATAATACTTTTGATTGAGAATGAGATCAAGAATGCAAAAGCAGGGAAGAAGGCATTTATTTATCTTAAGCTCAACAATCTGACTGACAGCGAGATCATTGATAATCTTTATGAAGCCAGCCAGGCAGGTGTGAAAATAAAACTAATTGTGAGGGGAATGCTGTCACTAATACCAGGAGTGAAAAAAGTAAGTGAAAAAATAGATGCAATCGGAATTGTTGACAGGTTCCTTGAACATTCAAGATTTTTCATATTTTGTAACGCAGGCGATGACCAGATATATATTTCTTCCGCCGACCTTATGACCCGTAACCTTGATCACAGAATCGAAGTTACATGTCCGGTTTTCGATAAAAACATAAAATGCGAAATCCGTAAAATTTTTGATATCCAATGGGCTGACAATGTAAAAGCAAGGGTATTCGATGCCAGTCAATCAAATATTTTTGTTAAACAGGGTAAAAACGAGATCAACAGATCACAGGTTGAAGTTTACAACTGGCTCAGAAAATCGAATGATAAACTGCCTTCAAAATAAAACCTAACATTCAAATTATGAACTATTTAGTGGTTATTGATGGAATAGTCAGGTTTTTCGCATTCGAAAGTATTTTTATTATGGTGCAGCTTAACTATAAAGTCTGGTTTGTTAATCCCTTTTCAATTTTGCAGATAATCTCATGAATACTTCTGATCCTTTCCCTGTATGTAGTATTTATTGGCTTTACACTGCTTAAAAAACAGGGAAAACCCGACAGCAACTTTGAAAACACTTCAGTGTTGGTAAAATCAGGTATTTATGGTCTTATCAGACACCCTTTATATCTTTCAGTTTTCCTTCTCGGGACGGTTGTTATGTTAAAAGATCCTGGGCCGCTGCAAATTATATTAGGAGCTGTAAATCTCATAGCCGTTTACTTCACGGCGCTTATAGAAGAAAATGAGATGATCGCTAAATTCGGAGATAAATATAAAGCCTACATTAAAGAGACCAGGATGTTTATTCCGTTTATTCTCTGATTCTTATTCTTTCAAGAGTCTGACGGATAATTTACTCACCAGCACTCTTTAAAAGAAATGGGACCGGTATAAAACCGGTCCCGCAAAAAACTTTCATTCAGTTAAAACAGAAAGGATTCATTATTTAGAGGAAAGCCATGTTAAAACCTTATCGGATTGTGGCTGTTCTTTCGGATCCAGCACCTGCACAAGTTTTCCTTTTTCATTAATCAGGTATTTCTGGAAATTCCATTTTACCTCTGAATCCATAACGCCATTCTCCTTTTTTGAAGTAAGCCATTTGTAAATGGGCGCCATATCAGAACCCTTTACAGATATTTTTTCCATCAAGGGAAACGTAACACCATAATTTTGCGTACAGAACTGCCTTATTTCTGCTGCAGTGCCTGGTTCCTGGCTGCCGAAATTATTTGCCGGAAAGCCGATAATAACCAGATTATCCTGGTTCTTAACATATAAATCCTCCAGGGCTTTGTATTGAGGGGTATTTCCGCATTTAGAGGCAACGTTGACAATCATTACCTTTTTGCCTTTTAATGTACTGAAATCAAACGTTCCGCCTTCCAGTGTTTTTACTTTGAAATCGTAAATGCTTGTAGTCTGTGCCACTGCTGTTGCTGTTAAAATCATCATTGAAAATAGTAAGCCGAGTTTATTCGTTTTCATATCTATTAATTTACTTTTGCATCATTAACAATGGGGAGAAGAATATGTTCAAAAAGACATGGAAGCAGATAAAAATATTAATAGCATTAATAATAGTCCTGATTTGTTTGCCTACATCAATACTTCCGCATCGTACGCAGACCGATGATAAGGAGGAAGCTGATATCTACAGGAAACAGAATGAGGCTGAAAAAAGGCTTATTGAATATAAGGATAATGATGAGGCCCTGAGCCTTAAACTCGGACAACTTGAAATAATTAACAGCAGCAGAAAAAGGAATAATGCACCATCTGTGAAGCTCGACATACTGGCCTCAAGAGTAGCAAACAGGATGAGCCGGGAAGCTGCACAGAATGTTTTTCTTGGACACTGGAATATGGCAGGTGAAGAACCATATCTCAGGTACGCATTCGCTGGAGGTTATGATCATGTCTCTGAGAATGCCTATGGCGAGTGGTCCACTGAAAAATATTCTGCTTCTTCACAGTTAATCAGTTCAATGATGAAGACAGGCCACCAGAAATTCATGGCAGAAAGAGCACCCGACAACGGGCACAAGGTTAACATCATCGACAAAGCCCATAATTATGTTGGCATAGGCTATTTTCTGGAGGGCAAGCAGTTCAGATACTATGAAGAGTTTATTGACCGGTATTTTGAATTTGAGAATATACCTTCAGAAGTGAAGGAAGGAGAAAAATTTAATATCACTTTAAATACCAGGAACAATGGTTTTTTATATTTCATGATTATATACAGGGAAAACTTCCCGCAGCCTCTCAGCCCGGCTGAAATAAACAAAAAAGGCAGCTACAGGGATTTTACCAATCAGGAGTATAAGACAGTTACGGCCTGGGACTTATCCAGATACAGAAATGGTACCCTTTATCAGATTCCACTGAGTTTTCCGGAGGAGGGTTTATACTATATCCAGATATACTATGATAAAAAGGAAATAACAAAACCGGCGCCTCTAAATACAGCAGGAAAGGCACCGGCAAGTGGTATTGTTATAAAAGTATCCAGATAAACGCTTAATGTTATTTCACAAGACTGGTAGTTGCAGTTACAGTCATAACATCAGGCAATGTCATTCCCTGATCAGCTAATTCCAATGTTCCTGTCATTTTGGTGGTTATGGTTTCTTTCACCAGATAGCCATCTTTCATTGCAAATAGAATCTCAAGAGTACCTGTGAACGGACCTTTGATATGAATCTCCATACCGCCTGATTGTGTCGTCATTTTACGGTCACCTGAAAGCTCTGCAGTGATCCTTGCACATTCGACTCCATCAACACTTTCCAGACCTTCAAATTTATAAATCGCTTTCTGTGGCATGAATAAAGAGTCATTAGGCGATTTTGTATTTACTGTATCATTTACAGTCCAGGTATCGCCGGGCTTAACTGTACCTTCAGGCATTGAGGGGAAAAAACTCCTGAATTCCTGAGCTATGTTTGTTTCTCCGCTGCCAGCATTATAAACTATACCTGCCGCTTCAGTCAGATCAGCAGCTTTCCCGCCGGGAGTTAACAGCATGTTAAATGCTTTCCCTTTCAGCTCAGCTATCTGACCTCCCATATTGCCCTGTGGTGATTCAACTGCATTATACATAGAATCAACCTTTATTTCAAGTTTCAGGTTTTCTCCCTTTTTGCCGGTACCTTTAACCTGGCATGCTAAATTAATTGAGATATTTACCTGCATAGTCTATCCGTTTGCATCGAGGTCCTGCACGATCTTAGTATCCTATTGATATTTAAAGGATTTCCCGGCCGGATAGTTAGTTGTATTCGACCTTTATACCGTCCTTCCCTGGTACAACTTCAGATTTCTTTTGTGAATACCCGGCAATACAAATTCCTGACAAAAAAATGATAGATACTGAAATAGCCAGATTTTTAATGTTCAGATTCTTTATAGATTATTGGTTTTAGTAAATTTTTGAAATTTTGAAGACCATTAATACAAATATCAGATTTTTTTCAACTCAGCGTGTGCTTATTCCAGGAACATAGTTGAACATATAACCATGCTGGCGCGGATTTTTAATCCGTACCACCCGATTAATTAAAGTATACGGACATAAGGAACATGTTGTTGAGGTCGTCTCAAAACCATACAAAGGTTCTGATTGACAGAAACTTTTTGTAAATTGCCGAAAGGAAAAATGACAGATCCTTATTACGTATAAGTAAGATAAATTGCTTGTTCCTGGAGAAAATCAAAGCTTTAAAACCCCTGGTCAAATGAGTACATTATTGAGAACATCTGCGATATTTCTTGTTGTTCTGGTTTGTGGGTGCACCGGACAACTTGCTGATAAGTACTATAATAACGGGATAGCTAAATATGCACTAGGTGATTATAATGGTGCTCTGCAAGAATATACTTCTGCGATAAAGTATAATTCTGAGTATGCTGAAGCTTATTATAACAGGGGTCTTGTGAAGGGAGCACTTGGAGATTCAATGGGAGCAATTTCCGATTACAGCAAAGCAATAAAGATCAAACCCGGTTTCTCTGATGCTTATATTGCCCGCGGTAATGCAAGGGTATCATTCGGCGATTTTCATGGTGCTCTTAATGATTATAATAAGGTAGTGGAGATAAATCCGGATATTACACTGATCATGTTAAAAAGAGGAATCGCTAAGAGCGGGCTTCACGACTACAAAGGAGCAATTTCTGATTTCAGCAAGGTTATAGAAATAAATCCAAATGATCCCGAGGCTTATCTCATAAGAGGAAAAGCCAAAGAGAATCACAGTGACTTCAAACAAGCAATAAAAGATTATGACAAGGCAATTGAAATTAATCCCCGGGACCTTAATTCTTATAATCAAAGGGCGTTTTGCAAAATAGAGCTCCATGATTTTATGGGTGCACTTAAGGATTCCGAAAGTGCTCTGGATCTCGCTCCGGAAAACTCAGAAGCAATAAACACCCTGGCTATAGCAGAATATAATCTTGGCAATACTGCCGTGGCCTGCACCGATTGGAAAAAAGCTGCAGAACTCGGAAATGAAAAAGCTAAGGAAGCTTATAATAAATTCTGCAAATAGATTTTAAGATTTCTTCTGTGTTATACTTTGTACATGTTTAAGATATAGTGATCGCATATTAGGCAAACCAGAACGCATCTGATCCTCTTAAAATGAAAATGCATTATTGATTATTTTTAAAATCATGTATAAATATTATGAAATCAAAAAAAATATGATACTTTTGCGACTCGATTTCCACAAAGTCCACCTTCGCAACCACCTACGCTAAAGCTACGGTGGTCAAAGAAAGCTACGGTGGTTGAAGCGGGGTGTAGCGCAGCCCGGTTAGCGCATCTGGTTTGGGACCAGAGGGTCGCAGGTTCGAATCCTGCCACCCCGACAAAAGAAAAAGCCTGGCACGAAAGTGCCGGGCTTTGTTTTTCCAATGCGTCGAATGCTTGCTTTCGTAAGCAATTGGAAAAACAAAGCCCGAAGTGAGCGAAGCGAACGACAGGCTTTTTCTTTTGAATCACCCCCCAGCAGGATCACGAGCGAACGCAGCGAGCGAGTAATCCTGAGGAATGCTGTAAATGCTTTATTGGCTACAAAGTTTGAAGGTGATTTAATGTGATTATGATTTTGCAATCAATCTGATACTCCATGGCATGTATTTTGAGCACATTAAACTGAGAATCCTTTAGTGAAAAATGCTATACTCCATAAATATGAAAGCCACCAGAATATTGTTGCTTTTCCTACTAATAATTGCCTGTAACAAAGAAAAAAACGATTATATGTCAGTTGGTACTATAACAGGTTCTGATTACCGGATGTGTATGTGTTGCGGCGGGTGGTATATCAATATTGATGAAGTCATCTATCTGATAGATTCATTACCAGCGGAATCAAATATTGATCTGGCAACAGAGACATTTCCCGTTACAGTTAAACTTGACTGGAAATTAATTAGTAATGGATGCAGCGGATTTAACAGAATTACAGTTCTGAAAATCAAGAAGCTTTAGCCGATAAGGAGATGTAAAAAACGAAAATCAAAGGTTAAACAATCTATCTTCAATAAAGTTTTTCCCTTTTTTCCATCATATCTTCGGTAACATAATCATCATACTCCATCTGCTTATCGATCATTCCTTTCGGTCCCATTTCGATAACCCTGTTACAGACGGTCTGTATGAATGCATGGTCATGCGAAGACATGAGAATGTTGCCTTTAAATTTGATCAGAGTATTATTAAATGCCTGTATCGATTCAAGATCAAGATGATTGGTGGGACTGTCGAGCAGCATCACATTTGCATTGCGAATCATCATACGTGCTATCATGCACCTCACTCTTTCACCGCCTGAAAGAACATTGACTTTCTTGTTCACCTCTTCTCCCGGAAACATCATCTTCCCCAAAAAGCCTCTCAGGTAAAGTTCACTTGTGTCATCAGAATACTGACCAAGCCAGTCGATAAGTGTCTGATCCTTCTGGAAGAACTTATCGTTATCAAGAGGAAGATAAGCCTTCACAATAGTCTGTCCCCACTCGAATGTTCCGCTATCAGGTTTCTCATGTCCTTTCAGTATCTCGAAAAGGACAGTCATAGCCCTCGAATCTCTCGAAAGAAAGACAACTTTATCATTTTTATTTACCGTAAAATTCAGGTCTTTAAACAAGGTCTTGCCTTCAACAGTCTTGGTAAGTCCTTTAACATTAAGAATACTATTTCCAGGTTCTCTTCCGGGAGTAAATATAATTCCCGGATATTTTCGTGTTGATGGCGTGATCTCTTCAATATTGAGCTTCTCAATCATCTTCTTCCTGCTGGTTGTCTGTTTGGATTTTTTTACGTTTGCCCTAAAACGTGCTATAAATTCCTGCAATTCTTTCTTCTTCTCCTCAGCCTTTTTATTTTGCGTCTGCTGCTGCCTCAATGCCAGCTGGCTCGATTCGTACCAGAAGGTATAATTACCTGAAAATTGCTGCACCTTGCTGAAATCTATATCAATGATATGTGTACAGATCGAATCCAGGAAGTGCCTGTCATGTGATACAACAAGAACAGTATTTTCAAATTCCGACAGCCAGTTTTCAAGCCAGTTAACAGTATCCAGATCAAGGTCATTAGTTGGCTCATCGAGTAAAAGATTATCAGGTTTTCCGAATAGCGCCTGCGCCAGAAGCACCTTCACCTTTTCCTTACCCGACAGCTCCTTAAGCAATCTGTGATGGTGTTCCTCTTTTATTCCCAGACCGCTGAGGAGACTTGCGGCATTGCTCTCAGCATTCCATCCATCCATCTCAGTGAACTTTTCTTCAAGTTCTGAGGCTCTGATTCCATCATGATCTGAAAAATCCGCTTTTGCATAAAGCAGATCTTTTTCTTTCATTATTTTCCACAGGTTGCTGTGCCCCATCATAACGGTATCGAGCACCTGACATTCATCGAATTCAAAGTGGTCCTGCTTGAGAACAGATAATCTCTCTCCCTGTCCGAACGAAACAGAACCTGTCCTTGGGTCCACCGCTCCATACAGCATTTTTAGAAATGTTGATTTCCCTGCCCCGTTTGCCCCTATTATTCCATAGCAGTTTCCCGGTGTAAAAATGAGATTTACGTCCTGAAATAAAATTCGTTTCCCAAACTGGATACTTAGGTTTGATGCTGTAATCATTTAATTGATTTTCTGATAGAATTAAAATTGCCTGCGCTGTTTCCGAAAAGGCTGCAAAGGTAGTCAAAAATTTCATTCAAGTATATCTCATTATGAATATAAGGCTAAGGCTGAGGTTGAGACTAAGAATCTTATTCTCTTAACCTTAACCTTAAACTTAAACTTAAACTTAAACTTAAACTTAAACTTAACCTTAGCTTAGCCTTTATTTATTTTCCGGGAACCTTCCCATCATCTGTCGTTCGACCATCCAACCAGGATATTCGGGTGTCAGAGCACTTATGGAGTCCAGTTCTTTTAACTCATCCTGGTTAAGCTGCAATCCCGTACATGCAATATTATCGAGAAGCTGTTCCTGATTCTTTGCTCCGATTATGATGCTGGTAATGCCAGGCTTTTCTTTAGTCCATGCCAACGCAACTCTTGCCGGAGAAGCATTGTAGCGTTCACCTATTTTCGCGAGAACATCAATGATATCATATGCTTTTTCTTTATTTATTGGCGGGAAATCAAAATTGTCCCTTCGGTTATTGCCATCGGTCATGTTGTCGCGCCTGAATTTACCTGAAAGAAATCCTCCGGCTAACGGGCTCCAGGGCATGATACTTATTCCTTCACTAAGTGCCATTGGAACTATCTCACGCTCCGTGTCGCGACTGGCGATGCTATAGAAATTCTGTGAAGCAACAAATTTTGTCCATCCAAGATGGCCGGCAAAACTGTTTGCCTTCATGACCATCCATGCAGGATGATTGCTTACTCCAAGGTATCTCACTTTCCCGGATCGCACGACATCCTCCAGAGCACGCATGGTTTCTTCAATTGGGGTAATAGGATCGACACCATGAATATAAAGCATATCAATGTGAGAGAGTCCCATGCGCTGCAAACTGTCATCCACTGAATCCAGAATATGAAGTTTTGACAACCCGACCTGATTTGCCCCATCTCCCATTCTCAGTCTCACTTTAGTGGCAATAAAAACAGCCGGACGTGAAATTCCGAGGTTTTTAAGAGCTTTCCCGAAAAGAATCTCTGCCAGCCCCTCTGAGTAAGCATTTGCAGTATCAAAGAAGTTTATACCATTATCAATTGCAGTCTTTACCAATTGAGTTACCTCATCTTCAGGTAACTGACCAATGGCTTTCCAATAGCCTTTTCCTCCGAACGTCATTGTTCCAAAACAAAGTTCTGAAAGCAATACTCCTGTTTTGCCTAGTTGTTTGAATTTCATTTTAAAAATTAATTGATTATGAGTTAATAAACAATACTGTATTCAGAATGATTAATTCCTTACAGGTTAATAATCCCCCAAAGAAGATTAATCAATTCAATTAAAGTAATAGTCTGTAAGAACTTTTAACATTAGGAAATATGCTTTTGTTCAATCAAAAAATTACATCGCAGCCATGCAGAATGGATGACATAAACTTATAAACAGTATAAAAACGGAACCAATTATAAATACAGGCTAAAGTAATAATCTTAATACCTGAGCCGATGATCACAGGAAAAAATTAAAAATGATAGGTCGCTATAAAGCCAGACTATGATTGTATTTATCAAGTCCGATAGTTTCTTCAAAAGCTCTTACAAATCTCATGAAGAAATTTGAATAATCCGCATTATCAACAGAACCATAGGTTTCGTCAGCTGTTGCAGAGATATCTTCGAACTTGATGTTTTCAAATGAGTCGAGAGATTCTGTTCCTGAAAAATCTACACGTTCACCATCAACCATATTGTAGAAATGCCAATACTTATTTGCATGGGTTTTCAATATTTCCCCACCGAAGACGTCATGAATCACGAGCGGAATTAAACTATCCTCTCCTTTCAGCTTTTGACTAAACTTCATTTTTCTGTCATAATCAGTGTTAAGACTATTTTTCAAAGCCTCAAGCACAACTGTTTTGTTAAAAATTCTCATGTTAATTTGTTATATCTGTTTTTTTGAAGCATTAAATATTTGACAACCGCAATGGCCTCTTCAAATTAAATACCACAGTTGAAATGTATAACAATTGTATGGGAAAAGTGTTACAAAACTTTTTCAAGAAATTACATAGTTTACAGGTTCAGCCATGTAATAAGATATAACGAAAATTATTATCCGCTCTGTTAGAAACAGGTAGAATGCCAGGAAGCTATTTTATATTATTAAAATCATTCAATGTAAAGCCGTCAGGGTTGTCATTAGTGACCCGCCTGAAATTGTAATAATAGAGATTTCCATCGGCATCAAATAACATTTCGAAACACCTTCCTGATCCTGTTTCAGGAAGCGGACCAACATGCAGATGGAAGAGAGTATTCGCGGTATTTGTTTCTATTTCTTTTTGTATTTCCTGAGTGGTAAGAAGTTTTACTTTATTTTCACATACAGATTTAATCTTTTCGGGTGAGTCGACTGCTGATGACATCTTTTCTTTATTCATTACCAGGACTTTTTCCTTAAAGCCTGTTTTGTTATAATACTTAAGCCCGTTAATTGAGATCCCCAGTCTGTCTTTCTCAAGATTTTTCACATGGATCTGCATGAATTTAATCACAATTGGGATAATATACTCAAAATCTGTTTCATTGTCACCAGAATATGACAGAGGAACACTACAGAACTCAGGCATTTTGGTCAGATTACCTGAACCATCCCCAAGTACAAGGCTGAGATATCTGTAACTGACACCTCCCGGATCCTTATCATATGCGCCATCCATCATAACAATAAAAGAATATTTTGAATTTGTCTTGCGTTTGGCAAATTCGTCCTGATCAATGAATTCATATTCAGTGGCCTTCCAGTATTTCTGAATAGCACTCTTTAAGGGAGCATTATAAAAACTCATACCTCCGTCAATGACAATACAGGTTTTGGAATTTTTGAACATCCCTATTTGCTGTTTTGTTGCCAAAGGCGCGCTCGCGATAGTCCGGAGGCTTAATAATGCCAGTGTGATCAGTATCATAATTTTCCTTGAAACAGCATTAAACGCAAAACATTGGTTCTCTGCAATTTTTATCTGATTTTTCATATTACTTTTTGCTTTAATAACATGCAAAGGTAAGAATTATTGTATTGTGACTTCTCTTAAAACTGTCTTGTCAGGTCCGATAATTATTTCGTACAATTCTACAGTGTTTGCTGAGGCTTTAACCGGCTGGATGCTCTTAATCGCACCCAACTCACTTATGGCATCAGTCCCCTTTGAAACAAGTGCTGCGAGTGCTTCCACCGATTCACCTACCTTGGAGGTTGAAGAATATCCGAAAGTGTTGATAGCACCATCGGTGAACTTTAGATTTATCTTTCTGGAATTCAATCCATCTCGCATTACCATATATTGCGGATTGGCAAGGTCGGGCAGGTATATCACATTCGCTTTTACTATTCTGTTTGTTTCAGCCTCCCTTTCCACATGCAGATATGGCTTCACGGTGTAATACTTCAGTCCGGTTCTTTCAGTAAGTCCCTTGTTTGAATAAATCTGAACAGGAGCGCATCCTGTGAATACAATAGCATAAAAGCTAACCAGGGCGGCTATAATTTTAGTTTTCATACACAGAGATATTAAAGTTTGCAGAACGTGGAATAAAGTTAAAACAATATTTTTATTCATGCAAGTACTGATTCAGCAGGTGAGTTTTAAAAGGATCCTGATCTAGAATCCTTTCCTTGGCATATTTTCAATATCCTCTGTATTACTTGCCGGTTTTTTTAATGTTTTTCCTGAATTGAAAGTATAGGAGAATTTCAACCAGAGCGGGACAGCTGATAGCCTGATATTTCCGTTGGAATAGCTATAGAAATTCGTTCCCCTGATCTCGGTACCGTGATATGTGAATATACCGGCAAAAGGCAGCGCACTTGAAATTCCGGCTTTAAATTTTCCTTTGAAGGTTTTTTCCAGAGAAATTATATAAAGTGCATCGCTAAAAGATATAGTCTGGATTTGAATCAAGGGGCTGGCATATTGGAATCTTAATGATGCAATAATATCATATTTGAATGTTGCGATAGCTGACAGGCCTGATTCGAAAGCAATTTTGTGTCTGCAGTAAATATCATATTGCCTGGCAAGATCATTACTATGTGTAAATATACCGGTAACCTTAAGAAATGGATTTAGAGTCAGGGTTTTGTGAACTTTAATAGTGCCCGCCATTTGAATGCCGTATCCATGAATTCTGCCCAGATTAGCCACCCTGGATTCAAAAATAGCCGCATCGTTGATAAATGTGTAGTGATTTATGGCATCTGACCTGTCTAAGTAGTACATTTTTAATGAAATAAAGTCGCTCTCAAAGTTTTTTGAGTAAACAAGTGACAGATAC
>Ga0315272_10000534_pt1 | contig 19169 bp, 22 predicted proteins | sample C3_middle_MG_FD_203918 | JGI IMG/M metagenome (GOLD analysis project Ga0315272, IMG submission 203918) | Sediment microbial communities from Yellowstone Lake, YNP, Wyoming, USA - C3_middle | ecosystem: Environmental > Aquatic > Freshwater > Lake > Sediment | place: USA: Wyoming | collected...
GAACCTGCCCGTCCTTTTTCTGGCGCACGAGCGTGATGGATGCGCGAAATCAATGCCAAGCGAGTCGCACACTGTTTATGAGCAACTACGCAAGACTGACCCGCAACGCGTTGAATACGTTTTGATACGAGGTGGTGAATCGCAACCGCAGCACCCGTGCTATTCAGGGTTTCACATGTTTTATGGCGCGGGCGAAGAGGCATATAAGGCCATCGACAAGTTTGTAGATGCCTACAAGAAGCCTTAGGGAAAAAGCAGCAGCGCAAAGGTACATCGCGATGCCTAACTCAAACATTAGACATCTGAATCGCACCCCACCTATCGTCGCTCACTTGAACAAGGGAGGTACTTATGCCAAAGGGCTACTGGATCGCACGAATCGATGTCGCTGACCTGGATCAGTACAAGAAGTACGTGGCTGCAAACGCCCAGCCGCTCGCTGCGTTCGGGGCAAAGTTCCTGGTCAGGGCTGGGACCTTCGAGGCGCCAGAGGGTACCAGTCGAAGTCGCAACGTCATCATCGAGTTCCCCTCCTACCAGGCGGCGCTGGCGTGCTATCGGTCACAGGAATACCAGGCGGCCATTCAACTTCGGCTGCCTGTTTCTAGCGGTGATCTTGTCATCATTGAAGGCTATGACGGTCCCCAGCCCACATGACCGTCCTGGGCAGGTCAGTGCAAGGGGCCGCCACCAGACGACTCACTTGAAGTGAGATTTCACGTGCAAGCTTCCGTGTCATTTCCAACCATAGAAACTGCGCGGCTCGTCTTACGCGAGATCGTGCCCGAAGATGCGCAGGCGTTGTTCGAAATACATGGCGACGAATCTCTCATGCGGTGGTTTGGGGCTGATCCTTTGAATGACATCGCGGGCGCGGAAAAACTTGTGTCGCTGTTCGCTTCTTGGCGCGCACAACCCAATCCGGGAACCCGGTGGGGGATTCAATTAAAGGGTGAGGGCCGTCTTTCTGGCACCTGCGGGTTGTTCGCCTGGAATCGCGCCTGGCGCAAGTGCGCGATCGGCTACGAGCTTGCGGCTTGCGCCCATCACGAAGGGTACATGCATGAAGCGCTTTGTTCCGTACTCGATTGGGGCTTCGAAAACATGGCGCTAAATCGCATCGAGGCTCAAGTACACCCAGAGAACGCAGCGTCGGTCCGCTCAATTTCTCGGTTGGGTTTTCAGCAGGAAGGCTTGCTCCGGGCGCTTGGGTACTGGCGGGGCGAGTACCATGACATGCTTCAGTATTCCCTCCTTCGCAGAGACTGGGACGCGCGCCATGGTGAAATCTAACTGGTCATATATGGACTCCCCGTCAAGCGCAAGAACCGACCGATAGTTTGGCATTGAGGAAAACGCCTGCTTCTCGTTTTCCGGCATCTGAGGTGGACTCTGTGGTGGTTCGTGCCGACATGGTATCTGCGTCGCCGAAGCGCCAGTCGCTACAAGCGGCAGGCAAGCTGCCGGAAGAGTTGTCGGCGTCTGTCAGTGCGGGGTGAACCCGGCTGGCCATGATGGTCGATCAGTCTCGTCGCAACGCGGGATGGGTGGTTAAAACTTCTTATTGATGACGGCCTGTCCGCGCCGATTGAATATTGACCCACCCTGCCAAGCACATCATCATGCATGGTATATACTTTTGCGCTATCCCACCACAAGTTTGAACTTCAAATCATGACTGCAAGCACCGTCTTTATTAACAACCGAAGCCAGGCGATCAGGCTACCCGCTGCGCTGCGTCTTCCCGACAACGTCAAGCGGGTGGATGTGCGCTCGCGCGGCTGTGAGCGGGTTATTGCGCCGCTGGGGCAGACCTGGGACAGTTTCTTTTTGAATGGCCCGCAAGTGGCCGATGACTTCATGCCCGAGCGCGCCAGCCAGGACCAGCCAGAACGCGAGGCGCTGTGATGCTGCGCTACCTGCTCGACACCAACATCGTCATTTACGTCATCAAACAAAAACCCTTGTCGGCGTTAAAAGTGTTCAACGAGCATGCGGGTCACATGGCCATATCGAGCATTACTTTGGCTGAACTATTGCACGGCGCCGAAAAGAGCAAGGCCCCAGCACAATCACTGGCCGCAGTAGAAGATTTTTGCAGCCGTCTGGAGGTCTTGCCCTACGGACCAAAGGCCGCGCAACATTACGGCAGCATACGCAGCGCCCTGGAAAAACTTGGACAAATGATAGGCGTGAACGACTTGCACATTGCCGCCCACGCCCGCAGCGAAGGGCTCACGCTGGTGTCCAACAACCTGCGCGAATTCGAGCGTGTGGAGGCCCTACAGTTGACCAACTGGGTAGCGAGTTGATGGGGGAGTGATCCATGCCAGCTGCCTCGCACTTCATTCTGTACGTTGCCGATCAGCGGCGCAGCACGGCCTTTTATTCGACGGTGCTGGGCATAGAGCCCAGACTCGATGTTCCCGGCATGACCGAGTTCACTTTGCCGGGTGGCGCAGTCCTGGGTCTTATGCCAGCGGCTGGCATACACGCGCTGCTGGGCCCGGCGCTGGCTCAAGTGAGCGCCGCACCAGGCACGCCCAAGGCCGAGTTGTACCTGGTGGTGCCGCAAGCAGGCAGCTACCACGCGCGCGCACTGATGGCCGGCGCCAGGGAGCTCAGCCCCATGCTGGCACGTGACTGGGGGCATGTCGCGGGCTACTCTCAGGATCAAGACGGCTATGTCCTTGCCTTCGCAGATCTGCCCGCGTAACGCCGGCCCACTGCGTGAGGCCGCGTAAAGTGGGCTCGGCTGTGCGGCAGCTTGCTCACCCTGTCATGGCGCGCGTACACAGTTTCGAGCCCGTCGAAGACGCCAGTGCCGAGATCCTCATCCTCGGCAGCATGCCGGGACGCGCCTCTCTGGTGGCGGGCCAGTACTACGCGCATGCGCAAAATGCGTTTTGGCCCATCATGGCCGAGCTGCTGCGCTTTGATGCGGCCGCGCCCTACGCTGTGCGGCAGCGCGCTCTGAAGTCGGCGCGCATCGCCCTCTGGGACGTGCTCCACTCCTGCGTGCGGGAAGGCAGCCTGGATGCCAAGATTGAGCAGGGCAGCCAGACCGCCAACGACTTTCAAACGTTTTTCCGCACCCACACCAAGATCTCGCGCGTGTTCTTCAACGGCGCCAAAGCACAGGCTTGCTTCAAACAGCACGTGCAGGGCCAGCTCGAAGGCGTCTGTGTCAGCTACGCGCGCCTGCCTTCCACGAGCCCCGCCCATGCTTCGGTGTCTTTTGCCGAGAAGCTGAGCGCCTGGCGGGGCATACTGATGCCCTGAAGACGACCATGGACATTGACCAGTCAAGCGCATCGAACCCGTTCAACGACTTTTTCAACGCAGAGAAGTCCAGCGGGATTCTGTTGATTGTTTGCACGGTCATCGCGCTGGCGCTCGCGAATTCCGCAATCGGCGCGAACTATCTGGGTCTGTGGCAGCGGCAGCTCGGAGGCCTCAGCCTGGCGCATTGGATAAACGACGCGCTGATGTCGGTTTTCTTCTTGCTCATCGGCCTGGAACTCGAACGCGAACTCTACAGCGGCGAACTCTCCAACTTCAAGAACGCGCTGCTTCCTGTTTTTGCCGCCGTTGGCGGCATGGCCGCACCCGCACTGATTCACTTGGCGCTCAATGCAGGAACACCCACGCAGGCCGGCATCGGCATCCCGATGGCGACGGATATCGCGTTTGCGCTCGCGGTCCTGGCCCTGCTCGCAAACCGTATTCCCGCGTCGCTGAAAGTGTTTGTGGTGGCCTTCGCCGTGATGGACGATCTGGGCGCGATCATCATCATCGCCGTTTTTTACACGGCGCAACTTTCACCCTGGTATCTCGTTGGCGCTTTACTGGTTTGGACTTCGCTGTTTGCATTGAATCGTCTGCTGCGGGTCATGTCCGTCACGCCTTACTTGATCGGTGGCGGATTGCTGTGGTTTCTTCTGCTCAAGTCTGGCGTTCACGCCACCCTTGCCGGCGTTGCGCTCGCCTTTGCCATCCCATTCAGCGCCACGGGCAACGACCCGGTCTCACCCTCGCACAAGCTCGAACTGTTTCTGCACAAACCGGTCGCGTTCATCATCTTGCCGCTTTTTGCATTGGCCAATACGGGCGTCGTGGTAGGCGCGGACTGGCTGCAAAACGCCGCCGGCACAAACAGCGTTGGCATCATCGCCGGTTTGACGCTGGGCAAGCCTCTGGGGGTGGTGTTGCTGTGTTTCATTGCCGTTGCGAGCGGCTTGTGCCGCCTGCCGCCGGACTTGAATTGGCGGCATATTTGCGGCGCCGGAATTCTTGGCGGCATCGGATTTACGATGTCGATTTTCATCACCAATCTTGCCTTTGCGGGAAATGCGGGGGCAACGAACGCCTCAAAATTGGCCATTCTTTTGGCCTCGCTGACAGCCGGAGCCAGCGGCTTTCTTTGGCTCAGGCTTGCAGGCGGCGCCAAAGCGGCCAAAAAGGAATAGCGCAGACATGCCCTGTGATGGAGTGGCCAGCACCGAAAAAGGCGCCAAATTCACCCTGGATTTGCCCAGGGTTGCGGCATGACACGGGCCACCGTCAGCCAGGCGGACTGCTAAACTCGGGCAATGAAAACGTTTTTCTTGTTGTGGCTGGCTTTGCTTGCCGCCGGTGCCAACCTGGCTTGCGCCAAAACCCAGGGTGAAGTTGAAATTGGCGGCACGCTGCGCGAGGCCACGATGCAAGGGTTGTCGGGCGCTTCACGCAAGCTGTCGGAGTTTCGCGGCAAGCCCCTGATCATCAACGTCTGGGCCAGTTGGTGCGGCCCATGTCAGCGCGAGATGAACTCGCTGGAGCGACTCGCGCGCAGCAAGGCTGGCCAGCAGTTCACGGTGATCGGCATTTCCACCGATGACTATCCGGAAGCTGCCCAGGCTTTCTTGCGCAAATACAAAACCAGCTTCAGCCATTTCATCGACCGCAATCTGTTGCTGGAAAACATGCTGGGCGCGGATCACTTGCCCCTGACCTTGCTGGTCGATGCGCAGGGCCGGGTGCTCGGCAAGTACGTGGGTGCCAAAGAGTGGGACCACCCCGAGACCCTGAGAATGATAGGAAAGACTTTGCGCCTCAAGAGCTAAGCGGCAGCCACTGAGGGCTTGCGCTTTTGCGCCAGCAGCAAGGCAACGTCATGCGGGTCCAGGCCGTACATGTCGGCGAACTCCGCCACCGTCTTGCCGCTGCTCTCAAAAGCACCCAGCAAAGCCTCTAGCTTGGCGCGTTTCTGGTCGTACTGCGCCAACGCTTCTTCGAGCAGCGCATTGGCGTTTTCATCCTTGGTCTGAACCCTGGACAAATACTCCTGGCGGGACAGCCCGGAAGCCTCGAACGCGGCAATCAGTTGCGCGCGCAACTTGGGGCGCAGGTCTTCTTTCGAGCGGAACTGACGCCGGCGGTACAGCTCCAGCAGCGCAAAGTGAACATGCTCGGGGGCGACGTCTTCCACCGCGACGCCGTCCAGATCATGGCGTTGGCGCCCGGCCGCGACGCTTTGCAAGTAGCGCGTTGAACGCGTGTGCAGGCCCAACGCCGCCTTGAGCGTGTCGCGCTCGAACTGCTCCGGGTGGCGCGCCAGCAGTTCCTGAAAAACGCCAAGCTTCAAAGGCAGGAACTTGGCGCCAAACAAATGCGGGTAAAGCTCGAACAGTTTTTCGAGGACCGGTTGCACGGCTTGGACCCGACTCGACCTGCTCGGCAAGCTCTGGGCTGGGGTGGGCGCGGCGGTCTGGGAAGAGGTTTCGGGTAAGGTGTCGGTCATGGAATTAAGCGTTGGGTGAACGCGCGATTGTCAACCAAGTCGGCAACGGCCGGAAATCCGCTATCGGCTGGCCATTTCCTCCCCCAGCCGAATGCCGCGTCCGCTCACCCAGGCCGGGTTGAAGCGCAATGCGCCTTGGGCAAACAGCAGCACCACCGTCGAGCCCAGCAAAAACCGGCCCATCTCCTGGCCTTGGCGCAAATTGACGTTCTGGTCGGCGTAGCTCCATTCGGATCGTCTGCCAGTGCGCCGGGCGTTGACCACGCCATGCCAAACCGTTGCCATGCTGCCCACAATCGTGGCCCCCACCAGCACCAGCGCAAACGGCCCGTGGGCCGACTCGAAGACGCAAACCACGCGTTCATTGCGGGCGAACAGGCCCGGCACATGGCGGGCGGTTGCGGGATTGACCGAAAACAGGTCGCCCGGCACATAAATCATGCGCAACAAACGTCCGTCACAAGGCATATGGATACGGTGGTAGTCCTTGGGGCTCAAATACAGCGTAGCAAAACTGCCGTTGTCAAACTGCGCTGCCAGCGCGCCATCGCCACCGACCAGCGCGGTGCTGCTGTAGTGGTGGCCCTTGGCCTGGAAAATCTGCTGGCCGTCGATGCGGCCGAACTGGCTGATGGCGCCATCGACCGGGCAAATCAGCGCAGCATCGGCCAGCGGACGGGCCTGGTCTTGCAGCGCCCGCGTGAAAAAGTCGTTGAAGGTGGTGTAGCTGCCCGGCGCCGGGTTGGCGGCCTCGGCCATGTTGACGCCGTAACGCCGCACAAACCATGTGATCAACGCCGTGGTCAGGGCGCCGCCACGGGCGCTGGCAATGCGCCCGGCGACTGCCGTCAAGGCCTGCTTGGGAAGCAGGTACTGCGCCAGCACAGCGAGACGGTCGGACATGATGGGCTAGCAGAGTTCAGAATGGCCGAGATTGTAGCGAGCACAGCACCGGTGCAGGCCCACAGTTCGAGCGCTGCCCCCGCTCTTTCGTGCAAGAATGCAAGTCTGCTTTCAAGGAGTCCCGCTCATGGCCAGTCATGCCACCAAAATCGTCATCACCCTTGGCCCCGCCTCCAGCGACCCGGCGTTGCTCGAGCAGATGATTCGTGCCGGTGTCAATGTGGTGCGCCTGAACTTCAGCCACGGCACCGCACAAGACCATATTGATCGCGCTGTTCTGGTGCGTGCTGCGGCCCAGCGCGCCGGCCGCGAAGTGGCCATCATGGCCGATCTGCAGGGGCCGAAAATCCGGGTCGGCAAGTTTGCCGACGGCAAAGTGATGCTCAAGCCGGGGCAGCAATTCGTGCTCGATGCGGCCCGCACCGAGCTCGGTGACAGTCAGGCGGTCGGACTGGACTACAAGGCGCTGCCGCACGAGGTCAAGGTCGGCGATGTGCTCTTGCTCAATGACGGACTGATTGTGATCACGGTCGATGCGGTCAAGGGGGCGGCGATTCACACCACGGTCAAGATCGGAGGCGAACTCAGCAACAACAAAGGCATCAACAAGCAGGGCGGCGGCTTGACGGCGCCCGCGCTCACGGCCAAAGACATGGAGGACATCCGCACCGCCATGCATTTCCAGGCGGACTACGTGGCGATCAGTTTCCCCAAGAACGCGACCGACATGGAGATGGCGCGTCAGTTGTGCAACGTCGCCGCCGATGAGGGCCACAAGCCGGGCCTGATTGCCAAGATCGAGCGCGCCGAGGCGATCCCGCACCTGCACGAAATCCTGCTCGCCAGCGACGGCATCATGGTGGCCCGCGGCGACCTGGCCATTGAAGTGGGCAATGCGGCCGTGCCGGCCTTGCAAAAACGCATGATCCGGCTCGCCCGCGAACTTGACAAGGTCGTGATCACCGCCACGCAGATGATGGAGTCCATGATCAACAACCCGGTGCCCACCCGGGCCGAAGTAAGCGACGTGGCCAACGCCGTGCTCGATGGCACCGACGCGGTGATGCTGTCGGCCGAAACGGCGGTCGGCAAATACCCGCTGGAGACCGTGCTGCAGATGGTCAACATCTGCCATGCGGCCGAAGGCCCGGAAGACTTTGAACTCGAAGCCGACTTCACCGGCAAGACCTTCAGCCGCATCGATCAGTCCATCGCCATGGGCGCGCTGTTTACTGCCTCCCACCTGGGTGCCAAGGCGATTGTGGCCATGACCGACAGCGGATCGACCGCTCTGTGGATGAGCCGCCACCTGATTCAGATACCGATATACGCGCTCACCTCCAAAATCACGACCCAGCGCAAGATGACCTTGTACCGCAATGTGCGCCCGCTCTGCATTGACACCAGCGCCGACCGCGACACCGCGCTCAAGGAGGCCGAGGACGATTTGAAAGCCCGTGGCATCGTCAAGGCCGGCGATGTCTACGCCATCACCTGCGGCGAACCGATGGGCTCGCCCGGCGGCACCAACATGCTCAAGATTTGCCAGGTTCGCTGACCCGGTAGAGTGCGGCCACCACCGGCTGCTGCTTGCCTTTGGCGCTGATGCTGATGCGCTCGGCCGTGCTGTGTGCCAGCCCCTGCACCGGACCTGCCAGCAACTGGCCCCCGAGCGCATGGTCGCACAGGCGCTTGGCGGTATTGACGGTGTCGCCTATCACATCATGGATCTGGGCGTCCTGCGCGCCAAAAAACCCCTCCACCACAGGGCCTGCCCACAAACCGGCACCGGCCGACAGGTGCATCGGCTGCACAGCCGCCATGGCTGCGCGCAAGGCGGTCAGCATGATGTCGCGGGCGCCGCCGTCAGCCTTGAGCACCAACAACACTTCGTCACCACTCATTTTGGATTTGATCAGGTCGCCGCCGCAGGCATCCAGCACCGCCGCATAGAAGTGGTTAAGCATGCCAATCACTTCTTCCGGCTGACGCGCCTCGCTCCAGCCGGTAAAGCCGCGCACGTCAATGAAGCCGATGGCGCGCTCCACCCGGCTGGCCGCGTGGGTACCACTGTCGCGCAGCACCGCCTCCACGACATGGCTGCCAAAGCCCCAGCGCGACAAAGTCTTGAGTTGATGGAGTAGATCGGCGATCACCGTTCGCTGTCGCCGGGCCACCAAGGCCAGCGAGATCAGCGCACCGACCTGGGTGATGGCCAGTGCCATCAGAAAAGCGTGTGGCGCTGAGGTGAAGAAACCGGAAACACCCTCGAACCAGGGTTTCCCCTCCAGATCCAGGGCAATGTAGAAAAGGATGGGCCCCAGTCCTTGCGCCGAGCGCGACAGGAAAACGCCTGTCATGGCCATTGCGGGCTGCCCGCTGCGCGTCTCCAGCGCTGCGCCCCAGGCGTACACCAGCATCAAGATCCCGAAGGTGATGTGGTGGGGCGCGAAGAAGAACGATGTCCCTTCGATCAGGGATTCGACCAGGGCATAAAACAGCAGACCCGTCAGTCGGCTCCACCAGGGCAATGCCAGACCCATGAACTGGCGCCGTGCCAGCCAGGCGCTTTGCCCCACGGCCGCGATCGAAAGCACGTACACATCGGGTTTGCTGAAAACAGCGCCCCACTCCGAAACCGCTTCAAGCAGCAGCAGAAAAAGTGCAAGCTGGCCGGCACCCTGAAACAGCTCGGTCAGAAACAGGCCCAGGTAGGAGCCTTGCAGGGTGGCGTTGACCTGTTGGTCAAGGGGGTCGGTTGTGTCGGTGTTCATGGCTTGGCGTCGCTACGGGGGACTTCAGACAGAGTCTAGTGGCATGGGACTAAAATTGGTAGCAGTTACCAATCAGTTAGCAATTTCCCTGGAGAAATCACCATGGCACTCGTTTCGATGCGTGAACTGCTGGACCATGCGGCGGTCAACGGCTACGGCATTCCGGCCTTAAATGTCAACAACCTGGAGCAGGTGCAGGCCGTGATGTCGGCCGCCGATGAGGTCGGTGCGCCGGTGATCCTACAGGCCAGCGCCGGTGCCCGCAAGTACGCGGGCGAGGCGTTCATCAAGCATCTGATCACTGCGGCCATCGAGGCCTACCCGCACATTCCGCTGGTGATGCACCAGGATCACGGCCAAAGCCCCGACGTCTGCCAGGGTGCCATCAACTTGGGCTTCAGCTCGGTCATGATGGACGGCTCCTTGATGAGCGACGGCAAGACCATTTCCAGTTTCGACTACAACGTGGAAGTGACGCGCAAGGTGGTGGACTTGGCGCATGCGGTGGGCGTCACAGTGGAAGGCGAACTCGGCTGCCTGGGCTCGCTGGAGACCATGAAGGGCGACAAGGAAGACGGCCACGGCACCGAAGCGACCATGACGCGCGAGCAACTGCTGACCGACCCCGAACAAGCGGCCGATTTTGTCAAGCGCACCCAGCTCGACGCGCTGGCCATCGCCATTGGCACCAGCCACGGCGCCTACAAGTTCACGCGCAAGCCCACTGGCGACATCCTGGCGATTGATCGCGTCAAGGAGATCAACCGACGCATTCCCAACACCCATCTGGTCATGCACGGCTCCAGCAGCGTGCCGCAGGAGCTGTTGGCCATCATCCGGGAATTTGGCGGCAACATGAAAGAGACCTATGGCGTGCCGGTCGAAGAAATCCAGAAGGCCATCAAGTTTGGCGTGCGCAAGATCAACATCGACACCGACATCCGCTTGGCCATGACCGGAGCCGTGCGCAAATACATGTTCGAGAACCCCGAAAAGTTTGATGCCCGCGACTGGCTCAAACCCGCCCGCGAAGCCGCCAAGCAGCTCTGCAAGCAGCGCTACCTCGCTTTTGGCTGCGAAGGCCAGGGCAGCAAGATCAAGGGCCTGAGCCTGACCCAGGTGGCCGCCCAATATGCGCGCGGCGAGCTGGCGCAAGTGGTCAATTGACCTGGCGTGGTGATAATCGGAACCGGCTGCCAGTGAAATCAACCCGCATGGCTTTCGCCTTCTTCACGTTGCCCGCCACATCCTCTCAATCTATTGACTGCTCGAGAATATGACTGCCTTACACACTTCCACAATTACCTCGTTGCCGCTGCTGGCGCGCGGCAAGGTGCGCGACAACTACGCTGTGGGCGATGACCGCATCCTGATGGTGGCCAGCGACCGCCTGAGCGCATTTGACGTCATCCTGGGTCAGCCGATTCCGGGCAAAGGTGTGCTCTTGACGCAAATGGCGCTGTTCTGGTTTGACAAATTCGGCCCCAAGGGTTTGAACATCTGCCCGATTCACCTGACCGGTGATGCGCCTGAGAACGTGGTGACACCGGCTGAAGTTGCGCAGGTGACGGGCCGCTCCATGCTGGTCAAACGGCTCAAACCGCTGCCGGTCGAAGCCGTGGTGCGCGGCTACCTGGCTGGCAGCGGCTGGAAGGAATACCAGGACAACCAGGCGGTGTGCGGCGTCAAGTTGCCCGCAGGTCTAAAGAACGCCTCCAAGCTGCCGGCACCGATTTACACGCCGGCGGCGAAAGCGCCAGCCGGCGACCATGACGAGAACATCACCTTCGAGCAAACGGTTGAAATCATGGGGCTCGATCTGGCCACGCGCATGCGCGACATCAGCATTGCGCTTTACCAGGCGGCCAGCGCCTTCGCACTGACCAAAGGCATCATCATCGCGGATACGAAATTCGAGTTTGGTCTGGACAACCAGGGCACGCTGACCTTGATGGATGAAGTGCTGACGCCCGACTCCTCGCGCTTCTGGCCCGCCGAGAGCTACCAGGAAGGCAGCAACCCGCCCAGTTATGACAAGCAGTTTGTGCGTGACTGGCTGGAGCAGGTTCGAATCAACGGCAAGCCCTGGAGCAAAACCCCGCCGGCACCGCACGTGCCCGATGAGGTGATTGCCAAGACGGCTGCCAAATACCAGGAAGCATTGACGCGGCTGACCGGCAGCTAGCCGCAGCAGTTCGCAGCAACCCCCGTTCGGTGGATTGACACTGCCAGTTTGTCACTACGTTGCGCGAGGTGTTTGCGGTTTTGTTGTTTGACCGTCAACGCATCGGGATGGACGAAAATTTGAATTCTGACAAGGGATTGACGCCTTGAGAGATAAAAAGTTCTTGTGTGGTGATAACTGTTATCCGGCGGATATGCAAAATAAAACACGTTGGGCATCGAAGTAATGTGCAAGCCGTCCGCGTTCGCGTGCTCTATCGGAGCCTCTAGATAGTCATGACAGATTTTCGCCCAGTCAATCCTGAGGACAGACTCATTTATGAGCTGATGCCAATTCTCATAGGGATTGGTCCAGACGAAGACCTACATTGCTATGGCTCGTGCTTCATAGCTTGGCCGCACATGGCGATAACAGCGAAGCACGTAGTCGAGCAACTATTGAAGCAAGACCCGGGTATTGCGGTTGGGCGGGAAGCCAAGTACGAATATTGGGTAGCCCAAGTCAAGTGGGAAGGCAACGAACACAATTACGTGGTCTGGACTATCGATTCGATAGCCCTGTCAGCGCATTCCGACATCGCAATAATCTGGTTGAAGACACTTGATGAAAACGCCGGTAGTTACAAGGAGTGGAAGACAGTCCCCGTGACGTTTGATCCGCCGCCAATTGGTGCAACTGTGAGAGCCTTCGGCCTTCACAATGTTCGCTTTGACGGCTCCCGCGTTAACTCTGATGGGAAATTTGAGCACATAGAACTGAACTTTGACCGTTCAGTATCCACTGGAATTGTCCGGCAGCACTATTGGAACGGCAGAGATAAAGGCATGTACAACTTCCCGTGCATTGAGGTCGACGCAAAGTTTGAGCACGGGATGAGCGGTGGACTGGTAGTCACAGGCGATAGTCTCGTTTGCGGAATTGTTTGTGGCAGTTTGCCCGCCATGTCGCCGGATGAGCCTCATGTTTCCTATGTCACGATGCTGTGGCCAATGATGGCAATCTCCGTGGACGCTCGGCTCGTACCGGAAAGTGATGAAGCTGGCCGTTACCAGCTACAGCACTTGTCGGCGAAAGGAATATTCACGCCAACTGGTTGGGAGCGTGTACTCATCCGTGATGAACTCGATCATGGCGGGCCAATCACGATTCAATATCTTGTGAAGTCATGAACTGCGACTTTTCCGCCACGATGCCCAACCCATCTTTCGATCGGACCTCGCGCCATAAGCCGCGCGAGGTCGCTCACTTCCACGTTGGGCAGCTACGGTTGGGTGGCAACGCAATCGCGTTGACACGGTAGCTCGAATCAAGAGGGGCTCCGCTCCGTGGTACAGCGACCCAGGTTAAGGGTTCACAGCAACGCTTGCCAAGCGGGTTCTATTGTGTCACACTTGTGGCACATCAGGAGCAAACCCATGTCCACCACGACATTACGCATTGACGAGTCCTTACGCGAGCGCATTGCTCGCTTGGCTGGTGCTTTGGACCAAACGCCGCACAGCTTCATGGTGGAGGCGTTGGCGCAAAAGGCGGACGAGGCCGAGTGGCGGCTGGGCGTGCAGCGCGAGGCCCGGCAACGCGACGTTGCCTTGCAGGCGGGCGAGCCGGGCGTGGAGTGGCACGAAATGAAAACCTACCTGCGTTCGCGCATCGCTACCGCCAGCAGCAAGACCACCGGCCGTGCGGCTGGCAAGGCCAAACGCACGTGACCAAAATCATTCTGGCGCCTGCGCTCAGGGCTGATTTCGACCGTATCTTTGACTTTCTGTTTGAGCATGCTCCCGAGTACGCGGCGCTACGCATCGAAGCCATCATCGAGGCATTTGATGTGCTTGCCTCCAGTCCGATGATTGGACGGCCGGTGGCGTTGGGTCAGCGCGAGTTGATCATTTCCACCGGTGCCAGCGGCTACCTAGCCTTTTATCGTTACGACCCGGTGCAAGACACGGTGTTTGTATTGGCGCTGCGCAGTCAGCGAGAGCGCGATTACAAACGTCCGTGAGATAGCGCCCTCAGCTCAGCACCACGCTGCTCAAGCGACGCCGATAAGTTGCCACCATTGGATCGACCGGCGGAATCTGGCCGTCGGCCACTTTCACCTTGGGCGGCTCGATGATGTCCAGAATGGCGATGTAGGTCTTGCGCGCCAGCTCCTCGGCCCAGCTTTTGTCGCGCATCAGGATTTCCAGCAGTTCGTCCATGGCAGCGGTCCAATTCTGCGCCGCCATCAGGGTCTGCGCCTTGCCGAAGCGGGCGTCGAAGTCACGTTTGTTGGCGGCAATTTTTGCATCAAATCCATGGGCTGCGGCGGTCAGATCGGCGCGTTCAGCGGTGAAGTCAATCGCGTTCATCCAGCGTTGCAGCGAATCAAAACGGCGCACCAGTGCGGTCTTGGCGATCACCGGGGCAAAAGCAACTTTGGCATCATCGACACGCCCTTCCTGCAGCAGCAGCTTCACAAAATTGAAGCGGGCCTCCTCGTCATCCGGGTTTTTCAGCAGCACTTGTTGCAAAGCTTCATGCATGGCAACCGGATCGTCGGCGGCCGGCGCATCGCCCACTGCCACGCCGGTGACTTCGGCTTCGAGCACCTCGGCGGGGCTCACATGCTTGTCCAGAAAAGCTTTGATTTCCCCCTCGGGCAAAGCGCCCATTAAGCCGTCCACCGGTTTACCGCCGCTCATCAACACACAGGTTGGAATGCTGCGAATGCCAAAGGCCTGGCTGAGTTCCTGCTGCTGGTCGGAATCGATCTTGACCAGCTTGAAGCGTCCGGCGTAAGCGGTTTCCAGCTTTTCAAGCAGGGGGCCAATCACCTTGCACGGGCCACACCAGGGTGCCCAAAAATCGACCAATACGGGGGTTTGCATCGAGGCGGCAACCACCTCGGCATCAAAGTTTTCGACAGTAACGTTTATCATTTTTGCTAGCTCGGGACGATTAAGTAAAATTCAATGCTGATCACTTGTGGAACAGAATGCCAAGTCTGTGAGCGTATCGCATTGGCAGACTCTGTTTCAATACCATGAAAAATATTCAAATCGGCATTGTCATGGGTTCGAGCTCCGACTGGGACACCATGCAGCATGCAGTCCATATTCTCCAGCAGTTTGGCGTGCCGTATGAAGCGCGCGTGCTGTCGGCGCATCGCATGCCTGATGATATGTTCGCCTACGCCGAAGCGGCCCTCGGTCGCGGACTCAAAGCCATCATCGCCGGAGCCGGGGGTGCGGCGCACCTGCCAGGTATGCTGGCGGCCAAAACGACGCTACCGGTACTCGGTGTGCCAGTGGCGTCCAAGCATCTCAGCGGAGTGGACTCGCTGCACAGCATTGTGCAAATGCCCAAGGGGGTCCCGGTGGCCACTTTTGCCATCGGCGCCCCAGGCGCAGCCAACGCGGCGCTGTTTGCCATCGCCATGCTGGCCAACAACGATGAAGCATTGCACACAAAACTGGATGCTTTCCGAGCCCAGCAAACCGAGGTGGCTCGCAGCATGACACTACCCCCAGCGCTATGAGCCATCAATCCATCCTGCCCGGTACCACGGGCAGTGGGCAGCAAACCACGTTGGGCGTGATGGGAGGCGGGCAACTGGGCCGCATGTTTGTCCAAGCCGCGCAGGCCATGGGCTATTTCACAGCAGTGCTAGATCCCGATGTGGCCAGTCCGGCGGGGCTGGTGAGCCACTACCACATTCAGACCGGCTACCTGGACGAACAGGGCCTGGCGCAACTCATGCAGCGTTGTGCGGCCATCACCACCGAGTTTGAAAACGTGCCCGCCCCCGCCTTGCTGACCCTGGGTGCACACCGGCCGGTCGCACCGGGTGCCGAGGCCGTGGGTATCGCGCAGGACCGAGCCAAGGAAAAAGCCCATTTTGTTCGCTGCGGTGTGCCTTGTGCACCTTACGCGGTGATAGCGACGGCGGCGCAACTGGCCGCCGTGGCCGATGATCTGCTGCCCGGTATTTTGAAAATCGCGCGCCTGGGATACGACGGAAAAGGCCAGGTGCGTGTCAAAACGCGTGCCGAACTTGCCGACGCCTGGGAGACACTGCAGAGCGCGCCTTGTGTGCTGGAAAAATTATTGCCCCTGAAGGACGAGTGCTCGGTGATCGTGGCGCGCGGCTGGGACGGCGATTGCGTCAACTTGCCGGTGCAGCTCAACCTGCACCGTGACGGCATTCTGGCCGTTACCCAGGTATATGAAGAAAATATGCCTCCCGCCCTCGCCCAGAAAGCACTCGCTGCTGCAACATCGATAGCAAATGAGTTGCAGTACGTCGGCGTACTGTGCGTGGAATTTTTTGTGCTGGCGGACGACTCACTGGTGGTCAACGAGATTGCGCCGCGCCCGCACAACAGCGGACACTACTCGCTGGACGCCTGCGACCTGTCGCAGTTTGATCTTCAGGTGCGCACCCTGGCGGGTCTGCCGCTGGTGCAACCGCGCCAGCACAGCCCAGCCATCATGCTCAACCTGCTGGGTGATTTGTGGGTCAACGGGGACTCGCCTCCTTGGAATCAGGTATTGGCGCTACCCGGCGCGCACCTTCACCTGTATGGCAAGCTCCAGGCCAGCAAGGGCCGAAAAATGGGGCACTTGACCCTGACCAGCGCCAGCGTGGCCGAGGTGCGATCCACGGCCCTGGCGGCCGCTAGCATGCTCGGCATTGAACCGTTCTGAGTCCATCCGTCACCATGATTCTCGATGGAAACGATGCGAAATCCATAGCGATTGGGGCTGAGCTGATCAAGGGCGGCGAGCTATTGGGTTTGCCGACCGAGACGGTGTATGGCCTCGCCGCAGATGCTGACAACGCCACGGCTGTGGCGAAGATTTTCAAGATGAAAGGCCGACCTGCGGATCACCCATTGATCGTGCACGTGCTTGATTGCGCGAGTGTGGCGCACTTTGCCGCCAGCGTGCCGGACTTTGCGGCCAAGCTGATCGAGGCCTTCTGGCCGGGCCCGCTCACACTGATCCTGCCGCGCCGCGAAGGCGTTGCGGCAACTGCGGCCGGCGGTCAAGACTCCATCGGTCTGCGCTGCCCCTCACACCCGGTGGCGCAGGCGCTGCTCCAGGCCTGCCTGACATCGGTTGGCGCAGATGCCAAAACCGTGTGGGGCATGGCCGCGCCCAGCGCCAACCCGTTTGGCCGCGTCAGCCCAACCACCGCCCAGCATGTGCAAGACGAGTTTGGCGATGACTTGCTGATCCTCGACGGCGGCGCCTGCCCGGTCGGCATCGAGTCCACCATCATCGACTGCACGCGTGGCCAACCGGTGCTGCTGCGCCCCGGAGCGATTACGCCAGCGCAGGTGCAGGCCGTTTGCGGCCTCAAGGTGCTGCTGAAAGACGAGCCGCAGACACTGGTTGCACCTGCGCCCAGGGCGGCAGGGACGCTGGCGTCGCATTACGCACCCAACGCCACCGTGCGGCTCATGACGACCGACGACTTGCAAACAGCGCTGGATTTGCTGGCGCCCGACCTGAGTTGCGACGCTTCAGGCGGGAAGCCGCGCATTGCCATTTACGCCCGCACCCACCTCAACACGGCCAGCCGTCACCTGCTGTGCCGACGCATGCCCGAAGCTGCCGAGGCCACCGCACGGCAGTTGTTTGCCGTGCTGCGCGACTTCGACGCCCAAGGCGTCCAACAGATCTGGATAGAGTCGCCACCCGCCACGCCAGCATGGGAGGGCGTGCGGGATCGCCTGCTGCGGGCATCGGCAAGCTGACGCACCAGGACTGCCGGCAGTCCTGGTGGCAAGGTTCAGTTAAAAGCTGTAGCCCAGCGCGAGCGTGAACACCGAGGGTTTGAACGTGATGTCAGCCGTGCGCTCGATACCATAGGTGTTGGTGGTCAGCTTGGTCTTGACCTGCGCGGTGGACCAGGCACCGGTGATGGACCACGGACCACCCAGCTTGGCGGTCACACCCAGTTGCAAGGCGAGCCCCACCGAGTCTTTCAGCTTGAGCGTGGTCGGCCCGCCATTGATGGCGTCGTTGACCGCCGTGGAATCGGCCTTGTCAAAGCTGGTGTAGTTGATGCCCACACCGACAAAGGGACGAATCTGGCTGTTGCTGTCACCAAACCGGTAATTGGCAAACAGTGTGGGCGCGACTTGACGTACCTTGGCACCAATCGCTCCATCCAGTGCAGCGACGCTGCCTGGCACCGCAGCCGGATTGAGAACAACCACGGCTACATCATGCGTGGGCGGCGCACCGAGCGCCAACTCCGCTTCCCAGTGCTGGTCGATTTCCCTGGCCACACTGAAAAAGAGCGTTGATCGATCCTGGACTTTCAAACTCAGCGCATCCACCGGCGTAAATGGGCCGGACATGGCAGAGGCCGAAGAGTTCGGTGCGATGTTGGCAAAACCAAGCGTGATGGTGGTCGCTTGGGCGAGCGCATTGCTGGAAGCACCCAAAGCCAAGGCGATGACGGCAGCGGAGATGAGGGTATGTTTCATGAGGTTTGCTCCGTCGAATTAAAACTGCGAGAAGAAGCCACGCGCTGCCGCATTGCAAAACGGTGGCACCAGACCGCCATGGTAAGCGGCGGTCACCGCAGCCGCCGCATTGACACCGGCAGCCGTGGCGGTGGCGGCCTTGGTCTGGGCAAAGCCGACCTTGGCGGCAGCAAATGGATCGGAGGGACCGGTAACAGCGGAGTCAACGTCGAGCACAGTCACCAGATGCGCAGCGACTTGAGGCGCCCACAAGGCGGCCATCAGTCCGGTATTCAAACTGTAAAAGACAGTAGGGTCGCCATTACCGGCGCACAGCAGCACCGGCGCCTGTGGCGTCCAGCCGCGCAGGTCGTTCTTTTTGGCGGCGATACGCAGAGGATTTTGTGGATTGACGGCCGGCGCACCGGTGGTAAACGCAGGAACCAGGCCATCGGGGTTGGCCATGGCATCCATGAGATAACTCAGACGGGTGGCGTTGTTGATCAGGTTGCCGCTGCCAAAACCCATGGCGAACAAAGCATCGGTGGCGCCGGTTCCGGTCGGTGGCGTAATGCTCGCAAAAGCCGGTGCCGGTGGTGTATTTTTAAACAGCGCCAGCTGCGGCAGCTTGCCGCTGCTGACGACGGTGCTGAAGTCGTAGTCGCCCGGCAACAGCGTCTCGATGCCGCTGGCATAAGCGGCTTCATAGATGTCGGAAGGGTTGGTATACAGATTGCCGTACGCTTTCTGGTAACTGGTGGTTATCAGGGGCGTGAAGATGGTACTGCCCGCATTCACGTTGCCATAGAAAACCGCATCGTTGAGGGCGGCCAGCGCATAGGGGCCCGACATCGGCGCCGATGCGGTGACGGGTATGCCTGCGGCCTGCATGGCGCGGTGCGCTGCCATTGCAACGTGGCCACCTTGCGAGTAACCGGTGATGAACAACTTGGCGCTGGCGGTCGTCGGAGACAGCAGCGTCGGCAACGCCTTCTTGGCCGCGGCCAGCACATCGATCATCTCCTTGGACTGCTGATCGGCGTTCAGGTAGGGGTGGTAACTGA
>Ga0315272_10000535_pt1 | contig 19160 bp, 47 predicted proteins | sample C3_middle_MG_FD_203918 | JGI IMG/M metagenome (GOLD analysis project Ga0315272, IMG submission 203918) | Sediment microbial communities from Yellowstone Lake, YNP, Wyoming, USA - C3_middle | ecosystem: Environmental > Aquatic > Freshwater > Lake > Sediment | place: USA: Wyoming | collected...
GGTGATGTATCATGAGGGGTGTATTGATAGGCTTGAGTATGAGGTTACTAGGAGTGAGCATACGAGGACGTTGTATGATGTGATGTATGACTTGTATGGTGTAGATGGTATGGGAAAGGCGTATATGGGTGGTATGATATTTGTTGCTGAAACTGATGGGGGTGAATATGTAGAGTTCAGCATTAATGATGTACATGACGTAATGTGGAATGAGTTGGTAGAAGTGGAAGAAGAACTTGAGGAGGAAGAAGAGGAGGAGTGGCTATGAGTCGGGTAAATCCGAATTGGGATGAGGCTATTCCTATGTGTGGTAGAACGATATACATATATCATGGGAAGAGGATGATATGCTTCGATGAAGATTGTACAAAGTATAGGACTAGGAAGCAGTTTGACATAGCGTATGAGATGTTGATAAAGATGATTGACTGCTGTAAGGACTATGAGTATAAAGTGGTAGACATAATGAAAAAGGCGTGTAAAGAGGGAAGATTATGATTAGGTTGTTTGTTGAACCAGCTATAATAGATCAAAGAGTTGATCATGTGATTAATTGGACTATGGGGTGGCTGTATAGGAATGGTTATGCGTTCTACAGTAAGGAGTATGACTATAGGGATGGCTGGGTTGTGGAGATATATGTTAAGAGGCTGGAGCCTGTGGGTGACATATTTAGATTCGTGATTGATGAGTTTGGTGATGCGTTTAGGCATTTCATAAATGAGGTTGATGCTGAGATTGAGGCTGTGGTTGTGTGTAATGAGGATGAAAGTGAATGCTTTGATGTGCGGTTTAGCGATTTAGAGAATCTTGACTTTCAAGAGCTTCTAGAGATTGAAGAAAGGTGGCAGAGGATGATGTATGGTGAGGATGACGAAGAGGAGGAGATGGATAAGAAGGAGCGTGAGGACTTATACATGGCTGAGTGTGCATCTGGGTATAGGGATTGTGAGGATGTTGTGAGGTTTGAGCGTATGGAGGGGATTAGGAATGATGGTGACATGGGGGATGCAGTGTTTGAGCAGGAGGACTATGAGTAGGAGGAGTATGGATAAGGTAGAGGTTATTATAGACAGGATTAACTTAACAGCTAGGGATCAAAGGTTTATTGAGTGGATGGAGGGGTGGCTTAGAGCTAGGTATGTTGTAGATGCTTATGTGAGGTACAATGGGGTTGAGATTGTGTTTGTGTTGAGTAAGGACATGTTTAGGTTATTTACAGAACTATATAGGGTAGTTGAGTATATGAGGTGGAAGCTTAAGTTTAAGACTCCGATTGCGTTGTGTAATGATAGTGGTGAGTGTATTGACATGACTGATAATGACTATTCGGTGTTGATATCTAACTATAAGATAAAGAAGCTGAAAAAGGCTAGAAATATAGTTAGGCGGATGATTAAAGATGAGGATATTGATGGTGTATCGATATTACCGTGGTTTGACTATATCATATTGAACATAGGTTGCTATGGCACTTTACTGTACATGGACGAAGTAGTTGCAATGGCTGGATTGTTGCTGGACGAGCTATATAAGGCGACGGATCTGAAGGTTTTGAAAGAGGCACGTGATTATGTGTATAAGGTGTTTAATTCTGTTGATTTCAATTTCTCAGTAATAGATTTAGAAATTGAGAAGTGCTGTGATGAATCTATTTCAATAAAGTTTGATGATTGTGAAAGAGGATTTACGTATGATGAAACATTGAGATTAGTATATAAGTTGTTATCGACAGCGATAAATAGCTTAACAGATGTCAAGATGATAATGAAAAGAGATTACGGAGTGGAGTAGTATGTTGTATGTTGTGTCTACTAGGGGGGATATGGAGGATTTAGAGGTTAGGCGTCTGTTGCATATGGTGGTGGGGAGGTTGGCGTTTGACTATAGGCCGGCTGTGTATGGGGATAATTTCATAGGTATGTGGGTGTGTGGCGATATTGCTGACATTATACTTAATATTGGGTTGGCGGTTGAGAGGCTGGAGTTTGATCCAGATAGTGTAGTGTTTATGTTGGAACATGGTGAGAATGAGTATATCCAGATCGATGCATGTACAGCAGTGGAGACTGTGTATTATGCATATGATATAGACCTAGGCAATGTGTTGGATATGTGTGAAGAGAAGAAGTATGAGTGGAAGTAGTATGGACGAAGATAGGATTATTGAGAAAATAATGAGAAGAATAGCATGTAGGTATACGGTATATAATATGACTAAATATTATTCTCCTAGCTCTACAGTTAGTGGGATGATACTTGACCGTATTGATAATGATAGAGTGGTGTTTTATGAACTTAGGGCATTGATTAATAGAATGTTGATTATGAGGGATTGGTGTAAGGAGAACTATGAGTAGGGCTGTGAGTTGGGTTAAGGTTCTTATCGAGAAAGTGTTTGATGCGTGTGACTTTAATGACACTAATGAGATATTTATCGAGTGGATGTTGGGGCATTTGTGGCGTAGTGGTTATGAGTTTGGGGTTGATGATGAACGTGGAGATGGTTTAATGGAATTCAAGATAAGGCCTAGGAGGGTTAGGGGGAGGTTTGACGTGTTTGAGTTTGTAGCTGAGGAAGGTGAGTTTATGGTTGATGCTATGTATCATATTGGCGCCTTTGTGTTGATTGCTGTGTGTAATGAGGAGGAGACGGAGTGTATAAACGTGTATTGGAAAGACGTAAAGAGGATGCTTAGTGATGAACTGCCTATTGTAGAGCCATGAAGGAGTTTAGGCTTTACGTGAAGTCTAATGTAGTATTATATGACAGCGATTTGCAGGAGGTGAGGTATCATGAAATTATTGATGATGGTACTGTGGTGTATAAACTGAAAGGTGTGTGGAGTGAGAAGTTGGGGATGTACGTGACTAGGCCGTATTATGCGATTCAGTATGAGGAGGAGCCGTTTGTGAGGTATGTAGAGAAGATAATGTGTGTAGGTGATATGAAATTTGACGCGAAGGGTGTGTATAAGTGTTGGGGTGGGAGGATAATGACTAAGATGGCGATGTGGGTTACAGATAAGAGGTTTAAGGAGTTGTGTGAGTTGCTATGAGGGTGAGGATACTGTTTCCAAAGGATAGTAAGAGGCCGGGTAAGGGGTTTAGGGAGGAGGTGTATGAGGTGCCGGGTGAGGTGGTTAGGGAGATGTTTGAGACGTATAGGGAGACGAAGAACGTTAACCGTGCTATTGATGTGGTATGTGAATACGTTGCTAACGAAGCAGCTAAGAAATGGTGTAAGTCAATGGGGAGGCCTAATGATGAAAATTGTATAAGCGAGTATTTAGACAAACAAGGGGAACGTATAGTGTCTCAATGCGAAGCGGTTGTGAGGCGGTGGATTTATGACGTTGCGGAGTGTATAAAGCGGTGTGGTAGGGAGAGGAAATGTTTAGAAAGCTGTGTCAAGGGTTTATGAATGAATCCCCCAGAAGTAGACGTAGAGCCAGAGGCGGAGGACGTGGATATAGTGATGGAATATATGGACGAAGTGTTGGAAATGGTTGGGGAGGTGATAAGAGAGTTTACGGAGGAGGAGCTGGAGGTGTTAGAAATGTTGGGAGAAGTACTGGAGCAGTGGGAGGAGTTTGAGTTTACGGAGTATGAGTGAGCGTAAATATAAGACTATTGAAGCGATTGCGAGGCGCGGAGGTATTGCTAGGGGATTGCTTATTGGTGTGTCGGCGCATAGAATACCTATGATTGAGTTTGAGTGCGAGAAGATTATGCCATGTGTGCAGTTTTTGACTAATCCGAAGACTGTTTATGACCGTACTGTGGAGGAGAGTTGCAAGATAGTGAATAGGCTGGTTGAGGCATATATTGAGTTGCAGTTTGCTTTTGCGATTAATAGGTATAACCTAGATGAACTCAGTATTTGGAAGGCGTTTCCGAGGAAGAGGAATAATGAAATTGCGGCGCCTATTATTATGAATATTGGTAATAAATCTGTTCATGTGATCGGGTTTGTGAAGGTTCACTTGGATAAGCTTGATGACTTTATTGCGATGTTGCGTGCGCTTGATTGTGTAGATCCGAAGTACTTAGATATGGTAGCACTTAAGAGGGAGTTTACTTTGAGGCTTAGTGGCAAGGACAAATATGGGCTTAAGCCAGTTACGCCAGTAGTGGTTGGTGAGATCGTGGAGGCGAATACAAATAGGTGGGTTGTGGATGCTAAGGTGAGTCCTAGGGCGTTTCTGTTGGCTGATAGGTGGTTGTACACATTTAGGCGGCATGGGATTGACCTGATGATTAGGTATTTGCGGTAGTATGGGTAAGAAGAAGAAGGACGTAATTGACGAGATTGAGGAGAAGGTTAGGGAGCTTATCGATCTATATACGTTAGAGAAGACTATAATGTGTGACCCGGCGAAGAATGACTATGCTAGGTGTGTTCTTAAGAAGGCGTATATACATGTAGAGTTGCGTAAGCGGAGGGATAAATTGACTAGGCAACTGTCGTTTGAGTATGTTACTGGTGAGTTGGCTGAGAAGGAGGCGATTGAGGAGATGATAAATGCGATGTCTCAGATTGGGTTGATTACTGAGAATGAGTGGATGAAAGCTGTGAATGACGCGATGCGTTACGTAATGAGGATTGATGGTATGGAACCGAGGACTAAAGTGAGGCATATTTCCAACGAAATAGATAAAGCCTTAGAAGAAGAAGGTATGAGATGAAAATCACAATAGATGAAAAATATGTAATTGACATGGAAAAACCAATAGGTAGGGTTGGGGTTACAGACTTAATTTGTCCGCTTAAGGGTTGGTTAGCTTATAGGGAGCCGGTTAAGTCTCTTACGGAGGTTAATGAGCATATGATTGCTGGGCGTGAGGCGCATGACGCTATTCTATATCAGCTTAAGGATCAGGGATGTGAGGTAGAGAAGGCGATTGATGTAGAGAGTCAATGTGGACATAGACGTTTCCGTGCTGATGCGGTGTGTAGTGACATTGTGATTGAGCTTAAGCGTAAGTATAATGGGTCGTTGGCGCCTATCTATTTGTGGCAGCTTAAGGTGTATATGAGCCTACTGGGGATATACAGAGGAGCTATTGTGTCGTTGGTTGATGGATATGTAAAATATGTAACTATCGACGAGAAGGAGGCTGAGGAGGTTAAGAGGCAGCTTATGGAAAGTTTGAATGCTGTGTGTAAGGATGAACGGCCTGGACGTCGTGTTGGTAAGTGGTGTCAGTGGTGTAAGTACAATAAGGAGTGTTTGAATGGTAAGTTGTTATGAGTGAGGTTAAGCAGCTGATTGACTGTTTCTTTAGGTATAAGAAGTTGTATGAGGAGACGCGGGATTTAATGTATTTGGTATATATGGAAAACATTGCGCGTCAGATTGGTGGCGAGTTTTATTCGTGGTGGCGTCGTGTCGTGCCTGACTACGCGGAGTGGTGGGGTACGTGTGATGTGGAGTTGAATAATTGTGAGGACGTGGTGAGGGTGGCAGTTGCGTGTTGGCCTAATGTGAAGAAGCTTAAGAAGTGTAGAGTCAAAGAATTAAACTACCTGTTTTCTGGGGAGTACGTATGTCAGATTTGATGGATTTGCTGGGGATAGCTGGAATATTGTTGGTTGTGTATATTGTATATAACGTGTGTAGGGTTGACGAGAGGATGTGTGGAATCGGGGTGTTTAGTTTGATTTTTATGACGTTGGCGTATGCGGGTAGGTATGTGGAGATTGATAGATGGACTTTGGCTGCTATTATGGTGGTTGCTGTGGGGTTTGTATTACTATGGATTGGCCGTTAGGCTTATATATGAATTATAGGGGTATGGGCGTGATACTTGGTACTGGGCATATGATAACTCTTTCGAGGAGGCCTAGGTGGTATCTGCTTATGTTGAATAAGGCGAATGAGGACGGTGAGACAATATATATGTTGGTTGCGCATAGAGATGATGGGTTTAGGTATTTAGTGTCTAGAATTCAGAGTAAGTTGGATGTTGATGATGTGGTGGAGATGCTTGACGAGTTGGTGGAGATGATTAAGAAGAATGATAAGGCTGATATTGTTCAGTTGTTGTATGGGACTGGTCTTCTAAATGTTCATTATGAGAAGACGGTATGGGTCTAGGTAGGATTCTTCTATGGCTTAATACGTTCATTATACCTACGCTAGTTATTTATTCGGTTGCTGGTATATACGTGGGGATAGCTGCTGCTGTGGCGAATTTTCTTAATGCGTGGTATTTCGACGTTAAGGTGAGACCTAAACTGGAGAGGTTGAGTAAGGTGTTGGATAAATTTTTAAAGTCGTGGGGTTGATGGGTCATGTATCTATTTCTAGATGATAAGGGGTGTGTGACGACTAGGGATAAGGCTGTTAAGGTGGTGTTTGGGTTGCCTGATTGGATTGTTGAGGATATTAGGGAGTATGGTACTAGGTATTGTTGTGGGTATGGTGGGTCTGGTTCGAGGACGGATAAGTGGGGTTATGTGGGGTATGTGAGGTGCGAGGGTATGGGGGGTGCGCGTAGTTTTTCGGTTGATGCGTTTCCATGTATTGACGGTGGTGGGAGGGCTTTCGTGTTGAATAGGGATAGTATATTTGGTGTTAAGTTGCCTTTAGTGTGTCTTAGAAGGAATCCGGGGGGTAGATTTAATTATGATTTAATTTTAGATAGGTATAATGATTTAATTGAGATTGCTAGGAAGAGTAGATGTAAGGGTCACTGTGTATTGGATGTATATGGTTCTATGGTTGCGTTTGGTGATGATATGTTTAACGTAATTGATGAGTGGGTGAAGCTTATGAGAAGTAAAATTGTAAGTGAGGTGAGTGTGTTGGTATGAAGGCGGTAGTTTTTATTCCGGATTGTTGCGGGAGGGCTAGGGTGATGGCTGACGTGCTTAAGTTGGGTACAAGCTTTAGAGCTGCTCTTGACAGCTACATGTGCGGTAAGACATATCCAGAGGATGCAATTAAGGAGATTGAGCAGCTGTGTAAAAAAGTGGATGGTAGGAAGGCCATATTTGGGTGGACTTTAGTGGTGCAGGATTGTGAGTGGGATGATGTGGAGGATGTAGTGTCGGAGGCAGGTGGGGATATTGTGTATATGCGATGAGGATTTTAGCGAGGGAGAGGGCGTTAGATATTATTAGTGAGGAGAATTGTGTTAAGGTTTTAGGTGATTTATACCTCTGTGGGTTGGATTACCTACTGGTTAAGAGGTTTGTGATTGCTAGTATTGCTGATGATGCGTTTGGGTTTGTGGGGGATTATGTTCCTATTCTAGATGTTAAGTGTGATAAGTATTTGATGTATTATGGGGTTCCGAAGGTGTTGTTTAATGATAAGTTGATGATTCCTGGGTGGAAGATTGCTGAGAGTGAAAATTCGATTATTGTACATAGCTGTATTGAGGACGATATGGAATTCTTTGAGGCAGAGGAGTTTGTTTTTTTGAGGGTGCCTCTTTCTATGTTTGGGTTTGGGTCGGTGGAGTTGTATGGTGATTTGGTTGATTTGCTGAAGAAGAAAACTTTATATATGGTGAGATTTTTATATTGACATGGCTGAAAAGGTTGAGGTTGTGCAGGTTACTGGGGGTACTAGGGTGAGGGAGATTGTTAAGAAGTCGGCGGAGATACATAGCATAGGTATTTATAAGGCTATACAGACTAATGCATGGGAGATAGGTATCAATACTAGAGAGTATAAATTAGAGAAAATTGATAAGGCGGCTAAGTTTAATAAGGAGATTACTGAGATGTTTATGGATTGGTGTATGAAAAACGGTTTATCGATTAACTACTCTGTAGCTGCTATGTTTAGGAGGGCGGCTGCTTTATATGCGAAGTTTGGTGATAAGCATGCGGAGCTGTATGTTAAGACTGCGATACCTGAGAAGTATAGGCCGTTCTGGGATGTAGCGAAGGAAATACTTAAAAGTAAGTATCTTGAGGTGAGAAGATGAGTGCGGTAGCTGTATATAAGGAAAAAGTTAAGCAGGGTGGATACAATAAGAGGATTGAGATTGAGCAGAAAGTTGCTGCTGGTGAGTTGCCTGTATCGACGTTGTCTTTGCGGAGAGAGAAGGGTTTTGCGCCTTATGATGAGGCGAATAGGAAGGCGGCTGGGGTGTTGCCTGAGCTTAAAAAAGCTGGTTTGGGTACATATTTATCTGCCGTGTATGAGGCGATAGCTTATAAGAATAGACCTATTCCAAACTATTGGCTGGCTGCCGTGGCTGCTGCGCGTGGCGTATTGATACTTATGGATCTGGGAATTGATAGGAATGATGCAGTTATAAAAACGGCAACTATTGTTGGTCTGCCTAAGGAGTTGATAGAGAAGGCTCTTGGTGGGGCTGGTGGTGGAGCTGGGGCTGGCGGAGCAGCTGGTGGGACTCCTGGTGCATAATGATGGGTTGGTGGGTGGGTAAATGAAATTCATTTTTTTCGCCGTTACCGAGTATCCTGGTTTTAGGGGTTCTTTGCTTGAGGAGGAGTTGAAGAAGTGTGGTGTAGAGATGTATGTAGTTGGTAGGGGTGTTGATTTGGTTGTTATTAAGGTTAAGGATGAGAAGCAGGAGGATTGTGTGGAGAGGTTGTTGAATATAGCTGATATGTGGTATTATGAGATGGAAGGTGCGCCTAAGGTGCTTAGGGTTGTTTCTCCTACGGGGGTTACTAAGGCTGAGGTGGAGTTTAAGTAGCTGAAGGATTTATAAATCCGATTATTTTTTCTGTTTATGGATCCAAGGTTATTGACGTTGATAGGGGATAAGAGGTTTAAGTGTTTTGTTAATGTACTAAAGGGTAAAAAGTGCGATATGTTGGATGTTGACCCAGATAAGTTATTGGCAGGTGATCAGGGGGAGATTGAGAAGGTGTATAGGTTTTTGCCTGAGTTTCAGAATGTGAGAAAAAGTGGGTATGACATAATTGGTAAGTTGGTAGAGTTGGCTAATAGGCTTAAGAGTGAGAATGTGAGTGATATGTCTGTGGCGTTTGCGTTGATGTTTTCGGTGATGTTTGGGCGTCAGATTTCTGAGGCTGATGCTAAGAAGATGGGTGCTTTGATAGATGCGTTCAAGTGTGTAGAGATAAGTGATGATGGGGTGAGTGTGAATAGTGAGTGTTTAGATAGTGTGGAGGGTGTGCCTGAGGAGTTTAAGAACCAGCTTAGGATGGTTACTGTGGCTAATTTGATTTGGTCAGTATGATAAGGCTTGGGAAGGGTGTGGTTGGTATGCTTGATGATGGTACTGTGTTAGTTAATGACGAGGAGGTGGAGAAGAAGCTTAGGGATAAGGGTGTAAAAGTTATAAGGGTTGGAAAGATTAATGCTTTATGATATTTGGTAGGGGGGTAGTTGGGATTAGCGACGAGGGTATTGTTTTTGTTGAGAAGCCGGTGAGTGAGAAGAAGGCTAGGAAGGCTGCTCTTAAGGCGGTGGGGTGGTTTAGGGGTGTTGTGCCGGTTGGGAGGATACGTGCGCTTTTTGTGGATAATCCAGTATATCCAATGGGTTGTAGTCCGGATTATGGGGCTGGTGGGAGTTATGAGACGTGTAGGCATTGTGTGCTTGATGGTGATATATGTAAGGTGAAGAGTCAGGTTGATATGAGTGATGGGAGTAAGGCGAATGTGGTTGGTATTTTCAAATATAAGGCGTGTGAGAGTTGGGTGTGTTGGGTGTTTGCTAGGTTTCTTAATAAGTATGGTTGGGTGAATGATAAGTGTGTAGAGACGTATGACAACGCATTATTAGATAAGGGTAATGTGGATAAGAGGCCAGACCTGCTGTTATTTGCGGGTTCTGATGATGGTTCGTTGGGGCTGTTTGTTCCTGGGTCGCTTGCTGCTTTGCCTAGTCCACCGTTTAAGGCGAAATTCCAGAGTACTGACTACTGGGTTCAGGGTGGTAGTCCTCAGATTGTGACTTGGGAGACTACTATCAACGGTACAGGTTTATTCTTAGTGTGGTTTGGTGATTATGTACTACCATTCCGAGCGTATTATTCATATCCAGCTGGTGCGCAGGTTAAGCCTGGATTCAGCGGGTCTAACGGATTTTTAGTATAGAAACGTTTATAAATACGTGAATTATTTTGGGACATGGCGGATTTAAGAAATAATCTAAGGGCGAATACAGAGGCTGGTGTAGTGCTGGGGCTAGTTGGCGCTGTTAATAAGTTCCTTGTGTATGGTGTGCCGATGATATATGACACTGTGGTTGGAACGTTGGGGAGGTGGGGTGAGGGCGTATTTGCACTTGCGTTTGGGTTTGCACTTGACTTCGCAGCTGGGAAGGCTCAGTTCCTTGAGAGAATGCGTATACCGTCTAGGTTCTACATCTACGGCCTGTATAGGATTGTGGATGAGGCTCTCGGCATGATACAGGGTAAGGGCTTCGCCTACATCAAATCTGACGGTAGCATAGCTACTGACCCGTCTGACACGGTTTCTGCGATATACATGCAGAAGGGCGACACAGTATATGCGGTGAAGGCTGGTAGCAGAACTGCGGTAATGGGAGTTAGACGCTATGTTGCCGCCGGTACTAAGCGCGTGTTCAACTTCGAGGCGCCGTACGAGCTGCCTACGGCGTAATAACGATGTTTCTACTTAGGTTTGGAAATACATATTTTTTCTAGATTGCGCATTATTCGTCGATAATAAGTATATTGGTTCTGGTTCTGGGTCTGGAGAGGCGAGTGGTGCTGTGTTTGAGTGTTATGGGGATGGTATGGTTCTGAGGCTGGCTGAGGATGGGTATGTGAGTTATGAGGATGGTGTGGTTGAGGTTGGGTTGTTGAGGGATTGTGGAGGAGCTGTAGAAACAAGAACATTTGAAGATGGGACTATATACATATATCGGAGTAACGTATGTAATAACGGCGTATTTAGTTCTAACATGCCAGTAGTGTATAGGGATATAGATTATCCAGTGGCTATGGCCACAGTTGGAAGCATACTCTGGATGTTGGTGGGAGAGATTCATGGAATGTGAGGATTTTTTGTTCTACAGATGGCCATATACGGGTGATAAATAATTCTACGTCTTTGTCTGAGGGTTTTCTTTTCATGGGTTTTCCTCTGTCGAATACACCTAGGTGGTAGTAGTGTACGGTGTCTATTATTTCGCCTGGTGGGGCCATGAGTAGTCCAATGTTGTCTAGGCCGTATGATGTTGAAATACGCCACCAGTCTACTATTTGCTCTAGTATTTCTCGTTTCACTACATATAGTGGTTCGGAGGTCATGGATAGTGGTAGTTGGGGTTTGTAGTTAACTACGGAGCACCATATTATTTTACCGTCTTGGTACATGATGTAAGAGTCATATATTTTGGTTGGTAGAGTGAGTGGTATGGGTCGTTCTATCCATGGGTGGTGGTATGTGCTGCTCCACGTCTTGGTTTTACATAAGTCATTTACGTCTCCTTTGAACATTAGGTGACTGTCGGAGTTTATGATGCAGTCATAGCCCTGTTTCAATGCCCATGTGAAGCCGTCATATCTAGCGCCTCCGATGCCTGGTGTTTGTTGTTTTATGCGTTTGACGTAGGGTGGGTATAGGAAGAATGAGGTGTCTACTATGGCGATGTCTATGCCCATTTCGTGTAGTGGGTGGATGGTTCTATACAGGTATTTGAGGGGGTCTTTGCCGTCATATGGAATGATTGCTACTGCCATCAAGTTTTTATTTTTGGGTGTTTTTATTTCTGTGATTTACCGGGGTAGGTGTTGGTATACGTATGACTTCGTGGTGACGTATAAGTTAGGAGGTACTAACCGCTATATTGGATACACGGGGTATAAGGTATGTGACCCGGCGGTTGCTAATCCGACGGTTCAAGTAACGAGTGACGTGGGGACTTTGTACAGTAAGCAGGCTCCGGACTTTAGTGGATATCCAGATTACTATGGTGAGGAGGTATCTGTGGGTAATGTGGATCCGAGCTGGATACAGTTTAACATTGTTGAGGAGAACTTTACTTTGAAGAGTGACCCGGGTGATATTCCGCCTCAGCCGGGTATAGACATGACGGGGATTGGGGCGGATTCGTTTAGTGCATCTTTTGGTCTTTCTACGTCTAGCTCTTTCGGCATAGACATACTGTATTATTGGCATAACTACTCTGGGAGGACGATTTATGTGAAGGGGGAGCTGTATAAGTCTGGGACTAAGATATGTGAAAATTCGGTTCAGGTAAATAATGGGCAGAACTATGTATTGTTGCGGCTTACCTGTGATACGCCTGGTAGCGATGGTGAAGTTAGATTATATAAGACTAAGTGGTATGTGAGTGTGGACAACGCTACGTGGTATCACGTGGAGACTAAGTGGGATTCGGTGTATTACTATGCGCCGGGTAAGGTTGTTGGTGATATAGTTTTTCGGCCTAACCCGATTATATACGGCATAGAGCAGCAGTTGAATAAGCAGTTTAGGAACTATGGACAGGCAAATACAAATTATGACTATGTACTTATGATTTGTAGCATGGATGCTAATCAGCACCAGCTTAAGGATGACCTGGGGAATGGTGTAGTGAGTACGCAGTATAAGTGTGAATGGAGGACGTATACAGATACGTATGCATTGGGTGTTAAGAGTCGTCAGCTGACTTTGGATGGTAGTGCGTATAAGACGGTTAATGTGTATGGGTATGGTGATGGTAGGGTGTGGAGTGTGGTCAGTAAGAGTGGGTACAACGTGTATACAATAAATGCGGATAATGCGGTTATTGTTTCTGTGGCTGGTGACTATGCGTTTGACTTTGTGAATGGTTCTAAGGATGTGGATGTGTCTCAGGCGTATCAATATAACTTGTTGGGGCTTAAGGGATGGTCAGTGAAGAATTTGAGTGAGTACTTTGCTGGGTACATTACTGATGGTAGTCAATACGTGAGTGGGTATGATAGGAATTATGTGAAGCTGTACTTTGCCAATACGTATAGTGGGTCGTTTAGCGTTACAAAAGATGGGCAGACTGTATATAGCACGAATATAAACGTGCCTGCGGGTGGTACGTATCAGTATGGGCCGTTGTCGAGTGGCGAGTGGGTTGTAAGCTTGAGTTGGGGATCAATAGCGTCGCTTAAGCTTCTGAAGAATGGAACATCGTTAACTCTGAATGTGCAGCCACTATGACGACGCTTAAGCTTATTGCAAAGCTTACTGATTCAGGTGGCAACCCGTTGAGTGGTAAGACTATATACTTCTACGTGAGTAGTGACGGTTCTACGTGGTCTCTTCTAACTAGTGTAGCTACTGATAGCAACGGTTATGCATCGGTGACGTATGACGCAAGCCAGAAGACGTGGTTTAAGGCGGAGTTTAAGGGAGATAGTCAATATGATCCGGCTAGTGCTACGGCTGTGTGGGAGCCGTCTGGTGGGCAGCCTAGCCAGTGTCAGCCGATTATTAAAACTGGCATTAGTGTTTTGGATAATGTAGTGTTTTGTGTAGGTGGGTATGGAGTTACGTTGCCTATATTGATAGGGGCGGTAATTTTATTAATCCTATTGATACTTAGATAGTATGGGCAGTAGGCAGGTTAAGCTTACGGCAGTGTTGAAAGATAGCGCTGGCAACGCGCTTAGTGGTAAGACGATTTCGTTCTCATATAGGACGTCTGGAACCACTACGTGGACTAGTGCTGGTACAGCAACTACTGATAGTACAGGTACGGCGTCTGTTACTGTTTCGCTTACTACGCCTGGTACGTATGACTTCTTGGCTCAGTTCGCTGGTGATAGCCAATATGAGGCAGCTAGTGCGGAGCAGGACAACGTTACTGTTAAGGACAAGACGTCGTTAACGTTGACAATAACGCCACAATAATTTTAAATTAGGTAGTTTATTTTTTCTATGGATAATCTTTGGATTTACGCAGGTGCTGGATTCGCAGGTTTCCTGTGGGGTGCTGGTACTATAAGAGGTGAGGTGGCGGTTGCGTTTATGGCTGGTGTATTTGTGACAAACAGCAGCGTGGCGACGTGGGCAGTATTGGCACTTATAGCTGGTTATATTGTTGGTAGCATAATGAGTAAGAAGAGTCAGACTGCTAAGTAGGGAGTATGAAGATTGGTATACCAGCTACTGGGCCTCTTGGGGATAGGTTTGAGGTTTGGACTATTAGGGAGCCTAGTGATCCTTTGATGTCTGTGCCGTGGACTGTATGTGTTAAGGATTCAAGTGGTAATGTTGTTTATAGTCAACAGATTTATCATGATGTTGGAAATGATCCGGATATTAAGGTTAATCTTATAGACATTACATCTCTTAGTCAGGGTATTTATAGGGTTGATGTGTATAACTGGACTGACTGTAACCCTCCGCAGGGTGTAGATACGTATAGTGTGTATATACATAAGAAGACTACGGGTACGGTGATGTTTAGTATGGCTGGATCTTGGTATCCTGATAAACAATATATATTTACGGTGTATGTTGCGGATGGTAAGTTGTTTTACCAGTCGAGTAGTAATAGAGCTGTGTATATTCCTGCTGGTGCTGACGTGTTTGTGGAGGTGACTGGGAGTGATAATAATGCGTATGTTGGTGTTGTGAATACGTCGTCTGATATGTATGTGACGCCTAATGCTTCTATTCCGTTTGTGGCTAAGTTGACGTTTACGCTTGATAAACCGGCGGCATGGGATGTTGCTAAGGCGTATGCGAATGTTGTTGGGTTTGGGAGAGGTGTTGTGGTTAATGTAGTTGATGACTACACGTTTCAAGTTGTGATTGCTAAGAGTGAGTTTGGTCTGAATCCGGTGGTTGTTTCGTTGCTTTGGAGGGCTATTGTTGCTGTTATTGTTGGAGTGGTAACGTGGGGTGTTACGAATATTGTTAAGTTTGTATCGGAGATCATAAAGACAAATACGGTTCAAGAGGTTTCTAAAGAAAGAAACGATATTGTACAGAAGTATCTAAATGAATATAATCAATGTAGTGATGATAATTGTAGGAGAAATGTTCAGACTAAGTATTTGCCGATTATACAGGGCTATGATGCAGCTATTGGTGCATTGTCTACGTCTCAGATTGGGCAGTGTAATGGTATTAATTTGAGCGGTACGTGTGTGCCTTGGTGGGTTGTTGGTGTGGCGATTTTCGTTGGTGGGTTGCTGATTATTTCGGCGCTTAAGTAAGTTTTTAAACTAGTACGTTTTTACTCTTATGGCTGGTAAACAGGATTTAAAGGATCTAGTTCAGAAGTTGCTTGACCTTATACAGAAGCTTATGGGGTCTACATGTTTTACTGAGGATGAGCTTAATGACATTGTGAGTAAGCTTCAGCAGGCTGTAGATGAGTTACAAAAAGTCGTTGGCTGATTTAGCGGATAAGGTACTTCAGCTGGCTAGGTCAGTTGCAGAGAAGGCAAATATACCAGATGTTCAGGAATTCGAAGTTGATAGGAATTGGCTGCTTCAGAAGATAAATAAGCTGCCACCTCCGCAGACGGTTTGGATTCTGGATAACCGATATAGAACCACAACGCTTGATGGGTTTAGGTCTATTGCTCAGTGGGATGCTACAAATTTGCGTCAGTATATAATGGATTACTGGGATTGTGACGACTATGCGTGGCGTTTCAAAAGCAATACGGCGGCGGTGTTTTTGATTAATGCAGTTGGATTTGTTATAGACATAAGCGACCCCAGCTGCGCCCACAGCTACAATATTCTATTTCCTCAAGATGGTGACCCGGTGGTGTATGAGCCTCAGAATGACGTCATTATGTCTATAGACGATGCTAGGAAATACTGTACGTATCAAATGAAGGACTACGTCTTGGTTGTGTAATGTTTATAAATAGATACGTTTTATGGCTATATGGTAGTGGTTAAGATTAGTAAGCCGACTGTAACGACGACTACTGACAAGGCTGAGAAGCCGGCGGCTTATGGTAGTGGTTCTAAGCCGACTACTGCTCCGACGTATCCGGTCACAGTTGCTCAGGTCAGCGGTAAGGGTAAGTATAGAGTGATTGTGGTGGGTGATGGTGATGCCACTGCCACATTCAACGTGTATGTAGATGGTGCAACTTCTGCTAGTGATTCCGTGGCGTCTAATACTCCTGCGGTTATAGAAGGTACGTTCAACTCAAGCGTTACTATTAAGATTGAGGGGTCTGGGCTGTATTCTACATATGCATACGAGGTTTGGGTTGAGCAGCAGTTTGTAACTTCGGTGACGGTATCGTAATAAATTAGGTCTTAGTAATATTTAAATCGATTAAGTGTTTTTTGTTGATGAGTAATTCAATAATAGGTGGTTTGATTGGTGTAGCTGGGTCTATTGCGGTGGTTAAGAGGATTAGGGAGCTTAAGATGATCTACACTACGTCTGGTACGTACAGCAATGTTGTGATTGCGGTGTGTGTTGATCAGTCGTGTACTGTTGACCATGTGGATATAGATGGGAAAGTATATAGTGGTATAACTCTATCTGCGAATGACATGGTTATGGGTGGCAGCGTAACTGTGAAGTCTGGTAGAATGTTTGTAATGACGGCTGAGGTGGTTGGGATGGTTTAAAGCTTATAAATGGGTAACATATTTTTTCCTATGAATGGGATTGTTAGGTATATAGTGGCCACGTTGCTGGCGATAATAGGTGGATATATAGGTTACCACTTTGTGCCTACTGAGCCGTTTGGCGTTGATGGTAATGTGTTGTTTGTGTCTGCTTTGTTTGGGCTGTTTGTTGGTTTGTTGGAGTTTACTGGCTTCTTTGGCAATGTGGTTAATGCCTTTCTGATTACTATGCCTATTTACCTGTTTTCTAATGGTGGGTTTGTGGTTATGTGGTTCTGGGGTAACCTTGGGTATGCAATAGGTAACGTGTTTGGGCAGTTGACTAGGGTTGCTGGGAGTATTAGGGTGAGGTCTCTGTAATTGGTGTATCAACATCGGCTTTTTTGTATCTGGTTTGTATATGGGAGGTAAAAGTTTTAAAGTTGTGGTGTAAGTGTTGGATATGGTAACACTTAAATTTGATCTGAGTCAGCATAGGGCTGCGGTTCCAATAGATCATCCGGATGGTTCAATAACTGCGAGTAAGTTGGCCGATGGGGCTGTTGGTGATGGGAAGTTGGCTACTAATACGGCAACTGTTATGGTAGAGGCATTGATTTATGGGTAGAGACTATGGCGCGTGGCGATGCCTTTGTAACGCTTGTTTATTTTTCATCAATTGGAACAGTTGATGTACAGCCTGCGTCGGGTGTGGAGATAATGATTACATTTATTGCAGGTGATGGGACTGGTATTAGGATTAGAGCTAAGAAATCCGATGGTACTACAACTTCAGATTTGTATTTTGGACGTACTGGTGGTGAAACTTCGGATAGCGCATCTAACGATATTGCTTATTTAGGCATAAGAGTCCCGAAAATATTTATTACTAATTCGGTGTTTATACAGTTATATAGTAGTGCTCCCGCTAAATATGTTTTTATATCTGGTATGCAGACTAAGTAACTATGTCGTCTGATGTTGTTGGCAGGTTGAGGGCTAGGATGGCTAATTGGGATAGGATGATTAATGATAAGTTTCCTGGTAGTGGTTTAGAGCATAGACCGTCTGATCCCGATGATATATGTATTAAGTGTGAAGTGATTACTGATTCTGAAGGAAAACCTATAGTGGCTTTGCATTATTATGTAAAGCGTCAATTTATTGAGGATCTTGTTTCTAAAGGTGTACAGATAAATATTAAAGATAATGAAGTGACGTGGTAGTTGGTTTGGATATGGATCCAGTAACGTTTGCCGCCTTTTTCATATTTGGTCTGCATGTTGCTGGTAGGTTGCTTAGGAGGTTTAGGGTGGTGAGTGATGTGCCTTGGTGGGCTGGTGATCCTGTACATTTCGGTGTTGGTGCATTTATTACTCGTGTTCCGGTGGAGTGGGCTTGGCTGGTGTCGGTAATGTATGTAGTGTATCAGGTACTTGACTGGAGGATTAACAATAGTAATGCTGCTAAGGATGTTGGTACGTTTCTGGCTGGTGTGCTTGCTGGGCTGGGTTACGACATGGTGAAGTTCTAAACGTTGAGTTTTTTACCCCCCGGCTTTAGTTCTAACATGGATACCAAACATAATGCAGTTCTGTATATGATCAAGAAATATGGTCCTTTGGAGTCTAGGATGATTAGGTACATAGTGTATCTTGTTGATAGGGAGCTGTATAGGAGGTATGGCCGTTCGTTGTTTAGGTGGAAGTTATATAAGTATGGCCCTGTATCGAGTGAGCTGTATAAGGTGCTTGATGATTTGTGGATGGGTGATATGGTTGAGAGGAAGGTGATGGATTATGGCATTGTGTATGAATATGTTGGTTCTGGTAATGTGGAGGTTCCTGTGGAGGTTAAGGAGGTGGTTGACTACGTGATGGGTGTAGTGTCTGTGATGACTGGTGATGAGCTTATTGAGTACGTGTTTAAGGTTGATAATCTACATAACAGAATACCGGGTGAGGTTCTTATTGGATGAGGTATGAGTTTCGTGGTTACTGTGCCGGTGTATGTGTATGAGCAGCATAGGTTTGACGTGAGTGTTGTGGTTGTAGAGGTAAAGATGTTGATATGGTGAATAGGAAGTGTGAGTCTTCTGTAGTAGCTATGGCTGCTTTTGCTGTAAATGTTTTGGTGCTTATATTTGCGTTGATTAGTCTTTTTGCTAGTTATTCGCTTGTGAAGTGGCTATATTTTGAGATTGCATTTCTATTTTTTGTGGTTGCTGATATATATGATGAATTATGCCGTAGCTTTAGTGCAGCTGTTGTGAATATCATATCTACCTTAATTGCGTTGAGTGTCGTGTTTTATAGTCCTAAACCTTGTGATTTGTTGGTGATATATGTAAATGCTTAAGTGTACTACTTAACTTCTATTTTCATTTTCTTTAGTTTTTCGTCGATGTTTTGTTCATCCCAGCTCTCAGCCTCTATATCTAGCCCACATATTCCTTTGTCGTCGGCGAATATGACGAATATGCCTCTGCCAACTACTACGTACTTCGGCTCGCCGTTTCTAGCCTTAACAGAAAGTACGTCGGCCCGTCTATCATATGTGGCGTGCATAGCTACCTATACGCCCCCCTTTAAAAGCCAATCGCTTAAAGCCCCCGGCTTCTGCCTGCCCATAATCATCATCATAATCATCCGCC